>Ga0075163_10011864_pt1 | contig 11348 bp, 16 predicted proteins | sample JI1023141ADNA_FD_71478 | JGI IMG/M metagenome (GOLD analysis project Ga0075163, IMG submission 71478) | Wastewater effluent complex algal communities from Wisconsin, to seasonally profile nutrient transformation and Carbon sequestration -... | ecosystem: Engineered > WWTP > Effluent > Algae...
AAGGGTAACCAACTATCAAAGAATGTATCAATGAATTAAGATGAACATTAAAGCCAAAATAAGAGAAGCGCTAAAGTCACAGTATGGTGAGTTTGAAACGCACTTGGAACATGTTTACGAAAATAAAGTAACTGAGTATTTGGCTGATGGGGACCTGAATGATAAGAGGGCTTGGATAACATATAATCAAGTTATTTTGGAATTAAAACACTCAATTAAAGATAATCTCAAGGTTAAAGAATTACAATATAAACTTACAGATAACTTAGACCCAAACAAAGTGTGTATTGAGGTCTTAAAGAAGGTAAAGCATCGTTCACCAGAATTACAAAGGCTTTATGAAAAAATAAAAAACTTCTAAAATTCTTTAATTTAAATTCAATTTACATGTCAACATTTTAAGATTTTCCCATAACGAACATAGTTCATTATGATATTTATCATTATAACATTTGTTAAAAAAATAGACATATGGCATTCATAGATTTCATTGTTAAATCTGGTTTAGGTAAAAACTCAAATTTAGATAAAGCATATAATAAATTAATCAATAATGTATTAGTTAGAATGGATGAGGCCACGGAAGAAAGGTGGGAGACATATAATCTAATTATAAAAGAGTTTTTTGAAATTGATAATGGTAGATATTTTGAAGAGATAAAATATCGTTTTACTGATGAGGAAAACCCGAATCAAGTAATTTTGGATATTGTATCTAGATATCATCAAGATGAGTTAAATTTTTTATTAACATTTTTAATAAAAAGGGTTGAGGAATACTCAGATGAAGATTTTTTTAATAAATTTCTATAATGTTTTGGATTTTTGATAAAACATTTGTATATTTGCTTTGATATGGTGGAAACTAAAGCTACTGATAGAATAGAATTTTTAGCTAAAAAATTCGATGTGTTTGATTCTCAACCAGATGAGGTTAAAAAAAAATTAGCCAAGCTGAAAAAGGATGGATACGCACATACGATTATCACGAATGAAGATTCTGGTGATAAAATATTAGCGTTACTTTGGTATAAAGAACCCAAGGACGGTGAGCGTGTATCAAAGAATGTATCAGTATCTTTAGATGTGTTTTCCGATATTATTGCAGCTGACCCAACGTCAAATAAGTCTTGCGTCCAATGGATGCTTACTGTATTTACACGATATCTTAAGGATAACAACTTGAGTAACACGCAGTTGGCGATACGATTTGTTATGGAAGATTTGCCTCAAGCAAATAATTATATAATTTTATTTGAGGCGAACAAGCGTAAAAATAAATTTAAGGAGTTTTGTAAGAAGTCTTATATATTGAAAAATGTTAAAGACCCAACAGATATTAATCAGTATAAGTCATTATCACAATTGTTTGATGCTGTTGACCCTTTTATAGTAAGGGACCCAAGTGAGATGGAATCTTTGCTTCAGCGGTATGTTCATATTGGTAGTGCTCTGATACCTGTTAAGGATAGAAAATTTACGTTATATATCCCTAAAACAACGGATGCGGCCACAGTGTTTCATAAGTTTGCAAACTGGTGTACTGCAAGACCAAATAACGGTATGTTTACTAGTTATACTAGTCATTTGAAGCCTAATGGGGAAAAGTCGGATATTTATGTAATAATAAATAATAAATTCTTTACTGGGGAGTCTAAAGAGATATATCAAATTCACTTTGAGTCTAACCAAATAAAGGATAGACAAAATTCAAGTAATGTAAGTATATTTGAAACGGTGATACATGAAAGCGAAGGGTTATCAAATTTTTTCTATGAAGAGTTGATGACGATGGCGAAGGGGTGTAAAACTGGTTTGGATGGAAATAAGTATTTAGATGCTTTGATTAAGTTCGGATTCTGTGAAAGTTTATTTGAATTTATTGAAGAGGATACACCAATAATAAGATTTATGACAAGGGAGATACCAAGATTACCAGACGTTAGCAAGTTTAAACAGCTTGACCAGTTAATTATTACTGGTGCAAAGATGGTTGAGCTGCATCCGTCTATTGGGTCACTTCCAAATCTTGAGATGTTGGTGTTGACGAATAATCGTATTAAGACATTACCTAAAGAAATTGGTAATCTTAAAAATCTAACATTTATGAATTTAACGGGAAATTCGATTGAGGATATTCCGTCTGAGATAGCATATTTGGATAAAAGTAATGGAGGGTCGTTATTTCGTCTTGCAATTAAGCGAGAAGAAATCGGAGAAGAAAATTATCAAAAGTTGAGGAAGTTGCTTCCATCAACTAAGTTTTAAAGATAATAATGGTCTCCAAAATGGGGACCATTTACTTTATAATAATAATTTGTGTTCTATGTACATGTCTATAATAACGATAATGTTTATTAAAAAAGAAAACAGGCTTCTTTTTTAGTATTATGATTGTTGGTTTTGGTGGTGGTGTGGTGGGTTTAACCGTTACACATGAGCCAAATAGTATTATTGGCAGTAAAAAGAATATTAATTTTTTCATAATAATAAATATTAAACAAAAACAAAAACTATGAAGTGGCAAAGAGCTGGCAAGAATATTAATATGCCAATTAACGATTATCTTGATAATTTAATTCAAGAAGAAAAGGCCCTTAATCATGAATTAAGGGTATCAGTGGGTACCGACTCTCAAAGAAATGGTAGAGGGTATAAGTTTGCAACCGTAATATTGATTACTGTTAGGGAGGACCTTGGCGATGGTGTAACCGTTGGTAGAGGTGGTAAGATAATCTCTGCTACTTATCATATGAATGCATTTCAAAAAGATAAAGAAGGTGTTAACGAAAGGATGCTTATGGAGGTTGGTAAATCTATTGAAGTAGCGTATGAAATATCACCTATTCTTGAAAAGCATAATGTTAAGATGGAAATTCACGCTGACATTAACCCAGACCCAAGATGGGAGTCTAACAAGGCTCTTAGCAATGCTGTTGGTTATATTCTTGGAATGGGATATGACTTTAAAATTAAGCCAGACGCTTGGGCGGCCTCATACGGAGGTGATAAATATGCTCACTAATCACTGAGTTTAAGATTTTTTTATCTTTTTATAAAAAATACTATATTTATAAGTAAGATAAAGAATTCTTAAACTCTATTGAACATGTCAAACGTAAAGAAAACAGTTAAAATTTCTGAAGGTGATTTGGTAAACTTAATCGATAACATTGTTAGCGAAGCAGTTCAAATCAAAAAGAAAGAGTGGTTAGCTGAACAAGCATCTAAAGGTAATAAAAATGCAATTCTTGAACAAAAGGTTGCAACTTTGGAAGCTAAGGTTAACAAATTAACACAATCTAAATAACCCAATTTTGGGTTAATAAAATATTGGCTAGAGCGTAAGAAATATGCGCTCTAGCTTTGTATTTTCTATAATGAGTATTTATTTTTCATTATAATTCCATATATTACTGATATGGAAAAGCTCATTAGGTCAAATATCCCACTAATATCAAGTGTTGAAAAAGACACATTTATTGAAGCTAGCGAAAAAGCTTTTGATTGTATTTTTGATGGTACGTCAAGGTTTTATCCGTGGGTATTACCAAGTGATTTGCCCAAACAATTTAAAATCGGCGTTATCGTTGGTAGTAGTGGAAGTGGAAAAAGCACACTACTAAAAGAATTTGGTCAAGAAGAGAATCCCATCTGGGATGATACCAAATCAATAATATCACATTTTGATTCACCAGATGAAGCAATATTACGAATGGGGGCCGTTGGGTTAAACTCAGTTCCTTCTTGGTATAAGAAATATTCGGTATTATCTAATGGTGAAAAATTTAGAGCTGATTTAGCACGTAAAATAAAATCCAACACAATTATTGATGAATATACATCCGTTGTAGATAGGGATGTGGCTAAGGCTGCGTCCATGGCATTATCTAGGTATGTTATAAAGAATAATATTAACAATGTTGTCTTATCAACTTGTCATCGGGATATTTTAGAATGGTTGGAACCTGACTGGGTTATTGATACTGACACTGGTGAGCTTATCGAAGGTTTTTTTTTGTCCGACCAAAAATTAAACTTGAAATATATCGTACAACGTATGATAACTGGGACATGTTTAAAAACCATCACTATTTAAACGAAAATATAAACAAAGCTGCTCGTCATTATATCGCAGTTTGGGACGGTAGGGTGATAGGTTACTTAGCAACAATGGCAATGCCTAATGGTGCAGTTAAAAACGCGTGGAGGGGTCATAGAGTCGTTGTGTTGCCAGATTTTCAAGGAATGGGTATTGGTGTAAGGTTTATTGAAGCGGTTGCGCAGATTCATTTAGATGAGGGTCATAGATTTTTTTCTAGAAGTGCACATCCAAGAATGTATCTGTATATGGATTCATCATCAAAATGGAGACCAACAAGTAAAAATAAAAAATTAAGAACCGACGTTACGCATGAAAAGGTTTACAAGAACCACTATGTTGATAATAAAAGAATCTGTGGGTCATTTGAATATATTGGTTTAAATGATAGACTTATATAAATCTTTTAACCGTTGTATTTTCTCCAACCAATTTTTTTTATATTCGTTATCTACTACGAACCGTTGTATTCTTGGTTCGATATAAATTAAGAACTCTCTTATTTTACTTAAAACAGCTGATAACATTTTTGGGTTCCTAATAATAGCATTTACGTCTTTTATTGTATCAAAATAATTAAGTCCGTTAATAATTGGGGACCTTAAGTTTTTCATCATTAAATTTAACTCTTTAGTTGATTCTTCGTCTTTACCCATTTTTGTAACTTGACTTAGGTTATTTGAAATTAAATAACCAAAATCCAATAATAGCGTTGACGCGTTATTAACTTTTAAATTTTCATGAAGTAATCGTTTAATTAATGGCTTTATAGATTCATTTACCCAATCACTATTTCCATCTTTTTCCATTTTACTCAAACGAGTATAATAGTCTGGAATTTCAGAAAGATGGTCCATCGCAATCTCTTTAGCGGTTTCTTTATTTTTGGTATGTTCTAATTCGACTTCAATACCCATATTAAGTTCTTTTTTAACTTTAGAGAGTTTGATATCAAACTTCTTTGCAATATCATCTACTGAAAGATTATCTGCTTTACCACCTTTTATTTTTTGTTCATTAATGCTATTTGATGTTGAGGATAATAAAAGTGCAATATCAACCAAATCTTTAGTATATATATCGTTTGTTAATTTAGCGCTTAATGGGTCCATTGCTTGGTCGGCGATATTCATTAGATATTTTTCAAATACTTCCATATCATTATTAGCAGCGTCTTTAAGCGGTTTAGCCGAATATCCTTTAATTGGTCTTGTGTTAACCAATCTTTTTGCTTTTAATAATAGTTGCTCTTTATTCATAAATCTCTGGGTGTATTTCACCAAATTTTCTCATTATTTCACCAGCTTTGGCGTTTGCTTCATTTTCTATTGGTGAACCAGCGGCATTATTTGCTGTATGGTTCTTTTTATCTAGTCGTTTTTCTACGTCTTGCTGAAGATGTGTCATTTCATGGGCTATAGACCTCATGACATCAACAATTGCCCTTTCTTTTGCGTATATGTATATTTTTCCTTCAGAATAAGCGGCTGTTGTTGTTAGTCCATCACGGCTATATTGCAAAACAACTTTTGGTTGTTTAATACTCAAATAATCAGACGCAAACTTAAGGAATTTATTAAGAAGGTTGACTTGGTCCTCAGAGTTTTTATCTAATAACCGCTCATTAAGTAATCTTTTTATAATACCTTTCATATCTCATAAATATGATAAACCCCACAAAAAGTGGGGTTTATATTTATTCTTCTTCTACTTTAACCGTCTTATCCGATTTGACGACTATTTCGTTTTTGGTTTTATCAAAAATGATTTTTATTGTATCACCATCTTTAACATTGCCACTTAATATCTCATCAGCGACTGGGTCCTCAACATATCGTTGAATTGTCCTTGCTAGTGGTCTTGCCCCATACTCTTCATGGTAACCTTCTTTAGCTAAGAATTCAATGGCTGCTTTATTGAGTTTAATCTTATATCCAGCTTCGCCAATACGAGATTCAAGTTTTTCAATCTCATTATGGATGATTTTCTGAATATCATCCATTTTAAGACTATTGAAAATAATTGATTCGTCGATACGATTTAAGAATTCTGGTTTAAATTTCTTTTTCAGTGCCTTCTCAATAATTGTCTTCGCTCTTTCGTCTTCATTGGCTGAAGTGGCCGATGTTTGAAATCCTACACTGGTACCAAATTGACTAAGTTCTTTAACACCCACGTTTGATGTAAGGATGATTAATGTGTTTTTAAAATTTACTTTTCTACCCATACCATCTGTTACATGGCCTTCATCCATGATTTGAAGTAAGATGTTGAACACGTCTTCGTGTGCTTTTTCAATCTCATCAAACAATACAACAGCGTGTGGTTTTCTTCTGATTTTTTCTGTTAATTGTCCCGCTTGTTCATAACCCACATAACCTGGCGGTGCCCCAATCAATCTTGCTACGTTGTGTTTTTCCATATACTCAGTCATATCAATTCTTACAAGGGCATCTTCATCACCAAATACATGTTCAGCAAGAAGTTTGGCGAGATAAGTTTTACCTACCCCTGTTGGACCTAGGAAAATAAATGAGCCGATGGGTTTGTTTTTATCTTTAATACCTATACGACTTCTTTTGATTGCTTTAACCACCTTAGAAACAGCTTCATCTTGGCCAATAACTCTACCCATTAATTCGGTATCCAAACTCATTAAGCGTTTGCTTTCTTGTGTTGATATCTTAGTAAGTGGGATACCTGTCATCATCGATACGACTTCTGAGATTTGTTCAACGCCGACGGTTGTAACTTTTTTCTCAAGTTTTGTACCCCAGTCTTTTAGTGAGTTTGAAAGTTGTTCATCAATCTTGGCCCCCTCGTCTCTTAGTTTAGCAGCCTCTTCGTATTTTTGTTTGCTAATAACTTCTTTTTTCTTATTAATAATTTCAAGTTTCTTAAGTTCAAGTTCCTTAACAATTTGTGGTTTTTCAAGGCTTACATTTGTTGCAGCGCCAGCTTCATCCATTACGTCAATTGCTTTGTCTGGCATCGAGCGTTCCATGATGTATCTATCGGCTAACTTTACACATTCCTCAATTGCTTCATCGGTATAATGAACCTTATGATGTTTTTCATATTTATCTTTGATGTTTCTTAGGATTGTTTTTGTTTCTTCAAGGGTTGGTTCTTCAACAAGAACTTGTTGAAATCTCCTTGTAAGTGCACCATCTTTTTCAATATGCTCACGGTATTCATCCAATGTTGTCGCACCAATGATTTGAATTTCTCCACGTGCAAGTGCGGGTTTAAATATATTTGATGCATCCAATGAACCAGAAGCATTACCAGCACCAATAATTGTATGCAGTTCATCAATAAAAAGAATTACATCTGGGTTACCCTTACATTCTTCAAGGATAGCTTTCATTCTTTCTTCAAATTGTCCACGATATTTAGTTCCAGCGACAATAGCAGCTAAATCTAAACTGTAAACTTTTTTATTTGAAATTGTTCTTGGTGCGTTACCATCTTTGATTAAAATGGCTAATCCTTCTACAATGGAGGTTTTACCAACACCAGGTTCGCCGATGAGTATCGGGTTGTTTTTCTTTCTTCTTGAAAGGATTTGCGAAATACGTTTAATTTCTTTTTCGCGGCCAACAACAGGGTCGATGGCCCCTTTTTCCACAGCTTTAGAAATATCTCTACAGAAATTGTCTAATACTGGGGTTTTACTCGAATCATTTTTCTTTTTCATTCGTTTAAAACGTTCTTCTTCTGGGAATTCGTCATTAAAATCGTCAATTCTTTCATTTTTTGTGTTGTCTTCCATAATTATTTGTTTAAAACTGTGATATGTTACACCTAGCTCTGAAAATATTTTAGTTGCTGGTGTTCGGTGTGCTAATATTGCTAACATGAGGTGAACTAAGTTAATCATTTTATCATTCATCTGCTCACATTCTTTATCAAGACTTTTGATGATTTCTTTGCTTTCATCTGAAAATGGTAACCTAACTCGTCTACTTTGTGACACTCTTGGGGTAAAATCAGTTTTCCTAAGATAGTCACTAATTCTTTCATTTAAGTCAGGGATATCAATTTTTAGTTTTTTAAGAGCATCCACACATTCATTATTATCATTTAAAATTGATATAATAATATGTTCTGGTCTTATTTTAATATCATCAAAATTCTTAGCTTCTTGCATTGCTTTATTAATGATAACCTTAACTTTTGGGTAAATTTCACGATTCATGTTTTTCTAATATTACAAATATACGATTTTATTTCTTTATTGTCAACTTGACTATATTGATAAATATTTGTATCTTTGTGTAAATGTAAACATAATGATTGGTTTAATAACATATAGGAAGATTGAAATCCTTCTAAGAACTTACTCTAGTGATAAACCATTCCCATCATCACAAAAAGTAGAATTTGAAAATGCAAAGCTTACTTTAACTGGAGATTTCATGATAATTTCACATTTAGAAACCAAAGAAATGGTAACATTGAATGAGATTTTTTCTTTAGATAATGTAATTACATATAGAACAACATTATGATATTAAAAAGAATTGAAAAAGATAATCAAATTAAAGCTTTATACGATTCCACGAATATATTGGGGTCTGTATATAATACTGAGTCTAGTGATTTAGACCTAATCTTTAAATCTGGACAAAAATATCGGTATAAAGGCGTATCAAAGGCTGATTACATGCGATTAGAAATCGCGGAAAGTCAAGGACAAGTGTTTAATACACATATAAAAAAATATGCTTTTGAAAAATTAGAAAAGGTTGACCCAACAAAGATTCTTGTTGAGGCTGATGAACTTAAGATAAAAGAGGCTAAAGCACTTTATGATACCAAAAAGACTGAATTAATTAACAAAATGAAATACGCTTGTCATGTAGACGACTCAATTATTTTGGGTAAAAACACTACGCCAGAAGCACACGAATTATTTACAAAAACACTTCAAGATATACAAATATTAATTAACAATTTATTAATCCCAAAAATTAACGAAAATGAATAACATGAACCTTTATGACTACATCTTCTGGTATAATCCATATGAAAATTTATGGTATGCAATTTACAGAGATAGCCAATTAGATTTTTTTAGTGGGCACAGAGAAAAATCTAAGTATTATAAATCCAAAGAGCATTCAACTCTTGTAGCAATTTTAATGAAAGATGGATTAGCCGAAACTTTGGCTAATAGCAAACCAATAAAACCTAAAAAATTAAAAAAATAAAAATGAACCATGATATTACTATAGTTAATTGGGTTCAAAATGAATGTGATGAGCAACCAATAGGTGTGGTGGTTAAATTGAATAATGGTAAGAATAAATTCTTAACCACTGAAGAGTATAATAACCTTTTAAAAAGCACACATGATGGGAAATAAATTGGACCTAAATTATAGGAATCTTCTAACAGATATTTTAGAAAACGGTGTACCCAAAAAAACAAGGAATGGTGAAACATTAACTGTATTTAGTAGGGAAATCCGTCATAATATGAGGGACGGTTTTCCGCTACTTACAACCAAAAAAATGTATTGGAAGGGTATTGTAACCGAACTTCTTTGGTTTTTACGCGGCGATACGAATATCAAATACCTTGTTGATAATGGGTGTCATATCTGGGATGGAGACGCTTACCAAAATTATAGAAAAAAAGGGGCACACTTTATGGGTAAAGAAGAGTTTATCAATAAAATAAAAACAGATGATGACTTTGCTAAAAAGTGGGGCGACCTAGGTCCTATTTATGGTAAACAATGGCGTAAGTGGGGTGAATCAGGTAACCATTATTCTAATCATAATGATTATAAAGAGGGCATTGACCAAATAGCTAATCTAATCAATGACCTTAAACATAACCCAGATAGTCGTAGACTTATTGTTAATGCGTGGAATGTTGGTGAAATCGATGAAGCTGTCTTACCGCCGTGTCATTATGGATTTCAATGTTGGACGAGAGAGTTAAGTTTGAATGAAAGAGAAATATTATGGGATAAAAAAAGAAATGGGGCTCCGATTATGTTAGTATCATATAGCGGTGATGAGGGAATACATGATGAGTTGGATAAACAAAATATACCTAGAAGAGCAATCACCTTAAAATGGAATCAACGCAGTGTTGATACTTTTCTTGGTTTGCCATTTAATATTGCTAGTTATGGTTTACTCCTTTGTATAATAGGTGAAATCGTTAACATGGTTCCTGAAGAACTAATAGGTAGTTTAGGTGATGTGCATTTATATAAGAATCATATTGACCAAGCTAAAGAGCAAATTGGTCGCTCATTAACCTTTAAAGAAAGAAGGGTACTAGCCGATGACTATGCACTTAAGAATAATAAAATTCCGTTATCTTTAGGTGCTTTTGGGGATAAATTCGTTCCACCTAGTTATGTGGATGCAATAGATAATTGTGGATGGAATATACCTACGCACACAAAAGAACCATATCAATTACCAACATTAGCAATCAATTCAGAATTCTGGGCACCAGGTACCGAGGATGGTTGTGGTATGGGTGCTGGTACGTATTCGCCTAATATAGATTCGTTGATTAAATCAATGGAGATTGGTGATTTTCAAATTGAAAACTATCAATCACATCCACCAATCAAAGCCGACCTTTCAAACTAAACTATGTCAGAAGAAATCAAATCATGGGATGATGTTGAAGACCAAAATCTTGTGAGTAAGATTGTTACCTCTCAAGAATTCAAAGATTCAATAACAAAAAGTATTGTAGATGCTACATGGGGTAAGGGTTTACCAATGGTTTACATGAATGGTGATGGATGGATAGTAAAACACTGGGAAGATGGGACAATAAAAAGAATAAAAAAAATCAAAATATAAGACTGTTCTGCTTGACAATTTCGGTAATTCTTCGTATATTAGTAAAAAATAAACACAATAATATGAGAGTTACAGGAACAAAAAAAAATCCAAATTTAACATCAACTACTGAACCACAAATAGCTGCTGTTACTACAACCAACGGGGTTAAACCTCGAATCCACAATGTATTTATCGTAGACGCTTCTGGTAGTATGGCAGGTAGCAAATACGAGAACGCAATCAGTGGTGTGAACGAATTGCTTAAAAGTATTACAACAGATGTCGACACTGAAAATAATGTTATGATTGTTGAGTTTGAAGGCCGTAACATTACGACAAGACTTGACTTAGGTCAATCAATTCCAAAACTTTATGAAGGAATGGGGACAGATGGAATGACACCACTTAACCAAGCTATCGGT
>Ga0075163_10011865_pt1 | contig 11348 bp, 8 predicted proteins | sample JI1023141ADNA_FD_71478 | JGI IMG/M metagenome (GOLD analysis project Ga0075163, IMG submission 71478) | Wastewater effluent complex algal communities from Wisconsin, to seasonally profile nutrient transformation and Carbon sequestration -... | ecosystem: Engineered > WWTP > Effluent > Algae...
GCTGTCGGCCAGCGCGAGCAACGAAGACAACTACGCGCTCGCGAAGCTCGCGAAGGCGCTCGGGCTCACCAAGGTGTTCGTCGGTGCGAAGCCGCCGGTGCCGGGGCGTGCCGACGGCCGCCTCCGGGTCGCCGACGTCAACCCGAACACCGCGGGCGTCGCCGCGATCGCCGGTGCGCTCGGGCTCGCCACCACCGAGGAGCTCAAGGGCACCAAGGTGCTGATCCTCCTGGGCGAGCACTTCGCCCACGACACCACGGGCGTCGATGTCATCGCGATCGCCGCGCACGAGCGCGGTCCGGTCGTCAAGGCGAAGGTTGCCCTGCCCGCCGCCGAGTGGGCGGAGTCCGCCGGCACGGTGACCAACAACAAGGGTCACGTGCAGCGCAGGCATGCCGCGTTCGCGCCGCCGGGTCAGGCGATCGCCGCCTGGGAGGCCGTCGTCCGGCTCGCGCAAGCGCTGGCCGTGAAGATGGCGTTCACCCACGTTCGCGAAGTGTTCGTCGAGATGACGGGCGCGGTGCCGGCGTGGAAGGGCATCGAGTGGGTGCGCGAGGCGCGTCCACTCCAGCTCCGCTTCGCGGGGAGCCGAGGCTAGCCAGATGGATATCGTCTACAAGATCCTAGATTTCCCCGCGACCAAGTGGGTGTTCCTGATCATCGCGCTGGTGATGCCGCTCGCGTCGATCCTGACGTGGATGGAGCGCCGGCAGAGCGCGATGATGCAGGACCGGCTCGGTCCGAACCGCGCCAACATCGGTCCGATCAAGCTGAAGGGCATCCTCCACTTCGTCGCCGACGCCGTGAAGATGATCTTCAAGGAAGACTTCATCCCCGCGAACGTCCACAGGGGCCTGTTCGCACTCGCGCCGATCCTGTCGATCGCGCCGGTGTTCATCGCCTTCGCGATCATCCCGTTCGGGCCGACGATCTACCCGCACTCGCTGACCTCGACCCTCGATCCCACGCTGCTCGCCACCGGCCAGAGCCCCGAGCTGTTCGCGGACTCGATCCGGCTCCAGATCTTCCAGATCGACTTCGGGCTGATCTTCTACTTCGCCGTCCTCACGCTCGCGAACTACGGCGGCACGATCGCCGGCTGGGCGTCCTACAACAAGTGGGCGTTGCTCGGCGGTCTGCGCAGCTCGTCGCAGATGATGTCGTACGAGGTCGCGATGGGCATCTCGCTGATGGGCGCGTTCCTCGTCACCGGCTCGCTCGAGCCCGGGGCGATCGCGACGATCGGTGCGAGCACGTCGATGTCGGGCTCGAACCCGCTCAACTGGCTGTGGCTGTGGCAGCCGGTCGGCCTGGTGCTGTTCTTCACGGCGGCGATCGCGGAGACCAAGCGCGCGCCGTTCGACATCCCCGAGGGCGAGCCCGAGATCATCGGCTACTTCGTCGAGTACTCCGGCCTGCGCTGGGGCCTGTTCTTCCTCGCCGAGTTCATCGAGATCGTGTTCATCGCGGCGGTGATCTGCACCGTGTTCTTCGGTGGCTGGCAGGTGCCGTTCCTCGACGCCGACGGCTTCCGGATCGGCGGCTACGTCGACCAGATCACCGGCGTGTCGACCGGTGGCAGCGTGTGGTACTTGCCCCACGCGATCGTCGTGCTGCTCCAGTTCGCGGCGTTCGGCATCAAGGTGCTGCTGCTGTGCTGGTTCCAGCTCGCGATCCGGTGGACCCTCCCGCGCTTCCGCGCTGACCAGCTGATGAACCTCGGTTGGAAGATCCTGCTACCGCTGTCGCTGGCGAACGTCATGGTGACGGCGCTGATCAAGCTGCTCTTCATGGGCGGCCCGGAGACTCCATGAGCGCCTCGCACGATCATCACGAAGACGCGCACGACGGTCCGAAGGTCATCTCGGTGGCCGACCGCCACCCGCGGAGCCGCACCATCCAGGTGGTGCGTCCCGAGCCGCGTGACGTCACGTTCCTCGCCGCCACCGCGAAGGGCCTCGGCATCACGCTGAAGCACTTCGCCCGCAACTTCTTCCTCCCGCTGAAGAGCGCGAAGGATCGCGCCGCCGCCGGTGCGCCCCAGGAAGACAAGTGGAAGAACGAGATCGAGACCGTCCAGTATCCGGAGGAGAAGGTTACCTATCCGGAGCGGTTCCGCGGCCTCCATCGCCTGATGATGCGAGACGACGGCAACGTCCGCTGCGTGGCCTGCATGTGCTGCCCGACGGTCTGTCCGGCGCACTGCATCACGATCATCCCCGAAGAGGCGGGTGACAAGAACGTCGAGAAGCGGCCGGCCGTGTTCGAGATCGACGAGCTGCGCTGCGTCGTCTGCGGGCTCTGCGTCGAGGCGTGCCCCTGCGACGCGATCCGGATGGACACCGGCGATCACGCGAAGCCGGTGGAAGATCGCGCGAATGCGATCGAGACCAAGGAATCGATGCTCGGCCGCGGCATCCGCTCGATCGCGGTGCAGGGCGGCGAGGGACCGAACTGGAAGTCCGGCGGACCGGCGCAGCCTCCCCATCGGGGCGGGCACGGCCACGATCACTAGCCGACTCGTCAGCCAGGAAATTTCGAAGAGCGATCGCGGTATGTGATCGCTCTCAATTTTTTCGGTTGACGGATTCGATCGCGATCTCTAATTTCGATCTTGAGCACCGGCGGTCTGATGCGAGACGCGGGGCGAATCTGTCTCCTACATCTGCTATCCAGGGATCTGCCTCTGTTCTGGGTGTGCACGCCCGCTCGTCGGGAAGCCCAAAGGATTACGCGGAGCCCACCTACGCAAAGCGTAGGGGATAGACTGCCCTACGGTCAGACGGTCGTGCTCATTTGAACCCAGCGATGAAACCCATCGCTGGGTTCACCTTTTTTCGGCGGTGAGCAACCTCGGGCTCTCCATCATCCAGGCGAGCGATGCCGAGACCGGCCCCGCCGGCACCGGGTTCACGTTCCGGATCGTGTGGCCGTGGGTCGCCGAGGCGCTCTGGTGGGTGCCGAACGAGAAGGTCCCGCTACGAGGGATGTCGCCTTAGTTCGGCTCCGCGCGATCTCCGAGCAAGCGAGCGACAGCCAGCAGGAGGTCGAGAGGATCTGCTTCCACGTAGGCCTGGAACCCCGCGAGCAGCGCCTTCGTATGCGCGCTTGCAGCGGGCGCCGAGGTCATGGCGAGCGCCGGCGTCCCACCGCCCTCGAGCCGGGAGCGCATGCGGATGCGGCGGATCAGGTGGAGAGCGCCATCGGGAATGTCGAGGTCACAGGCCAGCGCGTCGGGCCGGCCGGTCCGGAGCTCGTCGAACAAGGCGGCCGCCGAAAACACGGAAATCACCTTCGCTCCGAACAACTTGAACAGATGCTCGTAGCGCGCGGCCGAGTCCTGGTCGCGTACCATCAGCAGCACGCGACGGTTCGTCAGGTCGGTCCGGCGTCCAAGGTTGCGGGCGAGAGCAGACGACTCGATGACGGACATCGAAGGCAGGGCGTGCTCGCGGCGTGCCATCTGACCGTCCGACGATCAGGGTGTCACGCCTTCGGTCTTGCCGAGGCTACGCGCGCATCACGATCTTCATGACGTCATCCTGCTTGTGCATGAACATGTCGTAGCCGTGGGCGGCGTCGTCGAGGTTCAGCTGATGCGAGACCACGAAGCTCGGATCGATCTCGCCCTGCTCGATGCGCTCGAGGAGCGGCTTCATGTAGCGGTGCACCGAGCACTGGCCGGTGCGGATCGTGATGCCGCGGTTCATCACGGTGCCGAGCGGGAACTTGTCGACGAACCCGGCGTAGACCCCGAGGATCGAGACGATGCCCGCGCTCCGCAACGCCATGATCGCCTCGCGCACCGCGAGCGGCCGATCCATCTGGAGCTTGAGCTTCTGCTTCGTCGAGTCGTGCGCGTACTGCAGGCCATGACCGTGGGCTTCGAGCCCGACGGCATCGATGCACGCATCGGGGCCGCGGCCGGCGGTGAGGTCGCGCAGGACCTCCTGCACCGGCTGCTCCTCGTAGTTGATCACGTCCGTCGCGCCGGCCTTCTCGGCGGCGAGCTTCAGGCGGTACGGGAAGCGATCGATCGCGATGATGCGCTCGGCACCGAGGAGCTTCGCGCTCGCGATCGCGAACTGCCCGACCGGACCGGCGCCCCACACGGCGACCACCTTCTTCGGCGTGAGGTCGCAGAGCTCGGCGCCCATGTAGCCGGTCGGGAAGATGTCGGAGAGGAACAGCACCTGCTCGTCGGTCAGCGCCTTCAGCACCTTCATCGGGCCAAAGTCCGCGTACGGCACGCGCACGTACTCCGCCTGTCCGCCGGCAAAGCCGCCGGTGAGGTGCGAGTAGCCGAACGCGCCGCACGTCGCGTGGCCCATCAGCTTCTCGGGCAGCCACGGCGTCGGGTTGGAGTTCTCGCAGGCCGACGTGTTGCCCAGCGTGCACTGCTCGCAGTTGCCGCACGCGATGCAGAACGGCACCACGACGCGATCGCCCGGCTCGAGGTTCTTGACGCCCTTGCCGACCTCGACCACCTCGCCCATGAACTCGTGGCCGAGGATGTCGCCCTTCTGCATGGTCGGCATGTAGCCGTTGTAGAGGTGGAGGTCCGAGCCACAGATCGTGGTGGCGGTGACCCTCACGATGGCGTCACGCGCGTTGAGGATCTGGGGATCCGGCACGCGCTCGACGGAGACCTTCTGCTTGCCCATCCAGCAGGTCGCCCTCATGGCTGCACCTCCACCGGCGACCTGTTGTTGGTGACGTGGGGGTTCTTCGCGATCACCTCGGGCTCGCTGGGTTGCGCGGGGTGAGGCTTGCGGGTGACGGTGGCGTCGGACAGGAGCACCTCGCCGGTCTCCAGCACCTGCTTGAAGCGGCGGAGATCGCCCTTGACCTGCGACTTCGCGAACCACTTCGCGATCCCCGCGTGGCCCTTGCCCACCTCGATCTCGACGCGGACCTCGGTCGCCTCGCTGCCCGGCGCGGTCGCGAACGTGACGCGGCCGCTGATCAGCGAATCGACGACCTGCCACGCGATCACGCGGCCCGGGATGTCCTCGGTGAGCTCGGCATCCCACGCCACCGTCCTGGTGCCGCCGAACGGCTTCGCGACCCAGTGCGAGCGCTTGCCATCGACGGTCACGCGCTCGAGGTAGTCCATGACCTCCGGCAGGCGTGCGAAGTCGCGGAACCGGGCGTAGACCTCGTTGGTCGGCTTGTTGATCGTCACCGAGAACATCACGGGGCGGTTGGGATGAACCGCCTTGCGCTGCGCCTTGATGCTCGCGACGATGTCGAGGGCCGTCACGCCACCGACCGCGGCGATCGCACCGGCGAGACGAAGCCCGCTGGTGCGGCGCGTCGAGGCGAGCCCGAGCAGCGCGAGATCGAAGGCATCACCGGCGACGCGCGCCCACAGTGGCAACGGGCTGCGGGGATTCAGCAGCACGGCGACACCGGCGGCGAGCTCGCGCGCGCCCATCAGCCGCGTGACGAGAGAGGTCACCGGGCTCGGCTCGATGCCGATCCCGCGCGCGAGCAGGCGAGGTATCGCGACCTCGGCCGCACCGCGTGCGAGGCTGAACCAACCGAGGCCGCGTGCGAGCGCGTCGGACGACGGAGCGTCATCGGAGCGAAGCCCGCTCCGGAAGGTATCGAGGGATTTCATGCGGCCCTGCGCAGCAACAACCACACCATGCTGATCGCGGGCAGACGCGGAAGGATCCGTGCGCCCTCGTCACGAGCGCCCGGTTTGCCGCGTGCGTGCTCGCGGCTCGGAACATCCGCGTCGAACCGTGTTTCGTGTCGCGTGCCGCTCCTGCTTCGATCCACTACGGTGCCGAGAAATGGATACGAAGAGCGGCTACCCGTTCTGGGTGCTCGCGAATGGCTTGCTCCCTTCCTACCCGCGCATCGAGCGCGACGAGCGCTGCGACGTGGCGATCATCGGCGGCGGCATCACCGGTGCGCTGATCGCCGACGAGCTCTCGCGGCACGGCCACGACGTCGTCGTGATCGAGCAGCGCGACATCGGCTGGGGCTCGACGGCGGCGAGCACGGCGATGCTGCAGTACGAGATCGACGAGCCGATGCGCACCCTCGCCGATCGCTACGACGAGCTCACCGCGGCGCTCGCGTACACGACGTGCGTGGAGGCGGTGGAGGGCTTGATCCGGCTCGCGCGCGATCTCGACGACGTCGGCCTCAAGCGCACCGGCAGCGTGTATCTCGCGTCGACCCCGCGCCACCTGCCGCAGTTCGTCGAGGAGCAGACGCTCCGCGCGCGCTACGGCCTGCCCAGCAAGTTCCTCACCGCGGAGGAGGTCCTCGAACGCTTCGAGATCGCGGCCCCCGGCGCGCTGTACTCGCCCACCGCAGCGGTGATCGATCCGTATCGCTTCACCTGCCGGCTGCTGGCGCGCGTCCATCGGCGGGGCGCCCGCATCTTCGATCGCTCGCGCGTCGAGCGGATGGAGCCCACGTCGCGCGGCGTCACGCTGCACACCGATCAGGGCTGCCGCATTCGCGCCGGGCACCTGATCGTCGCCGCCGGCTACGAGGGGCAGCGCTGGATCCCGAAGCGGGTCGCCCGCAATCGCAGCTCCTACGCGGTGATCACCGACCCGCTCGACCGAGCGGATCTGAAGAAGCTCGGTCGCGCGATCTTCTGGGAGTCGGCCCGGCCGTACCACTACCTGCGCACGACCACCGATCACCGGCTGATCATCGGCGGCGAGGACGATCGCGTCGACGTCCCCGCGCGGCGCGACAGGCGTGTTCACGAGCGGGCGAAGCTGCTCTACGCGTACGCGCAGGAGCTGTTCCCGTCGCTGACGCTGACGCCGGCGTTCGCGTGGGCCGGCACGTTCGCCGAGACCGAGGATGGCCTGCCGTTCTTCGGGCCGCACGAGCGCGTCCACCGGCGCGTGCTGTTCGCGATGGGCTACGGCGGCAACGGCATCACCTACAGCTATCTCGGCGCGGGTGTGCTGCGCGCGATCCTCGAGAAACAGGCACACCCCTTGCGAGAGCTCTACGCGTTCGACCGTCTGGAGCGCTGAATGCGATTGTTCTCGTGTCCGTCCTGCAAGCTGGCCGTGTTCTTCAGCAACGTGAAGTGCGAGCGCTGCGCGGTGGAGCTCGGCTACGACCCGGCGACCCACCGGATGATCGCGCTGGTCGAGGGCGCGCCGTACAAGCCCTGCTCGAATCACCCGCACCAGGTGTGCAACTGGCTGCTGCCCGCCGCGTCGCCGGAGACGCGGTGTCGCGCGTGTCGCCACAACGAGGTGATTCCGGATCTCTCGATCCCGGAGAACCTGCCGCTGTGGCAGCGGATGGAGGAGGCGAAGCACCGGCTGCTCTACACGATCCTGCGGCTGAAGCTGCCGCTGTTCGATCGCACCGAGCGCCCCGACGACGGGCTCGGCTTCCAGTTCCTCGCCGCGGATGACCCGAAGACGGTGATGACCGGGCATGCCGGTGGCCTGATCACGATCGCGCTGATCGAGGCGAACGACGCCGAGCGCGAGCAGCGCCGCACCCGGCTGCGCGAGCCCTACCGCACGCTGCTCGGGCACTTTCGCCACGAGATCGGCCACTGGTACTGGGACGTCCTGGTCAAGCACACGCCCGCGCGTGACGGCTTCGTCGCGCTGTTCGGCGATCCCGACCAGGACTACGGCCAGGCGCTCGAGCGCCACTACGCGCAGGGGCCGAGCCCCGCCTGGCGCGACTCGCTGATCTCGGCGTACGCGGGCTCGCATCCGTGGGAGGACTTCGCGGAGACCTGGGCGCACTACTTCCATCTCGTCGACACCATCGAGACCGGCAGCTCGTACCGGATCACGTTGACGCCGCGCGTGGATCACGACGACCTGCTCTCCACCTCGCTCGACTTCGACGTCTACGATCCGAGCGTGCCGATGCAGACGCTGACCGACGCGTGGGTCGCCCTGTCATCGGCGCTCAACTCGTTCAACCGATCGATGGGGCTCGCGGACGCGTATCCCTTCGTGCTGTCGCCGAAGGTCTACGAGAAGCTGGGGTTCATCCACGCGCTCGTGCACGCGCCGCGGTGACGGCATGCGGTTTGCTCGGCAGACGGCATGGCCAAGGCACCGAAGCGACCGAGCTCACGCGACGAACGAGGCGCCGGAGGCGAGCCGCATCAACGCTCCGCGACTCCGCTCACCACCAACCAGGGCGTACCGATCGCCGACGATCAGAACACGCTGCGCGCCGGCGTGCGTGGCCCCGCGCTGCTCGAGGACTTCCACTTCCTCGAGAAGCTGACCCACTTCGACCACGAGCGGATCCCCGAGCGGATCGTTCACGCGCGTGGCTCGGCGGCGCACGGCACGTTCGTCGCCTACAAGGCGGCGGGGAAGTACACCCGCGCGGACTTCCTGCAGAGCGGCGTGGAGACCTCGGTGTTCTGCCGGTTCTCGACGGTGGCCGGCGGTGCGGGCTCGGTGGATACGCCGCGCGATGTCCGCGGCTTCGCGGTGAAGTTCTACACGCAGGAGGGCATCTTCGATCTGGTCGGCAACAACATCCCGGTGTTCTTCGTCCAGGACGCGATCAAGTTCCCGGACTTCGTGCACGCGGTGAAGATGGAGCCCGATCGCGGGTTCCCGCAGAACGCGTCGGCACACGACACGTTCTGGGACTTCATCTCGCTCGCACCCGAGGCGTTGCACATGGTGATGTGGGCGATGTCGGATCGCGCGATCCCGAGGTCGCTGCGGATGATCGAAGGCTTCGGCGTCCACACGTTCCGGCTCGTCGACGCGAAGGGCGACGCGACGTTCATCAAGTGGCACTGGCGGCCGACGCTCGGGATGCAAGCGACGACCTGGGACGAAGCCGTCAAGCTCGCCGGCGCCGACCAGGACTTCCATCGCCGCGATCTATGGGAGGCGATCACGAGCGGGGCGTTCCCGTCGTGGGAGCTCTGCATCCAGCCGATCCCCGCCGAGGACGTCGACGATCTACCGTACGACATCCTCGATCCGACGAAGCTGGTGCCCGAGGAAGACTACCCGCTGATCCCGATCGGCAAGATGACGCTGAACCGGTGGCCGGATAACTTCTTCGCGGAGACCGAGCAGGTCGCGTTCCATCCCGGTCACCTCGTGCCGGGCATCGAGTTCACCAACGACCCGCTGCTGCAGGGCCGGATCTTCTCGTACACCGATACGCAGCTGTCGCGGCTCGGCGGCCCGAACTTCCACGAGCTGCCGATCAACGCGCCGAAGTGCCCGTACGCGAACTTCCAGCGCGACGGCATCAAGCGTCACACCGTCGACAAGGCCCGCACGAACTACGAGCCGAACAGCCTCGAGCCGGCCGGGCCGCGCGAGACGCCGACCGGCTTCGCGAGCGTGGCCGAGTCGCTGGAAGGAACGAAGATCCGCCGGCGCTCGGAGACGTTCGCCGATCACCACTCGCAGGCGCGGCTGTTCTATCGCTCGCAGAACGCGGTCGAGCAGCGCCACATCCAGAGCGCGATCATCTTCGAGCTGTCGAAGGTGGAGAGCGAGGCGATCCGCACCCGGGTGCTCGGGCACCTCGACGTGATCGACGAAGGCCTCGGTGCCGCGGTCGCCGAGGGGCTCGGGATGACCGGGATGGCCGACACGATCACGACGGTGGTCGGGCTCGTCGACATGCCGCCCTCCCCCGCGCTCAGCCTGCTCGGCAACGCGAAGCCGACGCTCGAAGGGCGCAAGCTCGGCATCCTGATCGGCGACGACGCCGACGCCGCGATCGTGACCAGGCTGAAGGCGGCGGCGGAGAAGGCGGGCGCGACGGCGCAGGTCGTCGCGACGAAGATCAACGGCACGCTGCCGGCGGATCACATCGTGGCGGGAGGCCCGTCGGTGCTCTTCGACGTCGTCGCGATCGTCACCGGTGACGCCGGTGCGCAGGCGCTGGCGAAGATGCCGAGCGCCGTGCAGTGGGTGGCTGATGCGTTCGTGCACTGCAAGGTGATGGGGGTGGTCGCGGCCGCGCAGCCGCTGCTCGACAAGGCGCACGTCGTCGCGGATGACGGCGTGATCGAGCTCGGCAAGAGCGTCGACGCGCTGTTCACCAAGGCCAAGGCCGGCCGGATCTGGGCCCGCGAAGACGCGGCGCCGGCGATCAAGCCTGCGAAGGCGAAGCCCGCAAAGAGGTAAGTCAGTCGGTCAGCAGCAGCGACTCGATCTCGCGCAGCGTGGCCAGGTCGTCACCGATCATGTCCTTCATCGCCGTCAGGCGACCGGCCACGACGCGCGCGATCTTGTCCTCGATGGTGTCGTCCGCGTACGTCCAGTACACCGGCGCGTAGCGACCATCGCGATGGCAGCGGCCCTCGATCTGCGCCATCTGGATCGCCGACCACCGCAGATCGTGGATCACCTCGGAGCGCGGCGCTTCATCGTGCTCGCCCTGGTGCAACGAGATGCCCTCCTCGACGGTGAACAGCATCACCTTGGCCTCGCCGCGCTGGAACCGGAGGCGCTGGGCCTCGCGCGCGCTGGCGGACAAGCCGCCGTGGATCTCGGCGCAGGGGACGGCGCCGATGCCGGTGCCCAGCTTGTCGCGCAGCGCGGTCAGCGTCTCGATGAACGCGACCGAGATCGCGACGTGGTGGCCGTTATCGAGCAGGTCGCGCACGAGCTCGACCGTGCCCGGCACGCGGATCAGCGAGCCCTTCTGGCGGAGCCGCAGCGTGGCCGCGAGCGCGCCCTTGGGATCGCGCCCCGCCGGCGCGAGCTCCATCTCGCGACGGAATGCCGTCCACGCTTCTTCGTAGAGCGCGCGCGCCTCGGAGGCGAGCTCGATCGGCGTCAGGATCCGGTTGATCGCCGGCCAGCCGACGATCTCCTCGGGGCGCCGGCGCAGCCCGGCGGCGGGGAGGCGCTTGGGCGCGTCGAACAGCATCGCGCGGACCTTCTCGCAATCCGCGCGCTCGCCGCGCCACTCCCACTTGCCATAGCTGCCGCGCGTGACGCCGAGATCCTGATCGATGCACCACTGCTCGAAGTCCTTGAGGTCCTTCGCCTTCGCGCCCGTCACGCTCGCGAGCAGCGGCGCGAGATACGACAGCTCGAGCGGGTTCTGCCCGGCGGTGGCCGACAGCCACAGACAGAAGCCGGCATTGGCGACCAGCTTCGCGGCGAGCTTGCTGCGCGCGGCCGTGGGGTTCTTGCAGCGATGGCTCTCGTCGAACACGATCAGATCCAGCTCGGGAGCCGTGCCCGCCCGCGCGAGCCCCTTCTTGGTGCGGATCTTCTTGCGCGCCGCATCGCTGACCTCGAACAGCTTCCCGAGCCGATCGTAGTTGAGGACGACGATGTCCTTGCCGCCATCACCCATCGCCTCGATCGTGCGCCGCCAGTGCGCGA
>Ga0075163_10011868_pt1 | contig 11347 bp, 7 predicted proteins | sample JI1023141ADNA_FD_71478 | JGI IMG/M metagenome (GOLD analysis project Ga0075163, IMG submission 71478) | Wastewater effluent complex algal communities from Wisconsin, to seasonally profile nutrient transformation and Carbon sequestration -... | ecosystem: Engineered > WWTP > Effluent > Algae...
CCATTGTCCCCAGCCAGGTCGCACGCCTCGACCCCCTCCCAGACCTTGCCGTCCCCGCACACCGCCGCCGCGCAGTCGAGCGTGCACGGCCCGTCGTCCCGGTTCTCCGCCCCCAGGTCGCACGCCTCCGCCGGCCCCACGACTCCGTCCCCGCACATGCCCGCGTCCGTCGTCGCGGCCGTCGACCCCGTCGTCGCTTCGGCCGGCGTCGTCGTCGCGTCGTCCGTCATCGACCCCGTCGTGGTCGTCTCGTCCGCGATCGGGCTCCCCGTGGTCGGCGCCGGCGTCGGCAAGTCGGGCGTCGCCGCGTCCGTGCTCGTCGCCCCGCCCGCCGGCTCGGTCGCCCCGCCCGCCGGCTCCGGCGGCCCGCTGCACCCGGCCGCCGCGGCACCGATCGCCATCCATCCGGCCGAGATATGTCCGCTCATCCATCGTCCGATCGTGATGCTCATGACTTCATGCCTCTTTCCTGAGTGTTCATGGCTGTTCGACGCAGTACAGCGAATTTTCGCTATAGCAGGTGAATGGGTTGAGTTCTGGATCGGGGTACATCAGCCACGCAGCATCGACCGCGTCGCTGATCCCGAAGTGTCCCTTGATGAAGTCCCCCTCGACGTCCCAGTCGCCGCAGTGCTCGGCCCCCGGGACCGCCGTTCCGCCCGGCTGCGTGCCCGTCCACACGTAGTTGAAGTACGTCTCGCCGAGCTCCGTGACGTTGATCGGGTTCTCCAGGGGCGCGTTCATCAGCGCGTCCCACCCGTGCGCCACCGGCTGCCCGTTGACCAGCCGGTAGTACCCCCGGCCGTGGTACAGCCGGTCCGCCGCGTCCACGTCGCTGTCGCTCAGCAGCGCCTTGAACTTCATGTACCGCGGCTGACCCCCGTCCATCGCGTGCTTGCGGCACCGGGTGTCCGCACCGTCGAGCCCGTGCATCTTGCCCGTATAGCCGGGGATACCCCCCTCGTTCACCCCCGTCACGAATATCGTCCACGCCGCCGCGCAGCCGTTGTCACAGGTGTTCGTGTCCTCGTCGTCTCCGTCGTCGCACTCCTCGCCCGCCTCCACCACCCCGTTCCCGCACACCGCCAGCATCGTCGTCCCGGTCGTCCCGCCCCCCGTCGAGCCCCCGCTCGAGCCCTCGCCCGTCTCTGCCGACGCCGCCCCGGAGCCCCCGGAGCTCGCCTCCTCGCCCTCCGTGCTCCCGCCGGTGCTCGACCCTCCGCTCGACGTGCTCTCCCCCGCCGTCCCCGATCCCTCTCCGCCCGCGTCCCCCGTCGTGTATCGCGCGTAGAACTCCGCCGCCGCCGTGTCGATGTTGCAGCCCGCCAGCGACATCCATCCTCCCACGAACACGAGTCCTCTTATTCCCCGCAGGTTTTGGTTGCTCATGACCTCGTGACTCCTCTGGAATGGCGTCGACATCGGCTCAAAACCTGCCCTCCAGCCACAGCCCATAGGTGACCGGGCCCACGCGCGGGGCCAGGCCCACGCGCCGTCGGGGCTGTCGGTCGCTGGCCAGCAGCCCGACGCCGGCGAGCAGCAGGACGCCGCCGACGCCACCGGTAGCGATCGCCGCGACGCGGGCGGCCCGGCCCTCGTGCTGCAGGTCGCGCACCTGCATGACCTCGTCGACGCTCGGCGATCGTCCCGCCGCGTCGACCTCCCGCTGGAGCCCGATGATGCGCCCGTGGCGATCGGCGTAGACCGCCGCCGCGACGACCGTCCCCAGCAGCGGCGCCGCCGCGGCCCCGAGCAGCCCCACCGCGATCCCGCGTCGACGCCTCCTCCCCCGCTCGTCGGCGAGCGGCTGCACGCCGCCCGTCGCCGGCCCCTCGCCGCGCGCAGGGCTCGACGTGACCCGCTCCGCACGCCCGCGCGTCGGCCCCGGATCGCCTGTCCCCGAGGACTGGGGCACGCCCCTCCCGGCCGCCCCGGAGGACCCGTCCACGCCCCTCTCACCTGTCCCGGGGGACATCTCCGGGCGCGGCTCGCAGGTCCCGGCGACGTCGTCCCTGGCGAGCGACGCGTCGACCTCGCGCAGCGCCTCGCGCTCGCTCGCGACGTCCTCGGGCGCCGCCGCGGGTCCGAGCGCCGTCAGCAGCGCCGCGGTGTGGGCGAGCTGCAGCGCACGCGCGGCGCAGAGGTGGCGGCGCTCGCCGCTGCGCGCGTACAGGGCCCGCAGCGCGCTGCGTTGCGAGGCGAGCACCAGGTCCCGGCCCTGGCGCTGACCGACCGGGTCGGGCATGGCCGCGTAGGCCGCGGCGAGCTCGACGAGCGCCCCGTCCAGGTCGCCCTTGATATAGGCGCCCATCGCCCGTGCGTTGTGCATCCTGGCCTCCGGCGTCAGCACCGATACCGGCGCCGCGGGCTCGCGGTTCGACGCCGCGCCGTGCAACATGAGGAAGAAGAGGGCCTGAATCGTGGTCATCGTGACGCTCCCGTGAATGTCCTGAGAATATGTTCGGAGATCATCGCTTCGCTCCGGGCAAGGTGAGCGTCAGGTGCTCGCGCCGCGGCCCCGGAGCCAGGCGCTGGCCCACCAGCGCCGCCTCGATGCACGCGGTCTCCGGGGTCACGTCCCCCGCGACGACCCGGGCCTGCTCGACGCGACCGTCGCTCGCCACCATCATCGCCACCTCCCACGCCCGCCGCCCGAACTCGCGGCGACACGCGGCGACCGCCTCGCTCGCCATCACCCGCCGCCGTCGCGCCCGCGCCCGCCCGGCCGCTTCGTCCCCGGGGCGCACCTCACGACCGGCAGCGACGACCGCACCGCCGTCATCGACGCGACCCGCGTCGCCGCCGTCGTCGCCGCGGCCCGCCCCGTCCCGGCCGTCCGAACCCGTCGCGAGCGTCGGCGTCTCCGCGCCGACCTCGACGACCGGGTCGACGCCCGCCGCCCGCCCGCCGCCCGGCGACGACATGTCCTCCGGGACAGGTGTCTCGTGTGAGCGGGCTTGAAGTCCGACGCACAGCGCGGCGACCAGCAGCAGCGAGGCCCGGGCCGGGCGCCGCGCTCGCTGGCGCGGTGACGCGGGGGCGTGCTCGGCCGCCAGCTCGCGCAGCGCGTCGACGAGGGCCTGCATGGACGGGGGTCGACCGTCGCGGTCCTTGGCCAGCGTGGCGAGCACCAGCGCCTCGAGCGCGGCCGGGATGTCCGCGTCCGGCGCGACCTGTCGCGGCGGCGGAGGGTCCTCCGCGAGGTGGCGCAGCATCGTGTACTGCGCCGCGCAGCCCTCGCCCGGCGGGAACGGCAGGCGACCGGTGAGCGTCTGATAGAGCGTGACGCCCATCGCGTAGACATCGGCGCGGCGGTCGACGAGCTCGCCGCGGACCTGCTCGGGCGCCATGTGGGTCGGCGTTCCGATCGCGCGGTCGGGTCGGGTCGTCGCCGGGCTGAGCGGCGTGCGCAGCGACTTCCCGACCTTGGCGATCCCCAGGTCCAGGACGATCACGAAGCGCGTGTCGCGGCCCCGCGTCGTGATGAACAGGTTCTCCGGCTTGATGTCGCGGTGGACCAGATCCAGCTCGTGCGCGGCGTGCAGCGCGTCCATCGCGGGCGTCAGGACGGCGACCGCCTCGCGCCACGGCAAGCGCCCGCCTCGCTCGTGAAGAAAGGCCCGCAGCGTCGCCCCCCGCAGCAGCTCCATCACCAGATACAGGGTCCCGCGCAGCTCGCCGACGTCGACCACGCGCAGCATGTGCGGGTGTTGAATCGCCGCGGCCGCGCGGGCCTCCTGCAGCAGGCGCGCGCGCATGTCCGGCGAGGCCAGCCGCGGGTGCAAGATCTTGAGCGCCACGTCGAGGTCGAGCAGCTCATCGCGGGCTCGATAGACGTCCGCCATCCCGCCGCGGCCGATCCGCGCGCGCACCCGGTAGCGCCCCGCGACGCGCTGGCCGGTGTAATCGACGTCGTGGAGCACCCCGTCCACCGGGTCGAGGTCACCGACCGTCAGGAGGTCGGCGGGGGTGCACGCGGGGATCGGGCTGTTCACGGGCGTCGTCCTCCGAAGACGGCGCCATGGTATCCCGAGGCGCGTCTTCGCGCGACGGCCCGTAAACCGGCCGGTACAGGCCCCTGCGAGCCTCAGCCCTCGGCGCGCTTGAACACGCTGACGCCGCGCGCGACCCGGTGGATCGCGCCGGCCTCGGTCGCGCGCGCCAGCATCGCGGTGCGCGCGGTGTTCCTGCGGTCGGCGAGGCGCGTCTGGAAGTCGGCGAGCGGCTGGACCTGATAGTTCCAGCGCCGGTCGCCCTCGCCGCAGCTCTCCCAGCCCTCGAAGCGGTCGTGGATCGTGCGCAGCACCACGCTGTCCGGGCCGCCCGGCAGCGCCCGCACGTTGGCCACGAAGCCCGGCGTATAAAACAGGTACTCCTCCGCGTTGCTGAGATACAGCAGATTGATCGTCAACCCGAGCTCCCGCGCGCTCGCGGCGATCGTCGCCATGGCTGTCTTTCCGGCCAGGTTGCCGTTCAGCGCCCGCAGGCGCCCGCCCGCGACCATCCCGCGGATGTAGCGATAGAGCTCCGGGTCGGCCAGCCACGTCACGCCCTGCTCGCCGCGCCGCGTGGCCTTGACGGCCGTCAGGTACTCGCGCAGCGCCGCGCGGTTGTCGGCGACGAACTGCAGCGCCTCGGCCCGGTCGCGCGCCGACATGTCCGAAAGGCCAGCTTGCAGCACGGCCTCGGTGTCGCGGCGGGCCGCCTCGGCGAAGCGGGCGAGGAACGCGTCGGGGTCCGGCGACGCGGCGATCAGGGCCATGTATACGCGGTGCAGCCGGACGACCTGGCGGTCGAGGTCGAGGAGGTAGCCGACCTCGCTGCGGGCCACCGCCATCAGCGTGTAGTTCTGGTCCGAGGCGACCCCGACGTACGCCCCGCCGAGCCCGCGCACGTACGGGAACCACAGGTCGTGGCGGTACTCGTTGCTGACCGTGAAGTGCTCGCGCTTGCTGACGATCCGCTCCTCGTCGCCGGCCAGCAGCGCGGCGCGCTGGACCTCGCTCAGCGGCGGGGGCGGCGATGATTCGGCCACCGCCGCCGACGCGGCCGACGCGGACACGGGCGCGGCCGCGTCGACCGCGGGCGCGACGGCTGCCTCCGCCGGCGCGACGGCGGCCTCCGCCGGCGCGGTCGCAGCGTCCGCGCGCGCCGGCGCGGGCGGGCTCGCGTCGCGCGCGGCCGCCGGTTCGCGCGTCGCGGCGGGCGGCCGGGGCGCGGGCGTGGCGGCGCGATCGGGGGGCTGCGCCTCCTGGCACCCGCACGACAACACCCCCGCGATCGTCCAGCGCTGCCACATCTCGGTCATCGGAGGCCGCAGGATACTGCATCTACAACCGCGGCCGCGACGGCGCGCTTCCCCGCGCGCGCCCGGGGCGGTAGGATCCCGGCGGGCGAGGCACGCATGAACCGCAAGCTGCTCCGTGGCGAGTATCCCGTGGCGACCTGGATGGACGTCACCCTGACCACACACCGCGTCTGGCAGGTCGTCCGCCAGGGCTCATCGTCCGCGATGGTCTCCTTCCCGGTCGAGGCCGTGCAGTGGGTCCGCCTCGGGCGCAGCCACCTGCCGTATCTGCTGTGGTGCGCGTTCCTCGTCGCGGTGCTCGGTATCGTCGCCCTCGAGCACGACCGCAACGTCACCTACGGCCTGTTCGGCGTGGTGATGCTGCTGCTCCTCCTCTACGGCACGTCGCGTCGGCTGGTCCTCACGATCGGCGCCGGCTCCGGGGAGATCGTCGCCCAGGTCGCGGGCGAGGGCGCCAGCGTCGAGGCCGCGCTCGATTTCATTCACCACGTCGAGACCCGCAGGCTCGCCAACGCCCCGCCTCCCCCCGAGCGTCCCGCCGCCAGCAGCTCCTCGACCTGGGTGAGCTCCCCAAGCATGGACGTCTGAGCCCGACGAAATTTTCGCGCACCCGTGAAGGCTCGTGCGCGCCGCGGCCAGTAACCACTGTAAAGGTCGCGCGGCTATCGTTATCCCGGGGTCCCTCCGGACCGCGCCTTCCGTCATGCCCCTCACGCCGTGGTCGCTGCCCGAGCAGTTCGATGAGTACCGCCTCGTGCGGATGCTCGGCCGTGGGAGCATGGGCGTGGTCTTCCTCGGGCACGACCTCGTGCTCGACCGGCCGGTCGCGATCAAGTTCCTGAGCGTCGTCGACGCGAACACCCGCGCCCGCGAGCGCTTCCTGACCGAGGCCCGCGCGGCCGCTCGCATCCAGCACCCCAACGTCATGGCGGTGTACCGCGTCGGCGAGCTCGAGGGCCGGCTGTACATCATCGGCGAGTACATCCGCGGCATCAGCCTCAGCGACCTGCACCGCCCCGTCGCCGCGCCCGAGGTCCTGAAGATCGGTGTCGAGCTCGCCCGCGGCCTCGCCTGCGCCCACCGCATGGGCGTCCTGCACCGCGACATCAAGCTCGCCAACGCCATGCGCAGCGAGAGCGGCGAGGTCAAGCTCCTCGACTTCAGCCTCGCCAAGCTGCTCGAGGCCTCCACCGCCGACGACGACGGCGCCGCGGAGCCCGCGCTCCCCACCGAGCTCGAGGCCACCCTCGACCCCCACAGCCACATGCCCCGCGTCACCATCGACCCGGGCGCACGCGGCGGTCGCACCGTCGACGTCACCCTCACCGCCAGCCCCTCGCGCGCGCCGCGAAGCGGCCCGAACCCCGCCGCCCGCCGGGCCCACAGCGGCCCGCAGCCCGCCCCGAGGCCCGCACAGAAGGCTGCTGCTGCGCCCGCGCCGACCCCCGCGCTCGACAGCACGCTGACGCGGGTGACCGCCGCGGACGCGGCCGTGAAGGTGCGCGTGAAGATGGAGGAGTCGAGCGACGCGACCGTCGTGGGCACGCCGTATTACATGGCGCCGGAGCTGTGGCGCGGCGAGCCGGCGTCGCGGACCTCGGACGTCTACGCGGTCGGGGTGCTGCTGTACATCCTGTGCAGCGGTCACCCGCCGATCGAGGGCAGCTCGACGCTCGAGCTGGCGCGGCTGACCCAGGAGACCGTGCCCAGGCCGCTGCAGTCGGTCGCGCCGTGGGTCGACGAGCAGCTCGCGGCGATCGTCGACCGCTGCCTGCGGCCGCCGAAGGACCGCTACGCCTCGGGCGACGAGCTGTGCTCGGCGCTCGAGGCGTTGACCCTCGGCGGCGCCGCGGCGACCCAGGCCGTGCGCGGCAACCCGTACCGCGGCCTGCAGGCGTTCGAGGCCCGCCACCGCGCGGTGTTCTTCGGGCGCGGCGCCGAGATCCGCGCGGTGACGGATCGCCTGCGCGCCGAACCCTTCGTGCTCGTCGCCGGCGACTCGGGCGTCGGCAAGTCGTCGCTGTGCCGCGCCGGCGTGCTCCCGATGTTCACCGAGCAGCACCAGGGCGAGCGCGCCTGGTCGACGCTGTCGCTGATGCCCGGCCGACGCCCGCTGCAGACGCTGGTGTCCGCGCTGGCGACGTCGCTGAGCCTGCAAGACCCGCCGCTGCGCGAGATGCTCGAGGCCGAGCCCGCCGAGCTGGTCCGGACGATCGCCCGCCGCCAGGGCAAGGACCACGGCATCATCCTCTTCATCGACCAGCTCGAGGAGCTGGTGACGCTGGCCGACCGCCACCAGCTCCCGGCGGTCGGCCGCTTCCTCGCCGAGCTCGCGAGCGATCTCCCGGGGATCCGCCTCCTGGCGACCGTGCGCGGCGACTTCCTCACCCGCGTCGCCGCGCTGCCGGGGATCGGCCCGCGCATCAACGCCGCGATCCACCTGCTCACCCCGCTGTCGCGCGAGGGCGTGCGCGAGGCGATCGTCGGCCCGGCCGCGATGCAGAGCGTCCGCTTCGACTCCGAGGCATTGATAGAAGAGCTCGTCACCGCCGGCGCCGAGGGCAACCTCCCGCTGCTGCAGTTCGCGCTCGCCGAGCTGTGGGAGGCCCGCGACCCGAAGACCCGCGAGATCACCGCGGGCGACCTCGAGCGCATCGGTCGCGTCACGGGCGCGCTCGCACGCCACGCCGACAACGTCGTCGACGCGCTGCCGCCCGCCCAGCGCGTCGCCGTGCGCCGCCTGCTGATGCGCCTCGTCACGATCGAGGACACCCGCGCCAGCCTCCCGCGCGAGGACCTCGTCGTCGGCGATCAACTACAAGAAGCCGCGCTCGAGGCCCTGGTCCGCGGCCGCCTCGTCGTCGCCCGCGAGGCCCAGGACGGCACCGTCTACGAGATCGCCCACGAGGCGCTGATCCGCAGCTGGGGCACGCTGCAGCGCTGGACCTCCGAGGAGCGCGAGGCCCGGGAGGTCCGCCACCGCGTCGAGGTCGCCGCGCTCGAGTGGCAGCGCCTCGGCAGCGCCCGCGCCGGGCTGTGGACCGCCGCCCAGCTCGCCGAGACCGGCGTGCTCGAGCCCGGCAACCTCCGACCCCGCGAGCAGGCGTTCCTCGCGGCAGCCCGCGCCGAGCTCGTCCGCCGCCGCTGGTCCCGTCGCGTCCTCGCCCTGGCGATCCCCGCGGCCCTCGCGTTCGTGTACGCGGCGATCCGCGTCCAGGACGCCCGCGCCCTCGCGCGCCGCGTCGACGAGCAGGTCGCCCTCGCCGTCGCCACCGCCGAGCAGGCGCGCGCCCTCGCCGGCGAGGCGCACGACCTGCGCCGCCGGTCGTTCGCGCAGTTCGACGCCCAGGACGCCGCGGCCGGCGAGCAGACCTGGGCGCAGGCGCTGGCCCGGACCGGCCGCAGCGACGCGGTCTACAAGCAGGCGACGCAACAATTGGAGGGCGCGCTCGGGCTCGACGCCGGCAGCTCGCGGGCGCGGGAGCTGCTGGCGGACGTCCTGTTCGAGCGGGCGCTGATGACCGAGGCGATCAACAAGCCCGAGGTCGCCGAGGAGTTGATCGAGCGGCTCAAGCTCTACGACGATGGCACGCGCCAGGCGCGATGGCTGGCGCCGGCGGTCGTCGACATCGCGACGCAGCCCGCCGGCGCGGAGATCTCTCTCGGCCGCTATGTCCTCGACGACGCCCAGCGGCTCGTCGTCGCGGACGAACGTCCGCTGGGCACATCGCCGCTGACGGGCACGGAGCTGCCCGCGGGATCGTACCTCTTCAAGTTTCACGCCGAGGGCCGCGAGCCGGTCCTCTATCCATTGCGGGTCGAGCGCGGCGAGCGGCTGGCGGTCACGCCCACGCTGCCCGCCACTGGCACGATCCCCGCGGGCTTCGCGTACGTCCCCCGCAGCCGCTTCCTGTTCGGCAGCGACGACGAGGAGATCATCCGCTCCAAGTTCTTCCTGACCGCGCCCCAGCACGCCGTCGAGACCGCGTCGTTCATCATCGCGCGACACGAAACTACATATGCCGAGTACCTCGAGTTCCTGCGCGACCTGCCCCCCGAGCAGCGCAACGCACGCATTCCCGGCGCCGCGACTGACAACCTCCACATCGGCGTGCGCCTGCAGGAGCTCGCGGGCGGCCGCTGGCACCTGACCCTCGCCGCGGGCGGCGTCCGCTACTCCGCGCCCGAGGGCCAGCAACTGGTATATGCCGGTCGCGCCCGCAACGCCGCGCAGGACTGGCTGCAGATGCCGATCTCGGCGATCTCCACCGAGGACGCGGCGGCTTATCTGAGCTGGCTCGACGCTCACGGCAAGCTGCCTGGGGCGCGCTTCTGCACCGAATGGGAGTGGGAGCACGCGGTCCGCGGCGCCGACGGACGCAGCTATCCGCACGGCGAACAGCTCGGCCCGCATCAGGCCAACATCGACGCCACGTACGGCAAGATCATGACGACCATGGGCCCCGACGTCGGCGGCCTGCATCCCGAATCTCGCAGCCCGTTCGGCGTGGACGACGCGGTCGGCAATGTCTGGGAGTGGACGACGTCCTCGTTCATCCCCGGCGAGCTGGTCACCCGCGGCGGCGCCTTCTTCTTCGAGGAGGTCACGTGCTCGAGCATGAACCGGTTCGTGCCCGACCCGGACCTGCGCGACGGGACCCTCGGCCTCCGGGTCTGCGCGAGCTGGCCCGACGCGCCGTGATCGCGCGCATTAATTTCCCGACGGGTCGGTCCACGGATGTTGGAGTCGTCCTGACGACCCCGGTCTGATACAGTGACCGAGACCTCAATAGAGGTCATGAAACAAAAGGATGGGTAGGCACATGGTCGGTAAGTTTCAAAAGACTCTGGGGATGGTCGTCTCGGTGGCCGCATTATTTTCATGCACCAATTGCGACGAGGTCGACGAGGGTTTCGTGGTCGAGGGCGCCGCGGAGATCTCGGACGAGGTGACGTTCCGCAGCGTCAACGACAACGGCGAGGTTCTGAACGGGACCGAGTTCAACGGGACCAAGCTCAACGGGACCAAGCTCAACGGGACCAAGCTCAACGGCATCGCGCTCAACATAGCGAGCATGCTCGGGATAGAGGTCACCGGCTTCACCCTGCAGGGCAGCCTGCTGCAGGCGGTCAAGGGCGGAGTGACGCTCTCGGGCGCCGCGCTGACCGACACCACGGCGGAGTTCTCGATCACCCCGGAGGGCGGCGGACCGGATGTCATCGAGACGCTGAAGATCGGCACGGTGACGCAGAGCGCATTACAGCCCGACGTCTACTTCACCAAGGTCTACCGCAAGGCCGGCAGCGGCCCGTGGGAGTCGCTGTGCAAGGACGGCGCGGGCGCCGAGACCGAGGCGATCGCGATCCAGAACGACTGGCTGCCCAGCACGGGGGCGCGCAAGGCGATCTCGGACGCGGTGACCTGGGCCTGCCGCGGCGCGGCGCTGGCCAAGTGCATCGAGTGGGGCTACCGCCCGTGGGCCACGGTCGGCGGCGACAGCCTCGAGGAGTTCCACCAGGCGTGCACGCGCATGGTCCGCGCCGACTACTGCGGCGACGGCGTGACGCACACGACCAACGGCAACGCGATCGACGTCTCCGACATCAAGGGCATCCAGACCCCCGACACCACCTGGGCGATCGAGGCCAAGTGGGGCCCGGACGGCGCGGTGTGCCTGAGCACCCCGCGCAAGCTGTTCTGGCCGCGCGCCTCGATCCCGTGCGCCGCGTCGCTGCCGCTGTGCACCAACAGCAACCCGGCCGAGTTCGGCGGCCTGCTGATGACGCGGTCCGTCCCGAACAACAACCCGTGATCCGGCCGCGGCGACGCCGACGCCGGGCATATCGCCCGTCGCCGGCCCGCCGCGCCGCAGATATCAGCGCCTCGCCGTGAGATCTCCGCGGCGGACGGACCACGTATATCGCGGCGGCCGCCGCGAACGGCGGCCGCCCCTTGTCAGCGACGCCGCCGCGCTGTTACTCCGGGTCATGCGCCTGCGCCTGGGCTCGCCGACCCTCCCGCTGCTCCTCGCCCTCGCG
>Ga0075163_10011869_pt1 | contig 11346 bp, 14 predicted proteins | sample JI1023141ADNA_FD_71478 | JGI IMG/M metagenome (GOLD analysis project Ga0075163, IMG submission 71478) | Wastewater effluent complex algal communities from Wisconsin, to seasonally profile nutrient transformation and Carbon sequestration -... | ecosystem: Engineered > WWTP > Effluent > Algae...
AAGCTTTCAACGCCCGGCTGAACGCCCTTGCCGGACTCGCGCGCCTGACTAAAACGGCGCGCGAGGAGAGGGCCGCATGCCTCTAATCAAGCGCAAGCACAGTACGATCAAAGCCTACATCCACGACTGGCTTGAGCCAGACGATGGCAAGATCAACTTCTTCTCCGGCGTGATCATTGCGCTGGTGCTTGTGAGCCTGACTTCGCTCGCGCTCGAAACAGAAGCGCTGCAGCCCGACACCAACATGGATGCGAACGCGCTGCCGATTTTGCGCGCCATCAACGTCACCGTCGTGTGGCTGTTCGCGCTTGAGTTTGCGTTGCGCTTTTGGTCCGAAGGCGAGAACCCGCTCCACAAGGGCATTGGCGGCCGCATCAAGTTTCTGACTCAGCCAATCACGATCGCCGATCTCTTGGCGTTCTTGCCCGAACTGATCGCGCTGCAATTCTTTCCTGACGCAACTGGCGCTTGGTTTCCGGCGCTCCGCGCGCTGCGGTTGTTCCGCTTGTTCAAGCTCGCGCGCTATGTGCCGGCGTTTGCGATTGTTGGCGCCGCGGTGAAGCGCGCTTGGCCGCCACTGGTGGCGTCGCTCTGTGTCGCGGGTTCGCAGCTCTATATCGCGGCGATGGTGCTCTACTTCATTGAAGGCGACACCAAGCCGGAGGCGTTCGGCTCGATTACGCGCGCGATGTGGTGGGCGGTCGTGACGCTCACCACGGTTGGCTATGGCGATGTCTATCCTGAAACGGGATGGGGACGCGTTGCTGCGGGACTTGTGGCGCTGGCAGGCGTCGGCATCGTCGCCATGCCGACAGGTATTCTCGCGTCAGCGTTCGCGGAGGAATTCCGCGAACGCCATGAGCGTGAGCAAGCCGCCAAGAAAGCGCGCGGCGCAGAGCCGAAACGCTAGCTCAGAACGGGTTGAGACGGCGGCGGCGCGAATAGGCGAGGTAGCCGACGTTGGCTCCAAGGCGGAAGCCAACGCCCGCGCGCATCGGCGCCAGCGTTACGTTCTCGCGGCGCTGGTAGTTCACGCCAACGCCGCCGATGAAATAGGCGGAGCCATCAACACCGGCGTAGCGATGGAAGATGCTGTCCGGGCGGCGGAGATTGTAGGTGAGCGTGAACACGCGCGAGGCGTTGCCGCCAGTGTCGAAACCGACAGAAGGGCCTTGCCAATAAACGCGTGTCGTTCCGTTGGCGCCCTTGAGGCGCAAATTGCCGTCGCCGTAGCGGAGGCCGACGCCGATGGCGCCTGAGCCTTCGTTGCCTTCGATATAGCCGTTCGGGCGACCGAGTTCGTCGAACACGTGATCGACAACCGTCGCGAGGCCTTCAGCGCCTGCGCCGAAGAAACGCTGCGCCGCCGCTAGAATTTCATCTTGCGAATATGTCTGCTGTGCTTGTGCCAACGCCTCAGCCGGCAAAAGCAAAGCGGCGCCCGCACCTAATGCAAAACCGCGGCGTGAAAGATCGTCAGACATGAAAGAACCTCCGAAAAGCTCAGAGGATGAACATAGGGCGGGGCCACCCGGAATCCTACGTGACGCGCGTCACCTTAGAGGCCCGGCGCGTTTTCTGCCTCAAAGCGGCCGATCGCGAAGAAGCGATCGCGGCGTTGTTTGCGCATGTCATCGGGCGAAAGCGGTGTGAGTTCGTCCAGCGCTTCGGCCACGGCCGCGCCGACTGACGCTATGGCAGCCGCCGGTTCGCGATGCGCGCCGCCCGTCGGCTCAGTAATGATGGAATCTACCACTTTGAGCTCGATCAAATCCTGTGCCGTGATTTTCATCGCCGTCGCTGCATCCTTCGCGCGCGCTGCGTCTTTCCAAAGAATAGACGCAGCACCTTCCGGCGAGATCACCGAGTAGATCGAGTGCTCCAGCATCAGCACTTTGTTCGCTGCCGCAATCGCGATGGCGCCACCCGAACCGCCTTCGCCCGCAATTACCGCCACCATCGGCACACCAAGCGTGAGGCAACGCTCCGTTGAGCGCGCAATCGCTTCCGCTTGTCCGCGCTCTTCGGCGCCGATGCCCGGATATGCGCCGGCGGTGTCGACGAAGCTCACGACCGGCAGCGAAAACTTGTCGGCCAAATCCATCAGCCGCACGGCTTTGCGATAACCCTCAGGCCGCGCCATGCCGAAATTATGCTTCAAGCGATCTGCTGTCGTGCGGCCCTTCTCGTGGCCCATCACCAGCACTGGCCGGCCCAAGAACTTGCCGGTGCCGCCTAAGATCGCGGCGTCTTCACCGTACACCCGGTCACCAGAGAGTTCGACGAAATCGGTGACTAGCGAGGCGACGTAGTCGTTGAAGCGCGGTCGGTCGGCGTGTCGCGCGACTTGCGTTTTCTGCCAGGGGTCAAGCTTGGAATAGATGTCGGCGAGCTGCTTCTCAGCCTTCACCTTCAGGCGCGACAACTCCGCGCCCATGGCCAAAGCTTCGGAGCCGGAGGCTTCCGAGATAGCAGCCAGCTCCTCGATCTTGCCTTCGACCTCGGCGACTGATTTTTCGAAATCGAGATAGGTGCGCAAAAGCCTGTGCCCGGACCCAAAGAGGGGCGGACAATACCCGCCCAGAGCCTTCCATCAAGGTAAAGCGCCACCTCGGATACCAGGATTGCGCCCGATTGCGGCTCGCTTCATGCTGCGGGCGCGAACAGAACAGGATCAAGCCACGTGACCAAGCCGCCCCGCCAATTTTTCGCGCCTCTGGCGAGCGGCGCACCGGCACCGCTCCGCGAGCTGCCGGTCAATCTTGAGCGCATGATCCACTTCGTGCCGGCTCATAACGAGAAGCTGCGCAATCGCGTCGGCGAGATGGCCAAGACCGTCGACGTCATCCTCGCCAATCTCGAAGACGCGATCCCGGCCGACGCCAAGGAGGCTGCGCGCGCTGGCGCGATCGAGATGGGCAAGAGCTTCGATTTCGCGAGCGCTGGTGTCGGCTATTGGTCGCGCATCAATGCGCTGAATTCGCCTTGGCATCTCGATGACGTCACCGAACTCGTCGCCAATATTGGCAACCAGCTCGACGTCATTATGGTCCCGAAAGTGGAGGGGCCTTGGGACATCCACTACATGGATCAGCTGCTCGCGCTGCTTGAAGCCAAGCACAACGTAAAGCGGCCGATCATGCTCCACGCCATTCTAGAAACCGCACAAGGTGTCGCTAACGTCGAAGCTATTGCCGGCGCGTCGCCGCGCATGCACGGCATCTGTCTCGGCCCAGCCGATCTTGCAGCTTCGCGCAAAATGAAAACCACCCGCGTCGGCGGCGGCCACCCCGACTACAAAGTCATCAGCGATCCGGTGCAAGGCCAACCCGAGCGGCAAAGCGCGCAACAAGATCTCTGGCACTACACCTTCGCGCGCATGGTCGACGCCTGCGTCATGCACGGCATTAAACCGATGTACGGCCCGTTCGGCGACTTCGCCGATGAAGCCGCTTGCGAACAACAATTCCGCAACGCCTATCTCATGGGCTGCGTAGGCGCCTGGACGCTGCACCCGTCACAAGTTGCGATCGCCAAGCGTGTTTTCACACCGGACGTTGAAGAAGTGAAGCTCGCCAAACGCATGATCGACGCGATGCCGGATGGCACGGGCGTCGCGCTGGTCGATGGCAAAATGCTCGACGACGCGACGTGGAAGCAAGCGAAGGTGATCGTCGATCTGGCGCGTCTCGTCGCCAGCAAAGAGCCAGAGATGAAGGCGGCTTACGGGCTCTGAGCGCCGCGTAACCCGCGTCACACTCGCTCGTTGTCACCATACCCACATCGTTCTCTAACAATGGTGGGACGTATGAAAGTGCAGAAATATCTCTTCAGCCTAGTCGTCGTGACGGTGGTGTATTTCGCCGCCGCCGTGCTGCTCTCGCCCGCGATGGCTTAGCGCTTCACCCAGTACGCATTGCCGTCGTGAACCTTAAGCTCCTCGGTCACGCCGTGGCGCGCGCGATAATTCATCACCGCGGCTTTGCAGCCGACCAGATGCCAATCATCGATGATGATCACGCCGCCGCTCGAAAGTAGAGGATAGAGATAGACGAGAGATTCCTCGACTGAATCATATGAGTCTGAATCCAATCGCATCAGCGCGAATTGCTCATTCGCAAGCGCGGGCAAGCTATCAGCGAAGAAGCCCGGCACGAACTTGATCCGGTCGTCGAGAAATCCAAACCGCTCGATGTTGCCGCGAACTTCCTCAAGCCCCGCGACCCAACGATCGCGCCACGCATCGACCGGATCGCCGACAGCGCGCCTATTCTTCGGGATGCCAGCGAATGAGTCCGACGCGAAAATACGCCGGTTAGGAATGTCATAGGCTCTGATCATCGCGCGCATGAAGGCGATTGCGCCTCCCCGCCAAATGCCGGCTTCGATGAAGTCGCCGGGCACGCCGCGCTTTTCGACCGCGATGACAGATTGTTCGATGAGATCAAGCTGCGCTTTGGAGAGCAAAGTCGCAGGGCGGGCGAGCGGGTCAATCTTCCATTCGCCTTGGCCGACTTGGTAGTGGGTTACACAGCGGAATTGGTCGAACGGCGTGTCGCCGCCGAGATAGGCGTAGTTGGTGATCGTACGCTTGACGAGGTCGATATACGCGTCGCGTAGGGACTGCTCTGCGGACGCCGACATCGAACCAACTCACCCTCAGCGTTGCGAGTAACCGAGGAAAAAAAGAGCCGCAGTGCGATTTCGATCGGTGACTGCTTTTCGCGATGAACGGCGGCGCGCTATGAGGTAAGCGCTTGGAACCCACCGCTAGGACCGTCGCCGCATGCAGTTCCGCATCAACCGCAACCTCGATCTCGCGAGCTACGCCCGGACGTATGCCGCAGACGGGTTGGTGCAGATTCCGAATTTGTTCGACGAAGAAACCGCAACTCACATTGAGAGCGTGCTGCTGTCACTGCCGTGGCGCCTGGTGTGCCAAGACGACAGCAAGAAAAACGTCATATTCACACCCGAGCAGATGCGCGCGATGAGCGCCGAGGAGCGCGCCGCGCTGGAAGCGGGCATTCGCAAACGCGCGGCCGAAAACTTTGGATATGCGTATCTTACCTATCCGATGATCCAAGCGGCGCTCTCGCGATGGGATCCGAACCATCCGATCCACGACATCACTTTGATGATGAACTCGCCGACCGTGCTTTCGATCGCGCGCGAGATCATCAATTGCCCGGGGCTGGTGAAGACCGACGCGCAAGCCAGCAATTATCGTCCCGGCAACTTCCTCACGCGCCACATCGATGATGGCCAAAAGCTTGAGCGCCGTGCTGCGTACACGATCGGCTTCACGCGTCAGTGGGAGCCGGATTGGGGCGGCCTGCTGATGTTCGTTGACGATAAGAAAGACATCTCGCGGGCGTACCTGCCGCGCTTCAATACGCTGACCGTGTTCGACGGCTTGCGGCTGCACAGCGTGTCTGCAGTCTCTGCGTTTGCGCCAGTGCCACGCTTGTCGATCGTAGGCTGGTTCCGCGATGACGGTCCGGGTTGGTTTGGCGGCTGAGGGGAAGTTGCGATGAAAGCGGCAGCCATTGCGGCATTTGTCCTGGCGCTGGCCGCGCCATCTCTGGCGTTCGCGCAAGCGCCAACGCGCGCCGAACTCGCCCGCGTCGACCGAATTCTCCGCAGCACGCCGCTGATCGACGGTCACAACGATCTCGCTGAAGAGATCCACGACAATTATGGCAGCGATCAATCGCGCGTCGATCTCAACGCCGATACCCGTACGCTGTCATTTCCCCTGCACACCGACATTCCGCGCCTGCGCCAAGGTCGCCTCGGCGCGCAATTCTGGTCCGTTTACGTGCCAGCTGAGCTGCAAGGCGCGGAGTCCGCGCAAGCCGTTCACGTGCAGATCGACACTGTTCGCCAGATCATCCGCCGCTATCCGCGCGTGTTCGAGTTCGCGCAATCGGCCGACGACATCGTCCGCATCCATCGCGCTGGCCGCATCGCTTCGATGTTCGGCATGGAGGGCGGCGAGGCGATCAACAACAATCTCGCCGTGCTCCGCGACTTCCGCGCCGAGGGCGTCCTCTACATGACGCTCTGCCATTCAAAGACGACGTCATGGGTCGATAGCGCAACCGATGCGCCCGTCCATGGCGGGCTCTCGCCGTTCGGAGAAGACGTTGTGCGCGAAATGAACCGCATCGGCATGCTGGTCGATCTCAGCCACGTTTCGGCGGACTCCATGCGTGACGCATTGCGCGTCAGCACTGCGCCCGTGATTTTCTCGCACTCATCCGCCTTTGCGCTCACACCGCATCCGCGCAATGTGCCGGATGACGTGCTGCAGCTCGTCCACGCAAATGGCGGCGTCGTGATGGTGAACTTCTACCCTGCCTTCACCGCCAACGAAGTCTGGCAATGGAGCGCGCGTCGCTCAGCCGAGGAGGCGCGTCTGAAGGCGCTCAATCCTGGCGCCCCGACGGCGGTCACTGAGGCGCTGGCGGCGTGGACGAGCGCCAATCCGCGGCCCGAGATCGAACTCAGCGTGATTGCCGATCACATCGAGCACATCGCGCAAGTCGCCGGCCACGACAATGTCGGCATCGGGTCGGATTTCGACGGCGTGCCGTTCCTGCCGCGCGGCTTGGACGGCGTTGAAGATTATCCTGCGCTCTTCGTCGAACTCATGCGTCGCGGCTGGAGCGATGCCGACCTCGCCAAGCTCGCGGGCGGCAATCTGTTGCGCGCTTTGCGCCAAGCGGAGCGCGTGGCCGCTCAGAGCTAGCGCCAAGGCGCTGAAACCGGAACGCGGCAGGCGCGTTGTGTTCCCATGGGTTGGTTGCGCGCTATTCCACTTCTGCTGTTCCCGGCGATTCTCTATGGTGCTGTCGCCATGACCATGGATCATGGCGCGATACGTGCGTCACTTGATCAGATCTTCCTTTCGATCAACCTCCCCAGCGGCGCGGATTTCACCGTCACGCGCGGCCACGCGCTGACGATGCTCGCCGCGGGCCTCCTGTTCATCGAGGTCGTCAAATCGACAAGCACGTCGACGGCTTCATTGGTCGAGAATGTTCTGGCCTTCGTAGTGTTCATCGTCGCTTTCATTTTCTTCCTGTTGAACCCGGCCTTCGGCACCATCGAATTCGCGCTCATCATGGCGATGATGCTGATCGATTTCATGGCCGGTTTCGTCGTCATGACCATTAGCTCGCGCCGCGACGTTTCGTGGGCGTAGAACGGAGAGCCTCAATGTCCGCGCCCGACCCACATGATCTCGATCGTGTTTGGAAGCTGATGGAAAAGATAGGTGTCTGCATGTTCACGTCGAAAGACGGGGACCGTCTACGCGCCCGCCCGATGGGGGCCAAGCCGCGCAAGGATCGGCACGTGATCTATTTCCTTACCGACGAGCGTGGCCACAAAGACGAGCAGGTCGAGCAGGACAATCACGTATGCCTGAGTTTCGCCGAACCTGGCGGCGGCAAGTTCTTGGCCGTCAGCGGCCGCGCCCGCGTGACGAACGACCGAGAACTCATTCGCGAACTTTGGGATGCCGCGGCCGAGGCTTGGTGGAGCAGCGCCGATGATCCGCTTGTCCGCGTCATCGAAGTAACACCCGAAGACGCGCAGTTTTGGGAAGGACCGCACGGCATCGTCGCGACCTTCGCCATGGTGGTCGCCGCCGCCACCTCCGCGCCGCCGCTCATGGGCGATCAGCGCAAAGTCGATATGCAGTAGTACTCAAACAAAACGGCCCCGGTTCGCACCGGGGCCGCTTCTTTTATTGGAGACTAGCGAACCTATTGGCGGCCGACGCGGCGGCGAGCGGGCGTACGCGCGCGGTTTGGACGCTGCGGTTCAGCTTGCGCTTCGCGGATTTCAGTTTCCGCATAGAGCTCAGACACCGCTTCGAAGGTCAGCGTAGTCGTGTAGCTGCCGACCGCTGCTGCCGAACCCGCCGGCATGTCAGCGCGGTGACGCGCGGCGATGATGTATTGGCCCGGTGCGTCGAACGTGAAGGTCGCGTTGCCAGCGGCGTCGGTGACGACATAGCGGTCGAGTTTCGTTTCCGGATCGCCCGCCGCGTAGAGCACGACAGCGCTGTTGGCCATCGGCGCGCCATCGAAAAGCAACTGAACTTGGAAGCCTTGGCTCACCAGCACTTGGTTCGGGTGCGTCACCGGATGGAGCGCAAGGCGGCCGATATTCTGATCGACAGCCGTGCGGTTGGCGGTGCCGCGCGTGACGTACGTGTCGGCGACAGTGACCGTTTGCAGCGTCGTCGTCTGTGCATCGGCTGGCGGCGTTTCGCCGGCGCCAAGCACGCGCCACTGGCCGTTCTCGCCGACGAGGTTGGCAACTTGGCCGGTCACTTCACCGGTTGAGATGCGATAGGTGCCGCCGCGTGCGAGTTCGGCTTGCAGCTCGGTTGTACCGCCCGGCGTCACCGCGATGCGGTCCGCCGAAACGCGTTGGCCTTCTGGATTGATGACGCTCAGGCTGTCGCCAAGTGCGATGCCCGGCGTGAAGAACGAGGTTGCGTACGAGCCTTCGACTTCAACCGTCGGCTCAACAACCCAAAACGCTTCCGGCTTAATGTACGAGGTGTACGCGGACGCCGGTGTCGCTACAGCCGCGAACAGCACGGCCGCCAAAACGTATCTCTTCATAAATCTCACTCGCCTGCTCGGCGGGAACCTATCCCGCTGATCCCTCACCCCTAAGTCACACGAGCCTGGGCAAGTTTTCAAGAGTGTAACACGCCTGTGACTACTTCGGCCGGTTGTCCAACAGCGCCAAAAGCCCAAAGAAACTGACGACCGTAAACCATAGGAATAGGATGAACCCGCCCACCGCGGCTGCGCCCATCAGCAGGAACCCAAAGCCAAACAGCCAGGCCGTGAGCACGCCCAATCCGGCGAGCAGCAGAAAGCCGATAGTCCACCAGAACGAGGTGAACCAGGTGCGGATCTGATAGTCCAAATGCGACCGCGCCAGCGGCCCAGCGCCATCACGTGCCGCAAGCGCAATGATGACGCCGAGCAGCGCAAAGATCGCCGCGCTGGGGATGCTGAGCAGGAAGAGCACGTAAACGAGGAAAGCTGAGGTGCGGCCTGGTTCCGATGGGGGAAGGGGCGTGGTGGTCATCGTCTGCTCATCTCTCGTTCAAGGCTTCGGCTTCTTCGCCAACGGGTGCTTGGTCTCAACAATCGTCTTCAAGCGCCCCTCGGCCACGTGGGTGTAGATTTGCGTCGTCGCGATGTCAGCGTGGCCCAGAAGCGTCTGCACTGTACGTAGGTCGGCGCCGCCCTCAACCAAATGCGTCGCAAACGCGTGCCGGAGGACGTGCGGCGAAACCCGTGTCGGGTCGATGCCCGCCTTGGCCGCAGCAGTTTCCAATATTTGCGCCACGCGCCGGCGCGTGAGTTTGCCGTCTGCCGCGCTCGTGGAAGGGAACAACCAACGCTGCGCCTTCTCGCGCTGCGCCTCCACTTTCGGCAGCAACGCCTCACGCGCCACGACATGCGCGGCCAATGCTTCAAGCGCTGGTCCGCCAAGCGCAACCAAACGCTCTTTGCCGCCCTTGCCTTCGATGATCATGTGATCTTGGCCGGGGCGCGGCGCTGCACGCATCGGCAGCGACACCAACTCGCTCACCCGCAGGCCGGCGCCGTAGAGCAATTCGATGATTGCGCGATCGCGTGCATTCTCCGATGCGCCAATCAGCGCTTCGATGTCTTCGAGCGACAATGTCTTAGGCAGCGATCGCGCCCGCTTCGGCGGATCGAGGCGCGATGTCGGGTCATCGCCGCGAATATTGTCCTGCAGGAGGAAGCGATAGAATTGCTTGAGTGCGGAAATCCGCCGTCGCGTCGTCGCGGGGGCCAGCCCGCGCTTGGTGAGCCCAGCGACGTAAGCCTCGATCGCCTCAGGCGGCGCCGCTCGCAATCCGCCCCGCACATGCTCGCGCGCATCGTCCAGATCACGCGCGTACGCGTCCAACGTATTCGCCCGCGCCCCGCGCTCAGCGGAGAGCATTTCCAGAAATGACTCGATCAGAGCTGAGTCGGACACGAGACAAAGGTAGCAGAGGGCAGCACGAATGTCCGCCTCCGGGCCGACCCGATACTCTAGCGCTTCGGCGTCGCGCCGTTTAGCGCCGCCACGGCTTGGAAGCACTTGATGCAAATTGCGGTGCTGACGCTGCCGACAGTGCGCGCCCAGGTCTGTTCGTCCATGGCGTCGCACACATTGCAGAAGGCTTGGAAGTTCTGCTTGTCGTCGACGTGCCAGTGGAATCCGCGCGGAACGCCGTCCTTCAGCGATTGCGAGACGTGCACGCAGACATAAGTTGCTTCGCCCTGGCCATGCTGGGCGCACGTAATCTGGTCGGCCATGGTCCCTTAGCTCGGCGCGCCTGCAAGTATTGTTTCGGCCGCAATCCTGCGGGCTTCGTCTTCCAAGCGCAAGCCGCGCAACGCGCGAATAATTCGCTCAACAGACTCCGCATCGAGGCGCGCCGGGCCGCCTTCGCCCATTGCCGCAACCGCGAGCAGCGCGCCTTCGCCGATTGCTCCACGCTCCACCGCCGACGCTAGCACTAGCATCGCGCCGCTATCGGCGCGGGCGCCGCCTTGCGGTGCGTTTGCGAGCATGAAGGTTTGCACGCTGCCCTCAAGCGGCGCACCCAGCGCCGAAAGGATCGCTACATCGCGCGCCGCCGCACGCGCTTGCTGCGCGGTTGCGCGATCGATGCGCCGTTGCATCGCCATTGAGCCTTGCTCGTTACGCGCGCCTGAGAGGGCAACGAGCGCCGCGTCCAGAGGTGCGAGAGCCGCTTCGTCCGCGCCGGCTTGACGTGCGCTGGCGACCAATCGCGCGCCCAATTGTGCATCGCCTGACGCCAAAGCGGCGCGCGCAAACAACACGGCCGACGCCGCATCCGGCGCGCTTTGCAGCGCAGCGATGTCGGCTTTGAAGAAGCGCGACGCTGCAGCGAAGTCCGCATATGCGGTGGCGCCGCGCAACACACCGGCAATTGCCGCGGCAGCTTCCATCGAACCGGGCGACGCCGTCACTTGGCGCAACGCCGCTACGATCGGCGGCAGCGCTTGCGTGATCTCCGCTGGCGTCGCCGCCAGGATCGTCCGTGCTTCTTGTGCGCTGATGACGCCGCGGCGGAATGCGAGGGCCGCGGCTTGTGCGCGTTGCGGCTGAGGCGCTTGCTCGCTCCGCGCTAGCGCGACAAGCGCCAGCGTCGAAGAGTTCGCCAGTGGGTTGGGACCGGGCCGCAGACCGGCGGCGATCGAAAGCTGCACAGCGAGCGAGTTATCGTAGCGCGCCGCCGGTGGCCGGGCGCCGGGCGCGCCA
>Ga0075163_10011870_pt1 | contig 11346 bp, 7 predicted proteins | sample JI1023141ADNA_FD_71478 | JGI IMG/M metagenome (GOLD analysis project Ga0075163, IMG submission 71478) | Wastewater effluent complex algal communities from Wisconsin, to seasonally profile nutrient transformation and Carbon sequestration -... | ecosystem: Engineered > WWTP > Effluent > Algae...
ATGTCGACGGTGCTCTCGTCGGCGGTGCTTCTCTTCGGGCCGAGGAATTCCTGCAGATCGTTCGTTTTCACGAGGCTCCGGCAACATCATGATGACCCTCCTTTACACCATCCACGTCCTTGTCTGTCTGTTCCTGCTGCTGGTGATCTTGCTCCAGGCAGGCAAAGGAGGCGGAATGGGCGCTCTTGGGTCTGGCGCGACCCAGCAAGTCTTTGGCGGACGGGGCGCAAGCTCGTTCCTAGAGAGGCTAACCACGGCTACGGCGGTGGTGTTCATGCTGACAGCGGTCACCCTTTCGTACATCAACAGCCAATCTGAGTCGGACAAGTTGGCGAAGCTGTCCGCTAAGAAAAAGAGCGATGAAAAGGCGGCCAAAAAGAAGGTCGAAGACAGCCTGAAGCAGCAGGTCGATAAGAAGGTCGCCGAGGAAAAAGCAGCTGAGCAGAAGGCGCTTGAAGAGAAAGCCAAAGCTGCCGCCGCCTCTGCAGCAGTGGATGCTGGTGTGGATGGTGCTGCCGTTCAGGCACCACCGGTTGCAGCCCCAGCGGGTGTGCCCGGCCTAACGGCGGTTCCTGCCAAGCCGGGTGTTCCGATGGCGACTCCCCCGGTTGCAGCCAAGCCCGTGGTAGCGCCAACGGCGGGAGTGCCGGGAGCTGTGACCAATCCAGCCGCAGCCAAGCCCGTGGTAGCGCCAACGGCGGGAGTGCCGGGAGCTGTGACCAATCCGGCCGCAGCCAAGCCTGTTGTTCCTGCCGTGGTCCCCGCGACCAAACCTGCTGCTCCGGTTCCGGCGGCTCGTCCTGCGACTCCTGCGCCTGCCGCTCCTCGACCGGCGAACGCGCCTGCGAACCCCGCAAATACTCCTCAGCCGTTGTTCTAGCGCGACGCCGTGCCCTACCTGACCCGACGGTTGCCGTTCGTGAAAATGAACGGCCTCGGGAACGACTTCATCGTCGTCGATATTCGATCGGAGACTGCTTGGGAGACGCTGCTGACCGATCCGGCGGCTGTGCGTCGACTGTGCGATCGTCACAGAGGGATTGGCGCGGATGGGATCCTAGCCATCTTGCCGGCCGAGACGGTCGGGGCGGTGGCCACGATGCGAGTCCACAATGCGGACGGCAGTCGTGCTGAGATGTGCGGAAACGGACTGCGCTGCGTCGCACGCTTTCTGTTTGAACAGCCGCTGCCCGGACTCTCGTTTAGCCTACCGAAGGCCGAACTGGTGATTGATACGGGGGCTGGGCCGTTGCGCTGTGTGCTGGCCTTGTTGGAATCGGGTGTTCTAGGCTCGATCGAGATCGACATGGGGAGGCCCAGCGTGCCGGTGCCGAGTCAGGTCTCTTTGGTGGTGGACCCAGAAATGGCGGCGATGGAGTTGTCGTTGGTGTCGATGGGGAACCCGCATGCGGTGCGGTTTTGCGATGCGGCAGACAGCTATGAGTCGCTCTTTGAGTTGGCTCGTCGATTTGGGCCGCAGATCGAGCAGCATCCGTTCTTTGCGCACAAAACCAACGTCGAGTTTGTGCGGGTGCGTGATCAGTTTGCTTCCGGTTTGGAGGTTGTCGTTTGGGAGCGTGGCTGCGGGATCACCCAGGCTTGTGGAACCGGAGCGTGTGCTGCCATGGTGGCAGCGTGCCGTCGCGGAATGATGTTATTCGGCAGGCGCTGCGAGGTGCGGCTTCCGGGAGGCGTGCTCGAGGTGACGGTAGCCCCGGACTTATCAGCAGTACACATGCGTGGGCCTGCTGAGACAGTATTCTTCGGAGAATACGAAACTTCGTCGATAATGGCTCCAGATGGTGCCTCTAAGTGACGCTTCGCCTTATCCGACGCTAGCCCCGCTTGGGCCCGAGGACGAGGGCCGATTCTGTGGTCGTGCACGCAAACTACAGCGGCTGCGAGACCTCCTGGATGCGCATCAAATCGTCTCGGTCCTGGGGGCGTGCGGGGTCGGTAAGTCGTCGTTGGTTCGAGCCGGGCTGTGGCGCTCGTTGCGGGCTGAGTTGGGCGACGGCGTTGTGGTTCTTGGGATTGCTCATCCCGGCATAGATCCGTTTGCTGAGCTATTGGCCCAAGGGCTGTCGATGGCAGCGGATGACTTGGTGCTGGCACTTTCCAGCCTCACCAAGACCGGTCGCAAGGTCGTACTCATCTGTGATCACCTGGAAGAGCTGCTGTTTGCCGAGCCGTACACAAGACAGAGCTTGGTGGACAAGCTGGAAGCGCTCGGGGCGGCGATTGATGGTGGTTTGCCGATACAACTCGTGCTTGTGGCGCATGCCGATGCGTTGTCAGCGTTATCGATTGTCGCCAAGGGGCTCGTCGGGCTTCTTGAACGGCAAGCGCTGTGGTTGCCACCGTTGCTCGAGGTTGGCGAGTGGACCGAGATGGTACGGGGACCGGCGCGACAGGTGGGGCTGCGGGTCGAGGACTCGATGCTCCAAGCTCTCGGCAAAGATCTGGATGCCTATGCCACTACCGTGCAGTCCGGACAGCGTAGTTCGGCGGTGTTGCCGCTGCTGGTTTCGGCGCTCCAGCGGACGTTGTATGTGGCACGGCTTGGACCGACGCCGCGTGTGCTCTCCCTCGATGACTACCATTCGTCCGGAGGTCTCTTGCGGGCTCTACCTGATGCGGTAGAGCTGAGCTGGCGTAGTCAGCCCCCGGCACTTCAGCAGCTACAGCGTCGGGCATTGCTCTCACTTCTCCATCGCCATCACCTGGGCGAAGGAGAGGTGCTATTTTCACGCCCTCGTCGAAGAACTGAGCTGTTGGCACTGATTTCTCCTGATCGAGGCGATGAACCAGCCTCGGCGAGTGATGTGGAAGCACTCAGCCGGCTGCTCGCGGCGGAACTGATTCGTGAGACTCCCGGCAGCGACATCGTCGAACTCAGCCACCCGATTTTACTATCGGTATGGCCCGAGCTGGGCCGCTGGCCAGAGGAGGAACGACGCTTCGAGAACTGGCACTCCGAGCTTTTGGCTGGTTTGTCCAGAGAGGGCAGCAGCCTGTCTGGGCTGAGCAGTGGCGGTAGTGCTTCATTAAGTCAGCCTCAAGCACACCTCGGTGGATACAAGCTCGCAGAGGCCGAGCGTTGGCTGGCCGAGCGACCGGCGCAAATCGATTTGCGGGTGATGCGGTTTATCAAGGCCAGCGTGCAGGTTCAGGCCCGGCGGACTCAGCCAGCTCAGGCAGTCCCATCGCTGCGTCGTCGCTGGTTGCCGTGGACGATTGCCTCGACGCTGCTGCTGCTGCTGGTCGGTTTACTTGTTGAGCGACAGCGACTGCTGATGTTGGCGGCGCGGCACGCGGATGCGATTGCAGCGGAGCAGGGGGCAAGAGCCTCGCTCCTGGTTCACCAGCCTGGGCAGGATGGAGCCGCGCTCGCGCTGGCGATTGCGGCGACGGCTCCCTCGCTACGGAGTGCCAGACCCGTGCCGACTGCGGCCAAAGAGGGGCTGATGCTTACGTATGGCACGGCGAAAAATTCTCTCCCGCTGCATGGGCACACCGATCGGATCGAGCTGGTTGCGTTTGATCCGACGGGGGAATTGGTTTTGACGGGCAGCCAAGATCAAACCGCACGGCTATGGAATGCGCGGACCGGTCGACAACTGCGTGAGTTGAGCGGACACGGTGGTCTGCTGACGACCGCAGTGTTTTCGCCTGATGGCAACCGGGTGTTCACGACCAGCCTCGATGGATTGGGCCGCCTCTGGGACGTCGAGACCGGAGATCTGAAAGCTACTTTGCGTGGGCACACTGAGCCCATCGAAATGGGGGCTTTTTCGGCCCTCGGCGATCGCATTGTCACTGCTGGTCAAGATCACACCATCCGGGTGTGGGACACCGCGACCGGCTTGGAACTGCGTGCGCTGACTGGACACAGCGAGCGCGTCCCCATGGCAGAGTTTGTACCGTCGGGGAAGCTGGTTGTTTCAGGTAGTTTCGATCAGACCGTGCGCTTGTGGGACGTGTCCACCGGGGCCGAACTGCGCACGTTTCGCGGTCATCGCCATCGCGTAAACCTGGTTGCCGTATCCTCGGACGGTCAGCGGGCTGCGACAGGGAGTTGGGATGGCACCGTGCGCCTGTGGCCACTTGAGGGCGGTCTGCCGATCCCAGAGCAAGGCGTCGAGCTGGCGCAGGGAACGCCACTGCATGCACTGCAATTTTCCCCTGACGGTAGCCTGATTGCCAGCGCCGGTGCCGATGGCGTGGTCAAGCTGTGGGATGGTCGTACAGGTGGATCTCGCGGCACGCTCTACGGTCACGTCGGAGTGGTGGATGCGCTTAGCTTTACCAGTGACGGTAAGTATCTGGTCACCGCCGGGCACGATCGCATCGTGCGGCTCTGGGATGTGGGGAGCAGCTTGGAGATCGCGGTGCTGCGAGGTCATTCGGGGCCGATTTACGGCGTCGCGGTTGCTCCCAAGGGTGGCAAGGTGGCGACGGTCAGCCATGACCGTACTGCTCGAATCTGGGATGTGCGATCTGGGCAGCCGCTGCTGGTGCTACCGGGGCATAGCCGTTACATCACGGCCTCGGCCTTTTCTCCCGACGGAACGCGCATTGCTACCGCGAGCCATGACCATACCGCCAAGCTCTGGAAGTGGCCGAGTGGAGAGCTGGTTGCCACCCTCTCTGGTCACGAGCATGTGGTCAACAGCGTCGCATTTTCTTCCGATGGGACGCGCATCGCCACCGCAAGCTCTGATGGCACCGTGAGAGTCTGGGATGGGCAAGCAGGACGACGGCTCGCGCTGCTGAAGGGCCACAAGGGCATCGTGCAGATCGTCGCATTTGCACCAGATGGTCGGCGTCTGCTAAGCGGTGGTCTCGATGAGACGCTGCGGCTGTGGGACACCGCGCAAGGCTTGCTGCTGCGCAGTGAATTCGGCCATCACGGCAACCTCATGCAGGCCACGTTTTCTCCGGATGGAAAGCTGCTGGTGACGGCTGGGTCGGAAGGTGAGACGGTGATTCGCGATGGATCGACGCTGGCCGTGTTGCGAAAATTGCCCATTAGCGGTCAGGTCGTCAGCTCAGCGGTCTTTCAACGCACGCCGCAGGGTCAGAGTCTCATTACAGCGGCCGAGCGAGTGGTGAGTACCTGGGATGTGGAGACCGGCCGGCAGAAGATCTTGTTGACGCTACCGAGCCCGGTGCAGATGGCGGTGCTCTCTCCGAGTGGCGATCACTTGCTGGTCGTCGGGACTGATAACTCGCTGCTTTTGTGGGATATGGCGGCCGAGATGCCGCTGATGCGCTGGCCAAGCCTGCCGTTTGAGCTGTCCGACGCCAACTTCGCAGCGCCGGATGGACGGTACTTTTTGCTCAGTACCGCTGACGGCAAGACGCTGGTCTATCCCGATGAGTACCGAAGCAATTTATCCGGCACCTTGACCGACGCCTGCAACCTGCTGCGCTACCAACCCGACTTTCGCTCCGTCGCTAGCTACTGTCCGTAGCGACCTGGGAGGCGTTCCGAAACGTCGCAGGTCGATGATCTGATGGCTACCGAGAGGGTTTGCCGGGGTTTACAAACGAGCCACCCCAGTTCTTGGAGAGGTACTCGACGAGCGCTTCCCATTCGGCGCGGGTGCGGGTTGCCGGGAACGGCTCGGGTCGGATCGGATCGGTGATGCTCTTCACCAGATCGACCGTTCCTGACTCGGTGATCCGGCCCAGGTAGAACGGCTTGTAGCAGTGGTGGTTGCCGGGGTCGACGCGGATCTTCCCACCTGGTGCCTCGAAGGTTTGTCCAGCGAGGCGTTCCCGAATGCGAGCCACTTCGTCCGTTCCCGCAGCCTGGACGGCTTGCGCCCACAGGTAGACGCTCGCGTAGGCCGCATCCATCGCAGCTCCAGTGACTCGATAGTCACCATACTTGCGACGGATGTTCTTTACGAACTCGACGTTTTGGGCCGTCTTGAGGGAGTGAAAGTGACTGGCCGCCAGGTATTCGCCGACCATGTCGAGATCTGCGGTCTGCTGTAGCTCTGGCTCACCGACCGCAAACGAAGCGGTGGGGATTTGTTTCGCAGTAATCCCGGCCGAGCGCAACTCTCGGAAGAACGCCGGGTTCGAGACACCGATCATGAAGTTGAAGATCAGATCCGGCTTCGTCTCACGAATCTTGTCGAGAGTCTTCTTAAAGCCCGTCTCACCGAGCAGCGCAAAGTGTTCACCCACCACGCTGACCTGCGGGAACGCCTTGAGCTCGTCTCGGATAAGCTGTGCCGAGATATTCGACGACAGACCATCGGTACCGATCACAAACAGCCGCTTGAGCACACCTTGCTCGACAAAGTAACGAATCGCCGGACTTACCACCTGATTCGGGGTGCTGCCGCAGTAGATGATGAACTCGGAGTCCTCCATGCCTTCATCTCGGGCCGGGAACATCAGCAGGCTCTTGTGCTTCTCGATGATCTTTTTGAGAGTGCGGCGGTTCGACGGTGACCAGCCGCCAAAGATGGTGAGCACCTTCTTTTCAACGAGCAAGCGCTCGGCTTCTTTGGCAAACGTGGCATTGTCGCTCTTGCCGTCGGCGACAACCGCCTCGATCGGCCGACCAAGCACTCCACCGCGACTGTTGAGCTCTTCGATCGCTAGCAGGGTTGCATCAATGACTGGGCGGCCACTATCGAATAACGGTCCAGAGAGCGAGTTGAGGACGCCTACGTACAGCGGCTCTTTGGTAGAACCAGCGGCACCTTGGGTTTGCTTGCCAGCATCAGTCGAACTCGGTCCCCGCAACCGCCACCACGCGATGCCACTTGCCGCAGCGAGCAGACCAATTCCGCCGAACAGCGCGGCTCGACGAGACAGACTGCTCGAGTTCTTGGGTGATGTATCGGACCCGGGTTCGTTGCTCGGTGCGGTACTCCCTTCGTTGACTCGGTTGCCACCGGGGCTTCCGTGAGAGTCTGGGCTTCGCGGCCCGCTCTCGCTGCGCAGACGAGCCGCACCGTTGCCACGTTGTCTGGTTCCAGGTCGCGATGCGGCACCCAAAACCAAAAATTCGAAAGTGGGCCGAGGTGCTTCCTCGAGTGCCGTCGTCAGCGCTGCCAGCATTTCGGCGGCAGTTTGATAGCGCTCCTCGGGTCGTTTGTGAGTCGAGCGTTCGACAATGCGGACGATCGCTTCCGGCACATCGGGGGCCAGCACACGCGGATCGGGAACCTTGCTTTTGCAGTGCTGCAGCATGATCTGCGGCACGCTTCCCGTCGGAAATGGCGGGCTGCCGGTCAGCAGTGCGTAGAACGTGCAGCCCAGCGAGTAGATGTCGCTGCGTGGGTCGAGGGGCTGCGCCGTGCACTGCTCAGGACTCATGAACAAGGGTGTGCCCACCACCACGCCGGACTGAGTGAGCCCAGCGTTGTCATCAATGTGCAGCTCTTTGACGAGTCCGAAGTCCGCCAGCTTGGCGGTCCCTGCCGGAGAGCACAGGATGTTGTCGGGCTTGATATCGCGATGGATGATCCCGGCCTTGTGGGCCGCGTCGAGCGCACTACAGCACTGCATGATCGTCTGGGACGCCTCGACCCACGTCATGCGCCCCTTTTGTTTCACAAAGGAGCCAGCTGAGCCTGGATTGAGCAGCTCCATCGCGATGTAGTAGGTGTCGTGCTCGAAGCCGATGTCGTAGATCGCGATAATGTTCGGATGGTTCAGACGGCCCGCGACCTGCGCTTCGTTGATGAAACGCTCGACCGCTGTGGACTGCTGACGGCGCGATTCGGTCAGAAATTTTACGGCCACCCGACGGTTGAGAAGCGTGTCTTCCGCCTCGTAAACCTGGGCCATACCCCCGAGTCCGATCAGTCTGGTCAGCTTGTACTTGCCGAACCGCTGACCAATCCGCGCATCTTTCTCATCGCTCGCCTCTTTGGCACGAGCATCTCTATCGCGAGAGGAAGACGGCTGGCGCTTGCCACTCGCCGCGGTGCTGGGTTGGTCCGCGTCTTCTCCACTATCTGACGGTGCGTGGCCGCCCTGGCGCAACGACATCGTTGAGCTGGGGGCCGAGTCGCCGGAATCCGATCCTCCCGGCTCCTCCCCTTGCCGCACTGGGGTTCTACTCACCTCAACATGATCTGAGACTTTGCGCGGTTAATCAAGGGCCTCTAGCGGATCAACATCTGCCACTCAGGATCAGACTCTGAGAACGGCCCGGAGCTTACGTTCTGCGTCAAACCCTCGCGCACAAAGTCTGTATCGACCATATAGAACGGCTCGCCGGTTCGATAGCTCACCTGAACGGTAACCGGTCCGTTGACCAGCTCCGGCGGGCAGGTGACCGTGGTGTGTTCCGAATCGAATACCCCAACCCGCAAGGTCAGCTCTCGAAGATCGAGCTGCTCACACGAAACGTAGACCGGACGACAGCCGGGATCTTTGGCCGGGTTGCAAGGGGTTGCCACCTGCGTCATGAGCTTGAGTGGATGGCTATTGACCGACGAACACCCAGCCAAAATCAGCCCAACAATGGTTACCCAGTGTGCTCGCATACGCCTTCTTAACACGATTCCTTCCATGTGGGATTCAACCTGACAAAAGTGCGACATGGCCGAGCTATAGGATCGATCTGGTTGCGGCTGCTGTCGGCAGCGCGGTATGTCCTCTCCATGAGCAACGCTGACAATCGGTCCGAAAAAACCTGGCTCCCATTTCGATTGGTCTATCTGGTCTTGGTTCTAAACTTCGCGATTCCAGCGCTCGCGTACCTGCTTGCACCAAACTTCGCGGTGGATCGGTTCGAGGAGGTCGGGCGGACACTCGGAGACGGACTTTATCCGTTGCGAGCCGGTGAGCTTGGCTTGATGTGGCGAGTTCTCGCGGCGGGCAACGTCATGACCCTGGCGTTTATGTGCGGGCTTATCCTATGGAACCTGCGCAAGTACTACGTGGTGTTGGTCCCACTGGTATTCCTCAAAGGCTTTAGTGCCATCGGCTATCTCTGTGTGTACTTCGTGGCGCTGCAATACCGAGGCTTCTTGGCGATCTTTGTGTTGGATAGCGTCACGGCAGCCGCGATGGTGGTTTTTGCGCGCCAGGCCTATCACCGCCTGCCACCTGCCTGAGCACGTTTTCCGTCGAGAATAAACGTTAGAAACTTTGCAATACGCCTTCCGATAATCGAAGTAGTTCGATTTTGTAAGGGGTCATTGCATGTCGTTCCTCTCCTCCATTGTTGAAGCGCCCGGTCACCTGATGGGCGGAATCGGCGAGATGGGTCAGGCCGCTGGTAGCCATTTCGGCGGAATGATGCACGGTGCCCAGGACGTCATGGGCGGCATCGGTCATGGCATCGGAGACATGGCCGGTGGCGTGGCGCACGGTGCGATGGACTACGCGCATGATGTCGCAGACGGTGCCCATCACGCGTGGGAAGATGCCAGCCACGGGCACCTTGGTGCGGCCGCTGGCGATCTCGCGGGCGGTGCGATGCACGGCATGATGCACGCGGGCGCAGACATTGGGCACGGCCTGATGGACGGTATCGGACACATCGGTGGTGGTCTGATGCACGGTGCCCAAGACGTCATGGGTGGCGAGAAGGGCATGCTGTCGCATCTTATCGCTGGCGGAAAGGAGCTAGGCAAGGGCTTCTCTCCTCTCAAGAAGGGCTTTGACATCTTCAAGGGTGCCAAAGGTGCCTGGGATCTGATGCACGGCAAGGGCACCCTCAAGGAATTTGAGGGCACCGGCGTCGCTGGCATGAAAGCCATCAAGGAACTCTTCGCGGGCGATGAGAAGGGCAAGGATGGTCACGGCGGCGAAGGTGGTCACGGCAAGGAAGAAGAGAAAGACGGCGTCGACAAGGCCGTCGGGATGGCCAAAACTGGCGTCGGTGGCCTGAAGAGCCTGATCTCGCTTCCCGAGAAATTCTCGAACATCACCAATACCATCGGTAAGGTGATCACCGAGGGCGTTCCCGGTGCCGGGATGATTGAGAAGCTCTCGGGCGGTCTGCTCAAAGAGTCGATGATCGCCGAAAAGGCCGGCTCGGTGCTCAAACCGCTCCATGGCTTCCTGGAAAAGGGTGGCGAGAAGCTGCTGGCGGGTCCACTCGGTGGTCTGCTTGAAAAAGAAGCAGTCGCGGGTGGTTCCAAGATCGTTGGTAAGTTTGCTGGCAAGATCCTCCCCGGTCTCAACATGGCGACGGCTGCGCTGTCGGCCTTCGAGAGCGGCAAGTCGGCGTACCAGGCGTTCAAAAAGGGCGACGTCGGCGGTGCGGTCATCGAGGGATTCCACACCTTGACCAACATCGCTGGCGGACTACCCATCCCCGGGGCCGGACTGATTGGCATCGGCGGAGATCTGGCTGCGGGGGCCGCTCACTGGCTGAAGGACGGCGGTGCCAAGAAGATCGGTGAGTTTGCCAGCAATGCCGCCTCGGCGGTCGGCGGTGCCGTGGGTGGTGCCGTGAAGGCCGTCGGTGACAGCCCGGTTGGTCAGTTTGCCAAAGGTGCAGCCAAGACCGTTGGTAACATTGCCAGTGGTGCCGGCAAGGCACTTGGTGGATTGGCCTCTGGTGCCAAGAAGATCTTCGGCGGTTGGTAGCCCTTCGTCACACATTCTCAGTCCCACTCCCTCCTCCCATGGTGGGTTTCCTTCCCTCTAAGTAGGAGGTCTCCCCCCAATGCGTGGAATTCACTGGACAGTACTTGGCATCGGTGTGCTGGCTGGCTGTGCCGATAGCATGACATCAGGCTCTGGCGTTCCAGCCTGGTTCATCGGTGCTGGTGACATCGCGATGTGCGGTGCTCGGCCTGCCTCGGAAAGTGCAGCGGTCGGCACCGGTTCGCTCATTGGCACCAACCCGACGGCTGCGGTCTTTACCTTGGGCGATAATGCCTACGTTGACGGTTCTATCGACGAGTACCGCAACTGTTACGGTCCGACCTGGGGCACTTCTCGCGAGCGCACCTATCCGACACCCGGCAACCACGAGTACCAAACTCCGGGGGCCGACGGATACTTCACGTACTTTGGCGCGCTAGCTGGCCCCGAACGGCGCGGGTACTACTCTTTTGACCTGGGCCTTTGGCATATCGTCTCCCTCAATAGCAACGTCGACGCATTTTCTGGTTCAGCGCAGGAGCGGTGGCTCCGAGCGGACCTGGCGGCGCATCGTGGTCAGCGCTGCACCATGGCGTATTGGCACCATCCCGTCTTTTCCAGCTCCAGCGTGCATGGCAACGACCCCAAGATGGCTGATATCTGGCAGACCCTCCAAGAGTTCGGAGCCGATGTGGTTCTGTCGGGACACGATCATGGCTACGAGCGATTTGCTCCGCAGGCTGTCGATGCGACCCCCGATGCTCGGCA
>Ga0075163_10011871_pt1 | contig 11346 bp, 13 predicted proteins | sample JI1023141ADNA_FD_71478 | JGI IMG/M metagenome (GOLD analysis project Ga0075163, IMG submission 71478) | Wastewater effluent complex algal communities from Wisconsin, to seasonally profile nutrient transformation and Carbon sequestration -... | ecosystem: Engineered > WWTP > Effluent > Algae...
TGAGCCCGGAGCAGCGCGCGCAGATCGAACAGATGGCCAAGGCCGCTTTCGGCATGGGCGGCGGCGGAAACGACGACGGCAAGAAGTAAACGGGGAGGCGCGCATGACCCGCGAAGAGGCACTGACGTTCGCACGACGCTGGACCGAGCTCTGGAGCAAGAAGGACGTCGCCGCCGTGGCGGCCCTCTTCGCCGAGGACGTTCGGTTCACCTCGCCCAAAGCGCTGGCCACGGTGGGCACCCCCACGGTGGTCGGCCGCGAGGCCCTCGCGGCTTACTGGAACGCGGCCATCGCCAAGGTGGGCCGCATGCGTTTCGATCTGCGCGATATCGTGTGGGACCCGGAGGCGCGCACCTTGGTCATCGACTACGTGGCCACCATCGGCGATCACCGGCACCACGCCTGCGAACGCATGCACTTCGACGCCCAGGGTCTCATCGGCGTCGCCGAAGCCCTGTATGGCGTGCCGGCGCCACCCGAATCGAGCGACGCCGGCACCGGCGATCAAGCCACCGCGTAGCGCGATACGACCACCCCGCTGGGGTACGCGACGCTCCCGGTGAGCGCCAGAGCTCGGAGCCAACCGGCGCTGCCCGCCACGGGAATTCCGCTCCCGAACAGCACCGGATTGACCTTGAGAACGAGCTCGTCCACCAGACCGGCGCCGAGCAAGCTCGCCGCCAGCTTGCCTCCGCCGCACAGGTAGATGCCCTTGCCCTCCTTCGCCTTGAGCGCGCGAACGAAGGCGTTCGCGTCGCCGTCCACGAAGGACACCCGCGGCGCGCCTGGGGCGAGCTCCGCAGGCCGCGAGGTGAAGACGAAGGTCTCGAGCCAGGGATACGGGTCGACGACGCCCACCGCGAGCCCCACATCGTAGGTGGCGCGGCCCATGAGCACGGTGCCGTAGTCCTCGCGGATGGCCCGCAGGTACTCGGCGACGTGCTCGCCCTCGGCGAGGAAACCGTCGTACGATCCGTCTTTGCGCGCGATGAAGCCGTCGAGGCTGACCGCCACGTTGTACGTGAGCTTTTGCATGTAGATTCTCCGTTGCGCAGGAACCTGCGCGCGACGCGTCTCGCGTCGCCGTGACACACCAGGACGCACGCGCTTTCGCTGCGGGCGTCGAATCGGGGGGGTATCAGCGGAGAAAGATCATGGGCGACGCTTCTTCAGCGCCGCCCATTTCGTAGCACGTGCGCGAGGCCGCGCAAGCCTCGCGCTCCCGGGCTCAGGGAGCCTTGGTCTTCAGCGTATCGACCGCATGCACCGGGGCGCGGTCGCCCTTCATGAGGTGCGCGATGGCCGAGAGCACGAGGCGCTGGCTGGCCAGCATGCTCTTGCCGGCGAACGCCGGAGAGACCACCGAGATGGTGTAGTGCCCTTGGCTGCCCGAGGCCACGTCGACCACCGCGCCTTCCAGGTTCTGCGCGATGGCCGCTTTGATGGCGTCTTCGACGGAGCCCACGAAGTCGGTCGGATGGCTTCCCATCAGGACTTCTTGGGCGCCTGAACGTTGCGGACCGCCTCGAACTCTTGCTCGTACATCGCCAGCTGGTCGCAGACGATCTCGATGTTCCGCTCGTTGGTGTCGTTCTCTTCGGCGCGCGAGAGGTCGACCATCTGCCGCAGGATCTCGCCGAGGCGATCGCAGATGATGCCGAGCTGCTCGAGGTCGACCTCGCCGCGGTTCTTGCCGGCGTAGCCCTTGCGGTAGGCCTCGAAGGTCTCGTTGGCGTTGCCGCCGAGCATGCCCATGAGGTCCACCATCGAGGTGCTCTGGCGGGCCTTGCGAATCTCGCCGAGCTCCGTCTCGTACATGGCCAGGTTCTGGGCGACGATCTCGATGTTCTTCGGGTTGTGCTCGCTGTCGACGTTCTCGGCCGCGAGAGCTTCCATGCGCTGCTTGATGCGCTTGAGGTTGTCGACCGCGCGCATGAGCAGCTGCGGGCGGCGCGTGGTGCGCGACTGACCGGCGAAGTGGTTGCGGTAGACCGCGAACTGGGAGTTGGCCAGCGTGGCCAGGAGCCCCGCTTGTTCTTCCGGCGTGCCCTCTTTCTGGGCCTTCTGGATCTCGCCGAGCTCGGCCTCGTACATCGTGAGGTTCGAAGCCACCACGTCGAGATCGCGCTCGTAGTTCGAGCTCTTCTTCTTGTTGTGGATGCCGGTCATCCGCTTCTTGATGGCCTTCAGGTCCTCGACCATCTCCGCCAGAAGCCCGGTGTCGCGGCTGCCTCGGTCTTGCCCCGCGAAGTGCCGGCCGTAGCGCGCGAAGACGAAGTTCGCCTGCGTCGCAAGGAGGCTGAACTCCTCGAACTCGGGCCCCTGCGAGCGAGCCTGGACGATGGCCTTGCGCTCTTGCTGGTAGACGTCCTGGCTGCCGGTCACGAGCTCCCGCAGGCTGGTGAGCTGCGGCCCCTGCGCCGCCATGGGAATCTCGTCGATTCGCCGGAGCACGCTGCTGGTGCGCTCGAGCAGCGCGTCGAGCGCGGAGAGGTCTCGAGTTGCCCGCGATTGGCCGGCAAAATCCCGATCGTACTCCGCCGAAATCTGGTCCATTTCCGCACGGAGGCGGTCAAAAAGGTTCGTCGCCACGGATCATCAGCCTTTCAGTAACGCGGTACTTTGTTGTCCACACGCTGGGACCAGGCGTCGATTCCGCCTTCGAGATTGTAGACGTTGCGAAAGCCTTCCTTGAGGAAGCGCTCGGCGGCGGCGCGGCTGCGACCACCGTGGTGGCACTGGAACACGATCTTGGTGTCCTTGGGGAGGGCCATGAGCTGGGCCTCGCCCTCCGCATCGAGAATACGCGCTCGGTCGATCTTCGCGATGGCGCGCTCGTCTGCGCCGCGCACGTCGAACATCTCGAACTTGTCGCCGGAGGCGATGAGCTGCGCCAGCTCCTCCACGCGGAGCGCTTTCACCCGCGCCGGCTCGTTGGGGTTCTCGATCTTGAAGGCGCCGCCGCCGTCGACCTCCACGAAGTCGATGCGCATGCCGTCGGCCCGCTTGGCGGTGGGGCGGTTCATCCGCACCTCGAGGCCACTCACCGTCGCGACGATGTCCGCGGGCTGCGGCGCGTCGAAGAACAGCTCGTACTGGAACTCGGGGGTGATCTCGATGCGCAGGGTGGTGCCTGCCTCCTGCGCCTCGGTGAACGCCTTGACCGCGCCTTCCGAGAACGTGAGCGTCGGCGCCTTCACCTCTTCGACGGTGACGCCGAGAGCCTTCTGCAGCTCGCCGGAGTTGAACATCTCGGTGACGATGTCGCAGCCGCCCAGGAACTCCTTGTTGACGTAGAGCTGGGGAATCGTCGGCCACTCCGAGAACTCTTTGATGCCGTCGCGGATGCTGGGATCCGAGAGCACGTTGACGGTCTCGTACTTGGCGCCCACTTCGTTCAGCATCTTGATGACCCGGGCGGAGAAGCCGCACTGCGGGAAGTGCTTGTTACCCTTCATGAAAAGAACGACCTTGTTCTTCTCGATGAGCTCTTCGATCTGAGACTTTACGGCGGGGGACAACGGCATGGTGGCGGAAACTTCGTACAGCAGTCACCATTCGTCAAGCGCCTCGGCAGGGCTGGTCGTGCGAAAGACCGTCATTTTGGCGGGTGAGGCGCCGGGTCGGCCGGACGCACCCCTCACCACCTCTTGCCTTGGCGAGGGAGTGGACGCATGCTCAGGGCGTTGCCGCTCCGCATCGTCACCTACAACGTTCGCTATTTCAGCCACGCGACCCGCGGTATCGCGAGCACCAGCGCCAACGTGGCGCGCATCGCCCACGCCCTGGCGTCGCTCTCGCCGCTGCCCGACATCATCTGTCTGCAGGAGGTGGAGACGATGTCGTTGCGGTCGCGGCTCTCGCACTCCAAGCTGCGGCCGGGGCAAACGCAGATCGAGCGGCTCATGCAGTTCTTCCGGGCCGCGCTGCGCATGCGGAGCGCCAAGGACGGCTACACCGCCCATTACTTTCCGGCGCACACCTACAAGCTCACCCAGTCGACCAGCGCCTACACCACCGGGCTCGCCATCATCACCGCGCCGGGTATCGAGGTCGACACCCACAACGCCGGCGAGCCGCGCGACATCACGCATCGTCGCGAGACGGTGGTGCGGCACCTGAAGCAAACACGCATCTGCGCCCACGTGCGCTTCACCCATCCGGACACCGGCAGCGTCGACCTCTTCAACACCCACCTCTCGCTGCCCAGCGCCTTCGCCAAGGAGTTTTGGTTCAAGGAGCAGCGCATGGGCTTCGGCAAGAACCAGCTGAAGGAAGTGGAGAACCTCCTCGAGTTCGTGGAGACCGCGAAGACCAGCGATCGCGTCATCATCGTCGGTGACTTCAATGCCCTCCCCGGCTCGCCGGTGTACCAGCGGGTGCGCGGCGCCCTCGGCCTTCGCGATCCCTACGCCGAGCGTACTTCGCTCAGCGTCGACGAGCTGGCGCAGGTACCGACCGCGGGCTTCATGGCGCTGCGCTTCCGGCTCGATCACCTCTTCTCGGGCGCCGGCCTGCGCTGGGAGAATTTCGACGGCACGCGGCCCTTCGGCGACACCTGGAGCACCTTCAACGGCCTCTCGGATCACGTGCCGGTCATCGGAAGCTGCGTGGCGTCGAGCTGACGCACGCCTCGGCGCCTTGCCGAGCCGCGGGTGCCATGCGATCATCCGCCCATGGGCTTCGACGCGAAGACCTTGGCCGCCGCGCCCGAGCTGGGAGTTCGTCTGGAGATGGTCAACGGGCTCGCGATCTGGGAGCGCAACCCGTGTATCGTCACCAGAAGGCCGTGGAGCGAATCGCCCAGAGCATTCGTCGCGGCCCTGGCGCTCCCGAGAGCACCTGCACGCACGCCCTGGAGGTCTACGTGCAGTTTCCGGCGGGGCTCAAGCGCCCGGACATTTCCATCTTCTGCCGGGAGCCCGCGGATAGCGAACAGGATGCCGCACTGACCATGGTCCCCGAAGCGGTCATCGAGGTCGTGAGCCGTGGGTTCGAAGCCAAGGACCTGGAGCTCGGGCCGTCGTTCTATCTCTCGCAGGGCGTGAAGGACGTGGTCGTCTTCGATCCCGCGACGCTGCTGGTGCTCCATGTCACGCCGGGCGGCGCCGTTCGGAAGCCCGCACCGCAGACGCTCGAGCTGAGCTGCGGCTGCCAGGTCGACGTCGGCTGACCCTTCAGCGAAACACGGTGCCCACCGAGACGGATCCGGTGAGGCCCAGCGGCGGCGTGGTCCACACCGGCCGCTCGCCGATGCGCAGGGTGGTGCGGGTGATGGGCGCGAGGAGATCGACGGCCGGGCGCAGGTAGAGCCAAGAAGCGAGGAACACCTCGGCCATGACGCGCGCGCCGAGCGCGAAGAGCACGGTGGTGTCGCGCTTGGGCACGTCGACGGCGCGCCCGGTACCCTGGAGGGCACCGAGCTCCACCAGCGCGCAGGCGCCGAACGCGCCCGCGTGAAGGCACGGCACCGCCAACGCCGATACGAGCGAGGCCGAAACCGCGCCACCTTCGCCTTGCTCGTCGCCCAGCGGAAAGGTGCTCTGCCCTTCCAGCGACACCGACCACCGGCGCTGGCGCAGGCCCACCTCGATGCGCGCGCCGAGGCCGAGGCTGGGCACGCGGAGCGCGGAGAACGTCATCCCGGCGGCCGCGTGCAGTTGCACCGGATCGGTGGGCGCGGTGGGAGCAGGTGGGGGAGGCTGCGAAGGAGCCGGCGCGGGCGGCTGCGAGGGAGTGGGCGCGGGTGGAGCGACCGCCACCGGCGCGGACGAGGCACTCGGGGGAGCGCTCGGGAGCGGCGGGGGGCCCTGCTGCGCACGGAGCGGATCGATGACGATGGCCACCGCGAAAGCTGCAGCATGCACCAGTTCCGCGCAGTCGCGCTCGGTGGGAAGGTCGCGCCGCCCTTGCACCTTGCCAGCGGCGTCGGTCACCTCGATGCGTCCGGCGAAGGCCGGCCCCTTGGCGGTGATGGTCACGGCGATGCCGGTGGTGGCGCTCGCGCGGAACGGCTCGTAGCCGAGGCGCGAGGCCACGTCACGCGCGAGAGTGCCCTCGTCGGGGCACGCCTTGGGTGCTTCGAAGGAAAGTCGCGCCTCCTTGGGCGCGTCGGCACGTTCCTGGGCGAAGGCGAGCGCCGCTTGCAGCAGCACGCCGGCGGCCGCGAGCCCCACCGTGGCAAAGGCGGCGCGCTTCACGGAGAAGCGGCGGCGCGCACCGCCGGTCCGAAGATACTGCTGGGATAGCTCTGCGCAAAACGCGCGGCGCGGGACTTGGCTTCGTCGCGTGCTCCCGATGCCGCGAGCGCCTGCACCATGAGCACCTCACGCTCCTCGGTGAGCTTCCCGCGAGGGAACGTTCGCTCGTGCTTGCGCGCGGCGGCCACCGCGTCGGCACTCTGACCACGGGCCAAGGCGCTGCGGCCCATCTCGAGGAGCGCGCGCTCTTCGGCGAGGCTGCTGGCGGGATCTTTGGTCGCCGAAGGAGCGGCCGTGCTCACCGCGATCGGAGGGGGCACGACGGCGGCGGAAGCAGAGGCAGTGGGCGGGGCGAGCACCGCAGGCTCGATGGCCGCTCGCGGAGCCGATGCCAGGACGCGCGCCTCGGAGGTGACCTCCACCGGCGCAGCCTTGGGCGCGGCGACCGCATGCAAAACGACACCGGCCCCGATGCCCAGGCCCAGCATGCCGATGGCGATGGTGGCCTTGCGCGTGAGGAAGGCCACCAGCTTGGCGAATGCGGCTCCGCCCAGGGTCTTGGCTGCCAGCGACCCCTCGAGCGCATGCGACGCCGCGAGCGCCAGCGCCAGGCGACTCTCCAGAGCGTCCGCGCGCCCGCTCTCCAGCGGCGCCGGCTCCTTCACGCGCGAGAGCAGCGCGGCGACGTCGGGCGGCAGGGACTCAAGCTCGGCCATGAATGCCTCCTTCGCGGGTTCGCTGCTGCGTGGCCTGGCGCCGCACTGCGGCCACGAACTCGTCTTTGGCGACGCGCAGGCGAGAATATGCAGTCTGCACGGGAATCTCCAGCTCGCGGGCGATGTCGGGCACCGGACGTTCGTCGAGCTCGTGCATGACGAAGATCACCCGCCGGTCGATGGGCAGCGCGGCCAGCGCCTCGTACACCGTGCGTCGATCGCCGTCGCGCGCCAGCTGCGCTTCGGCGTCGGGCTGCTCGGTGGCCACCTCGGCTTCGATTCCCACCGTCTCGCGCACCACCCGAGCCTTCTGGCGGTATCCCGAGGCGAGCCGAAGCGCGAAGGCAAAGAGCCATGGCCGGGGCGGACGCGAGCGGTCGAGCTCGCCAAAGCGGCGATGCACCGCCATGAACACCTCGTGGGCCAGGTCTTCGGCGTCGCGCGACTGCACGCCCAGGCGCCGCAGCGACTCGCACACGTACGCGAGGTGCGCGCGGAAGAACGCACGGAACTCGGCATCGGAGTCGGAGGCCTTGGGGGGAACGCTTGCCACGCATCGAGTCCTTGCGGCGAGACCGCTGAAACTATCACGAAAACGACAATCCACCGGGCGGCCGCCGTTTTCTTCATAACCCGACGTGCGCCGCCGCAAGGGATGGGCAAGAAGGTGAGGCTACCGCGTGAATGCGGAGAGGCTCGCCACCCACTACATCGAGGCTCCCATGATGCGATCGCTTCTCCTGACTTCGACTCTTCTCGTGGCGTGCAATGTCACCCAGGACCTGGGCGACATCAACGCCCGTTCCGACGCCGGCGGCGACGGTGGCTCCAGCGGAAGCTCCGGCTCCAGCGGTAGCACGGGTAGCTCCGGCTCCAGCGGAAGCTCGGGTAGCTCCGGCTCCAGTGGAAGCTCGGGTAGCTCCGGCTCCAGCGGAAGCTCCGGCTCCAGCGGAAGCTCGGGCAAGGACGCGAGCACGGACGCCCCCTGCCCGGCCGTCGCCGGCTATGCGGCCGGACCGTTCATGACCTATACGGCCACCGCGGGTGGCTTCGCCGGCACCCACGACTACGTGGTCCCGGCGGTGCCGAAGGTCGTCGCCTTCGCAGGCGTTCTCCGCAACACCGCGGGCAACGCGGGCCTGGTGGACATCGACGGCCGCCTGGTCGGTAACGTGGGCTTCTCGACGTTCAGCCCCGGGGGCGGAGGCGGCACCATTCGCCTGGGTGAGTCAGCGTGGATCATCACCGAGGAGACCGGATCCGCCCTCACCGTGGGCGCGACGTACCCGATGCGTTTCACCTACGCCTCCCAGGGCTCGCCGCGCGACTCGTTCGACCCTTCGAGCATGGGACCGCTCTATCGCTACCCTGGCGCGGGCCCCGGCTCGTGCTCGCTGGTGGTCGACGGATACCGCGATCCGGCCTCCGGCAAGCACCTCTGCATGCAGGCGCGTTTCACCTGCACGGGGCTCGTGGGCAAGGACTCCGGCGAGGCCTTCGACATCACCGGCGGCAAGCTCTCCATCGGCGAGTAGCTCGCTACCTACCGACAGGTCTTCCCTTGCGACGTGGCGAGGTCGCGGAAGCTCTGGAGCGACTGGGAGCAGGCCGCCTTGGGCACCCCGAGCTTGCCCAGGTTCTTGCAGTTCTGCGCGGCAGGGCCCGACGCGGTGAGCTCGCAGCAGCGCGCCGCCTGGGCGCACACGTCGCTGCCTTCGGTGGCGCTATCGAGGCCGACGCCGCCCACGTTCACCAGCACGACGACGACCGCCACCACGACGCCGACGAGCGCACCACCCAGGCCGACGAAGAGACCGACCTTGGCGCCGGCGGGAACCTGCGGCGACGCGATGGGCAGCATCGCCACGCCGGGCGCACCGAATCCGTAGCCGCCGGCACCGAACGCAGCAGGCGCGGCAAAGGGCCCTTGCACGCGATAGTCGACGGGCACCATGCCCCCCACGCCTTCGAGCGCCAGCACCATCGGGTTCTGGCGATCGACGCGCACCGTGAGCATGGCGCCCGGCTGCACCTGGGGAATCTGCAGCTCCGAGATCATGGGCTGCATGCTCGCGACGTAGGGCGGGCGTCCGGGCGCGTGCACGTTCACCGAGAGCTGCAGCTGCAGGTGACGGTGACCGTGGACGATCATCGTCATCCCACCCATCTGCACGCCCAGCACCTGCGCCGAAGCCTGCACGCCATCGCGAAGCAGACGCTGGCGCTCGGCGTCGGCCTTGCCCAGGCCTGCGAGCATGCGAACGACCATGAAGATGGGCAGCGCCGCCGCGACGACGACCACCACGATGATACCGAGCAGGGGTAGAACTTCCATCGCCCGACTGTTGGCCATGACGCGCGCCATCCTTCGGCAAAACGGCGCGAAAAATCGGACAAAACCCGCGATTAATGCGACAGCGCCCCCCTTGCGAAGGCGCGCGCCGATGCACACGCGCGGGCAGTCACACCGGGTCTTTGACGGCGGCAGCGGCCACCGCCGCGGCAGGCTTCGCTCCCACCAGCATGGTCGCCCTGCGCCAGTTGCCGAAGCGATAATAGGCGGCCGAGAGGACCATCGCGGCGGCGGAGCCCACCACGAAGCTCCACCAGATGGCGTCCACACCCAGGGCGCCGCGGAACACGATGGCGAACGGGATGCGCAGGACCCACAGCGAGACGAACAGGATGAGCACCGGCACTACCACCGCGCCGGTGGAGCGCACCACGCCGGAGAGCACCATGCTCACCCCGAACAGGGAGAACGACCAGACCACGATGGCGTTGATGTGCTGGGCGATGGCCAGCGGACCGGGCGTACGCAAGAACAGCCCCAAAGCCTGCTGGTTGAGCACGTAGATGATGGTGGCCAGGGCACCGGTCATGAGAAAGTTGTACCCTACACCCACCATGGCGATGCGCCCGAGCCGATCGAAGCGCTTGGCCCCCACGTTCTGCGCCGCCATGGACGAGGCAGCCATACCGATGGCCATGGCCGGCATCTGGATGTAGTTCCAGAGCTGGAGCGCCGCGCCGAAGGCCGCGGTGGTGTCGGATCCGTACACGTTGACCATGGAGATCATGACGATGGCCGACGCCGACATGAGCACCATCTGCAGGCCCATGGGCAGCCCCTTGAGCACCAGCGATCGCAAGATGGTGGTGTCGATGCGCAGGTAACGAAGCTCGGCGCCGCGCAGGCAGAGGAAGTGATTCTTGCGATACAGGTGAACGAGCAGCGCGACGAGCGTGACGACGTTGGCGATGAGGCTCGCCACCGCCGAGCCGGCGATGCCCATCTTGGGAATGGGGCCGACGCCGAAGATGAAGACCGGGTTGAGCGCGATGTCGAGCGCCACCGAGACCAGCGAGAAGTAGAGCGGCGTCTTGGAGTCGCCGGCGCCCCGCAGCGTCATCATCAGGAACGCGTAGGCAAAGATGAACGGGATGGCGACGAAGATGAGGCGCATGTACGCCACCGCGAACGGCATGGCGTCGGCCGGCGTGCGCATCTTCTGGAGCAGCTGTGGCGAGAAGAGAAAGCCCAGCACCGCCAGCACCACCGCCAGCGTCACGAAGAAGGTGGCGCTGGTGCCCACCACGCGCTTGGCTTGGTCGATGTTGCGCGCGCCGATGTTCTGCCCGACCAGGATGGTGGCGGCCATCCCCACGCCGAAGATGGATCCGATGAGGAAGAAGAGGATGGTGTTGGCGTTGGACGTGGCGGTGAGCGCGGCGCCCCCGAGGTAGCGCCCGGCCCACATGGCGTTCACGGAGCCATTGAGCGACTGCAGCACGTTGCCGAAGAGGATCGGGAGCGAGAAGGTGAAGAGCGTCTTCCCGATGGCACCCTCGGTGAGCGCGTTGTAGGCAGCGGCCTTGGTAACGGCGGCGGGCGCGGGAGCTTCGTCGGCAGCGGGTGGTGGGTGCGCGGACATGGGGCGCTGGTTCGTAAGGCAAAAGCTCATCCGTGTCAAATATTACCCGGGTAATAACCCTCCGCTGTGTGGGGCAGTTTTGCGCTTTTGCGCCTCGACCCCGTGGGTATTCCCTGCAATTGTGGGAGCGATGCGCTCTCGTACGCTTGCCGCTCTCCTCGCGTTGGCTCCCTTTCTCGTTCGATGCGGCGGAGACGATCCCGCCCCGGTGACCCCGAGCGGTGGCGACAACGACGGCGGTACGGTGATCACCACCGGCACCGACGGCGGCGAGACCGATGGCGGCCCGGTGAACCCCGGCCTTCCGACCCGTAGCCCGGGATGCGGCATGGCGGCCCAGGCGAGCCCTGCGAACGGCGATGCCAAGAGCGTCGACGTGGGCGGGAAGAAGCGCACCTTCGTGCTCTACGTTCCCAAGGGCTACGATCCCGGCCGCGCGTACCCCATCGTCACGGTCCTCCATGGCATCGGCGCCACCGGCGCGCAGATGGCGCA
>Ga0075163_10011872_pt1 | contig 11345 bp, 10 predicted proteins | sample JI1023141ADNA_FD_71478 | JGI IMG/M metagenome (GOLD analysis project Ga0075163, IMG submission 71478) | Wastewater effluent complex algal communities from Wisconsin, to seasonally profile nutrient transformation and Carbon sequestration -... | ecosystem: Engineered > WWTP > Effluent > Algae...
TTTTCTATACATTTAGACATAAATATGACGAATTAATGACGAGTCTAAAATCAACAAAGCCGCTTAGACAGCGGCTTTATTTAAGGGAAACCATGCAGTTTTAGGCACGATTCAAATCTTTATCGTGCATACCTAATAAGTACAAGACGCCATCTAAACCGACGCTTGAAATCGCTTGATTGGCATTTTGGCGAACCAAGGGCTTAGCACGGAATGCAACACCAAGCCCTGCGATAGCAAGCATAGGTAAGTCATTAGCACCATCGCCCACAGCCATCGCCTGCTCTAGTGAAATTCCCATTTTATCTGCCAATTGACGCAATAATTCAGCTTTACGTGCGCCATCAACGATTGCGCCTTTGACTTCACCTGTCACCAAGCCATCTTGAACATCTAGAATATTGGCATGTACTTCATCAATCCCCAATTTTGCTTGTAAATACTCTGCAAAATACTGGAAACCGCCTGATAAAATTGCGGTTTTATATCCTAATGCTTTAAGCGTTGAAATTAAACGCTCCGCCCCTTCAGTCACGGTCAAGCGTTCGGCAATTTTCGGTAATACAGAAGCATCTAAACCTTTTAACAACGCCACACGGGCACGAAAACTTTGTTGGAAATCAAGCTCACCCAACATAGCGCGCTCAGTAATCTCTGCGACCTGTTCACCAACACCTGCCTCTAGCGCCAATTCATCAATCACTTCTTGTTCAATCAGGGTTGAATCCATATCGAAACAAACCAAACGGCGATTACGACGATAAGCATTGTCTTCTTGCACTGCCACATCAATATTCAGTTCACCCGACAAACTCAAACATGCCGCACGCATCGCTTGCGCATCAAGCATTTGCCCGCTTAAACCAAACTGAACGCAGGCACGGCGTGGGAAATGAGCATCTGTTGCTAACTCTAAGCGTCCAGATAAACGTGTCACGGTTTCAATATTAAAACCTTGGCTAGACACAATTTTTGTGACTGCTTGCAAATGTTCAGCAGTGAGTTCTGGTGCAAGTGCCGTTACGATATAGCGAGTTCGCCCACCTTCACTCACCCATTGATCATATTCTGCGTTAGAGATTGGTTTAAATCGCACAGTTAAGCCAATATCATGTGCTAAAATCAAAATCTCTTTCATTGCCAATGCCGTTGCAGTCTCATTATCCGAAGCAACAACAATTCCCAAAGTAAGTTGATTATGGATAACCGCCTGACCCACATCGAGTATTTGCAAAGAATGCACGGAAAGTACCTGCATTAATCGAGTAAACTGATTCGGTTGATCTGGTCCTAAAAAGGATATAAGAATGATTTCACGCATGAATTGACTCGTGTTTGAGCGACAACTATTGTATGTAAGAATCATAACATAACCCAACCTAAATCTATTTGCCTTGGAAGTTTAACTTGAATGCGCCTCGCCAAGGGCTATTTGCTAGCCTACTGATCGTAAGTTTTGCATTGCATACCTTTTTATTGGTGATTGCAACGACACATCAACTCAATGAAAATCGCGCCAGCCAAGGACAACTGATGACCAGTCAGTTAGTGGCGGATACTATTTCAGAGTTGGAACCTGCCAATACCGTCTCATTAGCATTGGTTGCCAATCGCTATGCAACCAATCCGAGTATTGCTTCAATTCGTATTTTAGATGCCAATAAACAAGTCCTTGCGACCAGTGGTATGGCAAAGACGCGTCAAGGTGAGGTCTTTGTCCGTGATGCGTTACAAAATGAGAAGAAAGTTGGAACGGTTGAAATTACGCTCATCCAACCGAGTATTGGTGAAATCTTACGCACGCAATGGCTAGCGATTTTGGCATCTTTATTTATTCATGGGTTGATTTGGTTAGCGTACCGTGCCATTGCTCGACCAACACGCAGTGAATATTTAGCCCGTATTAACCAAGAAAATCATCTCAAGCATGAGATTCAACGTTTAACTCAGGCACTTGTACTCGAAAAACAAAATACCGTGACCTTGGTTGCACAAGCGCAACAACAAGCAAAAACACAACCAAAATCACGAATTGAAAAAAGTTCAACAGATCAAGCTCAGCTCGATCATCAAACCGTAGCACTCAACATCCAGTTTTACGATCCAAAGCAACTCTTGAGCAGTGTCAATCAGTCGGTTTCTGTGCCTTACTTTAAACTCTGCCAATTGTTCTTAGATAAGAGCATTGATCTCTGCGCTAAACATTATCAGCTCGATGTCGCACAAATTCGCGTAATCCAAGAGTTTAATGCTGAGGGTGCAACCTTATCAACGACCTCAGAACACGCCCATGCCTTAGAATGTCTGATGATGGTTGGTGCTGTTTTCCAATTATTAGCGGATGTCCTCTATAAACGTTATCGTGAAGATAAACGCTTTGCGCTACAAACACGTGGTGCGGTTGCCAGTGCTGTAGATGCTATGCAGTTAGATGCAATTGAAGCGGCTAAACGCTTAACACAGCATTTACATGCTAAAGAAGCTGCATTACATCTTAATCATGAGCAGTTGAAAACAGTTCAGAACAGTTATGAGTTGGTCATCATGCCAAATCCAAGCAACATCATGACTCGTCATGCCTTTATGATTAATGGTATGAATGAGCAGTGCGCAACTTTAGCTCAAGATCTTCGCACTGAAATTCTAATGGGCAAAAAAGTAAAAGCTTCGACTGAATCCTAGGCTAATCGGCTAGATTGGCTCTAATTTAAAATGCAACGCTCCCTTACAAGGCTATAAATGCCCCTCAGGACAAAGCGTTGCTTTATTATTTGCTGTGTTCACTTTTTTAATTGATAAAGAAGCACAGGCGAAATTTATTAAAATACGGTAAACTACACTAGATTTATCGAATACTAGTGCCCTAAAAGGCAGCATAAAAGGTGAAAGCGAATGCCGCTGAGTCGTGTTGAAGAGCTTGTCGCAGATATTCGTGCAGGCAAAATGGTCATCCTAATGGATGATGAAGATCGTGAAAATGAAGGTGACTTAGTCATCGCTGCAACGCATGTTCGCCCTGAAGATATTAACTTCATGATTACACATGCACGTGGTTTGGTTTGCCTAACACTGAGTCGTGAGCGTTGTAAACAGCTCAACCTACCCTTGATGGTTGATCAAAACGGCGCACAACATGCCACTAACTTCACGCTCTCGATTGAGGCAGCAGAAGGGATCAGTACGGGTATTTCCGCAGCTGAGCGTGCGCATACGATTCGTACGGCTGTGGCGGCACATGCAAAACCAAGTGACATTGTACAACCTGGGCATATTTTCCCATTGATGGCTCAACCAGGTGGTGTACTCCATCGTGCAGGTCATACCGAAGCAGGTTGTGATCTCACACGTTTAGCGGGTCTTGAGCCTGCCTCTGTGATTTGTGAAATTATTAATGAAGACGGTACAATGGCACGCCGTCCAGACTTAGAAGTTTTTGCAGAAAAACATGGTCTGAAAATTGGTACAATTGCGGATCTGATTCACTATCGTATGACCAATGAACAAACTGTTGAGCGTTTGTCTCAAGAGACGATTCAAACCGAATATGGTGAATTTGATTTATACAAATACCGTGAAATCGGTAACCCAGATATTCATTTAGCTTTAGTGAAAGGCGAGCCAAAACAAGGCATCACCACTGTTCGTGTGCATGGCTTCAACCCTGTTCGTGACTTATTAAAACTAAATAAAGCCGATGGTTCAGCTGCTTGGAATTTAGACCTTGCAATGAAAACGATTGCTGCAAGTGAACGTGGCGTTTTAGTTTGGATCGGTCAGGATCATTTAGAAGATTTAGGGCATGCCTTGGATCAGTTAAATCAACCGAAACCACTCAAATCAAATGCAGCATTGTCACATCAGTACCAAACAATTGGTGTCGGCGCACAGATTTTACGTGATCTAGGTGTTGAAAAAATGAAGTTGTTGAGCTCTCCACTTCGTTTCAATGCTTTGTCAGGTTTCCATTTAGAGGTAGTGGAATACATCACTGCCGATCAAATCACAGCAAAATAATCGAGGTTGCTATGGCAATTCGCCGAATTGAAGGTTTATTACATCTCGCAAGCGAAGGTCGTTATGCGATCTTAGTAGGACGTTTCAACAGTTTCGTGGTTGAACATTTACTTGAAGGTGCGATCGATACTTTAAAACGTCATGGCGTTTCAGAAGAAGCGATTACTGTTATTCATGCACCAGGTGCATGGGAACTTCCTATCGTTGCAAAAAAATTAGCGGCTTCAAATCAGTTTGATGCCATCATTGCCTTAGGTGCAGTGATTCGTGGTAGCACACCACATTTTGACTTTGTTGCAGGTGAATGTGCCAAAGGCTTAGGTGTGGTTGCACTTGACAGCACTATGCCTGTCATCAATGGTGTCTTAACAACGGACAGCATTGAACAAGCAATCGAACGTTCAGGTACGAAAGCAGGCAATAAAGGTAGCGAAGCTGCATTGACTGCAATCGAAATGGTTAACTTATTAAAGGCAATTTAAAGCATGTCGCAAACACTTCAGGCCGCTTATGCAGCGAAACGCAAAGCACGTCGTTTTGCTGTACAAGGTATTTATGAATGGCAAATGAGTCGTAACCCTGTACATGAAATCGAAGCACGCACGCGTGTAGAAAATGCAATGCACAAAGTTGACCTTAACTATTACCATGAATTGCTCACTCAAGTGGTTGCTCAACATGAAGCTTTAGATGAGTTACTCATCCCTGTACTTGATCGTGAGTTAACTGCACTTGACGGTGTAGAACTTGCAACCTTACGACTTGGTGCTTATGAATTACGAGATCATCTCGAAGTTCCATACCGTGTTGTACTTGATGAAGCAATTGAGCTAGCAAAACACTTTGGTGGTGCAGACAGTCATAAATACATCAATGGTGTATTAGATCGTCTATCATCAAAGCTTCGTGAAGCTGAAAAACAACAAGCAAAATAATAGGCTTGATGTACGATGGCTGAGTTCTCCATTATTGATCGCTACTTTAAACGCACATCCAATACAGATGTAAGTTTAGGCATTGGTGATGACTCAGCCGTAGTCACCCCTCCTCTGACACAGCAGTTGGTCATCTGCACAGATACCTTAGTTGCTGGTCGCCATTTTCCTTTAGATACTTCTGCCCATGCCATTGGCTGGAAAAGTGTAGCGGTCAATCTCTCTGACCTTGCTGCAATGGGTGCAAAACCACATAGTATTTTACTCGCGCTCAGTCTCCCTACCGTTGATCATGATTGGTTAGCTGGATTTAGTCAGGGACTATTTGCTTGCTGTGATCAATTTGGCGTCGCTTTAATCGGTGGCGATACCACTCAAAGTACTCAATTAACCATAACAGTTACTGCATTAGGTTGGATTGAACAGGGTCAAGCGATTACACGAGCAAGTGCTCAAGTAGGCGATCATATTTGTGTGAGTGGGCAAGTCGGTGATGCCGCCTTTGGATTACAACATTTAGGGCATCCTTTACAACAGCGTCTAGATTATCCAACCCCACGTTGCCAGTTAGGACAACAGCTCAAAGGTCTGGCATCGAGTATGATTGATGTTTCAGATGGGCTTGCACAAGATTTAGGGCATATTCTCAAAGCCTCAAATGTGGGTGCAAAATTATCCCTTGACCAACTTCCAATAGATACATCACTAAAAGAATTAGATTTGAGACAAGCTTGGCATTATGCTCTCGCAGGTGGTGATGATTACGAACTATGCTTTACAATATCACCGCAAAATTTTGAAAAACTGTCGCGACAACAATTAGATGTTCCGCTTACAATAATCGGCAAAATTACCCAACAAACTGGATTGTTATTTGAGTATATGGGTGAGAATTGCCCACTACAAATTCATGGATACCAACACTTTGCATAAGCCCCCCATTCACTTCAGCCAAATGACTTGGTTTGACCGTTGCATCGTTTTTTGCGGTGTTGGATTTGGTTCTGGTCTTAGTCCTAAAGCACCAGGAACGTTTGGATCAGCCTTTGCATTGCTATTTACGCCACTCTGGCTGTATCTTGGTTTTAATCTGAGCGTTTTCGCAATCACGATTATGTCCCTCATCGGTATATACATTTGCGGACATACTGCCAAAGTCATTGATGTACATGATGATGGACGCATCGTTTGGGATGAATTCGCAGGACAATCGATTACGCTATTGCCCTTGCTCTATGTACAGCAATTAAACTGGTTATGGGTCATTGTCGGTTTCATTTTTTTCCGTATATTCGACATCTGGAAGCCATTTCCAATTAGCTGGGCCGACCAAAAAGTGTCTGGTGGTCTAGGGATTATGCTTGATGACATCATCGCAGGTCTTTGGGCAGCACTCTGTATTTTTATTCTTCATTTTTATTTTTGACTTAAGCCATTGATATTAGGGTAAGTTATGTCAACAACTGTTATTATTCTTGCAGCAGGGAAAGGAACGCGAATGCGTTCACAGCTACCAAAAGTATTACAACCACTTGCAGGTCGCCCACTCTTGGGGCATGTCATTCAAACTGCAAAAAAACTCCATGCTCAAAATATTATTACCATCTATGGGCATGGTGGTGACCTTGTTAAACAAAGCTTTGCCGCAGAACAAATTGAATGGGTTGAACAAGCAGAACAATTAGGAACAGGTCATGCTGTTCAAATGACTTTACCTGTTTTACCCCAAGATGGAATTTCTTTGATTCTATATGGGGATGTGCCACTCGTTCGCCAAAGTACACTCGAACAATTACTTGAAGCATCTAGCCATTCAGGTATTGGCATGATTACTTTGAACGTTGAAAATCCAACAGGTTATGGTCGTATCGTTCGTCAAGCTGGCAAGATTCAAGCCATTGTTGAACATAAAGATGCCAATGACGAACAACGTCAAATTCAAGAAATTAATACGGGTATTTACTGTGTCAGCAATGCCCAATTACACCAATGGTTGCCAAAACTGTCTAATAACAATGTTCAGGGTGAATACTACCTGACTGATATTGTTGCTATGGCCGTTGCCGATGGCTTAGAAATTGCTTCAATTCAACCTGAACTTGCATTTGAAGTTGAAGGTGTGAATGACCGTTTACAGCTTGCAACGTTGGAGCGTCAGTTCCAACAACAGCAAGCCAAAGAGTTGATGCTACAAGGCGTTCACTTAATTGACCCAAATCGTTTTGACTTACGTGGCAGTGTAAAATGTGGTCAAGACGTGCAAATTGATGTCAATGTCATCATTGAAGGTGACTGTGAACTCGGTGACAACGTTCAGCTTGGTGCAGGCTGTATTTTAAAGAATACACGAATTGCCGCGGGCACCAAAGTTCAAGCTTATAGTGTATTTGAGAATGCAATTGTAGGTGCAAATACCCAAATCGGCCCTTTTGCACGCTTACGTCCAGGTGCAAACTTAGCGGATGACGTGCATATTGGCAACTTCGTTGAAGTTAAAAATACCAATATGGGACAGGGTTCAAAAGCCAATCACTTCACTTATCTAGGTGATGCAGATATTGGTGCGAATTGTAATATTGGGGCAGGCACGATTACCTGTAATTATGATGGTGCAAACAAACATCGCACTATTATTGAAGATAATGTGTTTATCGGGACCAATAACTCATTGGTTGCACCGATCAAAATTGGTCAAGGTGCAACAACAGGCGCAGGCTCAACCTTAACTCGAAATGTGGCTGAGCATAGTTTAGCTGTCGAACGATCTAAACAGTTTGAGAAAGCAAATTATCAACGTCCCCAAAAGCTGAAAAAATAAGAGGATATAATTATGTGTGGTATTGTTGGTGGTGTTGCTGAGCGTTCTGTAACCGATATCCTCATTGAAGGATTAAAACGTCTCGAATATCGTGGTTATGATTCTGCAGGTTTGGCATTATTGAATGATCAAAAAATCTTGCGTGAGCGCCGCGTAGGTAAAGTTGCAAATCTAGCTGAAGCTGTATCAGAACAAAACTTGATGGGCAATGTAGGTATTGCGCACACCCGTTGGGCAACCCATGGTAAACCAACCGAAAATAATGCGCATCCTCACGTTTCAGGTAATGTCGCAGTTGTGCATAACGGTATTATTGAAAACTACCAAGAACTCAAAGATGAATTACAAGCTTTAGGCTATGTCTTCACTTCACAGACAGACACCGAAGTGGTTGCACATCTTGTCAACGATGCTCTAAAACAAACTGATAGTTTGCTTGAAGCAGTCCAAACTGTTGTTCCTCGTCTAAAAGGTGCATTTGCGCTTGGTATTGTGCATACAGCACATCCTGATGAACTCATCACCGTTCGCGAAGGTTCACCATTAGTGATTGGTGTTGGAATCGGCGAGAATTTTATTAGTTCAGATCAGTTGGCTTTATTACCTGTCACGAATCGCTTCGTCTATTTAGAAGAAGGTGATATTGCCCGTCTGACACGTAATAGCATCGAAATTTTTGTAAATGGTGCGCGTGTAGAGCGTCCGATCAAAGAACTTGATGCAACGGTTAGTAATGTGTCTAAAGGTGAATATAAACATTTCATGCTCAAAGAGATTTATGAGCAACCTGAGGCCATTCAACAAACGATTTCTCAAGCCCTAAATGGCAATAGCTTACGTGAAGATTTTCTACAATACGCAACTACTGATTTTGCCAAAATTCAAACCATTCAAATTATTGCCTGTGGTACGAGTTATCATGCTGGCATGATTGCAAAATACTGGTTCGAACAACTGATTGGCGTGCCTTGCCAAGTTGAGATTGCCAGTGAATTTCGCTATCGCAGCCCAGTGATTGTCGCAAATACGCTCTATATCTGTATTTCACAATCAGGGGAAACAGCCGATACTTTAGCTGCCCTCCGTGAAACACAGAAACGAGCTAAAGCTCAGAACCTCGACATTAGCACCATGACCATTTGTAACGTTGCCACTTCATCAATGGTACGCGAAACAGATCATCATTTGCTTACGCTTGCAGGCCCAGAAATTGGAGTCGCTTCGACCAAAGCATTTACCACGCAACTTGCGGCATTAATGCTATTAATCTTGAAAATTGGTCAGGTTAAACAACGCCTTGCAGATACTCAACTTACCGAAATTATTGAAGAATTATGGCACTGCCCTAAAGTCATTTTAAATACACTACAAGGCAATGCTGAAATTCTACGTTTATCCGCACTTTTCGTTGAGAAAAACCACTGCCTATTCTTAGGTCGTGGTACGCATTTCCCAATTGCCTTAGAAGGCGCATTGAAACTGAAAGAAATTTCATATATTCATGCGGAAGGTTATGCTGCTGGTGAGCTTAAACATGGCCCACTTGCACTCGTTGATAATGAAATGCCTGTCGTGATCTTAGCGCCGAATGATGAAATGCTCGACAAATTAAAGTCGAACATGGAAGAAGTTCAAGCTCGTGGTGGTGAACTCTTTGTTTTTGCTGATGAAAACAGTGGTATTCATGGTAAAGACCGCCAACACGTTGTACACATTCCATCAGTCAATGAATGGTTAGCACCGATTGTTTATAGTATTCCTGTGCAATTGCTGTCGTATCATGTTGCGGTATTACGTGGAACAGATGTCGATCAGCCACGTAACCTTGCAAAAAGCGTAACGGTAGAATAATTACAAAATAAGAAAGGAGGGTTTTGTGTTTAGACAATATAGTTTTAAACTAAACATTAAAGTTCTAAACTGTAACAATATAGTTCTAAACTAGACATTAAAGTTGTAAACTAGATAAACCCAGCTATACTGATTAAAAAGTAGGCTGGGTTTTTCTATGAGTAGAACACCAAGATTCTTCACACCAGAACAAATTCACAAAAGAATAAAAAGTGGTCGTGGACAAGGTATGGGAAAAGATTACCAACCATGGCTGACTATTCAGGATGTACCCTCTCGTGGGGTCTCTCATCGTATTTACTCTCATAAAACGCAAAGAGTTCATCATTTACTTTCTAATCTGGAACTGTATGTTTTTTTGATTTTAGATTGGTCTAGTTCTGTTCAGGATATTCGGGAACAATTTCCTTTGAATCTAGATGACACAAAAGAAATCTGTTTAGAGCATGGTTTGAGACATCCCAGCATACAAGGCTCAGAACAGGTCATGACTTCCGATTTTCTGATTGATACAAATGATAAGAAACAGCCTCAGTTTGTGATTCAGGTAAAGCCCTTAAAAGAGCTCATCAAAGAAAGAACTATCGAAAAACTCGAAATTGAACGTCGATACTGGGAGGTTAAAGAAATCCCATGGAGTATTGTGACGGAACAAAATATTCCCACAACTGCCCGAAAAAATCTTGAATGGTTGAGCCCTTTTATTACTGAACAATTAGAGCCTGATATCTGGGATAACCTACATACCATTTCTTATTATTTTTCAAAAAAACCAGGGATTTCTATCATTAAACTCTGTAAAGAGATTGATATTCAAGAAAGAACTACGGCTGGAACAACCCTACAATATTTAAGAACCCTTATAGCAAATCGTTTTATTAAATTTGATATCCAACAGCCATTCCAGAAATTAACAGGATCGGACCTGGTGTTTGATTTAGAGGTATCTTATGTGGCAAATCAATGAGGTCGTTAAATTTGATGAAAGCCACTACCGGATTTTATTCTTTCAATCTGGTGAAATCATATGGATTCATATGGAGGAAGCCAAAGGAGTTCCATCTTTAGTTCTTGAAGAACAACTTTCACAATGGATTGATGAAAAACGCTTATTTAGAAGTTCAGACCCTTTTGAATATCTTAAGTCTATAGAGCCACCCGTAAACTCAGTCGCTTTTGAAAAACGTGCTCAGGCTTACCGAATTATTGAACCAATCGTATATGACACGGGCTGTTTTAATGAAGAGATTAGAGCTAAACGGGTTCGTTTAGTAGAGCAGACAAATATCGCAACTAAGGCGACGATATACAAATACCTACGCCGCTATTGGCAAAGAGGCCAAATTCCAAATGCCTTATTGCCAGATTATAGAAATGCTGGTGCACCAGGAAAGCCAAGAACCTTGGCAGGTTCTAAAAAGTCAGGGGCAAAGCGAAAATTTGGCGATGGAACTGGTATTAAAATTACGCCAGAAATTGAAAGGCTCTTTCGGTTAATCGTTGAATCTGAATTATTAAATGACAAGAAAATTAATATCACATCGGCTCATCGACAATTTGAAGAACTTTTTGTCCAACATTACCCACATATAAAACAGGGAGATATTCCGACACGTAGACAGTTTGACCATTTCTACAAACGTGAATACGAACTTCCACAAAGAATAGAAGCCAGAACTCCTGTCTTGAGTTTCCAAAAAGATGTACGACCATTAAGTGGAACTGCT
>Ga0075163_10011874_pt1 | contig 11345 bp, 9 predicted proteins | sample JI1023141ADNA_FD_71478 | JGI IMG/M metagenome (GOLD analysis project Ga0075163, IMG submission 71478) | Wastewater effluent complex algal communities from Wisconsin, to seasonally profile nutrient transformation and Carbon sequestration -... | ecosystem: Engineered > WWTP > Effluent > Algae...
AGCGCGCTTCGACAACTGACTCGCGGCGCCTGTTTGAGCGCAGCTCACGCAGTGAGCGGAGCGAGTTGCGCAGCGGGCCACAAGGGCGAGCACCGCAGGGCAGCCCGCGCACAGCGCGGGCCGGCGACGTCGCGCCGCAGCGGCTGCCCGCACGCGGCTTTGCTGCGCCGGCCTCAACCAGCGCAATCTCCGCAATGGGCCGCAAACAGCCGGACATCCAGCTTCCCACGCGACGACGGTCAGTCGTATAAGCCCATCATCGATTCAAAGGACCACCATGGACCTGAACTACTCGGCCGACGAGACCGCCTTCCGCGATGAGGTGAGAGGCTGGCTGGAAGCGAACATCCCCACTGACATCCGCGACAAGGTGGTGAACTACCACGGCCTGAGCAAAGAGGACTACGGCCGCTGGCACCGGGTGCTGGCCGACAAGGGCTGGTCGGTGCCGCATTGGCCGGTGGAGTGGGGCGGCACGGGCTGGGACATCACGCGGCGCTACATCTACGACGAGCAGTTCGGCCTGGCCGGCGCGCCCATGCTGCCGCCCTTCGGGCCCAGCATGTGCGCGTCCGTGCTGTTGAAGTTCGGCACGCCGCAGCAGAAAGAGCGCTTCCTGCCGCGCATCCGCACGGGCCAGGACTTCTGGGTGCAGGGCTACAGCGAACCCGGTGCGGGGTCGGACCTCGCGGCGCTGAAAACCCGCGCCGTTCGTTCATCCACAAGCTCGGGCGACGTCTACCGCGTCACCGGCCAGAAGATCTGGACCACGCTGGGCCACTACGGCGACTGGATCTTCTGCCTGGTGCGCACCGACAGCAGCGTCGAGAAGCGCCAGGAAGGCATCAGCTTCCTGCTCATCGACATGAAGTCGCCGGGCATCACCGTGCGCCCGCTCATCCTGATGGACGGCGGGCACGAGGTGAACGAGGTCTTCTTCGACGACGTGGCCGTGCCCGTCGAGAACCTGGTGTTTGAGGAGAACAAGGGCTGGACGGTGGCCAAGTACCTGCTGGGCCATGAGCGCATGGGCTCGGGCAGCGTGGGGGCGTCGCGCCGCGAACTGGCGGCGTTGAAGGACCTGGCCACGCGCGAGCTGAAGAACGGCCAGCCGCTGATCAACGACGCGCGCTTTCGCGACAAGCTCACGCGCGTGGAGATTGAACTGGACGCGCTGGAGCTCACCAGCATGCGCTTCCTGGACAAGATGCGCCGCACCGGCCAGCCGCCCGGCGCGGACGTGTCCATGCTGAAGATCCGCGGCACGGAAGTGCAGCAGGCCATCACCGAATTGATGATGCAGGCCGTGGGCCCCATGGCCGCGCCCTTCCAGGCGGTGGACGGCGGCCAGATCGACCACGTCACCTCGCGCCTGGCGCCGCGCTACTTCAACTACCGCAAGGCCAGCATCTACGCGGGCAGCAACGAGATCCAGCGCAACATCATCGCCAAGATGACGCTGGGGCTGTGAACGCGCAGAACGGGACACGCACATGAACTTCGAACTGAGCGACGAACAACAGCAACTGGCCGACGCCGTGCGCAAGATACTGGCCGGCAGCTACGGCTTTGAGCAGCGGCAGGCTGTTCTGCGCAGCGCCAGCGGCTTCAGCGACAGCACCTGGGCCACGCTGGCAGACATGGGCCTCATGGCGTTGGCGCTGCCGGAAGCCGATGGCGGCTTTGGCGGTGGTGCCGTGGACTTGATGGCACCGATGGAAGCCTGCGGCGAAGCGCTGCTGGTGGAACCGCTGCTGGACCACATCGTGGCCGGCCGCCTGCTGGCGCGCACGGGTAGCGTTCCCCAGCGCGCGGCGTTGCTGCCGGGCTTGATCGACGGCACGCGCCACCTCGCCTTCGCCAGCCTGGAACCGGGTCAGCGCTACGCACTGGCGCCCGTGGCCACCACGGCGCAGCAGAGCAGCGGCGTGTGGGTGCTGGACGGCTCCAAGAGCGTGGTGGTGGGCGCGGCACAGGCGCACACGCTCATCGTCAGCGCCCGCACCCCGGAAGGCACGAGCCTCTTCGTGGTGGACGCGAAGGCGCCCGGCGTGCAGCTGAACCCCAGCCGCACGGCCGACGGCCTGCGTGCCGCCGACGTGCAGTTCAAGGCCGTGCGCCTGGGCGCCGACGCGCTGCTGGGCACGGCCGGCGCGGCGCTGCCGGCCATCGAGGAAGCCGTGGACTTCGCCACCGCGCTTCTGTGTGCCGACGCGATTGGCGCCATGCAGTACGCGCTGGACGCCACGCTGGACTACACGAAGACGCGCAAGCAGTTCGGCAGCCCCATCGCGTCCTTCCAGGTGCTGCAGCACCGCATGGTGGAGATGCTGATCACGCTGGAGCAGGCCCGCTCCATGGCCATCCGCGCCGCTGCGCAGGTGGATGCGGGCGGTGACCCGCGCGAACGCAGCCGCGTGGTGTCAGGCGCCAAGATCAAGATTGCCGACGCGGCGCAGCTCATCAGCCAGGAAGCGGTGCAGCTGCACGGCGGCATGGGCATGACGGAAGAGCTGAAGGTGTCGCATACCTTCCGCCGCCTGACGATGGCCGCGCAGCGCTTTGGCGATGCGGACCACCACCTGGAGCGTTATGCCGCCTTGAGCTGAGGGCCGCCGCGGTTCTGCGGCGCAGGCGGCTGCACGCCGCTGGGGTTCACTTCGCGGCCTTCAGGTCGCGGAACACCTCGGTGCCGATCAGGTCCACCTGCTGCGGTGTCACCTTGGCAAAGATGCCCGCACCGGCGCTGGAGGTGGTGTTGAACTGCTGTTCGCCAAAGACCGCGCCGTCGCGCAGGCTGAGGTACTTCACCTTGGCGTCGATGTAGGCGTTGCCGGTCATGATGCCGAACATGATGCGCATGCCGATGCCCACGATGCGGTAGTCGGCCACGTCCACCCGCACGATGGTGCCGTCCTCGGCGCGTGGCGCCACGTCGCCTTCGACGAAGCTGAAGGCAATGCCGGCCGCCTTGGCGTGCTCGCCGAAGGTGTCGCGCCACTCCTTCTTGAAGTCAGCCCAGTCCTTGGCTTCCACCGCCTGCTTGGAGCCGGTCATGGTCATCACCACCTTCCGCGCCGATGCGGCGGGAATGGCCACGGGCGTGGAGACACGCGGGCTGGTGTCGGCCGCAGGTGATGAAGTCGCCCCAGGCGCAGCAGTGCTCTCGCCCCCCGCGGGCTTGGTGGCGCAGCCCGCCATGAACAGGGCGGCAGACAGGGTAAGGGCCAACACGGTGTGTCGCATGAAGTTGTCCTGGGTTGATGGGATCGAAGCCATTCTAGAAAGCGCGACAGGGCCGCAGGACCGGGACTTCATCAAGACAGAGGTCGCACAGGGGCACCCTATGATCGTTCGGCGCCGGGCGCCTGCTGGCACCCGCCTCGCCCCAGGAACCGGACATGAACGCACCCCTGCTGCCGCCCGCGCTGGATGAGATTCGCGCCCACGAAGAAGAGATGGTGGCCATACGCCACCAGATCCAAGCCAACCCCGAGCTGGCCTTTGAGGAACAGCCACCAGCTGCCTGGTGGCCGAACGCCTGCAGCGCTGGGGCTGGGACCTGCACCGCGGCCTGGGCGGCACAGGCGTGGTGGGCACGCTCCGCGCCGGCTGCAGCACGCAGCGCATAGGCCTCAGGGCCGACATGGACGCGCTGCCCATTGCCGAACCTCCGGCAAACCCTGGGCCAGCAAGGTGTTCGGCCAGATGCACGCCGACAGCAGCATGGCGGGCACGCCGCCATGCTGCTGTCGGCGGCGCGTCACCTGGCGTGCCCGAAGGCCAGTTCATGGTCGTGCCGGGCCTTGCGATGGCCAGCGGCGACACCTGCATCATCACGGTGAAGGGCTGTGGCGGCCCTGGCGCCATGCCGCAGTTGGCGTTGGACCACGCGGTGGCTGGCGCCAGCATCGTGATGGCGCTGCAGACGGGCATCATCAGCGTTGGCGCCTTCCTGTCGGGCGACGCACCCAACGTGATCCCCGGCACCGCGGAATTGCGCCTGACGGTGCGCGCCATGCGGCCCGACGTGCGCGACCTGCTGGAGCAGCGCATCACCGAGATCGCGCAAACCCAGGCAGCCAGCTACGGTGCGGTGGCCGAACCTGAACCCATCACCGCCAGCGAGGGCTTCGCCTTCAACGACCGCGTGCTGTCCACCGGCGCCAGCTACTGCGTGAAGTTGGTGGAGCGCTGGCTGGCGGCGGGCTGAAGGAGCGGCGGCCGCGCAGCGGCCGCTGCGCGGCGCCCGACGCGGGACAACGCCGCCCCCGCCAAGGCCGGCTTCTGCCGCATCAGCGCGCCGGCCACCACCACGTCGGCACGGCCATCGCCGGTGACGTCCTGCACCATCCAGGGCCAGCCTGCGCCTTGGAACGCATAAAGCGTTTCGGCGGCCAGACCGCCGTCAGCAGCCTGCAGGTAGATGCCCACGCCCAGGGTGCCGTGCAGTGTCACGATGTCGGCCCGGCCGTCGCCGTCCATGTCCCTCACGGCCACGTCTTGCAGGTTCATCGCGGCAGGTAGCAGGCGTGCCGCGCCATAGCCACCCGTGGTGTCCTGCAGCAGCACGGCGACGCGGTCGCCGCCCAGGCAGCCTGCGGACACCAGGACCAGGTCGCGGCGGCCGTCACCGTTGACGTCGCCCGAGGCCACACCATGCGCACCGCCACAACTGCCGCCGGCAAATTCGCGGGCTGGGCCGAAGCTGCCGTCGGCGACCTGCAGGTGCACTTCCACGCCGATGTCCGCACCATTGCTGAGCGGGCCCCAGAAGACCAGATCGTCCAGGCCGTCGCCGTTGAGGTCGGCCACGTGCACGTCGTAGATGAGGCTCAGGGCAATCGGCACCGGGCTGGCGGCGTTGAACCTGCCCTGGTCGTCCTGCGTCCAGAATTGCAGCAGACGCTGGTCTATGGCATCGGCCCAGCCTACCAGCGCGGGCCGTGTGGCGGTGCGCAGCAGCTGTGACTTGTAGGTGTTCAAGGCGATGAGGCCTGCGGAGGCCAGCTCGCCGGCGGTGGTCTGGCGCAGCACTTCGGTACCGCAGGCGTGGTTTATCAGCAGGTCGGTACGGCCGTCGCCGTCCACGTCGCCAGCGCTCAAGTTCACCAGGCCACACGTCGCAGAGAATGCCAGCGTCACCGGCGCAGCCAAGGTGCCGTCGGCCAGTTGGCGGTAGAGGACTACCTGCACTTGGGAGCGCGTAGCGTCGTCGAACGCAAGTGCCACCACATCGCTGCGGCCATCGCCGTTGAAGTCCCCCGCTACCACCTGCGAATGGGCTAAGCCGCTAGGCAGCATGGTGGCTGCGCCCAGGCGGCCGGGGTCGGCCGTGAAACGGCCGACTTCGCCACCAGCGCCCAGGTTGCCCAGCGGGTCCGTGACGCCTGCCAGCACCACGCCATAGACCTGGCCGCGCTGCAGCGGCAGGGTGGGAGTGATCGTCACACTGCGGCCGCTGAGCGCCACGGTGGCCGGCACGGCGTTACCTCCCTGCTGCAGTTGCACGGTTTGCGTGCTGACCGATGCCCCTGCCGGCACTTCGTCGAAGTTGATCTGCACGGTGCTGTTGAGCGGCACTTCCACGGCGCCTGAAGCGGGCGACACCGACAGCACCTGCGGGCCTTGCCGGTCCACCGTTATCGACCAGCTGCGGTCGCCCACCAGCCCATTGGCGACGCGGTCTTGCGTCGCAGCGGCCACCTCGACCTGGTAGTTGCCGCTGGCCGCCGCGGCGCTGGGCGTGAAGGCCAGCGTGCGCTCATCCACCCAGGCCACCGTGCCCGCCACACGGCCGCCGCCGGGTGCCGTGACCATGATGAGGTTGGACGCATCAGCCGCGGTGTCCATTGCTTCACTGAAACCCACGCTGAGCGACAGCGTGGTGGCCGCGTTGCCGGCCGCCGGGTTGCGCGTCAGGATGGTGGGTGCCACGATCTCACTGCGCAGGCCGCCGGCACGGAAGGCCTGTAGTAGCCACTGGTCGCTGCTGTCGTTGCCGCCGCCGGTAACGGTGTATTCGCTGCGCACGGCGCCCACATTGGGCGCGAACCACTCTGTTTGTGTGCCCGTCACCGTGACCTGCCGGTTGCCGAGGCTGAGGTTGAAGGCCTCGGTCAGCACCGTGCGTACCTTGGCCACCCGTGACCAGCTGCCGGCCGGCGTGACCAGGGACTCGAAGCCCAGTACCGTTACCTCGGCGCGCAGCACCACGCTGTCACTGCGGCCGTCACCGTCCAGGTCCCCTGCGTCGCTGACTGTCTGGTTGAGCGGGACGCTGGTCTGGCCCGCCACCAGCGGCAGGCCCAGGGTCGGGATCAGGGCCAGTGCACGGTCCAGGCTGGACGGGGAGCCCTGCAGCACCTCCATCACGCCGGACGCCGTCCTTTCGTAGAGCTGTTCGACGGTACCGTTGTTGTCAGTGGTGGTGGTCACCACCACGTTGCGGCCATCGACCACACGCGTGCCGGTCACCCGCGTCACGGACGGTCCCGAGGTGGCGCTGTTCAGGTACCAGACGTCACCCACGTTGAGCGGCAGGTAGTCGGCGCCCGCCAGGGCGGTGTTGTTCGGGTCACCGCCGCTGCCCGCATCGGCGCCGCCCCCACCGCCGCCACCGCAAGCGGTCAGTGACACCGCCAACGACACTGCCAGCCGCACCACAGCGCTGCGCCCTGTAGTCCAAGTCCTTGTTGCCATCTGTGGGCCTCCCTGCGAGAAACTTTACAGAACCCGGTCCCTTCGCGCCTCACCCGCCATCCCGCACGACCCGGCAGGACTCGATGTCGAAGGACACGGTGCCGATGGTCAGCGCCGTCTGGTCGCGGAAGCTGGCGGCGAAGGCCCCGAAGCGGTCCACGTCGGCCGCGTTGCTGGCCAGGCCCAGCGACACGCGGATGGCGCCGGCGCTCTTTCCCCCGTTGTCCTGCAGGTACTGCAGGAAGCGTGGCAGGTTGATCTGGTGGCCCACTTCGGCCACACCGCCGCGCAGGTCGGCTTCTTCAATGCCTTCGGCGGCCTCGCCCGCGCCGGGGTTGCAGAAGCAGCCGGTGCGCAGCGAGATGCCCTGTGCGGCGGCCAGTTCCTCCACACGACGGTAGTCCACCAGGTGGCCTTCGGGGTCGTAGAGGTTCATGGTCACGGTGCCGCCGCGCTGCTGCATGTGGGCCGGGCCGTACAGGCGCACCAGCGGGCGGCCGTTGCTGTGCTGCAGGGCCATCAGCTGCTGCAGCAAACCGCCCGTGAGCTGGTTCACATGGGCCTGGATGGTGTCCATGCCCACGCGCTGCAGGTGCTTCAGGCCGATCTCCACCGCCGGGATGCTGAGGTAGTTGAGCGTGCCGTCCTCAAAGCCCGCTTCACCCGCCGACAGCACGTGCATGCGGCCCTGCACGGTGGCGAAGTTGACCGTGCCTCCGCCGAACCAGGGGCGCTTGAGCAGCGGCAGCGTCTCGTTCTTCACCAGCAGGCAGCCCACGCCGGTGGGGTAGCCGAACATCTTGTAGAAGGACATCACCACGAAGTCCGGGCTCAGCTGCTGCAGGTCCAGCGGATTGGTCGGCACGAAAGCCGCCGCGTCCAGCAGCACCTGCCAGCCGCGCGCCTGGGCTTCTTCAATGAGCAGCAGCGGGTGCTTCACGCCGCTGAAGTTGGACTGGGCCGGGAAGGCCAGCAGGCGCGGCGCCGTACCTGCAGCACCCGCCGGTGCCGCCAGCTGCGCCTGCAGTGCGGGCATGTCCACGCGCAGGGCCGGCCGCGTGAGGCCGGCGTAGGCCACGTCGGCACCTTTGGCGCTGGCGAATTCACGCAGGCCGTTGACCGAGTTGTGGTTGTCCACCGTCAGCAGCAACTGGCCGCCCGGTGCGAAGGGGTAGGACTCGCCCACCAGCTTCAGCGCATGGGACGCGTTGAGCGTGAAGATGGCGGTGTAGCGGCCTGCCGCATTGAAGTGGGCCAGCACCGCAGCGCGTGCGCTTTCCACCAGGTCCGTCATGGCGGTGGAGGTGGGGTTCACCGAGTGCGGGTTGCCCAGCACGCGGCTTTCCAGCAGCGCCAGGTGTTCGCGCAGCTGGCTGGCGGCGTGCAGGCCGCCGCCGGTGTAGTCCAGGTAGGTCTGGCCGGTGGCGTCCAACCGGGCGTAGTCGGTGGCGCGCAGTTCGGCCAGCAGGGTCTGGCTCACGTTCAGCGGCCCATGGAATAGAACTCGTCGTTGGGTCGCATGCTGGTCACGTTGGCCAGGCGGTTGGACATGCCGAAGAAGGCCGCGATGCCGGCGATGTCCCACACATCTTCCTTGTCAAAGCCGTGCGCGGCCAGCGTGGCGAAGTCGCTGTCGTCCACCAGGTAGGACTGCTGCGACACCTTCATGGCGAAGTCCAGCATGGCGCGTTGGCGCGGCGTGATGTCGGCCTTGCGGTAGTTCACCGCCACCTGGTCGGCCAGCAGCGGGTTCTTGGCGCGGATGCGCAGGATGGCCCCGTGCGCGATGACGCAGTACTGGCACTGGTTGGCATTGCTGGTGGCCACCACGATCATTTCGCGCTCGGCCTTGGTGATGGGGCCCTTCTTTTCCATCAGCGCGTCGTGGTACGCAAAGAAGGCGCGGAACTCGTCGGGCCGGTGGGCCAGTGCCAGGAACACGTTGGGCACGAAGCCGGACTTTTCCTGCACGGCCAGGACGCGCTGGCGGATGTCTTCCGGCAGGTCCTTCAGTTCAGGAACGGGGAAGCGGCTGATGGGGTGTTGCGGGAAGGCGCTGGACATGGGGCACTCCGGTTGAGACCGCAATGATCCCAAATTCGCCGCCCTCAGCGCGTGACCCAGCCCCCGCTCACCGGGAACACCTGGCCGACGAAGCAGCCCGCCGCTTCGCTGCACAGGTAGGCGGCAAAGAGTGCGTCTTCTTCGGCGCTCACCAAGCGGCCCAGCGGCACGTCACGCTTCAACTTCTCCTGGAAGCGCGGGTGGGCTTGGACTTCAGGGCCGAAGTAGGTGGGGTTGTCCACGAAGTTCTGTGCGATGGCATTGAAGGCAATGCCCAGCGGCGCCAGCTCCAGCGCCACGGCCTGCATGTAGGCCAGCTGCGCGCCGCGCGCGGCGCTGTAGCTGCCACTGCGCTTCTGCCCCCGCAGCGCGGCGGCGCTGCCCATGAGCAGGATGCGGCCGGTGCCGCGTTCGCGCATCTGCGGCAGCACCGCAGCCACCAGGCGCGGCATGGGGTCCACCAGGTGGGCGAAGACATGGCGCCATTCGTCGTCGGTGATCTGCCCCGCCGCGGTGCTGGGCGCGGGCAGCGACAGGTGCAGCAGGAGCACGTCCACGTGGCCCGCGGCCTGCACCGCGGCGGTGGCGGCACCCGGGTCGTTGTGCAGCGCACGCGTGTCAGCGATGACCGTGGCGCCCACTGATCCGAAGGTGCGGGCCAATGCCGGGCCCATGAACTCGCCCGCCTGCGTCAGCAGGACGCGTTGGCCGTCGAGTCGTGTGGTGACCATGTTGTCAGGGCCTCGTGAGCCGGTAGATCAAGAGCGCCGCCCGGATGGCGCCGCGTTCCAGCGACGCGATCTCCAGGTCTTCGTCGTCGGTGTGCGAACCGCGGCCCGCGGCGCCCAGGCCGTCCAGCCCGGGCACGTAGGGCGCGGCGAACTGGATGTCGCCCGCGCCGCGGCCGCTGGGGTCGAACTCGCGCACGTCGCCCAGGCCTGCGTCCTCGCTGGCCTTGCTGTAGGCGGCGAGCAACCGGCGGCCAGCATCGGTGGGCGGCATGGGCGGGTAGGTCTCGCTGAAGGTGATGCTGGCGCTGGTGCCGGGCAGGTGCTGCGCCACGATGGCCTTCATGCGCTCTCTGGCCCGCTCACCCTGCTCGGGGCTCAGGTAGCGCAGGTCGCCGCGCACTTCCGCCTGGGCCGCGATGACATTGCCGCGGCCGTAGGCCGTGCCGCTGGCCGTGGCCGGGTCGGGCGTGACCTGCGTGCCGCCGAGCAGGAGGCCAGGGTTGAAGGTCAGTGCGGTTTCGGGCAGCTGTTCGCGAAAGGCGTTGAGGATGCGCGCGGCTTCGTAGATGGCGCCATAGCCCGCACTGCTGCTGAACACGCCGGCGGAGTGGCCGGGACGGCCGCGGACCTTCAGCGTCCAGCCACCCGCCGAGCGGCGCGAGATGCTCGCGAAGGCGTCGCGCCCGATCTGCGTGGCCGCTTCGAAGGACAGCGCAGCGTCGCTGCGCTTGGCCAGCTCGACCAGGTCGGCGCGCGCACGTGCAGCCGGGTTGCCCACACGTTCCTCGTCGCCCGTCATCAGCACCGCGATGCGCGTGCCCTGCAGTGCACCCACGGCATGCAGCGCACGCAGCGCCTCCAGCAGGACCACGTCGCCGCCCTTCATGTCGGCCACGCCTTGCCCCCGCACGCGGTTGCCGCGGCGGTCCCAGGCGGCCACGGCCGAGCCCTTGTCGAACACGGTGTCCAGATGGCCCAGCAGCAGCAGGCGCTGGCCTTGACTTCCCGTGCGCTCGGCCACGAGATGGCCGCCGCGCTGCATCTCGGGCGGCATGTCGGACCAGCGGGTGGCGAAGCCCATCGTGTCCAGCTCGGTGCGGAACAGCTGCCCCACCTCGCGCACGCCCTCGGGGTTGAGCGTGCCACTGTTGATGCGTGCGGCGCGCTCCAGCAGGTCCAGCGCCTGCGTGGACCGCGCCTTCACGGAGGCAACGATGCGCTGCTCGGTGTCGTTGAGCTGCGCGAAGGCCGTGTGACCCAGCGTGCAGGCGGCCAGGATGACGAGCCAGGAGCGGGCGCTGCGCACGGTCAGATGATCTCGAAGTAGCGCTTCAATTCCCAGTCGGTTACCGCGTCCTGCCACTGGCGGTGCTCCCAGTCGCGCGTCGCTGCGAAGTGGTCAACGAAGGTGTCGCCCAGGAAGTCGCGTGCGATGTCGGACTTCTGGAAGATGCGTGTGGTCTCGATCAGCGACCGCGGGGCGCGCGGGATGTGTTCTGCGCCCTGGTTGGTGCCGGTGATGGGCGGCGCGGTGAGCTTCAGCCCCTTCTCCACACCGTGCAGGCCCGCGGCAATGACGGCGGCCATGGCGAGATACGGGTTCACATCGGCGCCGGGGCAGCGTGTCTCCAGCCGTGTGGCCTTCGGTGACCCGGCAATGACGCGGAAGCTGGCCGTGCGGTTGTCCAAGCCCCAGGTGGGTTTCACCGGCGCCCAGAAGCCGTCCACCAGGCGTTTGTAGCTGTTGATGGTGGGCCAGAACATGGGCGCGAAGTCCATCAGGCAGGCCACCTGGCCGGCGAGATAACTCTCGAACAGCTTGCTCATCTTGCGCGGGCTCTTGGCGTC
>Ga0075163_10011876_pt1 | contig 11345 bp, 10 predicted proteins | sample JI1023141ADNA_FD_71478 | JGI IMG/M metagenome (GOLD analysis project Ga0075163, IMG submission 71478) | Wastewater effluent complex algal communities from Wisconsin, to seasonally profile nutrient transformation and Carbon sequestration -... | ecosystem: Engineered > WWTP > Effluent > Algae...
GAATTCATTATTGACTCGCATATAAAGATTCACCCGCTTGCATTGCTTCGTTTTGACGAGGTAAAAGACAAGGCCGTTCGCGCGCAGATAACCAAGCTCACGAAAGGCTACGACGACAAGGCGGAGTATTTTGTCGACAAGCTTGCTGAGGGAATCAGCATTATCGGTGCAGCGTTTCATCCAAATGACGTCATCATCCGCTTTAGTGATTTCAAAACAAATGAATACGCCAACTTGATTGGTGGTACGCAGTTCGAGCCACTCGAAAATAACCCAATGATTGGTTGGCGCGGAGCAAGTCGGTACTACAGTGAAGCATATCGCCCGGCATTTGAACTTGAGTGTCGTGCCATGAAAAAGGTCCGCGATGAAATGGGCCTGACGAACGTCAAAGCAATGGTGCCGTTCTGCCGCGACCTGACAGAAGCACGAAAAGTACTCGACATCATGGATCACGCTGGACTTCGACGGGGCGAAAATGGATTTGAAGTGTATGTCATGATCGAGATACCTTCAAACGTTCTGCTGGCGAAGCAATTCGCTGAACTATTTGACGGGTTCTCAATTGGTTCGAACGATCTTACTCAGTTAACACTCGGTGTAGATCGTGACAACCACACGGTTGCTCATGTATATGATGAGAACAACGACGCGGTGAAAGCATTGATCCGCAATGTGGTCCAGGTAGCTAAAGCAACCAACACAAAAGTTGGCATTTGTGGTCAGGCACCGTCTGACTATCCTGAATTTGCTCGCTTCCTTGTGGAAATAGGTATCGACAGCATATCCCTCGCACCTGATACAATTGTCAAAACAACGATTGATCTGCAAAAAACTGAGCAACACCTCGGACGCTAATCTGCTGGCAGCAGAGAGGGCAACGATTAGATGATCGTTGCCCTCTCATTTTATCGTCAGGTCTTTATTGGGCTAATTCTATAATTAAACAAATCTTGCCATTATTGTCATCGTAATAACTGCACCGACGGCGTAGTTGATCCACAAGAACCGCTTCCATCCTGCGCGGGTAAGGCCTGAGGTTTTGTCAGTCACCGAGAGAAAAGGAGAGATGTTTATTAGATAGGTCATTAGTACGATGCTAATGAGTGGTGTGACTGTCGTTTGTGTGAGAATGATCAGGATACAAACAAGATAGTTTGCAAAGGCGAACCAGACAGTATTACGCGCGCCAAATACTGTTGCAATAGAGCTAATTTCACCTTCGCGGTCGGGCAAGATGTCTTGCACTGCGCCAAAGGCTTGACTGGCGACCCCCCAGAGGAAAAACGCGACAACAAACGGCCAAGCTTCGGGTGGAAATCCGAACAAGCTGAGTGCATAGATGAGTGGTCCGACGAAATGAGTGCTTGATGTGATTGAGTCGAGGACCGGGATTTCTTTGAAGCGGAGGCCTTTGAGGCTATACGCTACGACAAAAAATATAACGATTGCCAAGGTTATATTTGATACAAGTGAGCCCTGGAAGATGAGCCACAGAATAAACGGAGCAGAGAGCAGGATGCTTGATTTCATGATAAGTGGATGAAGACTCTTTGGCGTGATTGCACCCTCGACACCGCCTTTACGAGGGTTCAGGATATCTGATTCGTAATCGTAAATGTCGTTGATGCCGTACATGAGCAGGTTGTAGGGGATAAGGAAGAACAAACCGCCGATGATCAGCATCGCATCAGCTCCTCCGCCTAGTAGCAAATATCCGACAATGAAGGGGTATGCAGTGTTGACCCAAGAAATCGGTCGCGAGGTAGACAATAGTACGCGAATTGAATTGAGATTCATGATTGTTCCTTTGCGGTTAAATTCCATACTGCCGGGATAAGAACGGCGGCAAGAATGCTATAGAAAAAGTCTTCAATAGGCGCACCAAACAGACGTAGTCCTAGGATTAATCCTGGATCGTAGTCAACAATGCCGAGAGCAATGATGACAGGGTCAAACATCATTGTTAGCACGAGTAGGATACCTGTGGTGGTGAGGAAAACTTTTTTGGTCGGAAGTGCACGTAGGTAGTACAATACAGCCACTACAACAGCGATAAAAATAACGTTGAGTATGAGATAGGTAGTATTCATGCGCTGACCTTTCTCGCAATCAGGAGGCTACAAAAGCACAATAGGAACAAAAATAACAATTCTTCGGGTGGGTATTCTGGGCCAAGATAAATACCACTCATGTATGATGACTGTCCGCTGAAGAAAATGCCAAGCTTGATGCCGATGGCATCCCATATACTAAAGATTATAACTCCGACAGTGAGCGTTATTGCTGCACGGTGCCAGTCGTAAAAGAAAGCCAGTTTGTATCGGTAATCAACCAGGAGTAGACAACCTATTACCGCAAGCAATGACAAAAGATAGGTCCATTGCATTATTGAACATCCTCCAAAGGTTCTATGTGCGTCACTGGCCCACCTGATTTGGTACCAGCAATGCGTTTGTACACAAGCTGCGCGCTCATGAGGCACATCGGGAGGCCTATACCTGGAGTTGTGCCCGCGCCAACATAGTACAAGTTATCGAGTTTTTTGCTTTTGTTCTGGGTCCTAAATATTGCACTTTGGCTAAGTAGGTGTGATTGACCACCGAGTGCGCCCGCTTGCCATGAATGATAGACTGTTCTGAAATCCTCCGGTCCAAATATGTAGCGCGTCACGATCCTTGACGCTAAGTCTGGCTGGCCGATCATATCCGCAAATTGACCGATGAAACGTGCCGTCAGGGCCTCCTGCTCGCTGGCGGTGTATGTCTTTTTTGCTGGCAGTGGAACAAGTATAAAAATGTTTTCGTGACCATCTGGTGCGACAGATGCATCGGTTTTGCTCGGGTTACATACGTAGATAGATGCAGATTTCGGTATCGTGTAGTCCTCGTAAATAGCTTTGAAGTTTTCTTGCCAGTCCTCTACAAACAGAAGGTTATGGTGGAGGAGTTGTGGAAGTGATCCACGTACGCCCAGCGAAATAAGCAGCGCACTTGGGCCTGGCTGACGACGTTCCCAATACGACTCAGGAAAGCTTTGTTTCTCATTAGGCAGAAGTGATGTTTCTGTGAAATGAAGGTCAGCCCCTGATACCACTATGTCAGCTTTGTGCTGCGAGCCATCGCTAAGTGTAATCCCAGTGGCACGGTCGCCCACACTATCGATAGATTGCACATCAGTATTATAGTGATATTGGACGCCGAGCGATTGGCCAAGCGACGCTATACTATCAATTAGAGAATACATGCCTTTGCGTGGATAAAACACACCACTTTTGTAATCGAGTACACTCATCAAACTATAAATAGCCGGAGCCTGGTATGGCGAGCTACCAAGAAACACCATGTGATATTCGAGTAAACGCTTTATGCGGGAGTCTGTGAAATATCGTGAAACATGATTATCGATGGTCGAAAACGCATATCGAAGCATGCTGAGAGAATTCTTGAGAATATCTGGGTGTAATAGCTCGGTAGGCTTCTGAAAGTTAGTGTACAGAAAATGCTTGACCGACAAATCATAGATTTTTTCACTCTTTGCAACGTATTTCTCTAATTTGACGCCCGCTCCGGGCTCGAGCGCTTCAAATGTGTGAACATCTTCGTTCAGGTCACCTTTGATAATGACGGGATCAGTGCCTTCGAAAAATACCTTGTAGCCAGGGGTGAGCCGTATAAGATCAAGCTCTTTTGCGACATCACGATCAAAAATCTTATAATACTGTTCAAACACTTCAGGCATGAGATACCACGATGGCCCAGTGTCGAAACGAAACCCGTCTTGGCTGACTAATCCTGTGCGTCCACCCGGCATACTGTTACGCTCGAACATCTCAACGGTGTGCCCGGCTCGGGCGAGAAGATTTGCTAGAGCGAGGCTACCGTACCCGGCACCAACTATAATGATGTGTTTTTTCATGAGGGTGTCCTTAGCTGTGTTTTTGCCAGCAACCAGATCTTTCGAGGTCCTGCGAGTCTAACTCTGGTGTCCCTGAGTGTTTCTACGGGCGTATCACGGAGTTTGTCCAAGAGTTCTTTGTAGTAGACGTAACTTGTTGTTACCGCACGTTTTGCTGTGTCAGGGAGTTTGCGAATCGCAGGCCGAGCTTCGGCAAAGTCTGCATCAATTTCTGCGATGATTTGTTGTTTTTGTTTTTCAGTCAAATCCTTTATCGAAAGACCGGGGAAGTAGCTTCGTCCGAGCTCATTATAGTCGGCGCTTAGGTCGCGGAGAAAATTAACCTTTTGGTACGCACGGCCGAGCGCCTCCGCACCACTACGTAACGAATTGTATGCGTTATGATTCTCTGCTGTAAATACTTTCAGACACATAAGACCGACTACCGCTGCTGAGCCGTATATGTAATTGTCGTATTCTTCGCGCGTGAAAGTTTTTTTGCCCTCAACATCAACTCTCATACTCTGAAAAAAGGGTGCGGTAAGCTCGCTTGTTATGTGGTGTCGCTTCGCTGCATCCACAAAAGCGTGAATGATAGGGTTGGTTGAATATCCTGAAGGATTGCTACGCGAAGATTCAATGTCTGCCTCGAAGCGGTTCAACAGTGCAAGAGCATCGGTACCTTTGTACGTATCTACGATCTCATCGGCAATTCGGACCATACCGTATATAGCGTAGATCGCTGGGCGGATCGATGAAGGAAATAGCTGACTACTCATACTAAACGACGTCGAATATCGCTTTGTTAACTTTTCAGCCAGTTCATAGCTGACGGCGGTATAAAGCTCCATTTAGTGATCTCTCCGAGCAAGCTTATTTGCGAGTGCGATTAGTTCTGACTGGCGGAACGGATCGTCAAGTTGTTCGATCGCTTCGACAGCCTTTGCCAGGTATGTGTCGGCGAGTGTCGTGTTAGCTAATCGTGACCCTACGCTTTCAATGTCTGACTTTACTGCATCAAGCTCTTGTTGGGGTATGTCGTCGCGACCTAAGAGTGCTTGGTAGCGTTGAACCGCGGCTGCATCAGCATGCTCCATGAAATGAGAGATGAGGTAGGTGTGCTTACCCTCGCGCAAATCACATGACGCCGATTTGCCTGTGACTTCTTCCTCTCCGTATACACCCAGATAGTCATCATGTAGCTGAAATGCAATACCGACGTTCATGGCGTATGTTTCAAGCATGGATATCTGATTCTCAGGGAGATGGGCTAATCGCGCACCGCTTAGCAGCGGTCCACGGAACGAATAGCTGGCGGTTTTGTAGTGATAGATCGTCAATGGATCGTACACTTCATCCATAAACGCCGCCTCAGTGTCCATCAGCTCACCAGCTGCAACATCAAAGATGCTTTTTCCAAGGAGCTGTTGAGCAACCCGTCTGTCTTCTAGACTCACCTGATCAGCAAGAGAAATAAGCTCATATGCTGCCGAGATAAGTAAGTCTCCCGCGAGGATGGCAGCACTATATGCGTAATGTGATTCATCTTGAGAGGAGGCACTACCTCTATACAGCGATTTATAGATGCCATTTATGTTTGGTGCGCCGTGCCGGTGATCATCCCGATCGATGACATCATCGTGCACTAGTAATGCGATATGTAGTAGCTCTTGCGCGGCGGCAATAGGGGTGACGCGCTCGTCGAGCGAACCATAGCCTACAAATACCAGGTACGGTCTAAGTCGCTTCCCACCTTGTAGCGCAATCTCGCGAATTGCTTGCCAGAGTCGCTCATACGAGGGGTGTATTGGTCGTGATTGATTATGGACACCATCAAAATAGGCCTCCAGATATCTGGTGGTTATGTTTTTGCTCACATCTAGCGTTAGCAATGGAGACGGCATAGTTGTCTAATTATAAGGAACAATGCAGTTAAATACTATCCTGGTCTGTTTATTTGGTGAAATAGCCGCGCGTTTGGAACAGGACGTAGAAGGTACTTATGCCTAAGATCAGCGTAACCACTATCACGAGTACTGGGTTAATGAACTGAGCGAAGATATTAGTCAACGTAAAACCGACGCTCACAAATACAGAGGTAAATAGCAGCACCCATCCCTTTCGTCGCTCTGCGAGGAGTGGGCGAATAGAGACAGTCAGCAACACGATCTGTGCCAGCAGAAGGATAAGAGTAAGCCAATAGAATACGTTTGTGTTTAGAGAGTAAAATGATGTCAGAATACCGAGAAAGCCACCCATAGCAATACCAATAAAGAGAATAGGTACCAGCATAAATATCGACATGAGAGTCATCCATGGTAAGTATCGAGCAAACATATCTTTTATGAATTCAGGGAGCTGTAAGGCTGGATGCGAAAATAGCTTGATCAGCAATTTTTCTATGCTTGCGAGTGGTCCGGACAGAGTAATTGATTGAGCAGCGGCCTCAGAAGGGAGTACAAATACAGAGTTCGGTACAGACGGAGCTGCCACTGTCGGAACAGGCTCCGCGGTTTTTGGCATAGGGGTTACTGGGTTGGGCGTAGGAGGTGTATCTTTATCAGATGTGTCAGATAGCGGAAAGGGGTTATTTGTTTGCGGCTGCATTATAGCAATATCATAGCATAAATCGCTCATGCTCCAGTAGCGCTAGCCAGAACTAGATAAGCTCGCTACACTAGAGTGATATGACACATCAACCTATATCTCAAATTTTCAAACGAACAAAGATAATCGCCACTGTCGGACCTGCGACGCATTCTTACGAGTTAATATATGAACTTATTCTGTCTGGCGCGAATGGCTTACGGCTTAATTTTAGTCATGGAGACAAAGAACAGCGCGATCAGCAAATTGCTTGGATCAGAAAAGCATCAGAGGAACTCAAAAAACCTGTCGCAATACTTCAAGATTTGCAGGGTCCGAAAATTCGTCTGGGTGAAATCAAAGATAACCACCTGGACGTTGCAAAGGGTGACATACTCAAGCTGACATATGGCGCGAAACACGAAGGTGATGTCATACCGATTCAATACGACATAGCGACAAAAGTTCAGCCTGGTGAGCGGGTTTATATATTTGATGGCAAGGTCAAAACGGTTGCGACACATGTCGAGGGTCACACTGTGCAGGTTCGTGTTGAAAATGATGGTTATTTAATGAGCAAAAAAGGGATAAACTTACCAGATACAGACTTCGGTGGCGACGTGTTGACCGAAAAAGATTACCACGATATTGATTATGGCGTGAAGCAAGACATCGACTATGTTTGTCTTAGTTTTGTGCACAGTGCCGAGGATATTAATATGCTTCGTGGGTACTTGGCCGAAAAAGGCTCAGACGCACAGTTAATTGCCAAGATTGAAACCAAGCCTGCGATTGATGATGACGAGCTCGAGAAGATTATTGAAGCCAGCGATGGCGTCATGGTTGCTCGTGGTGACTTAGCTGTAGAAGTTGGCGCTGAGATTGTGCCGGTAGTCCAGCGTCGAATTATTGAGTTATGTCACAACCACGCAAAGATGAGTATAGTTGCTACGCAAATGATGATGAGTATGGTGAGCAGTCCTGAGCCGACTCGTGCTGAGGTTAACGACGTAAGCCATGCGGTAATTGTCGGCGCTGACTGTGTAATGTTAAGCGACGAGACTGCGAACGGCGAGTATCCGATTGAAACAGTGCAGAGTATGAAACGGATTATCATGTATACGCAGACTCACATACCGGTGCGTCCGCTCGGCGAACCTCGCTACTTGGGTAAGCACGTGACAGCGATTAGCTCAGCTGCAGTGACCGTTGCTCATCAGCTAGAAGCTTCGGCTATTGTTGCCGAAACTAAATCTGGAGCGACAGCACAACATATCGCTGCACATCGTCCTCGAATCCCGATAATTTCCGTGACCAGTGATCCACGGGTTGCTCAGCAGATGGCACTACTCTACGCTAATAAGAGTTTCCTACGACCAGACGGTGAACGAGCTGGGGTAAACCTTGCAGAAGAACTCGTCAAAGAAGGCTATTTACCATCACCAGCGACCGTAGTGGTCGTGAGTGGACGTCAACCGGGAATGAAAGGCGCTACTGACACAATTCGCGTGCGCACCTTTGCATAAAATGCTATAGTTTAAAGCATAATGGTGGGAACATTTTTAAAGAAGTCATTTCATGACGTGCCACTTGATGGTAAAACCGTGTTAGTGAGGGTAGATTATAACGTCCCCCTATTGGCCGATGGCACAATTGGTGATGATTTCCGTATCAAAGCCAGCCTACCAACAATCCATGAGCTGATAAAACGGCGTTGTAAAATCATACTTATTGCTCATTTGGGTCGTCCGGATGGTACACCGAACGATAAAGACTCTCTTGAACCGGTTGCATACCGGCTGATTGAGCTACTCCAAAAACCAATCAAATTTGTTGATGATTGCGTGGGAGACAAAGTCGTCCAGGCAAGTAAACGGCTGCACCCAGGAGATGTACTATTACTTGAGAATCTTCGATTTCATCCAGGGGAGGCAGCAAACGACGGTGCTTTTGCAAAGCAGCTAGCTGTTGATACGAGTGCGGATTATTTCGTTCAAGACGGATTCGGTATTTGTCATCGCGCTCAGGCCAGCACTGAAGGCATTACACACTATCTCCCGAGCAGTGCAGGACTACTTCTCCAAAAAGAATACATAGCTTTAACGCAAGCAATGAGCAACCCAAAGCATCCGATGACCGCCGTTCTGGGCGGCGCAAAAATTAGCGATAAAATATCGGTGATTGAGACTTTTGCGCACACGGCCGACACTATCGTGATAGGTGGGGCAATAGCGAATACGTTTTTGAAATATCACGGTTTTGGCATAGGCAAAAGTTTGTACGAAGAAGGCCTAGAAGACACAATCGATGCCATATATTCTGCTGCTCAGCGTCGAACACCGGACGTTCATTCCCTGATCCTCCTTCCGAAAGACGTGGCTGTTGCGAAATCACTCGACAAAGATGCCAAACGAAACATTGTTCTACTTAACGATGTTGCAGATGATGACTACATTTTGGATATTGGTGACGCTACGATCGAACAATATGCGCAGAAGATATCGAGTGCAAAGACTGTTGTTTGGAGCGGCACACTAGGCTATGCTGAAGCGCCAGCATTCGCCCATGGTTCGGCGAGAGCAGCACTAGCTATAGCTACTTCAGATGCTGATCAAATATCCGTGGTCGGGGGTGGTGATACCGTCGACTTTGTCCTAGGCTGGAGTGGTGGTGATACGAGTCGCTTTACTCACATTTCATCTGGTGGCAGTGCAAGCATAGAACTGATGTCAGGAATGAAGTTACCGGGTATAGAAGCCCTGATGAACAAATGATAGACGACAGCGATTTCATAAGATACACTAAGGAGTAAGCAAAAGCAGTATGACAAAGCGTAAATCTCTCATAGTCGGGAACTGGAAAATGCACCACAACGTGCATCACGCTAGTCTGTTGCTTAATAAACTCGAGAAGCACGTCAACGCGCACACAGATGTAGAGACGGTTTTGTGTCCAACTATCTTAGGCCTGCAATCGTTGAGTCTGCAGGTGAATCGTCGAAAATTTAAGCTTGGTGCTCAGAACTGCTATTGGCGCGATGAAGGGGCTTATACTGGTGAAGTTTCAGCTACACAGCTTCATGGTGTCGCAGACTATGTTATTGTAGGTCACTCAGAGCGTCGGTATGTGTTTGGCGAGCAAGAGCGTGACATCCGTCATAAAGTGCAGGCTGTGATTCGCAATAACATGAAACCTATACTGTGCGTGGGTGAAACTGCCTCACAACGCGTTGATAATGAAACAAAACATGTGATACACGATCAAGTGGTAAGTGGTTTTGCAAACGTAACATCCGAGGAAGTAAGTAACATAGTAATTGCCTATGAGCCTGTATGGGCAATCGGTACTGGCGACAGCGCTACCCCTGGTGATGTGCAAAAGGTCGCAAAACTTATTCATCAGCAGATCGCGGCATTGTACGGAGATTCTGCCGCAGACGACGTGCGTATACTCTACGGCGGTAGCGTTTCTGATGAAAACGCAGAAATATACCTTTCAATTGATCGAATCGACGGCTTATTGGTAGGCGGTGCAAGCCTCAATGCACATTCATTTGCCAAGATTGTTGATCTAGCACATAATAAACATAAGATTAATAGATAGCAGGGTGGAACAATGAAGGATTTTGACTTTGACGAACTAGATCGAGCAGTGAATTCGGTCTTAGCGACGAAAGACACAAAAACAGATGCAACGGCTGATCCAGCCACAACAGACGCACCACAACAGATCGTTCAGGATGCAGATCAAACAGATGACAATGGCCCAGTTGTCGTTCAGAACACAGTTGAAGATGCCCAGCCACATGAAGTAACTGAAAAGACCGACGATTCCAACGATGTGTCAAATGAAGAGCACTCGGAAGCGGACCACACTTCTGACCAGACATCAACGGTAGTCGAAGAAAGCGATCTATCTGAAGTGAGCGAAGGCCAACACGAGGAACACGACCACGCGCAGCAGGATGTTGACCATGATCATCACACTGAGAGCGATAATTCAGATTCTGGTGCAGAAGACCACGAGGAAGAGACGTCTCACGAAGAAGGCGGCGACACTGACTCGGGTGAGAAACCGGAGGACGCTAGTGCTCATGATACACACACAACGTCTTTGGCTGCAATTCCTGTCAAACGGGGTCGGTTTATGGATATGGTTGCTCCGGGAACGGGCTTAAATGATGGCAGCAAAAAACCATTGCCAACTCGTGGCGGCGTGACACTTGCTCCATCATCTGATTTTGTAGCTACTGAAACATCACATACTGAGGATGCCTCGCCTTTGGTACAAGAGCCAAGCCAGACTGATGTAGCAACTCCTTTGGTAGAGAGCGAAGTTGAACTTGAACCAGTAGCTGTATCTACAGATGAGCAACCCGTTACCGACGATCTTCCTAGTAGTGACACAGATACCGGAGATAAAGGCGATGATGTGGCAAACGTTACAGACAGTCTACAAGATGTGAGCATACCTGCAGAACCACACACTGATACACCTCCCTTTATCCCTGACGTCCCTGTAGAAAAACGACCTTTGAACGCTCTGTCGGGGACTGTCCCTGAAGCGAGTGAACAAGCACAGGATAATGACCACAAAACAGAAGAAGATCTCGCATCTGCGCCCGACCCAACGCTGTCTGCTACTGCACCCAAAGAGTTTGATAAAGACATCATGGCCGTTGAGGCAAATGAGACTGTCGGTACTCAGGCTGAATCAGCAACCCCAGCTGACGCCCAGAATGACACATCAGCCCCAGCTATCACAGCAACTGGCGCTGAACCACACCCTATGTTCGACACTAGTACACTCGCGCATCCTGGTACAGTAGCGACTCATCATACATCGAAAATGAGTTGGGCAAT
>Ga0075163_10011877_pt1 | contig 11344 bp, 11 predicted proteins | sample JI1023141ADNA_FD_71478 | JGI IMG/M metagenome (GOLD analysis project Ga0075163, IMG submission 71478) | Wastewater effluent complex algal communities from Wisconsin, to seasonally profile nutrient transformation and Carbon sequestration -... | ecosystem: Engineered > WWTP > Effluent > Algae...
CGGCGGCCGGTTACTCGCGCAAATTCAGGAGTATTTTCAGTCAGAATTTTGGCGTCTGGCTTTGCTTCAATACGTTCTATCGCGCTACCGTATAGACGGGCGTCGTCTATGTTGTCCGCCATGAACACGGAGCCGTCCTCAAACGGGGACACAATCCGGCGCCGGTCGCCTGGGTTAGTCCCTCGATAAAAAACTCGCGCGCCTGGAGTAGCGCGGTTGAACGCGTTGTTGCGCGTGATGGGCGTGCGGTCGAACTCGGCCTGGGACATACCGCCGCCTTCGATGGCGTCGAACACGTCGCTGGCGGTCTTCCAGCCGTTGCCCTGCGCCCAGTTGCGCATAGCCTCGAAGAACGCCTTGATCTGACGGAACGCGTTCTCGATAACAGACGTGGGTTTGTATTGCCCGCGCTCCCAGTCGGCGTACGCCTCGGCGATGGCTTCCTCGTTGAGCTTTTCCTGACTCAGATCGAGCCCGCCGTAGTACTTGTCCGTCTGGTATTTCTTCCGCCAGGCACCGGCCTGGTTCTCCAGGGTGCGCCATTCCTTGGGACCGATGATCCCAAGGTCGCGCAGCGCATGGATGGTTTCGTGGCGTAGCACGGCGCCCATCTCATCAGGGCTAGCCATGGCGATGTAGATAATGCGCCGGCCTTCGTCGGCCGTGAAGAAACCGGCCGCATCATCGAAGTCGGCGTCGTCGCCCACGATGCGATCCACGACCTTCACATCGATCTTGTCGCCGGCCAGACGGCGCAGGGTTTGACGCAGGCTATCGGTGGCCTGCTTGCGCTGGTCGCTGGTCTCGGGGCGCTGCTGGATTGTCGCGCTGACGCGCTCGCCACCGGGAGAGCCGGCGCGGGTTTCGGACGGGCGCTTGCCTAGGGCGAACATGTCTGTCTGTTTGCGCGATCCCGTGTCGAACAGACCTTCGTCGGCTGCCTTCTGTTCGGTCTCGCTGCGCATAGGCTTCTGACCCTGGCGCTCGGCCAGCTCACGGTCGCTGATGCGCTCAGCGCCCGGAACTACGTACTGATCGCCGATATCGGTGCGGTCGATGCTTGGCTCGAAGCCAGGGATGCCCTGGTCTAAATCAGGGGCACCGTGATACGGACCGCTGGGGTCAATATCGGCTTCTTGCGCGGACATGTAGCCGTCGATCTGGCGCTCCAACTCAGCGTCAGACATGCTGCCGTCATACGGCACGCCGAGTCTGTCGGCCTGTCGTTCCATCTGTTCGCGACGGTCGTATTCTTCGGCGGCTTTAGCTTCCTGGCGAGCCGAAGCCTCGCCAATATCAGCGTCGGCATAGATGCGCGTGTCTTTACGGTTGGTCCCCCTAGATGCCATCCAATAGGGCATCTCCTTGGAGATGGCGTTCAGCAGGTCGCTCGGTGTTGTCGTGGTGTCTGGGTTGTTGGACCGAATATAACCGGCCTCTTCGGCGGCCTCGCGCATAGCGTCATAAGACAGGCCACTGGCACGCACGAGGGGCCCGGCGCCGGGGACCAGCTTCTTGCTGGTGATGCCCATGGCCTTCAGGTCGCCGTCGCTATCCTTGATACCGCCACGACTGGCGATAAACTCCCAGAGCGACTGCGGGCCACGACCTTTCTTGGCTGGTTTGGCAGCGCGTGGTGGGGCAGCCGGTTCCCGGGGTGAGTCGGGAACCGGCTGCGGGGCTACCGGCGCAGGGGTCGGGCCCGCGCCGGTACGGCCAGCCGGTGGCTTGGGGGCGGCACCGGTTGGCGCAGCCGGCGAAGGGCGCGCCGGCTGGCTTGATTGGGATACGTCGTCTTGTGATGTGGTGGGAAGCGCACCGCCACGCTGTTGTATTTCAGCCAGGGCGTTGCGATAGTCTTCCTGGAGAATGTCCAGAACCTGCTCGACGGCCTGGATGGCGGCTTCTTGCGCCGGCACGCCGTCCGCGATGTTCTGCGCAGCCATGCCCCGCAGAATTGCGGCCTCGTGTTCGGACAACCCGAGCTTTTGCAGACATCTTGCCAAGCTGCTCAATGTACCCTCCTGGCCAGATACATCTGGTATAGCTCTAGAAGCTCGTCATTCTCCTCCGCCAGGGTTGGCGCTGGCCCGATCTGGACCTGTCCGTCAGTATAGAAATAAAAGTCCCGCTGGGCCATCGATTTTGCGGTTTCGACCGGCGGCGTCCCGCTCGGCCACAGGCCCTCGACAGCCACAAACTCCGGGCCGTACCCAATCCCAAGAACGGCGATGGCGCGGGGACTCAGCATCAGACCCTCGTCACCGTGATGGTTCCGGCCGGGGCCTCCACCAGCGTCTGGGAAATAGCGCCGGCCACGCGCGTCGTCTCGGTTACGACCAGCGGGGTGCCCAATTCCAGGCCGGCCAACTTGCGAAGCTCGTCCACGTCTACCAAGACGGTCGCCAGATTAGCGGCAGTGGCCAACCCAGACTGAATCTCCGACACGGCGTCGGCGGCCAGGGCGTTCGCATCGATTGCGTCGGTTGCGAAGGTAGCGGCGGTGATGCCGCCGGCCACGAGGCTATACCCGGTCTTATCGCTGACGACCTCGGCAACGGATGCCATCCGGCCGCTAACCAGCGCCGCCGGTAGCCGCGTCTGAATGTCGTCCGTATCGACCTGGATCGCAGCAATCGTCGCGTTGTCTGGCGCGGTGTAGCTGGCAGCAGCAAGGCGCGTGGATACGGCAACATCCAGGTTAGCAGCGGTCAGGCCGGTAACGCTACCAACGCTACCAGACAGGTTGCCGGTAATATCACCCGTCAGATTAAATGCCTGGGTGGCCGTCAGTTGCCGCGTTGTCGTGGCCCATGCCTTGTCGGCAGCTGCCTGGGTAATCCCGACATCGCTGGTCACTGAGTCAACAGCGCCTGTAACGCTGGCCACGCCGGTATTCAGGTCAACCGCCAACACCTCGAACTCGCCGATCCCGTCACGTCCGGTGATGCCTCCGACGGTAGCTGTCGCGTAGATCGAATAGCGCTTGCCGGACTCAAAACCGTTTCCGGAAGTGGCGTCGATCTGGACCTTATAGAGCCCTGTCGCCACGTTGGTTACGGTCGGCACGTAGCCCATGTCGGTGCCGTCCTCGGCAACAGTAACCGTGGGCGTGCTGTCGCCGTTCGTCGCCGCGCCGGTTGTCGCGCTAGACGTGCCGAAGTGCAGCCACACGCTGTCACTGAGGAATACCGGGTCCATCAGTTGTTGAACCGGCGAATAACAGCTGATCCAATTGGGCGATAGGCGGCGCTCCCGCCACCAGCGACCAACGTACCGGTCAGGTATTCCTGTTGCTCAAACTGGCCAGGTCCGTAGATGGTTCCAATCCGCACGTCATCCACGTCAGGAAATCGCTGCTGTGAATTATGACTTCCTGGCATTGGGCGCAGAACCACCGTGCTTGGCGTTGCGTGGAAGGTGTTAAGCGCCAGCTTGCTGTAGTTGAACGCGTTGTAAACTGTCATCGCTTACGTCCCGTCGATGTTCGTCGGGGTCAGCGTGTTCAGCGTGACGCCCCCGCGATCGGGCGAGCCGGCCAGATAAGCCTTGATGAAATGCTGCTCGCCGGTATAAGGCGTCGCGACATCGTAGCTGCCGTCTTCCCGTGATTGCACGGTGTAGCCGGCATAAGAGCTGTCCGATGTCCGATATGCCGCAACATTGACGCCAGCCAGTGGCGCGTCACTTGTGTCCACGCACTGGCCCTTCAGCCACTTCAGCGTTTGGCAACCGTCTTGAATTTCAAACGGCGTAGCCGGATTCGCCAGGGTCTCGTTCATGCCAATCGCCGATGCGCCGTCGTTTCCGCTGGGCATGCCGTACCTTACTGTGCAACCAAACGACCAGCGTGAACGCCAGCGCATCGGGTCACGGCGGGTTTTCAGGGCTCGCGCGCCACCACGGTCCCACCAGGGCAAATACTGGTCGGTAAACGCGAATTGCCTAGAGCCCGGCTGGTGGGCCATGTACGCGCCGACATTGATGGTCCCGTATCTTACTTGGCAGCCCATTGCTTCGTCTCCGCCATGGCGTTCGCCAGCGCGTCGCGCGCGGCCAGCAGCTTCTTTTCCTCTGGGGTTCCAACCAGTGCCGTATCATGCGCTGGGACCAGGATCGGACTGCGGCGACCGAGCTTCTGCTGGGCGTGGTAGCCCTTCATGTACTGCAGCGCCGTCTCCAGCATGAACTGGATGTACTTCTCGTCTGTGATTGACCCGGCAAGCGACATCATTCCGGCACGCGTCATCTGAATAGTCAGCGACGCGACCACGGTGTCGCCATGAATATCGTCCAGTGTCTTTGGTCCGCTCACCCGCGCCTCCATCGAAGCCATGCATTACGAACGCGATTAAACAACAGGTCGAACAGCGTCCCCCGCCCCTGGTAACGCCGCGTGTCCGACTGGAAACGAATGTGATCCAGCAGGTTCATTCGCTGACAACCGCGTGGATATCGACCACCGCCGAGTTGGCCGTGATGTTCCATGCCACCATCGCCTGCCCGGCAGGGGGCAACCAGATACCCTGCGGAAACGTATGGACCACCGCCGCCCCCACGAGCGCAGCTAGGGAAAAGCGCCGAAAGAACTGCGTCGGAACCGTCGGGGCCGTACCGAACGCAGCCGCTCCCTGTGTCAAGCCGGCAGGAGTGGACGCTTCCATCTCGGGCAAAAACGTCACGCCGCCGGTCAGTGTCGGGGTATTGGCGCTGCGGCCAAGACCAACGACACACGCCGTCGCTGCGCCGTTAAAATACCCCCACTCCATAAGCGCCGGCTTGTTGGTCGATGGCGCAAGAAAGGCGTGGGACGCCGCGCCGATTGTGGTGACGGTTGTCCGTTGTGCTAGGGAATAGATCGCCATTTTTTGCCTCGCTAGTGCTGGTTTTCGATAACAATTTTTGGCTCCTCCTCAACGGAGGATTCTTCGGCCACGAACTCCACCACGCGGTTCTTATCATCGCGCTGGAGGACGGTAAATTTAACCGATTTTTGGCTTTCTGGCTTGGACGCAGGGAACTCGATAGTCGCCTGCCGGCGCTGGTCCAGGGTATTGCGCAAAAGTTTAACCAGGGCCTGCGTCGAAGACTGCGCCGCTGCCGATCCGGTAGCGCTGCTGCGCTCGATGGCCGCCACAAGACCAGCGCCCTGCTCCGCCTGTAGCCGGCATAGGTCGGCGCAGAGCTTCTCGATCGCCGCCAGGGCACGCTGGATTTCAACGCTGTGGTCTGGTGTCTTCGGGGCCGGGTCTGGCCGGCGAACAATCGGCGCGTCGGCGCTGTACCGGCCGCCAGCCTGCACCACCTGGGCTTTATTCAGGACTTTAAGCATTGCAGCAACGCCTTGGCTGTCTCGATGTTTTTCTGGATTTCCGGCAGTGCCTTGTCCGCCGACATCCGATACGAGACCACTTTTCCGGAGTCGGACTCGAAGGCCCGCATCGTAACCTGGATCGCCTTTAACGGAACCTCGCGACGGGGTGGCGGCTGGGGACGAGGCTGCATGCGCGCGGGCACGCCGTAAGTGCCAGGACCGGCCCCGCCTGGGGGCTCGTTCCGGCCCGTCACAATAATTCCGATGCCCTTACCGGACGGATGATTGGCCAGGTCGAATACCTGGTACTTGGACCGGCGCTGGCCGTGACCCTTGATCCAGGTAGCGGCTTTCTGGTGGGCGGTCTTGCCGCCGCCGTCCGTAAAGCGCATCGGGCCGCCACCTGTGGAAACCACGAAGTTCCACTGGTCGGTTTGGTAATTCCCGTTTTTGTCCAGGTCCTTGGGCGTGGCCGCGTATTTCTTGTCCGATGTACCCTGGTAGAACGCCTCGGCGTCCGCTGTCGGGCGGCGCGGCGGCTCGCGGGCCTGCTCCCATTCCCGCTGCCTGCGCTCCAGGTCGGCCTGACGCTGCGCCTCGGCACGGGCAGCCTGCTCCCGGGCCCGCTGCTCGAAATAGCCAGCACGAGGATCCACGGGCTGGCCGGTCTGGTCTCGGGTGAAGTCCAGGCCGGAGCTATCCTGGCCAGCCGGGAAGGGTCGCTCGGAACCGCCGACGCCCTGGCGCGTATAAGCTTGAGCGCTCTTAAAGTTTTGATCGCCCCGCTCAGCGGCCTCGATTTCCGCGCTGGTGGGCTGCACAGGGACCCTCGGGTTCTCAGCAGCCCCGCGATAGGGGGCGCGCTGGGCCGCTTCCATGGGCGCTGGCGCGGCGCTGGTGGGCCCCTGGCCGGACGTGTCCTGGACCATATAGGGGCGCGGCTCTGGGGCCTGCTGCTGCTGGGCCTCCAAAGCCACCTGAATCAACCGGTCCCGGGCTGGGATGGGCATGGCTTGGAACTGGGCCGCCGGGATTTGCAGGGTTTTCTCGACCAGCTGACCGGGGTCCTGGCCGATTTTGTCAGTCAATTCAACGTAGTGACGCGCCGCTTCGTACGCGGGACCCTTCTGGCGCTTTACGTCGGCCAGCCGGAACGCTTCAGCGGCATTGTCCTGGACGCCCTGCCGTACCTGTCCGGCGGCGGCTGCGCCTTCGATGGTTCCCAGATCGCCGGGCGGGAAAGCCGCGCCGCTGGGTGTCACAACAATTGGTTCATCGGGCGGCACCACTGGCGGCCGTCCAGTTTGACGCTGGGCACCCGGGTCCATCTCGCCCGCTTCGACCTGGGCGCGATCCTGGGCGATGCCTTCCCAGTCGCCTTCGGGTCCAAACCCGGCGCGGCGCTGGTCGTCGGCTTTGCGCGACGCGATCCGCTCGGCCCATGTCTGGGCGCGGACCAGGTCTTCGTTGATCGCCTGGTCGCTGAGGCCCATTTGGCGCAGGTAGTCGCGATGGGTTTCAGACAGAACAGGGCCCTGTGCCTGGGGTGCATTTGGATCGGCCACCGGGGTGCCCGGCCGCTGAATGGCGCCAGTACCCGCACCAATCGCCGCGCCGCCCAGGCCGCCCTTGAGGCCGGCGTCGATGACTCGGTTCAGGTTGGCCCCGGTAAATAGCTCGCGGTTCTCGTCCACGTATTTGGACGCCGCGATATCGAGCGCTTCCTGCCCGGCTTCGGTTGCGCCCTCGGCGGCGAACTGCTCCGCCGCACCTACGCCCATACGCTTCATGATGTTGCCGGCGATCTTGTCGGCAATCGCAGGCCCAAAGGCACGCTTGAGCGCCATAACAGACGGGATCGCGTCCAGGCTGGCCTTGAGTCCGCCGAACACCATGGCCACGCCGGGCCGCTGCTGTCCGGTTTCCTGGGCCACGTCCGCGAAAGTCTCGGGAATATTCTGGGCCGCCGACCCCGCGACCGCGCCGGCCGTCATGCCGGCTGCCGTACCAGCCGCGCTCTTGACCAACGTGCGGCCGGCCATGGCGCCAAGCCCGGCGCCGCCCAGGCCGGGGATCATGCTGGGTAGGTTCTCACCGACGGCTTCGGCCAGATACGTAACCGCGTCGCCCAGCGAGCCGATCTTGGAGAAATTCTCGATTACCGCCGGGTTGGTCTTGGCCAGCTCAGCAATGCGCGCCTGATACTCGCCAAGCTTGCGCTGGGCATCGGCCTCGTTTCCGGCCACGCTATAGGCCAGCGCGGGCAGCGCCTCGGTTAGCAGTCCTACATTCTGCGACCAGCCACGCGAGATGGCGCTGGTAAAGATGTCGCCCATGCCGCGATCAGACGGGGCCGCCGCTTGCGCGGGAACCAGGTCCCCGAACAAACTCCCGCTGTCTGCCATGACTGGTCCAGGTGCCGCGCCTTTGGCAGACGCCGCGCTCCCTTCATCTCCCGGCATGAGGTCATCAAAGAGCATCTATTCCTCGACCTGGATGCCCATTTGCATCAGGCGCTGGTTCACCGCAGCCGGATCGGCGCCCTTGGCAATCGCCGCCCTGGCCTGGGACATTGCGTAAGCTTTCAGGTCGGGCGTAAGCGGGATGCCGCGCGCCACGTAGCTCTCAATTTTTTTCATCGGCAAAATCTGCTGGTATTTGGCCGGGTCCGGCTTGCCCATGGCGGTGTCCATGGCTGCAGCCTTGGCTTCGCGATCTGCCGCGATGTCGGCGTCCCGCTGCATCGCCTGCGGATTACGGCCCTTGATGTCGCGTGTATATTCAGCCTGGGCGTCGTAGTACCCAGCCCGCGCTGTGCGCTCTGGCTGCGCGTTACGTTCTTTCTCGCGCTCAAAATCCAATTTAGCCGCCGCATCTTCGCGCGCCTGCTTGCGGTCGGCGTCCTTGGAGCGGAGTTCGTCCCGCGCGATGTTAATGCGCTCGCTGCCTTGTCCGATTTCCTGCTGCTTGAAGCCAGCATTGCGGTCGTCACGCTCAGCGCCGAGCACGGCGTTGGCGGCGGCGAGGCGATCTCGGGCCGAGCGATCCGACATGCGGTCGTAGAACTCCAACCCCTTCAGGCCGCCCTGTCCGATATTGGTCAAGGCATGCGGGCTCGTTCCGGCGGCCGTTCCAAAACCAGCGGCGGCCAGCGCCAACCAAGGCGCGTTGCTGCCACGGTTGCGCATCATTTCTTCCATGACGCCGCGCGCCTCGCTCGGTGCCTGGCTGGGTGCTGGTCCAGTCGGGCTTTCGGGCGTGAACTGCGGGGGCGCTTCGGTGCCAGGACCAGCGGTGCCCCCAACGGGAGCCATGCCTGTTTGGATCATGTCGGGCGTCGTGGTCGGCATCATTCCGCCTGGACGCATAGGCGGCCGGGGTGCGCTACCGCCCGTGGGCGAGTTCGGGTCTGCGCCGGCACTGGGTTGGTTCATGTCGCCGCCAAAAGCCGGGCCATACGCGGCCTGCGCCTGTGGGCTGGCCATCTGGGAACTAGGCTGGGCCGCTGCCTGCATACGCGAAATCGCTTCAAGGGCACGTGGATCAACTTGCCCATTAGCGCCCATCGGCATTCCAGGCATGTCGCCGGGCATGGGCTGCTGCAGGTCTGCGGCTGGCGGCCGCGTACCAGCCATCTGCTGCATCCACGGCTGGCCCCAGTCGAAGCGCTGCAGCCGCTCGAATGGAGTTAGCGGTAAACGCTCGGCAATTGGCGGCCGAGGATTTTGCGGGTTGGGGATATCGTACCAAGCCATCGCGACCTCCTAGCCAAGCGCCGTTGTGGCCATGGCAGCTGCTGGGAAGCCGCGTCGCGGGCTGACCCGGTCGCGTCGGTCTTGGCGCATGTCGGCCGGCGAGCCCTCATAGCGGGACATCGGCAAGCCAGCCTTGCGGGCTTCGCGGCGATCAATCGCCTGTTCGCCACGCGAACCCTCGACCAATCCTCTATTAACACGACCGCCCCGGGCTTTGAACAGTCCCATTGATCCGCCAAGGCCGAGAAGCCCCGCACCCAGGCCAGCCACCTGTGACACGGTGGACGGATCGGGCGACGTGGTCGTGGACTGCTGCGACGTGTTCGAGCCCGGGTTGTAGCCGCGCACCAGATTGGAAAAGTACGTGGTCATGTCCATCGGGTAGTTCCGCTGCTCCAGGAAATCCTGGTACGCGGTGTTCAACGACTGCTGGCCCAGCTGCTGCTGCTGCTGTCCAATAGCGCCCATCGCGGCGGCGTCTGTATAGCCCAGACCCTGGATGCCCTGGCCCAGCTGGAAGTTCTGGTTGGCCAGGCCCGTAAGCTGGTTAAAACCCTGGCCCTGGGCACCCATGTAGCCCTGGCCCAATCCAAGGTTCGTGTTGATGTTCTGCCCGGTCTGGCTCAGCGCCGTATTGGCGAGGCCGGAGCGCGCCTGCGACGCACTAAGCAATCGCGAAGCGTCCGCTCCGGCCAGCCCTCCGGCAGTCGTAGCCAAGCCAGCCATACGGTTGGCATCGGCGTTGAACAAATTACCTGCTGTCTGGTATCCGCTTTCCAGCGACTTAGCCTGCTGGTCCAGAATGCTTTCGTTCGTGTCTCGCACCGAACGATTCACGAGATCACGCTGGCGCTCGCTGCCGAACTGGCCGTGTCCGACGAATTGCTGGGCAGCCGCCGGAAGCAGGTTTTCCGTCAGGTTGCGCTGACCGCGCGACGCAATCGTATCCAGCACCTGGTCTGTATAGGGCGACATGTAGTCACCGACCGACTGCGGGAAAGTCTGACCAGCGGCTCCAAGATAAGGCGACGCCGTGCCAAGACCACTGATGCCGGTGGCTTGGTTGATATCGCCCGTACCGGCACCGAGATAACCGCCGACCGTGTCCTGGCCGGCGATGCCCGCCGCGTTCTGATAGTACGGGTCAACTGCGCTAAATGCGCTCGGGAGCCCCGCAGCTGTGTTTAGCTGGTTGCTGGCGGTCTGCGCGTACGGGTTCCACGCACCCTGCATCCCACGAACCGTATCAAAGGACGAGTTCTGGTCGGGCGTAAAACCTTGGATGCGGGCGCCGGTATACGGCTGGTATGCCTGATTGGCTACCCCGCGCCCCCGCGCCATGACCTCTTCGAGATATGGCCGATACCATGCAGGAACTTCCTGCGTGATATTCGAGACTGTCGATGTATCCGCCATCGTATTCTCCTAGCGCCCCATATATTCCATCGGGCTCTTCGCCATGGGCGGCAGACCTTTACCCCCCTGGCTGCGGTGGTGCCGCACGTTCGCCATCATCTGATCAAGTCTGTCTGCGCCAGCGCCGTTGTCGCCTGCGCCAAGCTGCGAGACCACGTCGGCGCTGACCACGTACTCACCGTTGGAAAGCATCGCCGGGATTTCATCGCTCTGCCCATTGCCGGGTCCCTGGACCATGCCGCCGGGCTTGCGCCAGATAAGATTCGCAATCCTGTCGTCGCTCGGCGTGTCGTGATCAATCAGCCACGGTGGCATCGCCTGTTGCTGCCACTGGCCCATCATGTCTTGCCCAGTTGCCGGCATCGGCTGTTGCAGCTGCTGCGGTCCCTGTGCTTGCGGCTCCTGCATCTGCGGGGCAGGCAGACCCTGCGGCATCGGACGCTGGGGCATGGCCATCTGCGCCGTCTGCAGGACTGCCATGGGATTTGTCATCGTAGTGCCGCTAAGGATTTCTCGGCCAAGCGTCTCGCGCATTTTTTCGCGGCTTGGTGCCTGGACGCTGCCGCCCTCGGCGTACCACTGCACGCCAGGATTTACGGTGTCGTAGTACTGGTGGCCGCTATCGTAGCCAACCTGTCCATACGTCGAGGCATCCCCTTGATACGGCCTATACGTGCGCGGCGCTAGCGTGCCCTGACGCGGAACCCACGGTTCCGGAGCCTGCGTGCGTGGCACCGACCCGCTATCGCTGTCATTACCCCCGCCGCCGAACATGTAGCCGGCGCCTAGTCCGCCGGCCGCACCAAGGCCAACCATGGCCAACGGATTGCCTGCCAGGCCGGACAAGAACCCGCCGCCT
>Ga0075163_10011878_pt1 | contig 11344 bp, 14 predicted proteins | sample JI1023141ADNA_FD_71478 | JGI IMG/M metagenome (GOLD analysis project Ga0075163, IMG submission 71478) | Wastewater effluent complex algal communities from Wisconsin, to seasonally profile nutrient transformation and Carbon sequestration -... | ecosystem: Engineered > WWTP > Effluent > Algae...
CGACAACAAGGTAAGATACTTAAAAGCTTCGAGTACGCAAATTGCCGCTGCGAGTCTTGCGAGGCCAAACAGAAACCTATTACTCCAGGGGTAATGATTAACGTTGGAGGTAGAAAAGGCAGAAGAGGTATTGGTGTTACCAACGAGTACTATGTTTGGAGTGATGGTAATCCTGATCCGGCACCTTTACCTAGGTACAATTACAAACACATTTTTGAAAAAGGATAAATCAATGAGTCAAAAGATAAAAACCGCTCTCTATTTTGTATCTGACGAGGAACTTGCAGGTTCTACCTACATGTATCCTAATGCCAGTAGTACATCGAAGTATCAAGTATTTGATGGTACCGAATTGTTTATTGCTCGCACAGACTCTAATCGAGTGCGTCTACCTGTTTGCATTACCACTTTACCTGAATCAGCTCCTTTTTATGCTTTCATGCTTACACTGCTAGAGCTTGTCAGAATACACACAAAAGATATTACGGAGAATAATCTAATACAGATTGTTCTTGTCGTGAGTTCAAACATAGCAGTATGTCGTAGCCAAGCTAGATTTTGTTTATTTGTAGAGGTAAAACAATGAAGCCATTTAGTGAGCTAGTTAAACCTGGAGACGGATGGCGAGTTGTGGTAGACGAATCTCATCTCCAAGAAGGTATAGAAGAGTCTCATATGAAGCTTACGATGGAAGGTAGAATTCTTGTAAGCGAGCCTGTACAACTTATTTACAAAGAGAAAGCAACACCTGAGCAGTTAGGTTCTTTCCGTGTTAATACTTTTCTTTTAGAAGCTATCGCTACTTACCTTAACGCCGGTAAGACCTTCGATGAATTGGTAAATTTTGTTACTGATTTGTGGTGGTTAGACAAGTACCGATTCGATTACGAGGGTTGGTATGTAGTTGATATCGGCTTATCACCGTCAGATAATCAATATGCCTTTGAATTTCAACATCCAAATTCGGATAGTAACTATTACTGGATTACTGATGTTTTTGTTGAAGCAGGAAATTTATCTTCCTATTTGTGTGATTGATCATGGATTTACCTAGTTACAACCTACCCCAAGTCTTTAGCCGACGAGGGCAAATGTTTCAGGCAGCAATAAAGTATGCAGGACATATTGTAAAAGGTGATGTCTATCACTGCTTGATTGACTGCTTTCATCAGATGTTACCTCATAGTGTTAATCGGGAAACCGTAGAGAAGTCGCTAAAGTCTTTACTAGGTAAGACCTGGGACAAGACTTTAGCCTTTAATACAGCTTGGCGATTATCCGCTAATCTTAATAAGTTAATAGCAGGTATTCCGGTTCCAGCATTCATGGGTCAGTTTGAAGCGGAGTGGATGCCTGCTCAGGTTGTCGGAGTCTCTGAGGAACATAGTCACGGTAAGTTTAAGCACAAGTTTCAGTTTTTGGTTTTAGCTGGTAGCTTAGCCGGGGTTAAGATACACCAGTCCTGGTCAGTTAATAAGATGTTCTATCTGGCTTCCTATCGCACTGACAAAAACCTAGGTTTTGGTTTCGGTAAGTCCAGAATGAACAAAAAAGGAGAGCAACTAGGTTCATTATTGTTCTACGTAGCTGATCAGTACTTTGGGTTGCGGTGTTATCTTCTGATAGAAGGAGATAAATTATTTCAACCAGTTATACGTGAAATCGCTTTCTCTTCTTCGACTTTTGCTTATAATCGAAAGTTACTTACGAAAAGGGATAGAGCTAAGACAGATTGTAAACTGAAATTACCTCAAAACCCTGAATGCTATAGCTGTCCTGTCGGTGTCGATAAGTGCTCTGTAGCGGTTAGACCTCTTACTTTAAGTTTAATTACTTGTCCCTCCTGTAACGCTAAAGGTTATACTAACCCTGCGGATTTTGATTATCCTGGTTTGTGTATCAAGTGCGTTAAAGAATTTAGAAAGTTAGCAATCCTATGACAACGCAGATGAGATTGTCCCCCCACGATAACCGGCTATACAGTGTAGCTCGAGATATCGTACACAACTGGAAGCCTGTAATGGAACATATCGCAGGCGTAATAGACGATCAACGATGGAAGGAGCTGCAGGAAGTGCTTGATGCAGGCAATATTTCACATGATGAAGTAGGTGAAGCTTTATCTTGTTTCATGATCTACAATGCATCCGCAGCCGTAAAGAGTCCAGATAACAATGATATGCTAACAGCATTGCAAACATCTGGCTTTCTAGCCTGTAAACCGCTAGCTCAGGTGGCAGTCATGGCTTTGATAGGTCAAGCTTATGCAGGTATACAGTTCGCCGGTATCAGGGATGCCTGTCTTGGTACCGATAAGCCTTTGCTTGATATACAAGAACTGGTAAAGGCAGCAGATGAAATTCGTGGACGTAAGCGAACTCTGCTGAGTAAACTGTGGCGGGTACTCAAGGATCACTTTAAATGATCATCAATCATTGGCATAGTCAATTCACTGCACAGTATGGACATCTTTTTCCTACTACCTATCTGGTACTCGATATCGAGACATCTGGTAATAAGAAAGAGGAAGATGTTGTAGTGGAACTGGGTCATGTGATTGTGAAAGATTGCCTGATTGCAGATAAATTGAATGTTGTCTTGAATTGGTATAAACACGCAGCTATGAGTGCAGCAACGCTTGATGCTAAGCTTTTTCGTATGCGTGATATTATCGGTAGTGCCTGGAAGCTTCTACCGAGTAAATTGCATACTGAAGGTATAGACCCTATTGCAGGGTTGAATTTTTACTATGACCTGCTGCATACTTGGATTGAGGCTAAGTTGCCTTTTGTTGCTCAGAATGGTTTAGCCACAGAAGAGCGAATACTGAACGCGACTTTCAAGCGATTTCTAGGTAAACCATTCTCTTTTCCAGACAACTTGTATTTCGATACCGGTGCTTTGTTTAAAGCTACTTACGTATATGAAGCTAAAGATAGTTCTCTTGCCCCTTATAGAAACATTGTGTTACCTAGTAAGACGGAATCGCTTAAAGATTATTGCAAGAGAATCATCTATGCTAAGACAGGTAACGTAAGTTGGTCTGTTGCTAAGATGCTTAATTATTACGGTTTGTTTGAGAAACACGCTATTGATTCAGACACTCTACATTGTGCCATGCACGATTGTCTTTGTCTTGTCTACATTATGGAAGAATTCAGAAGTCGTATTACCTGTTCCAATTTAGATGTTAACGAGTTGAAAACAGAAGAAGGTTTTGCTAGGGTCATGACGGAAGAGTTTGCTATACGTAAACTCGAAAAGGAAGCAGAAATCAAGACAGCAGAAGCCAAGAAGGCACCAAGTGTTGCCCGACATATAGTAGACAGAGTACCTATTCGTAGGCAAAGGAAGGTGTAGTGGGTAAGATAAATTCCAGAACTAAAGGCAAGGTAGGTGAGCGTGAGTTAAGCAAAGAGCTTAAGTCACTGTATCAATTGAAAGCTAGAAGAGGACAACAATACAACGGACTCGAAGGCGAAGACGTTGTGGGTATACCTGACGTACATATTGAATGTAAGCGGGTAGAGAATTTGTCCATATATCCAGCTATGGCTCAGGCTACTAAGGACGCTGCAGCAGGATCTATACCGTGTGTCATGCACAGACGTAACCACAAAGATTGGTTAGTAACGGTTAAGTTAACTGATTTAAAAGAATTTTCAGAACGATTTTTAAGAGCAGTAGAAAAAGGACAAGAAGATGACGGAAGCAATCTCGGACCAACTGAATCAAACGACAACGGAACAGGAACCAACACAAGTAGCTGATAACTTAGGAACGGTAGAAGAGGAAATTAAGCTGCGGGCAGAAGTTCTGGACTTAGGTATACAAGCATTATTGGCTACCAACGCCAACTTGTATAACTTTCTAATCGCGGCTAGACAGCTTTATTTTATCGCAGTCGCAGGGTTGAAGCAGCAATTAACTGCAAGCTATTTTAGTCAGTTTCTGCCAGCTAATGCTCCTTTACCTACAGAAGAGGAGTTACAGATTGTACTCAATGCAATTTGTCAAAAAAGCACAGAAACACCTGAGTATCCAAGTAGCCTGCTGAAGCATCATAAGTTTATGGAGCAGGTGTTGATGCCTTGGTTACGACAATGCGTAGAGGCAGAACAAGTTTTTATTCAACGAGAGATAGCACAACGAGCGAACGAACGACTAGCTAAAGAGATTGATCTATCTGAACTACAGGTGCAATCGACCTTAGGCGTTCCATCTGATATTAACCCATATCTATCCTGTGTTAAACGAAAAACTGTAACGGCTATAGCGGCTACCAATAGTCATATAGCTAACATACTGCAGGATCTCCACGAGAAGCTTAAAAACTATGGGGAACAAAATCAGCTAAATCATGTACTGTTTACTGACACAATGGAACCTAGTTTTCACCTACACGGACTAGCCAACCTATTCCGAGTACGTGCAGAATTTAAGAAGAAATCTGTAACTAGGTTAGTGGAAAATCACATAAAGCTAACTAACACGGTGCCAGATATCATGGTCATGGACTTACGTGATTCTTTCGTAGCCTCAATCTCACAGTACAACACTGTCAAGCGAGAGCTAAAGACAATTGCTGACCGCTTTGGTGTGGCTGTATTATTACTGTTTAGTAAGGAAAGAATGCTATTTGATAGCACTTCAGGGTTCTATACTGTAGGATAACTTATGAATATCTACTTAACTGTTCAGAGTGTGAATGCCTGGGCAGAAGCGTTTGAAAACTTTAACAGCAACTTGCAACATGCCTCAATAACCGATATTGAGGCAACGATAGCTCGACATTACCCAGAAGGTAGCCGAGATCACGATGCAGTTTCTTTGGACTTATTCAGTAGCTACATGGAGTTGCAAAAGCAGCTTAATACACAAAAGATCGTTAATAGCTATGATGTACCTTTGGACCTTTTCAATCAGCAAATCTTTGCTATTGATTGTTACATAGGTTTTGGGGCAGACGCTGCGGTAGAAAAGCGGTGTCGCTTTTTGCTTCCAAAGAGATTGAATCCAGCAGAGAAATCTGTCAGTATGTGTTTTGTCGAACGCTTAAACGATTACTTTAAGCTTGAATCTATACCTATGGATGTAGGTTTAAACGCTTACTGGGTTAGTGATATTCCAAATGTAGTCGGATGGTTGGCTAAAGCGGCAGGAGTACGTGGAGCGTACTTACCTTTATCCAGGTTTAAAACTAACACGATTATAACCCCAGCAGAAGTTCAAGAGGTCTGCAGGGCGTTGGCTCAAACCAAGTTGAGCCTTCCTGCTGAGGTCTTAAAAGAGTTAGACTTTCGTTTACCTACCTCCCTGTCCGCACTATTGATCTACTTACCTACTGCAGGTCTTATCTAATGAACCCAGTCAAAGTCAAAGATGACTTATACGAATTTAAGCCTTTTCGCGTACCGAAGTACAAGGTTGAGTTCAAGAACGCAAACAAACTAACAGATATAGCTGGTTATCAATGGTACACACCAGCATTATTGTACTTGTGGGGTAGGTTTACGGAAGTTAATTTGGCTGACCTGATAGCTAAGCACGATTTTAAGATCTTCTGGTATTTATTCGATAAGCCCATATTCAGTGGTCTATCCTTTAAAGAAGATAAAAGCTGGAACCATCTGTTATGGGCTTGTTCAGTAGATGATTGGAAAAAGCTAGTGGACGGTATACTTGAAACAGTTCAATTTGATATCCCGAATCAGCTATTGTTTCAGTACGCCCTTCAGTCTTTCACTATACCTGACCCTTTGTTTGTGGATCGACAGCGGTTAATAACAACCAGTACGCCTACAGTGAAGATATCTGCTTTTGCCGTAATGTCTAACAAGCATCAACTAGCTTTTGATTTAAATTCCGGAATTAAAGGCGTACCGCAGGTTAGGACATTTAAGGCAGAGCAGATACAGATAGATGCAGCTGAAGACCTCTTCGCTGATAGTAACATTACTGCAGATAAGGCTTTCGCGGCGTATAAACGAATTATGATCAGGCTGCAGGATCAGGAATATCAAGCTAAAGTAGATCAGATACGAAAAACCAAAAGGAGGTAACGTGTCACAAGTAGATAATCTGTTTAAGCAAACGCTAATACCTATGGCTAGCAGTAGGGTAAAGCTATTCGAAGCTAACTACCTTGATGCGTTAACCGATAGTATTAATGATTGGGTAATCAGCACCAAATCAGTCATACTGGGTTTATCCCCAGTTTCTAAGCTGCAAGATGTATTTGCCGTATGGGTGATCTATATGGAGGCTACTGATGCAACCAGTTAAGTTCACCATGCAGCAACTTCTAGCTGGACTAGCTAGATCAAAATCCGACGAAGAAAGTGATACCTCACAGCTATTGAAAGGTCTACCGGACCATATTCGCGACAAGTACAAACCCAAACCTACTGAGGCTAACCTTTCTGTGGATTTGGATTTTACACCTAAGTGGTGTCTATGTGAGATGCCTGAAGGGAGTTATCCTCGGGTTTTCTTGTACAATGACCTCATCGTTCTTATTGAGGCAATAGCTAAACGTGAAGGTAGCGACACAGCAGTTTGGATTACATACGGTAGTGCCTTTAGGTTAACTAAAGCAGTTAGTAAACCTAATGGCGGTAAGGTCAGATACTTGCTACTGCCGGATGATAAGGCTATAAAGATAGACTCAGAACAACCACCAGTTGTAATAGACAGTTCGCTTTTACCTGCAGATTTAGAGTTACAAGACGATGGTTGGTTAGGTGAATTGAATACTTCGGCAGACTATTTTACTGAAGGAGTATCCCATACTGACGATAACGAAGAGGACAAGCCATGAGCGATACAGCAGTTAAATTAGCTGCAAATATGCCTACAGATCGTACAGTCTACCACGACGCTAGTGCTTATGGTCTAGGTAGCGGTAAGATCATACCCAGAGCCCTGGGAGATGGTGAGGATGGTAGATCAGCTGCCATTGATCACAATAAACCGGTTAAGGTTACAGTTGACCCAGGTCAGACTTCTGGTTTTTCACTGGACATGACTAAGCTACCTTTAGAAGTAAAAGATAAAATCATAAGGAAGGTTATGAACGATAAAACTTTGACTACCACAGAGCAGCGGTTTCAGGCTATTGGTGCAGAGATTGCACGATTAGAAAAAGAAACAGCAGAAAGTGAAGACAAACCTAGTACTATGGCCCAAGCAAAAAAGGCTTCTTTCGCTCAACCAGTATTGAATGTTGCTCCTGCTGTAATGGGTTTTGCGAATCCACCTCAAGTAGCTAAGCTTATGCCAGCAAATACATTCGGTAGTCCACAAAATATCTTGACTGCTGGTGGATTCGCACCTTCGTTTACTTCTATTGCTCCAGGCGAACCTTCAGTAGCAGAACTGAACTACCTCCGTCAACTGGAGGAGACTAATAGTATTCTTAACCAGTATGTTGCTGCTTACAAAGCATTGCAGCAGGAAGCTACTGCGTTACAAGAACAAGTAGCTCAGCTGCAGCAACTTAGACAGGAATATCAAAATCTTTATGACGCATACATTGAGATTAAAGATCAGGACCTAGAAAGCAAGGCGTCAGTAGCTCTTGAGCTTATCCCTGGTATTGAGAGCAACCCAAAACCTGCCAGAGAAAAGGTAGTATTCTCCTCACCTAACCTAGGTATGTTTGCAACATCTTATCACGCCGTACTGCAACAGAATGATGTACTTGTCTTGATTTACGATAGTCGCTTCGAGTATGGTACACAATACCTACCCCCCGTAATTGAGGGTCAGGAGATCGAAGTGGCCATCGTTAGTACACAACAAAAACTACGTGTACAAAGTTTGGGTTTAAACATCCAACTTGGTTTTTTAGATATCGCTATCTTGTTCATAACAGGTGCATAATGGAAAAGAATGGTGCAATCAGTAGCAGTACTCCCGGGTGCGGTAAATCCAGCTGCGGCTGCAAGAAAGCAGCAGATGAAGACACTGTAGTATTCCCTACAGATAAAAATCAAGCAGATGCTATGGATAAAGATCTCACCAGGAATCTAGCAGATACAGTCAAAACTGCTTCGGTTAAAAAGTAATCACTAAGGATTATCCTGATGACTTTCTTTGGTTCATCCAGCCCATACTTTGGACAGTCTAGCAGCAGCGGTGAAGGTGCTTTTGCCGATCCGTTTAATGACGCTGCAACACAACAAATGCCGACTACTATGAAGTCGGCACTGTGGTGGTCTGAGTATATCTGGCTTATCAACGGAACATTCAGGATGTCTATGAAGAGAGTACTCAGCTACTTTCTCACGGATATTGAGATAAGCGGTGAAGCGGGTGATTCCGAGAAGAAGAACTACAAAGATAAGCTCAATGACGATTTAGGTATTATGTCATTTTTGAGCTTAGCTCTTGAGGATAGGCTAGCTTATGGCAATTCTTTTATAAGTGTACTGCTTCCTTTTCGCAGGTATTTGATTTGTCCTAAAACAGGTAACATGTATCCACTATCTGTGGTGTATAACAAACCTCAGTTCGGCTTTGAGTTCACTGGTGATTTTGAGTTCGTTGCTACCTGCCCCGAGACAGGTTGGCGTGGACCTTGGATCGTAGAAGACAAACCAAGAGAAGAAGCTGAACAAGTTATACTAAAACGCTGGAATGTGCATGAGATAGAAATTCTGCACGATATGTTTACTGATCAGGTAGCTTATCTTTGGCGGATACCTGAAACCTATAAACGTACGATACGTGATGGAAATCTATTTCACTTGGAACGTGTACCTTTACAGGTATTGAAGGCGATTAAAGAGGATAAGCTATTCCGCTTCAATGATGGCGTTGTTTTCCATCTTAAAGCTCCTACCCTGGCTGGTGTGCGTAACTTAGGTTGGGGACTTCCTGCCAGCCTAAACAATTTCCGGCAGATTTGGTATCTACAGGTATTACGCAGATACAATGAAGCTATCGCTTTGGACTATGTTATTCCTTTCAGACTGCTAACCCCAGAACCGCGTAACGGCAGTTCAGGAGCTGGGGTTTCCATGAATGATCCTATGGCTTCATTTCATGGTGGTGACTTGAATTCAATGTTTCGTCAGATGCTAACGAAGCGTAGAAAAGATCCAGCAAGTTTTCATTTCTTACCTTTTCCCGTTAAGTACCAGATGCTAGGAGCAGACGCCAAGCAATTAGCACCAACTGAACTTATCGAACAAGGCTACGATACGCTATTAAATGAATCTGGTGTACCTGTTGAGTTTTACAAGGGTAGCCTTACGGTTCAAGCTGCTCCTGTAGCTCTTAGGCTCTTTGAGAGTACCCACAGACAGCTCGTTTCGGAAACGAATGCCTGTCTTCAATGGTTAGTAGACACTCTTGCTAAGATCATGTCTTGGGAACCAGTTAAGTGTAGCTTGGCTCGCGTAACCTTGGCAGACGACCTAGACAAGCAAATGGCTGCACTTCAGTTGATGATGGGTCAACAGCTGTCAGGTACTTCAGGCCTCAAGGCTATCGGTTACAACTGGGAAGACGAGCAGAAACTTATCGGTGAAGAAGCTATCAAGCAACAGCAAATACAAGCTCGAGTACAGGAAGAAGCTGAACAAGCTGGCTTTGCTGCTGAGATTGCTAGAGGTAATAACCCAGCTAATCCAGCTATGCAGCAAGGGCAACCTGCAGCAGGTGGTGATCCTAATGCTCAAGGCGGACCAGCAATGGCTCAGCAAGGCGGTATGCCGGTTACAGACTATATCCAATCTATGGGTCCAAACGCTAATGTCACACCTGCTGACTTACAACAGGCAGCGGAGATGCTGGCTACAGAATTGTTAGGATTACCTGAATCTGTCAAAGATTCGCAGTTACGAGAACTTAAGAAGAGTAATGAAACTTTGCATTCTTTGGTTCGCACAAAAATGGATCAAATGCGACAGCAATTTAAAACACAAGGAGGTGCTATGCTGATGCAGCAACAACAAGGCCAACCTCCCGCATGATCGCACTAGTCTGCCCTACTTATGATGTAGAACGAATGAAGCGTTACACTGAAGTTACGCTTCATTCTTTTTTTGCTACTACAGAAGACGGTATAGCTATCGTAGTAGACGATGGATCTAAGGATTGGACAGAAGCTTATGAACAAGAGCTTATAGCTATTGCTGGCAGTTACAGCAAACCAATTCACCTAATTCATTTCGAGAAGAATGGTGGACTAACTCGTAGCTGGAATTATGGCTTGGCTAAAGCCGAGCAACTGAAAGCAGCTTACGCTATAGCAGGTAACAACGATATCATCTTTACACCTAACTGGTATCAGGGGCTCATAGAAGCTACAGCTAAAGGCTATTCGCTGATAGGTCCAGTATCTAATGCTCCAGGTATTACTGCTCAGGGGTTGCAGGAGGTACAGCGTTATATTCCCAATTACAGATTGTCGGATAATCCTGAGGTTTTAAAACAACAATCAGCTTATTTGCGTAACAAATACAAGTCTGTAGTTAAGCCTACTGTAATTAACGGTTTCTTTCAGTTTGCAAAGATGGAGTGCTGGATAAAAGGGAAGTACAGTAAAGAGCATTACTATCGCCCATCTAATCCGTTTCGCAAAAACGGGAAAAGAAACCCAACGCCCTTGATGACTATGAACGAGGATGAGCTGCAAGACCGTTGGCATAAACTGGGCATGAAATCTTGCATTGCTTTAGACAGTTTTATTTTCCACTATAGGTCAGTAACTCGTGGCACAAAGTACCTGAAAGGATTGTGGTATCGAAATGCTAAAAATTAAAGTCTATAGCTGTGCTGCAGGTAATTACGACAACTTACAGGCCAGTTTGTTTGCTTCCAATCCCGTCCGTGAGGACAATGTAAGCTACACTTTGTTTACCGATCAGGCGTGTAAAAATGATTTATGGGAAGTCCGTCCATTACAATATCGGCATACTTTCTGTTCACGTAGATCAGCTCGTTGGCACAAGATAAACAGCGATACACTGTTTCCTGAGTTTGATGTAACTGTTTGGATAGACGCTAATATGCGAATCCTTAACATATCTATCACTGACTTCGTAACGACACTTCTTGCAACTGGGCACAATTTGTTTGCGTTCAAGCATCCTGATCGTACTTGTATTTATCAAGAATTCTCAGCATGCAAACGGCTGAATAAGGACAATCCTGTATTAATGCTGAAGCAAGTGGAAACCTATCGTAAAGAGGGCTATCCGCCTTTTAACGGTTTAGTTGAAACAGGCTGCGTTGTACGGCGTAACACACCGGAAGTGGAGTCGTTCAATATGCAATGGTGGCACGAGTTGGCTAAACATAGTTTCAGAGATCAATTAAGTTTTAACTATGTAGC
>Ga0075163_10011879_pt1 | contig 11344 bp, 8 predicted proteins | sample JI1023141ADNA_FD_71478 | JGI IMG/M metagenome (GOLD analysis project Ga0075163, IMG submission 71478) | Wastewater effluent complex algal communities from Wisconsin, to seasonally profile nutrient transformation and Carbon sequestration -... | ecosystem: Engineered > WWTP > Effluent > Algae...
TCGGGCTGTTGGCAACCGTAGCATATTCACCCTCGCGCACAACGCTGGTCGGGTCGTATAGTTTCGCAAGACCGTAAACAATGTTGATGTCGGATTGCGTTGTATTTCGCTTCGCAGCGTCTACGATAGAGGCGTAAGCCGGATAGGCTTGTTTGTAGTTCTTGACCTCTGGCAAGCCCTCGAACTCTTTACGCAGATCGGTTTCATTCTTGAAGCCTGTGGTAATGCTTGCCGCATCGCGCACAGCCTGAGCATTTGCATAACTTGCCGCTGTAGAGCGCCGATTGTTAGCCTCAGACGTTTCATTGCTGGCGATGCTGTCCGGGCTTTGCTGTTTCTGGATTGGAGCGCCCGCTGTGGCTTGTCCATAGGTTGGGCTGTTCGGGTTCGTGTCGCGGAAGCCAATGCTTGCGTTGTTATCCATCTTTTCCGGCTTCGGAGCAAACACTGTAAACATCTGCTCTGGCGTCATCTGAGATGCAACGCCGCGTTGCAAATCTGCTTTAAGTGCAGCCGGGTCATCAGATAGGCCCTGAGAGACTTTCGCAAACATTTCGGCTGGCAATACGCCAGCGTCAACCAATTCCTGACCGGCTTGCAATACAAGTCCTTTGGACAGGTTGGGAGAATTTGCCAAAGCCCCTAGCGTCTTTTTGTAGACACCGTAGCGGTCATTTGCTACCTTGAAAGTCTTTTCATCAAGTTCTACTTTTTGCTTAGTAGCCTCAAGGCGATTCTTGGACAGCTTGCCCGCTTCATCCATGAAACCGCCCTCAAGTAATGCGCCTTCCCTTTCTTCGGGTGTTGCATATTGCTTCCCAAGCAAAGCGGATAGCCGATTACCGCGTTCCCGCGCCGTCTGTGCGTCCTGCATTTGCATTCCGCGCATCTGGTTGCCCTGTTGCGCTTCCTGAATTTGCAGCATCTTTGCCAGTGCGTTGACCGGGCTTTCAATCTGTGCGGGTTTACCGCCCAAAATGATACTTGCGTCGAGTTGTGCCATGTTTACCTCAGAAGTATTGGCCGTAATCCGTTGGCGCTTGTATTGTCGATGATAACGGTCTTTGAATCATCTGCATAAGCTGGTTTTGCTGGTAATTGTTGCCAATTGTGCCTAACGCTCCCTGCCATGCGTTGCCCTGTGCAATCGAGCCTGCCGCCTGTGCGTTGCCCATCGCCGCATTGTTTGATGCGGTGTTGGTGCCGTACTGTCCCGCCGCGTTACTTACTTGATTGGCAGCGCCCTGTCCGCTGTTGACCATGCCCGCAAGTTTGTTGTATTTGTTGGTTTGGTCAGAGTTATATCGTCCATACGCAGCTCCGTATTCCTGAGAACCCAAATCCTGTCCGTACTTTTGAATGGCTTTGAGCGCACCACCGGACAGCAGGCCACCCCGAGCCGCTGCTCCGCCTTCAACGCCTTTTAGCCCTTCTGACATGCGGAACTGATAGCCTGGGTCTGCCTGAAAATCTGACGCACTAAACGACTTCATTAGCGAACCATAGTTAGGGTCATTGCTGTTAGCGTTTTGCTGTGTCTGCCATGCTTGTAAGGCCGTGTTATCGCCCGCTTGCGCTGCGGCAATGGCTGCAGCTAGTCCAGCCTCGTTCACAGTGTCAGGTGTTGCAGCCCATGAGCTATTCACACCGCCTAGTGCGCTTTCAGTCTCTCCTGCTGGCCTGCCGGGCGTGGTGAATTGACTCAGTAAAGATGCTCGCAACTGGTCAGCAGTCCTGACAGTTGGAGCGCCTGCGCTTGGCGTGCCGTTCGGAGAACCGCCCAGCCCCATCAGGTAGGACAGCGCGTTATTTGCTGATACGCCAGATTGCCGGAATGGTTCTTGCAAGCTGGTTTGCTTGTCAAAAATATAGCGGTTCGTTGCGTCTGTACGCGCCGCAGCGGCGGTTTGTGCGTCAACCGCGTCACCGGCTGAGTCAGCGCCAATTAGAGCAGAGCCGATACCAGCAATAGAACCAATAAGTGAACCCATTAAATTCTCCTAAAAAATGTCATTCCGTCGATCACTCGAAAGAACTTGAAACCCATAATTTGCATAAACCGTTGATGCTTTTCACAGCCTGCTGGCTCATTCATTGCAAACCAAGGGCCACCGTGCAATGCAAATAGCGCATCAGAATCAGCCTTTAATGCTTTGCAAATAGAGGGTGACCACTTGCGCACATCGCAGTGCAGAAACGTGTCAGTCAGTTGTTCTATATAAACCGTGTACTCGGGCTTCCGAATCACGGGAACTTTCACACACTGGCCCCTGTCGCGTCATGCCATACCGTTGGTCGGACAGCGTGGAGCCATATTGGTTTTCCTAAAGTCGTGTCGTAATATCTCCGACCTACATATAGAAAGTCTGTCGGCCTGTCCGCCGTAACGCCGCTTTGCCGCGCTGCGGTGATGGTCTGGTGAACTAGGTTAAGCCACTGCAACCACGGTCTATCCGGTAGCCCTTCAGCGTTTGCAAGTTTCCCTTGCGGTAGCCCAAAGCTCATTTCGTCACCCGGCCCCAAGCCGCGATAAAGACGGTTTTAACGGGGTCTGTAACTCGGAATTTGAATATCCAGTCACGCGCCCGTCCGAGATTAGTCCAGCGTGCGCGGGTCAGATATTTACCCACCGCACCGAATGAGCGCCAAAGCTCGTTGCCATAGGTCTTTCCCCCGTCCTTGCTGATCTGTAGCATGATCTGAGGGTCTGAGCCTTGCCCGGTCTGGAGTCCGACACCGGGCTCCATTTCCAGCCACATCTCTGGTATATGCAGATAGTCTCCACCGGATTGGTGACGGGTGATAAATTCCCGTTCAATCGTTTCGCCATCGCTTGTATATACGTCAGGGTCTAGGCGGTACAGTTTGCCAGAGTCTGATGCTGTGGCGTAGATGTTGCCCAATAGTTGCACGGCAATTTCAGCCTTGTCTCTACCGGCTGACGATGTGAGTTTGCTCCATGCTTTAGATTGCCCGTCATACAACCATGAGACATTCGCAGAGGGGAAATTGATCTGATAGAACGGATGCCCGTTAATCATGTAGGACAGCCCGGTAGCGTCAGAAACGTCACCATAAGAACCGATTTGCTGATCGACTTGCGTGTTTGACACGGGAACCGAAGTAGAACCGGACATAACGCAAACCTGAGTTTGTCCCAAGCGGTTCTTACGCAGAAAAATCAGCGAGTCCATGAACTTTGCCAGGCTCCACCGTGCAGCAAGCCCCCACTCGATTGCACCGCCTTGGATACGCGAGAACGCAGCATCTACGCCGCCTGAATCGCCCCAAAACTCTGAGGTTTTCTCGCCAAACATCACCACCTGCCCGCCTTCAGCAAAGACGCGCACGAGGTTATCAGGGTCTGATTCTGCCGTGGCAAAGTCAAGGGCGTCCCATGCCAGCCCGTCATACAGAGACGACCAATAAAATTCACCCGAGTTAGGTTTGCTGACAAGGAACCGTCCATTAATGAACGTAACCGTAGTCCCGCCCGGAAAATCAACGTCCGTGATCTCTGCAAACACTGTCGTGTTGACGTTGTAGATATACCCGTCCGGCCCGTCAACAATGATAATTTGCGTGCCGTTGTCGGCGATGTCAACCCGCCCGCCTGCGCTGTTAAGCGTGCCCAATTCCAGCGTAGTCGCGTCGTTAGAGATTCTCCAGAGCTTGTTACGGTTGACGACATACATATAGTCGCCAAGCTGATGCGCCCCACGAATCACGTAAGAACCGAAGTTAACGAATACGACTTTTCCCGGAGTCGGGTACATCGTTAAGACGTGTTTCTCAGCATCCTGATTCACCTCGACATAAAGATTTGTCCGGTCTTGCGCCGACACGTTCACAGATCGGCCAGTGTTGCCGATACCAAACAAAGCAAGAGGATTCAGCATTAGAAATACTCAGTTTGCACAGGTGCCTGCTCTGCCGTTTGTCGGGACAGGCTACGGATACGCAAAATCGCCATCGCGCCGTCGCTGTTGATTCGCGCCACGTTCTCTTGCGAAGGCGGGAAGAACCCGGAAATATCGGCAGCTAGGTAGTCAATCAATGGGCGAATCAGGTAATCAGGCGCATCAAACGCCGCACTCTGAGCCGTTGGCAGAATCTCCCGCTGATAGGTCAGGCGAATGTTTCCCGAGCTAGGAACAGGCCACACCGTCAGGGTTGCGCCATCGTCTAGCAAATACTCAGGGTCGCCCGTTTCAGTTTTGTCCTGTATGCGCTCATATTCGAGCCTTTCAATCAGTCGAACGGTCACGCCGTTCCATGTTGCATAAACGCATACAGCACAATCCGTTGGCCGTGTTCCTGTCGAACCCGTAAACGCCACGTTTGCCGTTTTGACAGCCCACCACAAAAGCCCGTCCGCGTGCATGGATTGCATGGACGTGTCTATCACTGCTTTGGCGTCTGCATAGTCTTCAGCACTCGCACTTTCACCCGCGCCAACTGTCCCGAGCTTACGGAGAATCAGCGTTATAAATTCGCCAGTATTCATGATGTCTTTCTAAAAAGGGGAGAGCCGAAGCCCTCCCCGATTCATCAGTCGGCAGCGGTAGCGAACCAGCCGGTAACTACGCCGTTGTCGCACTTTTCGGAGCCGTCATTCGCAGCAGAAGCGTCAAACTCGATTTTGCCGATTTTGTGCATCATCTGGATGCCGCAACCCTGTACGAAACCGTAGTCGCGCACGTCGGTTGTGGTGCGAGGACGTTTCGCCATCGCCACACCCAGAGCCTGAGCGCCACACAAGAACACCGGGCCAACTGGCGTTGGTACGCCGTTGCCGTTGGTGAAAATCAGGGTGTCGATTTCAGGAACTTCAACAATCACCACGCCGTCATATTGCAGCGCACCACCCTGAAAGATGGGGTGGTCAGAAGTACCGCGTGCGCGAGCATCACGGTTAGCCGACACCATAGCCGAATCCAGCGAAAGATCGCGGAACGACATGGAGTTGGCGAAGGCCACAAAATACTCGCGATCACCATCAACGCGGATTGGCTTGATCTTCGGGCTTGCAGTTTGTGCAATCCGTTTCATCAAACTAACCTTTGCGGCGGTAAACGTGTCAGCAGCAACGATGGCGTTGATAGCCGTCAGGTGCGTAGCGTTGTATTTGGCCTTGGTGCCATACAGCACGCGGTCAGAGTTATCCACCTGCCAAGCATTGCGCTGGCCAGCCGAAGCGGAGCCGAATGCAACACCGTTGATGGACGCCAGAGCAGCGATGATCTGATCGCGCTTCAGTTCCATGCCCCACAGTTTCAGCATCATTTTGCTGGCGTTGCGCAGATCGATTGCCGACAATTGCTCGTCGTGGTCGGTCACAGCAACCGCATTACGGTGCGTTTGAACCGTCAGGCCAAACTCGCGGGACTTCAGAGCTTCTTCAGACCCTTCCAGCAACGTATTGCCGGTTACGCCAGCGCCTGAAAGGCGGTTAGCGAGTGCGAAGTAGATGGTGTCACCACGAGCCTTCGTCAGGTTCTCTTTAACGTGGATGATGGAGTTCTCGTTGGTTCCCTCGTAGGGGAAAAAGCGAGATTCGCGGACGTATTCAGCAAAGAATTGATCGTCCCAAAGTTCGGGAGTAAGTCCCGTGGCTGCGGCGGTAAGTGCCATGATTATTTGCCTTTCTTGGCGTAGATGTCATCGAGTGCGGTAGGGCCTGTGAACATTTGCGCACTGGTGCGCCCGGTTCCCGTGGCCCCGGCTAGGGTTTTTGGAAGGTTTTGCGTTTGCTTGGCGAACTTGGCTTGTCGATCAGCCTGTATGTCGGCTGCAATCTTTTGCCTGAGGGCATCGACTGACCCGCCTGCGGCCACCATTTCCGTGTGGAATTTGGCGGCTTGATAGGCGAACTCGGCAGGGTCTGCCGCTTGCTGTAGCTGTGCGATCAGATAGGGGTTCTGCTGTGCCAAGTCTGCGAAAACGGCTTCTTTTTCGTTGTAGTCCGCGTATTTACCACGGGCTGCGGCTTGCGCACTTTCAACGCGGAGGGTTTTGAATTCCTCTTGCATCTCTTGGCGAATCCGCTGTACGAACTTTTCAGGGTCTTCGTTAAAACTCGGCTCGGGCTGTTCCCGCACCTTTGCGCGTGCTGCCGCAATGGCTTGTTCAAGTCCTTTAGCTCTGCGCTCTGCTTCCTCGGCAGTACGTTGGGCTTGTTCGGCCCGTTCCCGCCAATTAACTTCAGGTTCAATGGTTGGGGTTTCTGGCGTCGGCGGCACGCTCTGTTCTTCGCCCGTGGTGACTTCAACTTCAGGGGCTTGCACCTCTACGGTTTCGGTCTTGCCTGCGTAAACTTCTTCCAAATCAGCCATCAGTTTTCTCCATCGCCCGAACGGTCGGCGGCACCTTTCGCCCGATTGCCCGGCGGCGGCTACCCTTGCGGGTGTTTACATTAAGGCAATGGCTATTGCCACTTCCTCTTCATCTAGTTGCTCTTGTCGGAGCGCAGCGGCACGCTGTAGGAGTTGCGTATAGCCTTTGGCTGCAATCTCCATGCGAGCCGACAACATGCTGTTAATCAGGCTGGCCTGCATCGCCTTTTTGCTGCTTTCCGAAGCGGCTTCAATCACCGCTTTGGCGGCGATCTCTTCAACCCGTTCGCGCTCGACTTCCTGTAGGTCTTCAATGCGTCGGCCCTCGTAGCGAATCCGCATACCGGGCCATATCTTCGGAATCAGGCCTGGCGCGGCGGTAGTCAGACCACCTGACGATGCACTATTAATCGTCGCCGTGGCACCGTCCGCAACCGCATCGCCCGGTATCGCCGATATGGTCGTTGTGCTAACTACAGAGGCGGTTATCCCGTCAGCTACCGCGTTTCCTGGAGTCGTTGCGATTGACCTAACTACGCTAGCCGAAACACCATCTGCAACTGCGTTTCCAACACTTGCCGGAATGGACCGAATCAGCGCAGCCGTTACGCCGTCTGCAATCGCATTACCCGGCGTGGCGCTAATCGTTGTCAGTCCGCTGGTCGTGATGGTTGCTGTTATCCCATCCGCTACAGCATTGCCTACAGTCGTCAGAATCGTGCGGACTACGGAGGCATCAGCCCCATTTGCAACTGCGTCGCCAACTGTCGTCGCGATGCCCCTGACAATCGAAGCCGTCACGCCATCCGCTGAAGCGTCACCCGTTGTTGTCGGAATGCTCCAGACGATCGATGCCGTTATCCCGTCAGCTACCGCATCCGCTGGTGTTGCGCTGATCGTCGTACTACTGTCATTCGTCACCGTTGCGGTGATGCCATCCGCAACTGCGTTACCTACATTGGTCAGGATAGAACGGACAACTGAGGCCGTTGCACCGTCCGCAACCGCATTGCCGACACTGGTTGCAATGCTGCGGATGATCGAAGCGGTTATGCCATCCGCAACAGCATTCCCCGGAGAACCGGGAATCGATCTGACAACTGAGGATGTAGACCCGTCAGCGACTGCGTTGCCTGGCGTTGCAGATATGGTGACGCCACTCGCCGCCGTCCCCACCCACCAGATGTCGGTAATCAGAACCTGCGGGTCTGTTACCGTATCCGCCCCAATAGGTAGATTGGGTATCTCCGGGTCTTGCTCAGTCAGGCTGACTTGCCAGAAGTCCGATATGGGACTTCTGTATAGCCGGCCTGATAGACTTAGCAGCCGCCTCTGATCCATGATTAGCTCGCGGTAGACGTGCCGTAAATCTGTCCGCTATAGGTCGTAGCTGTCGTTGCCGGTTTGGGCATTTCCAGCAGGGCAAGGCAGGCACTCGCCGGGATGTAGGGGGCCTGTTTACGGTTGGTCAACCAGTCGAACGGGAGCTGGCTGTTGATCACCGGAAAGCTCATGATTCCAATGGAATGACCTAAGACAAAGTTAATCGCACCCGAAGCCACCGCAGCAGAGCATTGAATTTGTGTGAGCTTCTGCACACCAGAGTCTCCCGACTCCATAGGCATGAACCACGAGTTAACGGGATGGTCTAGACGGTCAATGATCGCGGAACTGTTACCCGTCATGCTTGGGAACGTCGAAGCCGCCCCGGCTTGGTCGGTATAAGTGCAGGTTGTCCAGTTATGGGCTGTCGCAGGTAGGGCGGTGAACACTTCCACAAAGCAGAAGTTTCCGCCAATATAGTCTTCACTCGTGGTCGTGGTGGATTGCCAGCGCGTTGGAGTCCCAGTCACCGCTTCAGTGGCCGTGCTGTTCATCGTCTTGGCAACGTCGAAGAAACGGTCATAGAGCATCAGGCTGTTATTGATGATGCTGGAGCTGAAGTCGGCCCCTGTCAGGCGCATGGTGCCCGCTGCCGGGTTGGTCCATGCCATCGCGCCCGTGGTTGAACTCGTTGGGCTGCGGCCACCGGGAGCCGCAGAACCAGCCGCGCCCGCGCCGGGATTGGTGCCAACACGCCAGAGACTCGACGCGACGCCCACAACACCCGTTGGACCGGACTTGGCAATGTTCCCGTTGAAGTTCTGGCTAAAGCCGCCTGAAGCACGGGCCAATGCATCCCCCAGATTTGCGAAACCAGCCGCTGCCATGCCGTATTGAACATGGCCGGAGGCTTTCCACAGGTTCTTCAGATGGTCGTAAAAAGAATCGGCTGCACTGTAGAAAAAGCCACGCTCGAATGTGCCGACAAACTCGCCACCACCGGCAATCCAGACGTTATCGGGAACGTCAATCAGTTTGACGGGAGGACCTGGCCAATCACGGAAATTACGTGAAAGCTGCTCTGCGCGGTCTGTCCCGAGCCATCGTTCAATGCGTTGTGAAGGAATTGGTTTATAGGTATGTTTCATGATTACCCCGTGTAAAGTGTTGTCAAGGCTTGAACATATAGATCGAGCTGGTCTGATTCGGCATGACCAAAGCGCCTATGACATCGCCGCTGTTGTTGTACTGAAAACGCCCGTGCGTGCCGTTAGTTGTCTCAGCCGCTGGCGTTGCCCCGCCTGCTGGCGTCGTGCTGGTCCATACCCACGTATCACCGCCGCTGTAGGGGTTTGCTCCCGGCGTCAGGGTGAACAGCGTCTTTCCACTATCGGCCCATACTTTGAAGCAGGCATTTGCGTTATCCCATGCCATTGGAGCGCCCGTTGTCGGTGCTGTGCCAGAGGTCGTGGGCGAATACTCCACATTGCTGCCGGGGTTGCGAAGGTCAAAGGCGTAGACCGTGGAGCCACTGCACCAGGCCATGATTTCATGAACCGGGTCATAGCCCGCCTTCGCTCCATAACGTGTCGTCGGGAAGTTTTTAGCATAGGTCGTGCGGGCGTCACCAGACAGCGCAATCCGGTTCAGATACTGACCGTTGCCCATAGGCCATACCCACGCATAAGTACCATCAATCACCGTGCAGGCACTGACAGAGCCCGTGCCGCCGCCGCCTGTTGTCAGGTCAGCCAAAGCAGACCATGTGTTCGTATCAAAGTCAAACGCATCACACGCGTTATAAGCGTTTCCGAGGCTGTAATAACCTGGTGCTCCAAGGCACAGCATGCGGTTCGCCGCTGCGTCGTAAGTGAGCGTGTCGTAAGTGTGGCGAGATACAGGATTGCTACTGCCATCGCGTGCGGTGTTCTCAACGCCGGGAACGGTTGGGTCTGTCAGTCGACGCCATGCAGGTGATTCGTCTTCCAGCGGGCCGTAAGCATAAACCTCGTTACCAGCATAGTCTCCGTGCCCGCCGCCAAACACTATCAGGAATGTACCAGCGTGGAAAGCTGCCGAGTAATAGCAGCCGACTGTATTGAGCGTTGCACCGCCCCACGCCGTCACTGTGGCCTGATAGTCAGATGTACCACCGGGGTCTGTTCCTGCCCATCCCACCCCAGACGATGTAAGCGAACTATTCGGCAGGGCATACCACTCACCCGATGTTGCGCTGCTGTAGTGCGATGGCGTCGTGGGAAGGGCCTGTGTCTGAATCTGGCCTTTGTAAGCCGTGGCCGTGGGCGTCAATACATCGCTGTAGGTTGCCAGTGAGCCGGTCATGGTCTTCCATGCGCCTGTCGCTACTACTGTCGTGCCGTCACTGGCATAGATCACTTGCCGCGCCTGCTTTCCAGCGGCTATGTCCCGTCCACGAAAATAAAAGGTCTGTGAGGTGGCTGTCAGTGGGGTAGTCGCAGTGAAAGCCAAAACCGGATAACTCGCGCCTGCAGGGTCCATTGCGCCCGTGCTGTCGGATGCGTCATTGATGTCGGCCACCACAAGGGTGCCGCCAACTTCGTCTGTCCAGCTACCTGCTATTACTGCCGAAGGGCGGGAGACTGAGGCTACCGTTACCGCCAGGGTGTCATTAGCCAGCCCGCCATCGTTGGTGCTTGTGACCGTGCCTGACCCGCCTGCCGTAGCCGTCAGGTTGGAGGTAAGGCCAGTATTCCAATTGGACGTGTTTAGCGCCAGTGGTGAGCTTGACCAACTGTGCGCAAGGTCAAACGATGGCGTGACGTTGACCGTGGCCCCGCCCGGATCAGCGTCCAGCTTGAACGTGTAGGTCTGTGCCAGTCCGGTGATGGCCGTGGCGCTTCCGGTTACTACTGTCGTGGTCGGAGAACCCCCACCGCCCGCTTCTGACAGCAGCATGGCCGTGCCCAGCCAGTCGCGTGAGTTGGTAAAGTCCCAAGTCTTGGAGCCTGTTGCGCCCGTGCTGGCCAGCGCCTCGTAGTAGCTTCGTAGCGAATTCGTCGTGAATGCCGAGCTTTGCGCAATCGTTGCGCCTGACGGATTGGAGTTGGTCGTGCCCGGAGGATCACTCAGACCATACGCCAAAAGCAGCATCTGGCCTGATGTGCCAGACACTGATGGGGCTGTGGCGTCCGAGCTGGTGCCAGTGTCTGCCGTGCTCGCGCTGGTGAATGTTACGTCGCCACTAGCGTCATAAACATCAAAAACGAACGCACCGTAACTCGCAGCGCTCAACACCACGTTAAACGTGCCAGACTCGCTGCCTGCGCATTCTTTAGTGAAAATCGCCAGCGTGTTGTTGTTATAGGTCTGGTTTAACTGTGACGTGAAGCCGGACGGTGTGCTGATGGTTATGCCGCCGCCGGTGTAGGCAGTTACGCTCAGCACTGCAAGGCTGTTGGCCGTGATACTGCCGGGCCATGTCGCGGCTTTGGAAGTCTCAAAGTTCCATTCGGCTGTTGACGTTCCGGTCAGGCGGGCGATGGTCATATCAACCCTTCGCGCAGACGGCCACGCGGTCAGTGCGCAGCGGGTCGATTGCAGCGTAAGTATTTGCCGCTGCGTTGGTGAACTTTCGCACAGCGGGATAACACGGTGCGCCCACGTTGACGCGCTCAGTCGTTGCGGTCAGGCCGTTGGACTCGCTG
>Ga0075163_10011880_pt1 | contig 11344 bp, 5 predicted proteins | sample JI1023141ADNA_FD_71478 | JGI IMG/M metagenome (GOLD analysis project Ga0075163, IMG submission 71478) | Wastewater effluent complex algal communities from Wisconsin, to seasonally profile nutrient transformation and Carbon sequestration -... | ecosystem: Engineered > WWTP > Effluent > Algae...
GTGCTGGCCGATCCTGCGGATTCAAACCGATACCTGACTGCCGAAGGCAGCGAGGAGATCACTGCGTACTCCGAGGAGATCCGCGTCGCGGGAGCGGACAGCGAAATCCTGCAGGTCCGGGAGACACGCTGGGGGCCGATCCTCGCCAGCGACAGCGACGGGACGCCGTTGGCCCTGGCATGGACGGCCGAACGCGAAGGATCGGTGAATCTCGAATTGATGCGTCTGGAATCGGCGGAAACCGCCGACGAAGGGGTGGCGATCGTGCAACAGGCCGGCATGCCGGCGCAGAATTTTCTCGTCGCCGACCGCTTCGGCAGCATTGCCTGGACGATCGCCGGTCGCATCCCTCGACGCAGCAGCGACTACGACCCGCGCCTCCCGGCCGACTGGAGCAAGCCAGGCACCGGATGGAACGGCTGGGTCGCGCCGGTCGACTATCCGTTGATCTCCAACCCCCCGTGGCAACGTCTGTGGACGGCGAATGCCCGCGTTGTCGACGAGGGCCAGCACTTCGATCGGCTTGGCGACGGCGGCTATGATCTCGGTGCCCGCCAGCAACAAATCCGCGATGACCTGCAAGCGAAGGATCATTTCACGGCCGCCGACATGCTCGATATCCAGCTCGATGACCGCGCACTGTTCCTTGAGCCCTGGCGCAAGCGGCTGGTCGACCTGCTCGAACACAACTCCGCGACTCCGCAACGCTCCGCGATGCGCAAGGCACTGGACGACTGGGACGGGCATGCATCGATCCAGTCGGTCGGCTATCGCGCAGTCCGCGCCTGGCGCAACGAGGTCAAGGACACCGTGCTCGATGCATTCGCCGCCGCCGTCCGCGTGCGCTACGCCGACTTCGACACGCCGAAGCTCCCGCAATTCGAGCATGCCCTCTGGATGCTCCTCGAGCGGCACCCGCTGCATCTGCTTCCGCCCGGATACGCGGACTGGGACGCCTTGCAACTGGACTGCCTTGATCGTGTCGCAGCCGCGCTCGACAAGCAGCCCGGCGGAATTGCCGCGCGAACCTGGGGTGAGCGCAATACCGCACGCATCACCCATCCGATCTCGCGCGCCCTGCCCGGGTTCGTTGCACGCCTGCTCGACATGCCGGCCGACCCGCTGCCCGGCGATTCGAACATGCCGCGCGTGCAGGGACCAAAATTCGGCGCGTCGGAACGCTTTGCCGTTGCACCGGGTGACGAGGAGCACGGCTATTTCGAATTGCCCGGCGGCCAGAGCGGCCACCCGCTGTCACCGTTCTACGGTGCCGGTCATCGCGACTGGGTCGAAGGCAAGCCGACACCGTTCCTGCCGGGGCCCGCTTTGCACGAGCTGCTTGTTGAGCCCTTGTCGCACTGACCCGAAGATCGCTGGCCAGATCCTGTCGCGGGCCGCAACAGGATCTGGTCGGACAACGAGCGCTACGGCGATTCGAAACCGCTCTGGAAGATCACATCGCTGGTCGGCACGAGGATAGCGACATTGAACGCTGCCGGCGTTCCTGGCTCGGCAACCTTGAGTTCGCTTGTGCCGGGGCCCGGCGGCACGTTCAGCGTGACCGAGAACAGATAGAGCGAACCCCAGTCGAGCGATGCCCCGACCGGAGCCGTCCACGCCAGTTGTCCGCCGGCCGGGCTGAAGGTCCAGTCGTTCGCTGCGGTCAGATCGCCATCGCTGAAGCGGTTCGCGATCACGTTGGCGCCCGCCGGCAAAGGTAGCTTGAATGCGTCGAAACCCTTGTTCCGGACGACCTCGAGATTCGGCTCGGTGCCGGTCGTGACGGCTCGCGAGAAATCCAGATCATGCACGGCATAGTGGTAGCGCCACTGGTTGTTGCCCAGATTGGTCACGCGCACCGCCACCTTCGTGTGTCCCTCGCTGACCGCCAGTTCGGAATTCTGCACGACGGTACCGGCGGGCGGATTGTCCACCCAGCGATCGGTGACTGAACCGAGCTTGAAGTTGCCCTGTCCCGCGAATGTCCAGTTGCCTGCGGAATAGGTCGGGGTGCCCTCGATCGTCGCCATCGAGTTGTAGATGTTGATGTCCTGGCGCGCCAGGTACCATGAATCGAAGAGATAGGTCGCACCGGGATTCACGGTATTGCTGATCTGCGCTTCGTTGACGACCATGCGCCGCACGAAGCCATCGTCGGACGGGCTCGAATTGGTATTGCTGCCGACGCAACCCGGGTCATACAAGGAATGGCAGCGACCCCATTGATTGGTCGCCGGAATGATCTCCGAGCGGAAACCCATTGCCCCGTTCGAGTTGTTGTTGCCGGTGCTGTACACATCGCTGCATGAGCGGCCAAGGATGTGGCTGTCGAAATTCTCGCCAGGCGCACATCCGTTGTTCAGCGTAAGGAATGCGTGCTTCACGCCGGATCGGCCGATCTGCTCGATGCTGCCATCGGCATTGATACGGTAAAGATCCCAGATCAGGAACGGGTGCTGATCGTTGTTGTACGGCGGAAAATTGCCGGAAAACTTCGAATGCCACGGAATCCAGGCGGTCCAGAGTGCCGAGCTGGTACCGCTGGTCGTGCTGGTACCGCCGGAGACGCTCTGTGCCGCGCTGCCGGCGTTGACGTTGTTGCGCAAGGTCGAGTTCGGCGCAAACACGACGCTTCCGCTCCCACCCGGGCCGGTAGTGTTGCTGGCATTGACGCGACCGACCGAAATGTCCTGCATGAAAAGATCGGCCTGGTAGACCACGCCAGGCGCCTGGCCGACGACCTGCTCGCCGTGGTAATGCGTCGTGGTTCCGCGCGGATCAGCCTGCCCACCGCCGCCCTGGCGCGTCACTTCGGTGAGGATCTCGAGATCGGCGACCGTTTCGGTCGACATTTCCGGATGTCCGACACGTTCAGCGAGTGCGGGTGAAATGCGCATGTCGGCGGTGTAGATCGCCAGCACGTGGTTTTCCCGCACCAGTTCGTACATGAGCTTGTCGATGTAGAACCAGGCCTTGCCGTCGCCGCTGACCACATCGAGCCACATCGGATTCCCGGCATTCGGGCGCAACCGGAAATCGACAAGCGGGATCACGCTGCCATCCTGCAGCGCCAGTTCATAGCCGCCGCGGGCTTGCAGCGAGCCACCGAGGAAACCCGCAAACGATCCACGAGCCGCCTGGAACTGGATGCTGCCGCTCTCGCGCAAGCCGAACAGATCGATGCCCGCCGCTTGCGGAACATTGAGTCCGTCGGTCAGTCGTGCGCTGCCTGCGGCAAGCGCGCCCGGCTTGCTCCTGATCGTGATTCCTATGCTGTGCAGGTTGCTGATGTTCAGGCGCAAGCCTACGGTTCCGCCCCAGGCTGCCCAATCGGTGTTCGGCAAGACCGCCTGATCTGTTGCGGCGTTCTCCGCAAACGAAGCCATCGGGCAAAACGCAAGTGCCGCAGCAAGGGAAAGAAGTGTGAGTTTCACGACGCAAGCCCCATTGGGAAAGTGATTGACCGGATGTGCTCCTGCACGACCACCGGATTCAGGATTCCTGCCTGCCGGAACTGCCAAGAACACCGCGGCCGAAAAAAGAAGCCACCCGCGAGGGCCGCGCCGCTGAACACACTGCAATCCGCGTTAACCGCAAAATGGTATCACCAACCCGGATTTGCATGCCTTGACTCCCCAGGCACGGGCAACGACCGGCCAACGCAGTGGCGCCGATCGCATCCCGCCGTGCCCGTCAGGCGCTCCGAAGCGGCTTGCCGCTTACTCGAACCCGTGCTGAAAAATCACGTCCGTCGCCGGCATCAGGACAGGGACATCGAGTGTCGCGGGCGTCCCCGCCTGGGCAATGGCCAACACGGCAGAACCGCTCTTCGGGGGCGAGTCCGTCGTTACCGAGAACAGATACAGCGTGCCCCAGTCCAGCGACGCCCCGGCCGGTGCCGCCCATGTGAGCTGACCGCCGGCAGAGCTGAATGTCCAATCATTGCCCGACACCAGATCGCCATCGCTGAACTTGTTCGCGATGACATTGACGCCGGCTGACAACGGCATGCGGAACTGATTGAAACCCTTGTTCGAAAGCACGTCGAGATTGGGTTCGCTACCCGCCGTCTGGGCACGCGCAAAATCGAGATTGTGGACTGCATAGTGATAGCGCCACTGGCCATTGCCGAGATTCGTTACCCGCACTGCGACCTTCGCGTGTCCTTCGCCAACCGCCAGTTCCGAATTCAGCGCAACCGTGCCGGCCGGAAGATTCTCGACCCAGCGGTCGGTCACCGAGCCAAGCCTGTAGTTGGCTTGTCCGGCAAACGTCCAGTTGCCGCCCGAAAACGTCGGCGTGCCGGTGATTGTGGCCATCGAGTTGTAGATGTTGATGTCCTGGCGCGCCAGGTACCAGGAATCAAACAGATAGCTCGCGCCCGGATTCACCGTGTTGCTGATCTGCGCTTCGTTGACGACCATGCGCCGCACGAAGCCATCGTCGGGCGGATTCGAATTGGTGTTGTTGCCAACGCAACCCGGGTCGAACAGCGAATGACAACGTCCCCATTGATTGGTCGCCGGGATGATCTCGGTACGGAACGAAAGATCCTGGTTCGCATCATTGTTTCCGGTGCTGTAGGTGTCACTGCATGAACGCCCGAGTACCTGATTGTCGAAATTCTCGCCCGCCGCGCAGCCCTGATTCGTGGTCAGCCAGGCGTGCTTGACTCCTGATCGGCCGATCTGCTCGATGCTGCCGTCCGAATTGATCCGGTACATGTTCCAGATCAGGAATGGGTGCTGGTCGTTGCCATAGGGGGCGAAATTGCCGCTGAATTTCGAATGCCACGGAATCCAGGCGGTCCAGAGCGCGGAGCTCGTGCCGGCACTGCCCTGCCCGGAAATCGTCGTCGCCGCGGATCCGGCATTGACATTGTTTCTCAGTGTGGAGTTTGGAGCAAAAACTACTTTGCCGCTACCGCCCGATCCGGTCACGTTGCTTGAATTGACGCGCGAAACCGAAATCGCCTGCATGAACAGGTCGGCCTGATAGACGACTCCGGCCGCCTGCCCAACGACCTGCTCGCCGTGATAGTGGCTCGGCGAAGGGGTCCCTCCGAGGATGCCTCCACCGCCCTGCCGTGTCACCGCAGTGAGAATTTCCAGGTCTCCGGCGGGCGCGCCGGTCAACTCCGGATGACCCACCCGCATGGCAAGCGCCCGAGTGACACGCATGTCAGCCGTATAGACGGCCAGAACACGATTGTCGTTGACGAGCCCGTACATCAGTTTGTCGATATAGAACCAGACCTTGCCGTCACCGCTGACGACTTCGAGCTGCATCGCGTTGCCGGCATCCGGTCGCAGGCGGAAATCGACCAATGGAATGCTGCCGCCATCCTGCAGGGCAAGCGAATAGCCGCCACGTGACTGCAGCGAGCCGCCGAGGAATCCAGCGAATGAACCAAGCTCGGCCCTGAACTGGATGCTGCTGCCTTCGCGGATTCCGAACAACTCGGAATTGAGCGCCTGGCGCACGTTGAGGCCATCGGTCAACCTCGCGCTGTCGGCAGGAAGTTTCCCGGGACTGTCAGCAATGGTGATACCCATGCTGGCCAATGTGTTCGTGTTGAGCCGGAGCGCAATCGTTCCACCCCAGGCCGCCCAGTCGTTCGTCGCTGCATCGCTGACGGGTGGAACCGCGGCGATCGAATATGCCTGCGGCAGGAACACAATCGCCAGAGCGATCGCGATTTGCTTGAGATTCATGGGGTCAGCCTCGGTGGGTCATGTGGATGAAAGTTGAGATCGTCGTGCGGAAACCATGCTGCCTTCCGGTTGCACAAACTTGCGGCGGAAGGTTTTTCACGGCGTGGAAACGCTACCCGAAGCGATCGACTCGGGTGGCGACTTGCCATAGCCCTGCTGGAAAACCGTGTCATCAAAACTGTGCGCGAAGATGCGATCGCCCGCCGGCGGCCCATTCCACAGTTGATAGGCGAACGCGCCACGCGAGCGCGCCATCGGCCCGACAACGGCGGGCCGGCCTGGCTCACCCGCGCACATGGCATTCTCGCCGGGAATGTTGCGCTCGACAGCCTGGTCACGCAGGAACTCGAGGTACTCGCGACTGGAGGTCTGGTAGTAGAGACGCGCGGTCACGGTCAGCGGACCTGGCGTCGCTGGCGGTATCACCGCAGCGTAGTCGCCCTCGTCGTAGTTGACGAGGATGCCGCTGCCTGGCGTCGTTTCCGGATAGCTTGCGCCAACCGGACGCAGTTCGTAGCCATTCGGGTCATCAATCGTTGCAGGATGCAGGCCGCTCGGTGGAATCCGGTTGTCCTTGGCAATGCAGTCGTTGAGCACGAAATGGAAAATCTTCCGGCCCAGTCCGTCCACGGCATCGCAAGTGCCCGTGCCATTGCGGTTCCAGATCCCCTGCAAGGCTTCGTAGATCCTCAACTGCGGATCGAGTGCCAGGGTCGCGCTCGATGCGTCGTAGGCGCCGCTCTGGAACACCAGCACGCCATTGAGATCGCGCACCTGGACATTCAGCCACATGCGCCGACCTTCGGCATATCCACTCGGCAACTTGTGTCCACTGTTGTTGGTAACGCGCACGCGGGCACTGATCGCACCAGCCGTGCCGCCGCTCGCCGGCGTGTACGAGAGCAACGAGACATCGACATCGGCAGCAGTCATCAACAGTTCGCGGGCCCATTCGACAGTGCGATCGAAACTCGCCTGACGACCTACGCCACCTGCCGATCCCGGAACACCCGTGGTATCGGCATATTCGCCCTTGATGATCTGCGGAACCCAGGTATTGCCACCGACAAATTCATGTACCGGCAGATTTCCGGTGCGGCTCGGCCCACCGCTGCAGGCTGTCGCCGTGGGATCCTGGCTGTCCGGCATGTGGCATGCCTGGCATGTCATGCCTCCCGGTGTCGAGAAACTGCTCTGCTTCCATTCGCTGTAGGTGCGTTCGATCGGAAACGGGAGCGAGGTGTCGGTTCCATCGGCCAGTTTCAGCGTCTTCAACGCCCCGACATCGGTGATCGGTGTCGTCACATCGTGGCAGGAGCCGCACAACGCGCTCTGTTCGTGGAAGCTCGATTGCGCCCACGCATGGGGTGGAGAGAATCCGCCCGGGTAGGTATACGGACCGCGCCGGCACGGCTCTCCTTCGGTCCCGTTGCACTCGGTGTCGTCGAGCCAGACGTTGGCGTTGCCGATCATGGTGGGCTCGCCATTCGGGCCATTGGGCACGAGCCGATGACAAAAATGACAGGCGACGCCGCTGAAGTCATTGGAGAAATCGGTTGCATCCGGCGAGCCTTCGAGCAGGCATCCATTGGCTCCTTTCACAGGGTCGTTCGGCGCTCCGAAACCCGACTTGACCACGCGACCGCCGTACCACCCCGTCGAGGTATGGCAACGCAGGCAGAAGTCGCCCACGCCTGGAACATCCTTGTTGGCGACGTCCAGCGCCGCCCAGAACAGCGGATCGCGGGTCGCATTGGCCATCATCGACCCGCTCCAGGTCGTATGCGGTCGATAGTTCGGGCTGGTTCCCGACGACCCGCTATGGCAACCACCGCAGGAGTCGGATGCGAGCAGTGGAAAAAGAACGCCGGGCTGCGTGCCATGCGGCGTGAAGTCGATTGCCTGAACGCTGCAGGGCATTACGAGCATCGCGAGAACAGCAAGGATACTCGCCAGACAGCGCTTGGACAGTCGACTCGTCACGTGCCGCTTCCGCACTACACCCGCCTCGATAGCCGATTTCGGCACGCCGCCCCCCGCACCGACCGCGCGTTCGATACCGACGCCTGGGAATCGCATGTACGCCTGCGCGAGACCGGTGACGGGCGCCTCACGTGCACAGGAAACCATGCGCTTGCCTTCCCGCCATTTCACGGAAGTGCGACGGCAATGCTCCCGCCATCACGGGACCATCATCGGCAGTGCCAAAAGGCAGCGCCGACAAGCTGGCCACACGGCCAAAGCGTCGGCGTCGCACTCGGGAATCAGAAGAACTCAAGACGCGCCCCGGGAACCAGCACATCGAAACCATTGGCGAAGATCAGGTCGGCCCACGGTCCGAACGGATACAGCGTCGGCCCGGCCTTCTTGCACACCATCGAGTCCTGCGGCAGGCACGAAACGCCACCGCCACCGCAACCGTTCGGCCAGCTGTTCGCTGTCGCGTCGCGGACGCTGACGTGGTAGTAGAGGGCCTGATTCGTGTTCGCGATGCTCTCGCCATTGACCAGTACGTTCTTGTCCATGGTGCAATCGAACAGGTTGTTGTTCGGGCTGTCGGCATACTCGTTGGCGTGCACCTTGGTTGCCATGAAATCAACCGTGTGGAAATTGCGCCCGGACTCGTTCGTCACAGCGTCATAGTCGGTGGCGCCCGGAACAAAACGAAAGCCATTTCCAGATGTCGCATTGCGCACCGACCAGGTGCGCGGACCGCCGCCGATGCCACCGCCGCTGCTGCGAAGATCGCTGAACTCGGCAGCCTGATCCTGATTGTCGATGCTGACGGTGTTGTTGCCGAGGCCCTCGATATCGAACTCGAAACGCCAGTAATTGTGATGCCAGTGGGTCACGTTGTTGAATGTACCGGTGCCGTTGCCGAATCCGAACGTCGGGACGATGCGACCGTCGACATAGAATTCCATTCGCGAGGCATACCGGTACCAGTCGGCACTGTACTGGGCGGTCAAGCGGACGTGGTCACCCATGTTCTCGATGGCGACGCCATTCGCGCACGTGTAGCCAGCGGGAATCGGCAACTGGAATGGACAAGCTCCGTAGGAAGCGGTCGCATCCGTCGAACGGTCGCACGAAGTAATCGCCGGATTGCCGCCGTCCGGGATATTTCCAAGCTGGTTCTGCACACCCGAGGCAGCCAGCGTGCCGGTCGGCGTGTTCTTCCAGTCGCGGTAGCAATCGCCGCCCTGTCCACCCTTGTATTCCGCAAACAGCATGGGCGCATGGGCGCGGCGCATGACCAATTGGCCGTTCCAGTACACGTTGCGCAACTCCATCCCGGAACCGTCTGCGCCAACGCTTTGATTGGGTGGCAACCAGCACATTTCCCATATCGGGTTTACCGCCGGCCAGCTCAGTTTCTTTTCCGGCGAAACACACGTCGGGGAGCCGCCGCCTGCATGCGCAACCGACGCAGATCCCATCGACAAAACAGCAACCGCAAGTACACAGTTCAGGAATCGCATGGCTCAATGTTCCTCGTCTCGTTGGACAACTTTCTTGCCTGAAGGGAGATAATCGGGATAAACCACTTCGTCACGCATCAAGTCGACGACCGAATGCAGGATCGCGGTATTGCCGTCGTCTACGACAGCGATGGCACGAATGCAGCGCGAGCCAGTGTCGCACCAACGATCCCCCGGTTCACGCATGACGAAACCGCCTGCCCAGAAGGTTACGCCGGGCTTGTTGACCAGATCGCGAGTCCGCGGGTCCGCGCGCACGAGCGCTTCGACTCGAGCCTGCTCGGCGGTCGTGAGGCTCGACTCCGAAAGTTGCGACTCGTCGGTATGAATAACCGAACCCGCCGGATCGAAGACGCGGACGATCATCTTGCCGCGATCATAGTCCCAGCCTCGGGTCACGACGCATCGCGCGTCCGCAGGTCGCCGGGCCTGGTCGGGACAGAAGTCGGTGACTCTGCGGGATTCCACATAACCGCGCATGCGGCCGCTGTGGTCGATTCCGGCATCGGCGCGGAGATCGGAACGCGTGCTGCAGGCGGCGAGAAGCAGCATGCTGGCAGCCAGCAAGCTGCGAAAGCAAACCGCTGGATCAGGCACCTGCAGGTTGAAGGTTTCGCGAAGTTTCATTCGGAAGTTACTCGCTGGATTTCAATTGGGACTTGTGATCGAGGAGACGCTACCAGCCGTTTCGGGCGGCGACTTTCCGTAGGTCGGATTCGTCCAGAGCTGGAACATGTATTCGCCCCGCGACACCGATTGCGGGCCGACATCGAAAGGGCGGTTCGGGCCAGCGGCACACAAGGTATTTTCCGCAGGGATGATCGGCGCGGTGATCGCCTGGTCACGCAGGAACTCGATGTATTCCTTGCTCGAAACCTGGAACTTGAGTTCGGCCTTCACCTGGATCGGTCGAGCGGTTCCAGCCGGCAGCGTGAAGACGTAGTCGCTGGTGTCGTAGTTGACCAGCGTGCCCGAGCCCGCCGAGGTTTCCGCATACGTGTAGCCAACGGGGCGCATCTCGTCCGCGTTCGGGTCGGAGGCACTGGCCGGGTGGAAACCGAGCGGCGGGATGCGGTTGTCCTTGCGGATGCAATTGTTGAGGACGAAATGGAACTGCGCCTTGCCGGCGTCCTCGATCTTGCATTCGCCGGGCGAACCTGGCGTCCAGATCCCCTGCAGGGTTTCGTAGACCTTGGCCTGGCCATCGAGCGTCAATTCCGCGGTCAGCGGATCATACGCCGCGCTTTCACCCACCACTGCGTTTGTGGCGCTCAGCGCCTTGACATTGAGCCACATGCGACGGCCTTCCGAGTATCCGGTAGGCAGCTTGTGTCCGCTGAGGTTGGTGACCTTGACGCGCACGCTGATCGAACCGGCCGATCCGGCCGTCGGCGCCGTATAGGAAAGGATCGAGGCTTGAACTTGGGCAGCCGCGGCCAGCATGGCCTGGGCGCTCGCGATCGTGCGATCGTAGTCGGCTTCTCGGCCAAACCCGGTCACGCTGTTCGCGTATTCCGCCTTGATGATCGCCGGTATCCAGGTGTTGGCCCCGGCGAATTCGTGCACGGGAAGGTTGCCGGTACGTGAGCCATCCGGGTTCTGGTTGCAGGCTTTCGCAGTCGCGTCGACGCTGGATCGCATGTGACATGACTGGCACTGCTGGGCTCGGGCGATCGCAGGCGTGCCGGATGCACCCTCGCCAAGACCATCGCGGTAGATCGCGTCGGAGAACAGGCTGCTGTTCCATTCCGAGTAGGTGCGCTCGATCGGCATCGGCCGCGTCGTCGTCACGCCTCCTTCGAGCACGAGCGTCTTGAGCGGCCCGACGTCGGTATCGGGCGTGGTCACGTCGTGGCAGCTGCCGCAGAGCGTGGAGTCTTCGTGATAGGCGGATTTCACCCAGCCATGCGGCGCCTCGAGCATGCCGTTTGCGTAGGTATATGGCCCACGGCGACATGGACCGCCGTATACCGATCCGTCCGGAGTGGTGCAACTTGTCGCGTTGTCGATCCAGATATTGGCATTGCCGATCATGCCGGCCTGGCCGCCAGGACCGGTCGGCATCATGCGATGGCAGAAGTGGCAGGTGATCCCCGCGTAGTCGTTGCCCTTGTTGTCGTCGTCATTGAAGTCGCCGGTCAACTGGCA
>Ga0075163_10011881_pt1 | contig 11344 bp, 7 predicted proteins | sample JI1023141ADNA_FD_71478 | JGI IMG/M metagenome (GOLD analysis project Ga0075163, IMG submission 71478) | Wastewater effluent complex algal communities from Wisconsin, to seasonally profile nutrient transformation and Carbon sequestration -... | ecosystem: Engineered > WWTP > Effluent > Algae...
TCGGCTGGTCGGGGCTGAGCGGGGCCATCCCCGAAGAGGAGCAGCGGGTGCTCGACGAGCGCCACCGGGCCCTGCGGACGGTGCCTGTCGAGCTCACGCCCGCGGAGGTGGAGCGCTACTACGAGGGCTACTGCAGCGGGCTCCTCTGGCCGCTCTTCCACTCCTTCCTCGGGCAGCTTCCGCTCGACGTGCCCGACTGGCCCCTCTACGTCTCGGCGAACGAGCGCTTCGCGGAGGCGATCGTCGCCCATTGCCAGCCAGGCGATCTCGTGTGGATCCACGACTACCAGCTCATGCTGCTGCCGCGCATGATCCGGGACCGCCTGCCGACGGCGCGCATCGGATTCTTCCTCCACATCCCCTTCCCGTCGTCGGAGACGTTCCGCACCCTGCCCTCCCGGCGTCGCCTGCTCGAGGGTCTGCTCGGCGCCGACTTGATCGGGTTCCACACGGCCGCGTACATGCGAAACTTCGCCTCCTCGGCGCTGCACGTGCTCGGCGCCACGACCGAGGTCGATCAGCTGCGATGGCGCGGTCGGGCGTCCACGCTCGGAGTCTTCCCGATGGGCATCGACGCCGAGGGCTTCGCCGAGCGCGCTTCTACCCCGTCGGTCGAGGACCTGGTCTCGGATTTTCGAGGTCCGTCGACGGAGCGCTTGCTCGTCGGGATCGATCGCCTCGACTACACGAAGGGCATCCCCCGCCGCCTGTTGGCCTACGAGCGACTGCTCGAGCAGCACCCCGAGCTCCTGGGCCGCGTCCGGCTCGTGCAGGTCGCGGTTCCTTCGCGCACCAACGTCGACGCCTACGCCGAGTTCCGGAGCCAGGTCGACGCGCTCGTGGGCCGCATCAACGGTCGCTTCGGCACCCCTCAGTGGGCGCCCGTCCACTACGTGTTCCGGAACCTCCCGGAGGATCAGATCGTGGCGCTCTACCGCGCCGCGGACGTGATGCTCGTCACCCCGATCCGCGACGGGATGAACCTGGTCGCGAAGGAGTTCTGCGCGTCCCGCGTCGACCTCGGCGGCGTCCTCGTCCTCTCCGAGTTCGCGGGGGCAGCGTCGGAGCTCGGCGAGGCGATCATCGTCAACCCCTACGATCTGGACGAGACGGCCGCGGCGATCCACCGGGCGCTCACCCTCCCCGACGACGACCGCCGCGGGCGCATGGAGATGCTCCGCCAGCGCGTGCTCTCCTACGACGTGCACCACTGGGCCGCGAAGTTCATGGAGTCCCTCGAGATGTCGAGCGCCCTGCCCGATCACGTCGACCTCTCGTTCTCGACCGCGGAGGAGCGCATTCGCGCCGTCGATACGATGCGCGCGGCGCACTCCCTCGGCCTCCTCCTCGACTACGACGGCACGCTCGTCGCCATCGCCCCAGCGCCCGATCTCGCGAAGCCGGACGCGCAGCTGCTCGCGCTCCTCGCGCATCTACGCGAGCGCCCAGGCCTCGAGATCCACATCGTGAGCGGCCGCTCGCGGGACGTGCTCGACCGGTGGCTCGGCTCGCTCAACGTGTACCTGCACGCGGAGCACGGCTTCTGGTCGAAGGCGCCGTCGGCGCCGTGGGTGGGGCGCGAGGCGCTCTCGGACGTGTGGCGCAAGCCGGCGCTCGAGATCCTCCGTGACTTCGCCGAGCGCACGCCCGGCTCGCTCGTGGAAGAGAAGTCGAGCGGGCTCGCGTGGCACTATCGCCTCTGCGATCCGGAGTACGGCCTCTTCCAGGTCAACGAGCTGAAGGCCCACCTCTCTGCGCTGCTCGCGAACGCCCCAGTCGAGATCCTCTCCGGCGACAAGGTCGTCGAGCTGCGGCCGCATGGCGCGAACAAGGGCCGCGCCGTCTTCGACATCGTCGCGCGCGCGCCGCGCGGGATGGTGTTCGCCGCGTTTGGCGACGACGTCACGGACGAGGACATGTTCACCGCCGTCGCCGACCCCGCGCTGACTTTCCACGTCGGCGCGGCGCCGAGCCGCGCCCGCTGTCGACTCGAGTCCCCCGAGGACGTGCGGCGGATCCTCGTCGCGCTCGCGGAGGGCTGAACGCGGCGAGGTTCTGGACGTGACTCCCCGTGGGACGCCGTGATCCTCGCGCCGCGCGATGCCCCTGCCTCCGCGACGGTCGTTCGTGACGACGAGACAAAGAGCTGAGCTCGAGCGCGTAGAGCTGGGCGCCGCGCCGCACGTGGGCGACGGTTGCGCCCCGTGAGCGAGCCCCGACCGACGAGCGAAGGCAACCCGATGCCGATCGAGGCGTACTGCTTCGAATCCCGGTTCAACCTGAAGGAGCTGCCGAGTTGGCTCCCGGAGATCTCCACGTCCCGGGCCTCCCCCACGCTGCTCGTCGGGCGCGCGGGGTCGAGCGGCTCCATCTATGCGTTCGACTTCGGCGCGCTCGTGTTCGTGAACGTGGACCAGACGCAGATCGAGGCGGTCGTCGCCTCGTTCCAGCAGCGGCTACCGGCGGAGCCGCACCCGCCGCTCCGCGAGACGTTCACGCTCCGCATCGACTCGTCGAAGGAGACGCCGGAGATCTCCTTCGACACCGTCACGCTCCCGAAGCTCACCCCGCTGGCGCTGGACTGCGTCGCCACCGTCCTCGCGCAGAGCGTGACCATCGACTACTACGACGAGGATCTGACGACGATCCTCGGCCGCGTCGGCGCGGTGGCGATGGAGTTCGTGAAGGGCGGGCGGCTGCGGACCTCGCGAAAGGAGCTCGTGCGGTTCGTCTCGTCGTCGATCGCCTCGCAGGTGGAGATGATCAACTCCATCTCGCTGCTCGACAAGCCCGACTTCACCTGGTCCGACGAGGCGTCCGAGCGGCTGTACGACATCCTTCGCCACCACCTCGACATCCCGGAGCGCTACAAGGCCCTCGAGACGAAGCTCACGACGATCCGCGAGTCGCTCTCGCAGTTCCTCGAGATCCACGCGGTGCGGCGCTCGTTCCTCCTCGAGGCGATGGTGGTCCTCCTGATCACGTTCGAGATCGTGCTGTCCCTCACCGAGTTCCTCCGTCACTGAGCGCGCTCCGCTCCCCGAGGCACCTCTCGGGGCGTGAGGGCCTATGGGCGCCTCCAGCGCCCAGGCTCCGCAAAGAGGAGAGCATCGCCGCGGCTGGCGGTCGCGCGGGCGTCGAGGCCTGCCTCGAGCGGCGCGTCGAGGCCGCGGCGTTCTACCCCAGCTTCGAGACGAGGTTCTCCCGCGCGGCCTCGATCAGCGCGGCGACCGCGGGATGACGGACCCGGCGATCGACCGTCACCGCGTAGTACCGCTCGTGAAGTCCGCGCAGCGCGCCGATCCGCACGACGTCGTCGCGATCGTCGAGCTCGGCTTGGAGCGCGGCTCGAACGGGGAAGAGCCCGCGTCCGCGCAGGCCGAAGGCGCGCATCATCGCGGCGTCCTCGAACTCGCCCTCGATCTCCACCCTGATGCCTCGGTCGACCAGCCACCGGTCGACCAACCGCCGGAGACTCGTGCCCGCGGACGGGAGCAGCAGCGGCGCGCCATCCAGCGACGAAGGGAACCCCTTCCTCCAGCGTCGGGCCAGCGACGCCGTCCCGTAGAGGAGCACGTCGCTCTCACCGAGGAGATGCGAGAACGCCTTGTGAGATCTGGAGGGCGGAGCTGGCGCGTCGGTGAGCACGAGGTGGAGCTTGCCAGCGACGAGATCTTCCACGAGGCGCTCGATGCTGTCGTGCCGCATCGCGCCGAGTCGGTGGCTACCCACCGCGAGCGCGGGCTCGAGGAGCCGGCAGACCACGGTCTTGGGTAGCGCGGGGAGGGCGCCGACGCGAAGCTCGGCTCGCCTGCCTTCTCCGCGACCTCGCGCGAGGTCGACGATCTCGCGTCCCGCTCGAAAGATCTCCTCGGACCGGCTTGCGACGTCCGTACCGAACGGCGTCAGCGCGAGTCTTCGTCCCTGCCGTTCGAAGAGAGGCGCGCCGAGGAAGTCCTCGAGCGACTTGAGCTGCGTGCTCAACGTCGAGTGGGTGAGGCGCAGCGAGCGCGCCGCGCGGCTGAGGCTCCCCTCGCGGGCGATCCGCCAGAAATAGTGGAGGTGGTGATAGTTCAGCCACTCATCGTGGATCCCTGCTGTCGAGTTCTTCGACATCGCTTGTCGAGCGTTCGTCATGGTTCTGGGGCGCACACATTGTCATGTTGATCGCCGAACGGCATTCATCATCGCCGACCACCATCGCCGTCGAACCCGCCAGCAAGGAGAGTTCCGTGCTCACGACCCCGACGCTTCCGCACCCGGACCCGCACGGTTCTCCTCCGCCGCAGGCCCAGGAGCGCCGCGTGCGGAGGGTGATGGTCGGCGTCGGCATCGACAGCGCCTCGGCGACCGCGCTCGTCCGCGCAGATCACTTCGCGCGCGTGCTCGACGCCGCGCTGACCATCGTCCACGTCATCCCGTCGCGCCGACCGTTCGAGCCTCTGACGCGCGAGGTCCCCCAGGAGGTCGCGAGGGCGACGCCGCTCGTCCGCGCCTGCATCGGACCCGTTCGCCGGTGGGCCGAGTCCCTGCTCGGACGCGAGATCCAGCCCGGGGCGCTCGTGCTGGGGCACGGACCGGTGGAGAAGACGCTGCTCGACGCCGTTCGCGACGTCACGCCGGATCTCCTGGTGCTGGGGCCGGGGCGCCTCACGCGCCGGCTCGTCTGTTCGGGGCGCCGCCCGCTGCTCGTCGCGCGCCCCTCGACAGGCACCGCGCGGATCGTCGCGTCGACGGACTTCAGCGATCCGACGTTCCCCGTGCTCCGTCGGGCCGTCGATCTCGGTCGCCGCCTCAACGCCGACGTGACGTTCGTGACCAGCGCGCGCAGCGCCGAGGCTCCGGCGCGCGCCGAGGATGCGCCGGAGCCGCTCGTCCATGCGCTCACGAGTCGATTCGGAGGGCCCCTCGAGGTCGTGTGCTCCGCGCGCGCGGCGCCCGATGCGGCCCTCGCGGCTGCGCGCGAACGGAGGGCCGATCTGCTCGTCGTCGGCTCCCGTCCCTCGTCCAGTCACGGCTGGCCCGAAGACGCGGGTCAGCAGGTCGCTGACGCCGCGAGCTGCAGCGTCCTCGTCGTACCTCTCCGCGGCGCGAGCCGCGAGAGCCGGCGCCCCATCGGGTCAGGCGCGCCCTAGACACTACGATGAAGCTCGAGATCCACGAGGAATCGCAGGACCCGATGTGGCACCGGTGGGTGATCGCGGTCGCGAGCCTGCTGGCCCTCGCAGGCCTGACCGTGATCTGGACGCCGCCGTCGGCCCTGGCGGCCGGGGAGGACCAGGCGCGGTCTGCGTCGGCTGAGTCGCTGGACAGTCCACGTGCGTCCCTCGACCGGTTTCTCCGCGACTGCCGAGCGGGAGACTATGAGGCGGCGGCCAGGTTCCTCCAGGTCGACGAGGACGGCGCGAAGCTCGCCCGCCGACTGAAGGCGGTCATCGACCGCGGCGGTTGGATCGACCTGGATCGGATCTCCGACGCACAGCACGGCGCCGTCGACGACGGTCTGCCGCCCGACACCGACGAGGTCGCCGCCTTCGACGTCGAATCAGCGGGGCGCGCGTCGATCAAGGTCGTCCGAGCGGTGGACGACGGCGGCGCGAAGTGGGTCTTCACCGAGCGCACCGTCGCCCGGATCGACGCATGGTTCGAGGTCCTGCCAGACCGGTTCGCGATCGAGCACCTGCCGGAGGTCTTGCTGCGCCCGGGCTGGTTGGAGCTCCTCTGGTGGCAGTGGATCGCGGCGCCGCTTCTCGTCCTGCTTGCCGCGATGGGGGGGCGCCTGCTCGGGTGGATCACCCACGCTGTCGTCCGACGGCTCGCGTCCAGGACCAAGACAGAGTGGGACGATGTCTTGCTCGATCGACTGAAGCGCCCCGTCGTCGTCGGATGGGCTGTCGCGCTCGTCTACTTCGCGCTGCCGCTGCTGGCGCTCTACGCCCCCGCGCAGCTCGCCGTCCAGCATGCGCTCGGCGCGTTCGCGATCGTGATCGCGGCGTGGGCGTCCTGGCGGCTCGTCAGCGTCGCCGCGAGCTTCGCAAGCACGACCCCGTGGGCTGCGTCGCGGCCCGCATCCAAGGCGCTCGTGCCGCTCGCGTCGCGGGCTGCGAGCGTCGCGATCCTCGCGCTCTCCGTCATCCTCGTGCTGTCGTATCTGGGCTTCCCCGTGGCGAGCCTCATCGCCGGGCTCGGCGTCGGCGGCCTCGCGCTCGCGCTCGCCGCGCAGAAGACGGTCGAGAACCTCTTCGGGGCGTTCTCGATCGGCCTCGATCAACCGATCCGCGAAGGCGACTTCGTGAGGGTGGACGACGCGGTCGGCACGGTCGAGGCGATCGGCCTGCGGTCGACGCGCATCCGGACCCTCGACCGGACGGTCGTGTCGCTCCCGAACGGGAAGCTCGCGGACATGCGGCTCGAGTCCTTCAGCGCCCGGGATCGGATACGGCTCGCGTGCACGATCGGGCTCGTCTACGAGACCTCGCGCGCGCAGATGCGGACCGTCCTCGAGGGGCTCGAGCGCGTCCTTCGTGACCACCCCAAGATCTGGCCGGACGCGGTCGTGGTCCGGTTCTCCGCGTTCGGGGCGTCGTCCCTCGACATCGAGATCATGGCCTGGTTTCAGACCGCCGAGTGGTCCGAGTTCCAGGAGATCCGCCAGGAGGTGCTCCTGAGCTTCATGGCGGTGGTCGAGGAGGCCGGCTCCGGCTTCGCGTTCCCCACGCGGACCGTGCATCTCGTCGCCGACGCTCGTGGCGCGCCTGCGGACGCAGCAACCTAGAGCTCGCCCATCTCCGCCTCAGACGTCGGCTTCGCTGCTGCCTGCGCGCTGCGAGAGCTGCCGATCGAGGTAGTAGGCGGCGCTGATCAGACCGAGGTGCGTGAACGCCTGGGGAAAGTTCCCGAGGTGCTCACCCGCGGGCCCGAGCTCCTCCGGATAGAGACCGAGGTGGTTCGCGTAGCCCAGCATCTTCTCGAAGTAGTAGCGCGACTTCTGGAGATCCCCCGAGCGCGCGAGGCACTCGGCGTACCAGAACGAGCAGATGCAGAACGTGCCCTCGCCGCCGGACAACCCGTCGACGGCGCCCTGGGTCGTCCGGTAGCGGTACACGAGCGAGTCGTCGACGAGGTCCTCCTCGATCGCCGCCAGCGTGGACAGCCACCTGGGATCCGTCGGGCCGATGAACTTCATGAGAGGCATGAGCAGGGCGGCCGCGTCCAGGACGCGAGCGCCCTTGCTCTGGACGAACGCTCGTCGCTGCGGGTCCCAGAAGTTGTCGAAGATGTCGGTGTAGATCGCATCGCGCTGGGCGCGCCACGCCTCGATCGGCGCGGGGAACGCGCGCTTCTGAGCGAGCCGGATGCCGCGATCGAACGCGACCCAGCTCATGACGCGCGAGAGCAGGAACTCCCGGCGACCGCCGCGGACCTCCCAGATCCCTTCGTCCGGGACGTGCCAGTTCTTCGCGAGCCAGTCGAGCAGACGCCGGAGGTTCCTCCAGAGATCGTGCGAGATGGGCTGCCCGTACTTGTCGTACAGATAGACCGAGTCCATGAGCTCGCCGTAGATGTCGAGCTGCAGCTGCCCCGCCGCCCCGTTTCCGATGCGCGTCGGGCGAGAGCCCATGTACCCGCTCAGGTGGTCCAGCTCCCGCTCGACGAGGTCCTTGCGGCCGTCGAGCCCGTACATGATCTGGAGCGAGCCATCGGGCTCGAGATCCGCGCACCGGTCCTCGATCCAGCGCATGAACGCCGCCGCCTCGTCCGTGAAGCCGAGCCGCATGAGCCCGTACAGCGTGAACGATCCGTCGCGGATCCAGGTGTAGCGGTAGTCCCAGTTCCGCGCGCCGCCGATGTGCTCGGGCAGGCCGAAGGTCGGCGCCGCGACGATCGATCCGTGTCGGCGCGAGGTGAGGAGCTTCAGCGCCAGGGCCGAGCGATCGACGGCCTCGCGCCATCGCCCGCGGTACGTCGAGCGGCCGATCCAGGAGCGCCACGCGTCGCACGTCGTCTTGAACGCGTCGGCGGCGTAGCGCGGGGCCTCGCTGGGCGAGGCGCTCGCCGTCGCGGCCTCGAGGATGAAGCCGGCACTCTCTCCGGCCCGGAGGCGTAGCGTCGCGACCGCCGCGCCGCCCTCGACCGTGAGCGGCACGTCAGTGCGTAGACGGAGCGCGGGGAGACCCGCGCGGCGCGGCACGAACAGCGCGCCCGCGCCGTCGAGCCGGATCTCATGTTCGACGCGGGCATAGTCGAACCGGGGATCACACTTGACGCGGTATTCGACCTCGCCGCGCACGGTCTTCACGCGGCGGACGAGCCGCGTGCCCGTCTGGTCGAGCGGCATGAAGTCCGTGATCTCCGACACGCCGTGCGGCGAGAGGACGCGCGTCAAGAGGACGTTCGTGTTCGGCAGGTACATCTGCTTTCGCCGGCCCTCCCCGAGGTCGGGCTTGATCTGGAACGATCCGCCGATCGTGTCGTCCAGCAGCCGCACGAAGATCGTCGGCGAGTCGAAGTCCGGGAAGCACATGAAGTCGACCGAGCCGTCCATCCCGATCAACGCGACGGTGTTCATGTCCCCGACGACGCCGTACGAATCGATCGGTGCGTGCTCCATGTCGACAGCCTATTCGCGATCGCGACGGTCAGCGGCGTGGAGCGTCCCGGGGGATCGCGCAACACATCGAAGCGCGCGGGGACCAAGGGCGGAGCCGAGCTGGGGGACACGGTCACGGGGGAGCCGTCCCGCACGCGAAGAAGGCCCCCGCCATCAAGCGGTGAGGTTCCCGGCGCACCCGAGCTTCGCCGCATCGAGAGCGACGCGATCCGAGGCGCGCTCGCGCGCTCGCGTCGGTTGAAGCTCTCGCTCCGGTGAGCGTACGTCCGGCCGCCCACACCCGCGCTCAGCGCGCGACGCCGTGCCTCTCGTAGAAGCGCAGCAGCGTCTGCCACTGCTCGTCCGGCTTGTCTGGCATCGGCCCGGCGACGAACCCGACGAGCGCGATCCCGTCCGACAAGCTCCAGATATCGCCCGGGTGACCTCGAACGATCAGGGTGCGGGGCGAGCTCGGTCGGTAGAGCTCGAAGATGTGGCGCGGAGCCCCGAGCTTCGGGGAGGCGCTCGTGTCCGGATCGCCGATGTAGACCGGGAACTCGGAGCGGTTCGTGAACCACGACCCACCGAACCACGCGAACGCGACGATGGGCTCCTCGTCGCGCGCGGCGCCTCGGCTCCCGGTCGCGGGGAGGAAGAACACCGCGCCCGTGCCCTCCGGAAACCGGGCGCGAGCACAGCGGCTCGGGCCGTACATGATCAGCCGCCGCTTGCTCTTCTTGAGCAGCGCGGTCTCGCACGGGGACCCGTACGGCACCCGCCCTTTCACGGACTCGGCGAACACGTCTCCGAGCTGAAACCCGTCGAACTCGAAATCGACGGCGACCTCCGGTTCGGGGGGACGTGTCGGCCGCGACATCCGAGCGGCCGTGCGAGATGCGGCCCTGAGCTGCTCCGAGACCGAGTGCTCCGAGCGACACGCCGCGAGCGACCCGAGCAGGAGCGCCAACACGCATCGAACGAGCACAGGATGGGCGCCCCTCCTGCGGGTCGTCACGCGCTGGCCGCTGCGGCGCCGATGGGGACGACGAGCACGCTGCTCGTCGCAGACGCAGCGACCCGACAGCCCAGATCGTCGAGGCCGGCGCGCATGCGGAGCGCCTTCGGGTGGGAAGGCACCGCGACCAGATCCGCGCCCCAGAGGTTCGCCGTCGCGAGGAGCGCCTGCTCGGTGGGCCGCTGCTCCGAGACGAGCACAGCGACGTTCGCATACTCCGCGGCGACGCTCCCCATCAGCATCTCGCGCTGGGCGCGCTCACGGCCGCGCTGACGGCTCCCCACGAACGTCACCTCGCCCGCCTCGGGGCGGAGCGCTGCGGCATGCCGCAGGACTGGGAAGCACGGATCCGAGAAGTCGGTGAACGCCAGGATGCGCGAAGCGTGCCCCGGCGCACGCGCGACGAGCAGCGGCCGCAGGGTCCTCCGCGCGACGTGTCGAGCGAGCGCGCCTGCGCCGAGCACGACGAGATCGGCCGCGGTCTCGTCGATCGCGTCGAGCACCGCCGCGGCCACGGGGCCACGCACGAACGCGAGCGACCCGGCCGGCAGCGCCCGCGCGAGGATCGCCTCGCACCAGGGCCGAGCGCGCTCCGCCGTTGCCCGGACCACGGGCTCTCCGCGCGCGGTCTCGGCCTCCCACACGATGGGCCGAACCGTGAAGCGCGTCGGGATCACGTGGACGATCAGCAGCTCCGCGGAGAGGGCGCGGGCCGCGCGATCGGCCCAGACGAGGGCGTGCGCCGAGCGCGTGTCGAGCCCCACGCCGACGACGACGCGCCGCGGGCGCCCCCGCTCCAACGATCCTATCTCGGCCTCCGCGGTCGTCTTCGTGGTCGCGTTCGTCATGGCTCCTCCAGCGCGGCCCGCGCTCGCCGCGAAGCCTCACGAACGAGTCTGTGCCTCGCGCACGGCGCACACCATGACGAACGCTCGACATGCCATGTCGAGGAACTCGACAACGCGCGCGGCCGATCGAGGCGAACCGCGCGCTCTCGTCCTGCGGGCAACGCGCGATCGAACCGGTCTGCGCCCCCTCGGGGGCCTGGGTCACCCGAGCCTGCGCAGAAGCAGCGCTCGCACGGCGTCCGAGGGCGCGGCGGCGAGCGCGCGGGCGCGGTGCCGCTGGAACGCCTCGACCTCACCGGTCCGCCGCCGGAGATCCGCGAGGACGGCCTGCCAGAAGCAGGAGTCCTCGAGCCACCTGGGCGGGCTCACCTCGCCGAGCGCCGCGAGCGCGGCGGCCGGGCCTCTCCATTCGGCGATCGCGACAGCCCGGTTGAGCGTGTGAAGCGGTGACGGCGCGACCCGATCGAGCATCGCGTAGAGATCGACGATCTCGCCCCATCGCGTCGCGCCGAACGACGGGGCGAAGCCGTGCTCGGCGGCGATCCCGGCCTCTGCGTGGTAGCGGGAGAAGACGTCGCCAGTGGACGAGCGCGCGAGCCACTGCGCTCCGGTGGCCAGGCGCGCGCGATCCCACCGCGCACGATCCTGCTCCTCGAGGAGGAGCATGCCCCCGTTGCCGTCGACACGCCCTGGGAACCGCGCGGCGTGCAGGTGCATGAGCGCCACCAGCGCCGAGCTCTCGGGCGAGGCGCCTGCGGGATGCTCGGCGAGCAGCGTGGCGAGTCGGACCGCTTCGTCGCAGAGCTCCGTCCGGATCGCAGCGTCCGCGCGCACCGAGAGGTAGCCCTCGTTGAACAGCAGGTAGATCACCTCGTGAACGCTCGACACCCT
>Ga0075163_10011882_pt1 | contig 11344 bp, 4 predicted proteins | sample JI1023141ADNA_FD_71478 | JGI IMG/M metagenome (GOLD analysis project Ga0075163, IMG submission 71478) | Wastewater effluent complex algal communities from Wisconsin, to seasonally profile nutrient transformation and Carbon sequestration -... | ecosystem: Engineered > WWTP > Effluent > Algae...
AAGGTGAAATTATCGTCCACTAATGCAACTATACGTCCGGACAGCGCACAAAAGCGTGATTCTACCTTTCAAAAGAAGTAGGTTTGTCGCGCACTAGAAGGTAGCATCAACAAATTAAGCTGCCTCGTCAAAAATATCATGCACTTCCACCTGGCGGAAAGAGCCATCACTGCTTGGCTTTGAGCACTAATTTTAGCCTTTTAGCAATGTAGCATCGCGTTCAATGAGGAAGGTGAGCCATTCTTGAAAATCATAACCACTGAAGACCTTTGTTTTCTCAATGTAGGTGCGGGAAAGCTCGCGTTTACCAGCGTTAAAGTGGATTTCGGCAATACGATAATAGCTCCACGGCATAATCCAGCGCTCCTCTGCAGGCTCCAGTTCTATTGCCTTCAGGTAGAGAGGGATTGCTTCGGCAGTGCGATTGCCTTCGCGCAGCGACTCGCCAAGATTGTATAAAGCCTCAGAGCGGATTTCTTTTGAAAGTGCTGCGTTGTCGGCAAGAGGTCGCAAAAGTTGCTCGGCTTCTTGCAATCGCAGCGACTCCACGCAATTTATCCCCTTGATGAGTTGTATTTGTGCTGCATCCAGAGGCTTTTGCACAAGTGCTTTTGCGCGGCGGGCTGCAAATCGGTCGTCGGGTTCAAAAGGTGTGAGCGCGGCACACTTGGAATAGCCTTTGACTGCCTCGCCGCGATTCCCGGTCATTTCGTAGCAAAGCGCCAGACGCAGCAGCGCATTCCCGCGAAAACTCCGCTCGTAGCGTCCTTTGAAGAAGCGCTGGAACTCGGCTTTTGCTTTTTCAAAATCATTCATCCTCCAAAAACATTCGCCGATCCGGTAATGCGCAAATGCTGAGAAGGCACGAAAATTTGTATCCGAAAGCTGCGCTACTTTTTGGTACAAGGGAAGCGCCGTTTGAGGCTTTCGCACAAAAAGCTCCACGTTCCCAAGTGAATATAGTACCGGAACATTGGTTGGGTAACGAGTATTCAATTCGTTCAAATACCGCAAACCCAGCGTAAAATCTCGTTTGTAGTACACGTTAATCATTGCCAGAAACATAGCGGCATCATTTTTTGCCCACACTGACTTCTCCGCCGCTTTGCGTATTTCCGCCAAACCTCCTTCCAAATCGCCTTTTAGCCCCGCAAAATTTGCCACAGACCGCACAACGCTTGGCATGGCAGCCACGCCGAAGTGAAACATTCCCATCCCCAAATAGGCATCAAATTCGGATGGGTTAGTTTTGACGACTTCGTTCAGATAATTGTAGCAAGAGCGCCCGTCCAGAGTGGCTTTGACGAAGTTTTCAGCACGAAAATTTGCCATTGCCCGAAAGCCATAGACCGCGCCGACTATTGTTTGCGCAAACGTGTTGTCGGGGCGTTGCTTGAGGCTGACTTCGGCGACGGATATTGCTTTGTCGCAGGCTTGCAAGAAAAGCCGGAAATCAGATTCGCTGTAATCGAAAAGAAATTTCCAGAGATGAATCTGAGAACGAAAAAAATATCCGGTCGGTTCGGTGGGGTATTTGGCAATGATGTCGTCAAAGGCGCGAGCGGCTTCTGCATAACGCATGGCGTACATTGCGTCAATGCCTGTTGCGATGCGCTCTTGGAGGTAGAGGTCTTTCCGGGGCGAATCTGAAAATGCGCTCAAACTCCGAGGTAGAAGCAAGAGCACGAAGCAGCACACAATATTTATCACCAAAACGCGAACAGGCATTTGCTTACAACAAATCATTTATGCTCCGGCAGATTGTTTCGCCGCTTTGCGTGTGTCGGTGAAGCGATTGGTGGTGTTGATAAGGCGCATGGCGAGCGTAAAAATGAGCTTTTTTGATATTTCGGGATTATTCCGCACGAGTTCATCAATCGTGGAATTGTAGTACGTAATTTGGGAGTCTGCCTTCGCAATGATAGTGGCTGTGCGGTTTTCGTTGGTGATTTCGCTCATCTCGCCGAAAATTGTTTCCGGTACGCTGAACTCGGTAATTTTGACACCATCTTTGAAGACCTCCAGAGTGCCGGAGTGCATGATGTAGAAGCCGCGCCCGCGCTCGCCTTCCTTCGTTACCACGTCGCCCTTTTTTGCATTGATTTTTTCCTCGCGGTATTGGTGCATCTCTCCGGCTAAGTTTTTCTCTGCGGGCACGAGCAGGGAAGACATTTGTGCGCCCGTTAAGAGATTCTGTGTGCTTCCCGGGAGTGGTACGGAAAAATTCTCGTTTTTGTCCAAGCGAAACCGATTTACTAGATTATTCAGTTGTCCCGTTACTGCCGCAAGGTTGTTAATAGTTGAAGCTACGCGCTCGGTTTCCTGCGCGGATTGCGAGGCAGTCGAGGCGATATTCTCCACGCTGCTCAGAATGTGGAGGCTCGTGGCAGACTGCTCTTGGGTGGAAGAAGCAATCTGACTGATACGATCTAAGACCGACTGCGAACTTTCCATAATGCCGCCCAGCGCTTCACCGGCTGCATCGGCAAGGGCGATTCCTTCGTTCACGCGGTGGCTGCTTGCATACATAAGTGACGTTGCGCTTTCGATGTCTTGCAAGATTTGGTCGAGCATAGCGCTGATTTGCTTTGTAGCGGTAGATGTCTGGTCGGCAAGGTGAGAAATTTCGTCTGCCACCACCGCAAAGCCCTTTCCTTGCTCACCCGCACGAGCCGCTTCAATGGCTGCATTCAGCGCCAGAAGGTTTGTTCGCTTGGCAATATTTTCAATAGTTTGAATAATTTTTCCGATGTCCTTGCTGGACGTGCCGAGGTGCTCGATGTTCACGGCAGAATTTTTTACCACATCGGCAAGCGAGCGAATATTCTCGACAGCCTGAGCAACGACGAAACCGCCTTCAGCAGCTACTTTGCTGTTGTCGAAGGCAAACTTTGTGGTCTCGCTGGCATTGCGAGCGCTATGGGTGATAGCTTTATTCATTTCTTCCAAAGCAGTATTTACCTCATCGGACTGAACCCACTGCTTTTGCGCCCAGAAGACAAGTGCATCTTTGGATTCGTTAATTTTCACGGCGATTTGCCGAGTAATATTCACAGCCTCAATAATTTCGACCATCATAGACCGAATGTTTCCTACGACATCGTTGAAGCCACCGAAAAGCCGACCAATTTGGTCAGAGCCGCTTCCGTCAAGCTGCACCGTCAGGTCACCGGCTGCAAGAGCTTGCATTTCGTTTAGTATCGCAGAAACGCTGCTGCTCAGGTAGGAGCTTTGCGCTTCGAGTTGGTGCAGCGTGGAATTGAGGTCGTTTTGCTGTTTGAGGAGATTATTTTGCTGCGTGGTGATTTTGGAATTTGATTCGCGCAACGTTGTTGCCATTGAATTGAAAGCACTTGCCAATGCGCCTATTTCATCGGTGGTGCGAACTTCTACCGTCTGTAATTGCCCGCTGGACAGCATTTCGGTTGCGCGTTGCAGTTCTTTTACCGGTCGGACGAGGCTTCGTGCAAGGAAATACGCCATTGGTAAGCCGGTAAGAAAAGCCAGTGCGATGACAAGGTACATCATGCGCTCGGCAGTCGTCGCTGCAGTGGCTTTTTCAGCAGAAAGGACTTGTACAATAGCGAGCGCGGCTACTTCGTTGTCATCAAGTTTTTGAGCCATTTCGTCCAGACGCTTGAATATCATCGAAAGTTCGCCAAAGGTCGAGCGATATGCGCCGATAAGATTTGATGCGCGTAGCTTCGTTTCCGGCGGAAGCGCGGAAATACTGACGGCAGTTTCCAATGCAACGCCGTCGCTATCGAACTCCTTGAGGTGCTTGTCAAGTTTGCGCATGATAAAGTTTTTTTCATCACGGCGAATTTGCATGAGGTGGAGATTCAATTCGAGTGATTGTATTTGCTCAAATAAATCTTCCAGTTCGTGTGCGCTCTTGCGAAACCGTCCTTCGATGCCCTCATTTTCTGTCAAGCCGCGCTCCGACATCATTTTTGTGTAGGTGCGCCAGAGCGTTTCGTGCTTTTGGAGTGCATCGGCAAGGACGGGCGACGGGCTTCCAAGTTTATTGAAGGCGGTTTCGGCTATTTGGGAAAGATTGTTGTTGCGCTCAATGTAGCTTGCGCTGCGCGTGGTCGTGAAATCAATGCGATTGGCGCGAAGATTCAGCAGCGCATTTTCGATGATGTGAATAGTATCGCGCTCATCCCAAATACGTGCCTGCCGATAGCCGACAAAAGCAACAAGCGCCGTAAAGGCAGCCATCATTGCCGCCATGCCGAGTATCTTTCCGAAGAGCGAAAGTGAGCGGAGTTTTGCCAACATAATGTAAATACCGTGATAATGACAAAATGAATCGGTGCACTTGAAGCACTAGCGCACCGCCCAAGGCGATACACCAAAGCACACAGGGCGAAAATACAAAACCCCTGCGTTTTTTCACTACTGTTTGCACCCGTTGCAAGAATTTATTCTTGTTCGTGGTCTCCTCAAGAACTATGCCGTTCTCTGTGCGAAGTATGTTTTGTTACCCAAAAGGATTTTACGGAAAAAATGTACGAACAATTTTGGTTAATTGCGGAAAGATGCTAACTTCGTGGCTAGAACAAACGCAAGAACGAACACCTTCCACCTTCCGCACAAAGACGTATGTACGCGCTTGAAATCTCAACATCCGAATACGCCGGAATCGTCATCGTGAGTTTACTCGGCGAAATAGACGCAAACACTGCACCGGTACTGGAATTGGAACTTCTTCCTATCGCTCGAAAATACAATCGGATTGTGCTGGATTTATCTGCCGTGAAGTCTGTGTCGAGTGTCGGCTTGCGCAAGATACTGATGCTCTATCGCATGATAAAAGTCCACGACGGTCAGATTCTCATTGCCGGCATGAACGATGAGCTGCGCAGCATTATGTGGGCTGCGGGCTTTTTGAATTATTTTATTGTCGCCGAGTCCGTTCAAATGGGACTTGCGGCGTTTGAGTAGAGGAATTTCCCGCGTCGTTTTCAATTCACCATTCAGCACTCATCATTCAGAATTTCGACCATGCTCGACCAGCGCATTGACTACTACCCGACGCACGAAAAAGACGGTGTGAAATACCGTATCGGCAGACCACTTCCATTAGGCGCAACGATTGTACCGAATGGCGTGAACTTTGCCATTTTTTCCAGCGCTGCCACCGCGTGTACGCTTGTCTTGTTCAAAGAGGGAGAACTTCAGCCGTACTGCGAAATTCCCATTCCGTCGGAGTTTCGTATCGGGAATATTTTTGCTGTCAATGTTTTCGATATTGACACCGAAGCGCTGGAATACGGCTTTCGCTTTGATGGACCAAACACACCCGGAAATAAATTTGATAAAACAAAAATTGTCAACGACCCTTACGGCAAGCTGCTTTCGGGGCGTGATGAATGGAGCAAAGAGCAGTACCCGCCAGACGTGTACCCTTTTCGCTCACGGCTTATGTTCGAGGATTTCGATTGGGAAGCAGACAAGCCGCTCAATGTTGCGCTGGAGGACTTGGTAATTTACGAAATGCACGTGCGTGGCTTCACGAAGCACTCCTCATCGGGCGTGGCAGAGCAGGAAGCGGGTACGTTTGCGGGGCTACGTCGTAAAATTCCGTATCTGAAAGAACTTGGGATTAACTGCGTGGAACTCATGCCGATTTTTGAATACGACGAACTGGAATTTCCTCGCACCAATCCTTTCACGGGCGCAAAGCTCATCAATTATTGGGGTTACAGCACGACGGCATTTTTTGCACCAAAAGCGGGATTCGCAGCGACGGGGAAATTTGGAATGCAGGGCGATGAACTGAAAGCGCTCATCAAGGATTTGCACAAGGCGGGAATAGAAGTGATTCTGGATGTGGTCTTTAATCACACAGCCGAAGGCGACCATCGTGGAAGAACGCTGAGTTTTCGCGGCATTGACAACAAAGTTTATTATATGCTTGCGCCCGACGGTTCGTATTTTAATTTTTCCGGCTGCGGCAATACCGTGAATTGTAATCATCCCGTTGTGCGTCAAATGGTGAAGCAATGCCTTCAGTATTGGGTGGCAGAATACCACATTGATGGTTTTCGTTTTGACCTCGCATCAGTGCTGGGGCGTTCGCAGGACGGCAACCCACTTTCCAATCCGCCGCTTTTGGAAAGCCTTTCGTACGATCCGATTTTGGCAAATGTGAAGCTCATCGCTGAGGCGTGGGACGCAGGCGGTCTGTATCAGGTTGGTTCGTTTCCGGGCTACGGGCGCTGGGCAGAGTGGAATGGGAAATACCGCGACGACGTGCGCTGTTTTCTCAAAAGCGACCCGGGCATGGTTGGCAAAATGGCGCTTCGCGTTCAGGGTTCGCCGGATTTGTACGAGTTTCGGAGCAATTCGGCAAGTATCAATTTTATTACCTGCCACGATGGTTTTACGTTGAATGACCAATTTTCGTACAACACCAAGCACAATGAGGCGAATGGTGAAAATAACAACGACGGCGCAAACGACAATCACTCGTGGAATTGTGGGGTGGAAGGCGCAACGCAAGACCCCGCTATCAATGCGCTCCGTGAGCGGCAAATCAAAAATGCTTTTGCAATTCTGCTGACGTCGCAGGGCGTTCCCATGCTCTACATGGGCGATGAAATGCGCCGCACGCAGCACGGCAATAACAACGCCTACTGCCACGACACGGAACTTAACTGGCTCGATTGGTCGCTTTTGGACAAGCACGAAAATATATTTCGCTTTGTGCAGCGCTGTGTGGAGTTTCGGAAGTCCCATGCCGTCTTGCGCAGCAAGCACCATTTCCAGAATAAAGACTATTTGGGAAGCGGTAAGCCCGACATTACCTTTCACGGCGCGAAGGCGTGGCAACCCGATTGGTCAGACGGCAGTCGTTCACTCGCATTTATGCTGTGCGGCGCACACGCCAAAAGCGGATTCCTGCCTGACGACGACGTATATGTGGCAATGAATATGTTCTGGGAGCCACTCTGGTTCGAGATTCCTGAGCTTGACGGCAAGCGCAAATGGCACGTCTTTCTGAATACCGGTGCGAACGAGCCAAACGATATTTACGACGTTGGGCGCGAGCCTGTGCTGCCCGACCAGCATGGATTATTACTAGGCTCACGGTCGGTGGTGGTATTGGTGGGGCGGTAGTTTTTTTGCTTGAAAGGTTACTTCGCGCAATTTTCAAGGGTACAGCGTGACTTCACCGCAGGTACTTTATTTTCTTGGCTGACTTGTTGAGGTGGAATATGGATAATGCTTCTTCGTTCCGTAATTTTTTTCGTAATTTTCTTTGCAGTTTCCTTCTGTGGGGGAGTTTGTTCACCGTGTATGTAACTACGTCGCTCAATGCGCAGACGGTTCAAATTCAGCGTGGAAATGGTCCGTTTAGCGGGCGTTCAAAATCGTTGGTTGCGCATAATGGTCAACTTTTTGTCGTCGTTACTGATGCCGATTCTTATACGCTTAATAGTTCGACGGGCAATAAAACGATTGCTCAAAATGGAATCTATCGTAGCGCCGATGATGGTTTGACGTGGGGTGTTGTCTCATCATTCCCCGTTCCAGCGCTTGCTTTATCGTTGTTTTCCCACGCAGGCACGTTGTACGTGTTGACTTCCGGTGCCGGATTGCAGCTCTACCGAAGCAGAGATGATGGTGCTTCATGGGAGGGTATTCCATCCGGCGTGGTCTCGGCGGTTACGCATCTCGTGGCATTTGGCGATACACTCTTTGCGCGAACAGGCTTGGAAACACGCATCAGCGCGATGGTGCTGAGTGCCGACAGTGGCAAAACGTGGTCGCTTGTGAGTTCGCCGGGTTCTATTGGGTCGGTTGTGGCATCGCGTTCACGCAGGGTAGCCGGGCGATCGCTACTTTTTGGTGGCTCACCGAATGGGCTGTTGCGGAGCGCAGACAGGGGAACTTCGTGGCCAATAGTCCCCACTACGCCAGCCATTTCAAGTGTTATCGTCTATGATGTTGCCACGAAAGCAAATGATGATTTGTTTCTTGCAACCAATCAGGGCGTTCTTACGAGCAGCGATAACGGACAGACGTGGCGCAGTTTTAATAGTGGTTTGGAGACAAAAATAGCGCGAAGTCTTGCTTTGAAGGGTGAAACGCTTTTTGCTGCCACGAATGATGGACTTTATACAAGCACCGGCGCCACATGGCAGAGAGTAAACACGGGCTTGCTCAACGTCGGGGGTGAATCTCTGACCCTATTGAACCATGAAAACAAGTTGTACGCAGGTACTCAAAACGGTGTTTTCCGCGCTGAGTCTTCATCGTCCGGCACTCTTGGTGTGTGGGAACAAGTAAATAAAGGCTTGCCGGGAGTTCGCGTTGAAAAGGGTGGTTTGGCGTTGTCTTCGGGAACTACGTTTTTGGCAGCAAGTCCGAACGGTGGCGTTTTCAGAACCGTGAGCGGCGGTGCGTGGAATCCGGTGAGCACAGGCTTTCCCAATACTGCCGCAACAATCCGTGTCGCAGCGACACAGACATCTTCAGTGGCAGTAGTCGCTACAAAAAATTCAGTTTTTTCGAGCGCCGATTCGGGCGCGTCGTGGAGGGCAGCAAGTATTGGCGTGGGAAGTGGCGAAATTACGGCGCTCGAAAGTATATCGTCCGTAGCGCCAGGCACTGAACGATTTCTTGCGGGTACGCTTGCGGGAACTATTTTTCGTACCAATGACAACACAGCTCAAACGTGGTCAAGAATACTTTCAAACCCGGTTGAAGCATCGGGTGTGCGGATAAACAGCTTTGTGCAAAGCACAGCGAGTATATTATGTGCCACAAACGAAGGTCTGATGGTAAGTAGTGATGCTGCTGTATCATGGAGCCGTTTGGCGGAGACCGTATTTCCGCGTGTTCCCGTGCTTTCGCTTTCTGCCTCACAAGGGCTGCTGCTTGCAGGTTCAGCCGACGGTGTTTATCGGTCGCTTGACGGCGGGCGCTCGTGGCAAATTCCGAGCGCAAAAATCGGCGCTGTTACGAGTCTTGTTGCAAAAAATGGATTGCATTATGCAGGAACAGAGGCAGGCGTGTTTCGTTCGACGGATAATGGTGCTTCATGGCAATCAATCACGCTGCCCGATAGCGTGGCAGTAACAGCGATGGTAGCAGATTCCACGCGGCTGATGATTGGTGCCGTGAATGGAATTTATGAATATCAACTTCCTTCACCGCTTGAGTTTCCAGGCATCACAGCGTTTCAGCCGTCTGACTCTGCGCTTGTGGGGCTAACCGATGTTGTTTTGACCATTGCTGGCGCAAACTTTAGCACCACTGCATCGGTTATTTTTGCCGGACAAGTTCTTACGCCCCAGTCTGCAAGCTCTACGCAAGTCGTGGTGAGAGTACCCGTCGCGTTATTGCAAAATCTTGGCACCATCCACGTAGAAGTTGTCAATAGCTCTGCTGCCCGCACGAGTGCTGCGTTTCGTATCGTTCCTCTGCCGCAAGATTTCCCGCGTTTAAGTATCACCACCAAGCTAGACGCTTTTTCGACGTTTCTTACGCAGACCTCAACGTCGCAGCAGTACACGTTGTCGGGTACAAATGTGCGCGATAGCGTCATTCTGCAAGCTCCGCAAGGCTTCGACCTTTCTGCTGATTCCGGTCGTACGTGGCAAACCGCTCGACTGGCGTTTTTGCCTGCGGTAGCATCATTCTCTCGTGATATTTTCGTTCGTTTTCGCCCCGCGCTCGGTCAGGTTGTCGCAGGATTCATCACCCACAGCGTTGGTGGAATTGTGCTTCAATCGCTTGCTATTGCGGGTAATCCCAGAAGTTTGCAGTTAGAAATCTCGCCTTTGGGAACGCTTACCTACGGCGCTACCCGTGTTGGTAGGAGCCTGCGCCAGTCGGTCTTGCTGGTGAATCCGAATCCGGTGAGCATCACGGTTGCCACAATTTTCACGGGCGCGAATGCTCCTGATTTTACGGCTTCGGTGCAGCAAATTGTTCTTCCGCCGCAGGGCAGAGCCACGGTGGATTTGGTTTTTGCTCCGCGAGGAAGAGGGGAGCGAACGGCGGTAGTGAATTTCAGTGGATTGGCTTCGGGGCAGATTGCATTGCAGGGGCGCGGTACTCAAGCCGTGCTGACGTTTTCGACTCCCGAAATACAATTTTCAACCTCAGCTTTTGTCGGGCAAACGCTCAAACTTCCCGCTGAGACTGTGCGGATAACCAATGAAGGCGATGACGAAGATATCGTGGCGGGTTTTCAAATCACTGATGAATCCTCGTTCGGTGTTGCCTTTCGCGTGAGAAATTTTTCTCCCGTGCGTTTGGAGCCGGGAAATTCGGTTTTGCTGACGGTCGAATTTTCGCCGGATGGCGAGGGGCTGAGGCGAAATTCTATGCGGATGCAAACGCAAGATGCCTTCACAAGTAGCGCCACTATACTCTTGCGCGGGCGCGGGCAGACGCTTTCGCCACCGACGCTTTTGTTTCCTCGCGGTGGAGGCACGGTTACAGGAAGCACGGCATTGCTTCAGTGGCAAGCCGTGCCCGCAGCAACGCACTACGAAGTGGCGTTTGATGTGGCAAGCAATAGCCGAAGCCTTCTGAACCGCATTGCTGCAAGTGTCTCGACATCAAGCGCATCGGTGGTGATACAGCAGAATCAGCCATACTATTGGACAGTACGCTCTCTGGCTGTAAGCGGCACGGATACTCTTGTGCGTAGCGCATGGCAGCAGTGGCAGTTCTTCACAAGTGGCGTGGAATCACGTGTTTCCGTGCCGCCTGTGCTGGATTTTGGTGCGATAACGCAAGAGCAAGGCGAAAGTCCGCCGCGTGCTCAGCCTGTATCAGTTTCCTCCGGCTCATGGCGTATTCTGGATGTGAATATTGTTCAGGATGGTGATGTAGCGAGTAGCGATTCACGTGCTTTCCGGATTCTGAATCGGGACTTGCTTTTGAACACAGGTTCTATTCTGCTTCCCTCGCCGGAATCGTACGCGATTGCTGTGGCTTTTCGCCCACCGGAACTGCGCACACGACCGTATTCAGCGATTGTAGAGTTGCGAGTTCAAAATACTTCTTCGGGCGAAACGGTTATCGTCCCTTTCCAGCTTCGTGGTCAGTCGGCTCAATGTCCGCAAACAGGCACGAGCATTGGGAATCAAGGGTGTCCTGAAGCAGTCTTGCGGCTGCAAGTATTACCGAATAAAGCAGTGTTTGCTCCGGGCGACGAAGTTCGCTTGCAAATTCAGCTTGTGCAACTATCGAATTTGACACCCAATCTTGATCGCTTCCTCCGCCAACTCCGCCTCACGCTTGATGTGCAGAACATCACGCTTCTTTCTTTTTCCAATAGGCTCTCGTCGGGAACAGCAGTGGGAGGTGATACAAG
>Ga0075163_10011883_pt1 | contig 11344 bp, 11 predicted proteins | sample JI1023141ADNA_FD_71478 | JGI IMG/M metagenome (GOLD analysis project Ga0075163, IMG submission 71478) | Wastewater effluent complex algal communities from Wisconsin, to seasonally profile nutrient transformation and Carbon sequestration -... | ecosystem: Engineered > WWTP > Effluent > Algae...
CGCATTGATATTCGGGCCATATCCTTCCTTCAAACGATCAGGAATATAAAATCGTGCATCGACACCACAATGACGAAGGAACCGGACAAGAATGGCTGTCGATGTCGCACCATCCACATCGAAGTCACCAAAGACGGCAATCTTTTTCCCGGCCATGATCGCCTGCGCCAGATCATCGGCCAGTGCTGTCATGCCCTGCAACGTAAAGGGATCCGGAAAATCACGAGATAACTTAGGATCAAGGAATGCCTCGATCTTGCTGGCCTCAATCTTCCGCGCCACGATCAGGCGCGCCACAATTTCCGGCAGGCCGTGCTTGCGCGCGATCTGCTCGACATCGCTTTGCATGACCGGCGGCGTGACCCAGCGGGACTGCATCAGGGAGCTATCAACATTCAGAAGCAAATCAGTCATCAGGAATGATCTTTCATAAATTTGTCCAACCCGTCAGCCAGAACATCATAATCGTTAAGGCAGTTATACAAATGGCACGTCACACGAACAAGGTACTGGTTCTGAAACCGCGAGAAAATCACCCCGTAGCCACAGGTTTCGACCATATAATCATAACCCCGGTGCAATTCCGACTTCGCCTTCTCGGCATCGCTGAAAACAGGATTCCCCAGCGGCAGTGTAAACATCGCCCCGATCATATCATCGGGCACGGGCAGTTTTATACCCAGCCTTGCGCCTAGCTTCACACGCGCCGCCACAGCCAGTTCATGATTACGCCGATAGATGCCATCCCATCCATCCGGGTGAAACCCGGCCATGGCCTGCAAAACATCAGGGATCATCAGCCGCGGTGAATAATCGATCACGCCCTGCCACGAAAACCTTTCTGTAAAGGGCTGACTGGCCACCGACAGCACCGACCCAATCGCCGGGATGATATCCGCCTGTTTGTCACGGCGCACATGCAAAAACCCGGACGACAAAGGCGCACATAGCCATTTGTGGTTATTGCCCCCGTAATAGGCAGCGCCAATCTGGTTCAGGTTTACGGGAACCTGTCCCGGCGCGTGCGCGCCATCAATAAAAGTATCGACGCCACGCTCCTTCAACGCCGCGATAATCTTCTGCACGGGGAAAATCAGGGCCGTCGGGCTGGTAATATGCTCGATAATGGCCAGCCTGGTATTCGCGGTGACCGCCCCCATCACAACAGCAACAATTTCATCGTCGCTGGCTGGCGCATACGGGATATCCGCCACAACGATCCCGAACCCCTGACGGCGCGCCAGTTCGCCGATCATCGCCGGATAGCTGCTATACATATGACTGGTAATCAGAACATCATCGCCCGGCCCCAGCGGCAGGGATTTCAGTACAGAGTTAATCGCTTCGGTAATATTGACCGTCAGGACAAGATCCTGCTCATCCGCGCCCAGAAATGCTGCAAGGACTTTACGCGCATTCTCGATATCCTTGAACCCGCCCTCGCGAATGAACTCTTCACGACCCGCATTCAACTTCCGGTCCAAAGCCTCCTTGCGCGCAAGAACCACTTTAGGCGTGAACCCCAGCGAGCCGTGATTAAAATTATAGCGGCGGGAAAGATCCCATTCGGCCGCCCATGAATGGCCGGGATCGTTCATGCTACTTAGTGCCCTTCCTTACGCAGGAAGTTATGCTCGGCTTCGATCCGGCGGATCGTACCCGATTTGGAACGCATGACGATGGAATGCGTCACGGCACCGCCCGAGAAACGGCGAACGCCGCGCAGCATGGTGCCATCCGTCACGCCCGTGGCGGCAAACATCACGTTATCCGGTTTGGCCAGCTCGTTCGTCGTATACACTTTCTTGAGGTCCGTAATGCCGTAACGTTCGGCACGGGAAATCTCATCATTGTTACGAAAGACCAGCCGTCCGAGCATGCTGCCGCCCGTACATTGCAGCGCCGCCGCCGCCAGCACACCTTCCGGTGCGCCGCCTGTCCCGACATATAAATCAATCCCCGTTGCCGGATCAGCTGTGGCCATCACGGCACTGACATCGCCATCTTGAATTAACATGATGCGAGCGCCAGTTTCCCGCACGCCACGGATCAACGCCTCATGGCGCGGGCGGTCAAGAATACAGATCAGCAAATCTTCGGCACGGGCATCCTTGGCCTGCGCGACTTTCTTCACGATCTCGCCGATCGGCGCATCCAGATCGAGAATGCTGGAAGGAATGTGCGGACCGACAGCAATCTTCTCCATGTAAGTATCAGGCGCATTCAGGAACCCGCCCTTATCCGTCAGCGCGATCACGGCCATAGCGTTCTGGCCGCCCTTCGCCGTGATGGTCGTTCCTTCCAGTGGATCAAGCGCGATATCGATCTCCGGCCCACCTGCACCGACGCGCTCACCGATATAGAGCATCGGAGCTTCATCGCGTTCCCCCTCACCGATCACAACGGTGCCCTCGATATTCAATGTGTTCAGCGCCGTACGCATGGCATCAACAGCCGCTTTGTCCGCCGCTTTTTCATCACCGCGCCCGACCATGCGCGAGGCCGCCAGCGCGGCGGCTTCTGTCACGCGAACAGCTTCGAGGGCGACGTTACGATCCATTGAAAAACCTTCCTGCGGAGTCACTTTACGGGCGGCGGCTGTCATGGCAAATCTCCGATATCCTGAATGGGGGCTGAACCAGACTAGAGTTTAAAAACTGCCGCCCGAAATGGCAACGAAAGGCCACAAGCCGTCCCCCGGGAAAAACATCGGACGCTCAATATTATTCATAATATTAGTTCTTGGGCTGATTTTCTTGCCCGTCATCTATGATTTGAAGCAAAATACAGCAGTTTCAAGCTATGGACGAAAAACGGAAAACAACGATGGATCTTTTCAAAGCCATTTTCGGGCGTGCCGCAGAGGATATCGCGTATTACAACCGCGAAGGTTTTTCCTATGCTCTCTGCGTCGATCACCCCGATGCCCTGAATGTTGCGCTGGAAACAGCGGAGGGGCGTCATGGCATCATCCGCTCGGATATGTTCTACTCACCCCCTTACCCTGAATTCGAATGCCCCGGCTATCTGGTGTTGAAAGATGAATTCGCTGCCCGCGATATACAGCGCGAAGTCGTACTGAGCGGCCTCGAATGCACGCTGGCACATAATGGCAAGATCGTTCCCTGGCTGGGGCTTTAGAGCCTTCCTCTTTTAGATTGGAGAATCCCCGGTCGTCATCCCGAGCGAAGCCGAGGGATCTGTTCAGGTTGATGGCGGGTCAGATCCCTCGGCTTCGCTCGGGATGACGGAAGTTTTTTGATTCAACCTGAAAGGGGAGTGGATCTAATTCAGCACGCTACCGAATACCGTTCTCAGGATATCCGTCGTGCGCTTGGCAGGGTTGGCGCGAATGGCCGCCTCTTCCTGCGCGACGTAATAGAAAATGCCGTCAATCGCCTTGTTCGTCACATAATCGTTCATGTTTGTTTTCAGACTGCTAGCCAGGGGAATTTGAGCATACTGCGCCGTCAGCGCGTCATACGCCTTTACAGCACCGGCATCTGCCAGCGACTTGCTGATGATTGGCTGTAATTGTTTTGAAAGATCCGGCCCCATGGCCTGACGCAGATATTGCGTCGCCGAGTCCTGTGGCCCTGTCAGAATGGCTTGTGCATCGGCAATCGTCATTTTCTGGATCGCATTCACAAACAACGTCCCGGCCTTGGGTGCGGCAATCTCGGCGGCGCGGTTCATGCGCGTTTCCAGATCGGCGGTCAGCGCCCCCATGCCGAATTTCTTCAGCATCGTATCGGCCTTGGCAATCGGGGCCGGCAACGGAATGCGGATCTGCGGGTCCAGATTAAATCCGCCGTCTTTCCCCAGTTGTTTCACAACAGTTTGCGTCCCAACCTTCAGCGCATCTTTCAGTCCTGCGGCGATCTGCGTATTCGACAGGCTGGAAACGGTTGCTGTTTGCGTTCGCGGTGCTGTCTGTGTCGCGGTTTGTGTCTTTGACAATGCCTCAATGGTTTGCCGCCCGGCATCGGAATTCAGGATGCTGTTCGCTGTATCCATCCAGCTTTTCTGCTGAGCATGCACTGCACCCGCAGCCGAAACGCTAGCAACAAACGCCAATCCCAAAACCATCTTTTTCATCTTATACCCTCACTAAACCTGTTCGATCCGCATGACGCACGGCTTGCCGCTCACCAGCGGCAATTTACCGATCATGTGCGCGGCCTTGCGCAGATCGGCCTGCTTGACCTTGTGCGTTGTCATGACAATCGACACCGGCTTGCCCGGATCGCGCCCGCGCTGGATCACCGCCTCGACAGAAACTTTATGATCGCGCAGGATTTCAGCAATTTTCGCCAGCATCCCCGGCTGATCCTTCACGATCACATGCATATAGAAATGCCCGGTCAGCGCATCCGCCGATACCCACTTGCCCGCCTTCATGGTTTTGGCAGGAATACCGAATACCGGCACATGATGTCCGCGCGCGATATCGATCAGGTCGGCCACCACAGCTGATGCCGTCGGCCCCTCGCCAGCGCCACGCCCGACCAGCCATCCCTGACCGACAAAATCACCCTCGACCTGCACAGCGTTCAGAACGCCATTGACGGCACCCAACGCGCTTTGCTCAGGAACAAGGCAAGGCTCCACACTTTGAATGATTTGCGCACCCAAACGGCGGCACATGCCCAACAGCTTGATCCGGTACCCCAGTTCCGTCGCATGTTTGATATCCGTCGCCGTGATATGGCTGATGCCGGTTGTTTCAACCTTGCCGATATCCGGCTTCACGCCGAACGCCAGCGATGTCAGCAACGACAGCTTGTGCGCGGCGTCGATCCCGTCAACATCGAACGACGGATTGGCTTCCGCATATCCCTTGGCCTGCGCTTCTTTCAGCACATCCTTGAAATCGCGACCTGTCTCGCGCATCTCGGTCAGGATATAGTTACATGTCCCGTTCAGGATACCGCGAACACACTCAACATCGTTGGCGGCAAATCCTTCACGCAAAGCCTTGATCGCAGGAATACCGCCCGCGACCGATCCTTCAAAATACAGGCTGACCTTTTGTTTCTCCGCCAGCAGCGCCAATTCATGACCGTGATGCGCCAGTAACGCCTTATTGGCGGTGACAACATGTTTGCCCGCCATCAGTGCCGCCACGACCAAATCATAGGCCGCACCGTCCGCGCCGCCCATCAACTCAACAATGACATCGATATCCGGATGATTGACCAGGTCCAGCGGATCATTGACCCACTCATACGCCGAAAGCTTGACCGCACGTTGCTTCTTGCGGCTGCGGGCCGATACGGCAACGATGCTGATCTTGCGGCCCGAGCGCAGTTCCAGATCACGCCCATGCTTCTGGATGACCTTGACGACGCCGGTACCGACATTACCCAGTCCGGCAATTCCAATGCGCAAAGATTTTTTCATGAGAGCCCTCAGTATTGCAGAGGTGAACCGGCACCGGCCTTGATTTCAACGCGACGTGCGGCAGCTTCCGCATCACCCTCAACCACTGACGGCGGCACAGCATCACCGTAAGCCGTTGTCTGGATCGCGCTGGCGGGGACACCATCAAGGATCAATTGGCGGGATACGTTCATCGCCCGCTCCATCGATATCTTCAGATTGATCAAACGGCGCTGGATTTCATCCTTGGCCACAGCACGCGTGCTGGCATGACCTTCAACCTTGACGACACCGCATGCGCCGGATGTGCATTGGGCTGCCAGCAGCTTGGCGGCATCTTTCCCTGCCTGATTCAGCGTTGTTCCACCGTGGGGGAAATAAATACGTGATGGACCCTGACCGGTGTATACACCGCCCAGCCCCTGCTCGAACGGCGACGGCATCACAGAAGATGACGGCGGCACCATTCCGGGCGCACCCGGATTGCGCGGGCCGCCCGCAGGAGCCTGCGCGTCCAGCGGGAACAACGTCACGCTGGAATCACCTGTATAGGTCTTGCCCTGAAGGCGGGGCGCCTCATCAACCGGCGAATATTGGTAAGATGTCGGCGGCAAATCGGCAGCGGGCGCGGCAGGCGCAACCGGCTGATCAATCGGGAACACCTGAACGCTGCCCTGATTTTGGCTGGTCATCAGCGCTGTATAAGTCTGCTGCATCTGGTCATCCGGCATCGGCGCCTGAACGATCTCAACGGACTTGTCGTTATCAGATGTGAGAGAGATGTCCTGTCCCATGCGCTGCATGACGGTGGGACTTGTCGGTTCCGACGTCGCACAGGCAGACAACGACAGGGCAACAGCCGACACACTGAGAATTCTGATAAACGGGCGCAAGGACCGACTCCTCTATTAAGATATGCGATGCGGCATCGTGGCGTATTCGGCTGCGGGTTTCAAGGGGTTAAGGCCGCCCGGGAATGTACTTTACCCCGCCGGCAGGCTATATTCTGTGGGTTCTGAGGAGGCACCATGACCAAAGCCAGTAAATCCAGCCCGGAAACAGGCGAAACAGCAGCCCCCGACAGTGCCCCGGTGGGCCCGGATTTCATCCAGTTGGGCCATATCCTGATGGACGCCGGCCAACGCGCGCAGCCGCTTCTGCAGGAATTTTTTGAAAAATACGACCCGGCAAAGAACCAGATGGGCGTTGATCCGATGCATCTGGGAGAAGCTTACGCTGAATTTATGGGAAATATGCTTTCCGATCCGCAAAAAATCGTGGATATGCAGCTTCAGTTCTGGAATGACTGGACCAACCTGTGGAGCGAAAGCACCAAAAAATTCCTCGGACAGGACGGCAAAACTCTCTACCAGCCGGATAAAGGCGACCGCCGTTTCAAATCCCCGATGTGGGATCAAAGCGCCTATTTCGACTTCATCAAACAATCCTACCTGATGACCAGCCGCTGGCTGGAAAAGATGGTTCATGACACACAAGGGCTGGATCAGGAAACAAGGCAGAAACTCGATTTCTATACGAAGCAGTTTATCAACGCCGTCGCCCCGACGAACTTTGTTCTTACCAATCCGGAAGTTCTGGAAGAGACCATCAACACCCGCGGCGAGAACCTGATCAAGGGTTTGCAGAACCTGATCGAGGATCTGGAGCGCGGCCATGGCGAATTGCAGATCAGCACGACGGACTACAATGCATTCAAGCTGGGTGAAAATATTGCCACCACGCCCGGCAAGGTCGTTTATCAGAACGACCTGATGCAGCTTATTCAATACGAACCAACAACACCGACGGTTCATAAACGGCCCCTGCTCGTGGTTCCGCCATGGATCAACAAATATTATATCCTCGACCTGAAACCTGAAAATTCATTCGTCAAGTGGCTGGTCGCGCAGGGGCACACGGTCTTCATTATTTCGTGGGTCAACCCGGATCGCAAGCTCGCTAAAAAACGCTTTGAAGATTACATGCAGGAAGGCATCCTCTTCGCCCTCGATCAGGTCGAGCAGATCACCGGTGAAAAAGACGCCAACGTTCTGGGCTACTGCCTCGGCGGCACCCTGCTTTCAATCACGCTCGCATGGCTGCATGAGCACCATCAGGAATATCGCGTTGCCTCGGCGACTTTCCTGACCACACTGGTTGACTTTGAGTTTGCCGGTGAAATGAAGCTGTTCATGGATGAAAACCAGATGAAGCTGATGGACCGTGACATGGAAGATCGCGGCTTCCTGTCCGCCGAAGCCCTGAAGAAGACATTTTCCCTGTTGCGCGCGAACGACCTGATCTGGTCCTTCGTTATTAACAATTATCTGATGGGCCGCGAACCCTTCCCGTTCGACCTGCTGTACTGGAACGACGATTCCACCAACATGCCTGCCGCCATGCACAGCTTTTACCTGCGCAAGCTATACGGCGACAACGCGTTGATCACACGCAAGAACATCACGATGAGGGGCACGCCGATTGATGTGCGTAAAATCGAGACCCCCTGTTATTTCCTCTCCACCCGCGAAGATCATATCGCGCCGTGGAAAGCCACCTACGCCACGACACAGTTGGTCAAGGGACCTCATACATTTGTCCTCTCGGCATCGGGCCACGTCGCCGGTGTCGTCAACCCGCCCGATAAAAACAAATATTGCTACTGGGTTGCCAATGACACACCGGCGCAGAGCGACGAATGGCTGAAGGTCGCCACGCAGACCGACGGGTCATGGTGGCCCCACCATGCCCAATGGCTGGAGGAATTCGGCAATGGCAGCGTCCCCGCCCGGCAGATCGACAGCTTCATCGAAGAAGCTCCGGGCCAGTACGTCAAAATGAAGGCGCCAACGGGTTAATGCCCTTCGATATTTACGAAGCGCACAGGCCCCGTACGCGCTGTCCCTGAAATAAAAAACAGCACCCCTAAGGGTGCTGTTTCTCTACTCTCAGGAGCAAGAAACGCTTACGGTCTCGGTGCCGGTGCTGCCGGTACTGCGGCGGGCTTCGCAAAGCCATCAGCCTCGTCTTTTTTGACTACAGTCTCTGTCGAGACTTGCGGTTTTGTCATTTTATTCACTCCTCTTTTGTTTGTGTTTTCGACATCATCAGGGTACGAACGTATCGAAACGGGGTAAAGCATAAATCGAGCATGATACCCGGAAAAGTTATTTGACATAGATATGAACCATTCTTTCAACCCACTGTCTTGAAACGAATTAATCTTCATGAACAGGACGCCCCTGTGGATAACTTCACAGTCTGTCCAGCTCTGCTTATAATAAAGTAGCGGAGATTATGATGAACGATCGTACGGACGGCCTGACCACCCTCTTCATTTTGCAAAACCCGAAAGCCGTTTGGCAGCTCAGGATTGTGCTGGTTATGTGCGCCGTTTGCGCTTCTATAGCCGCCCGCACGTTACTGGATGCCCCCATGATCTTTTCATTGCTGCTGGGCGGTTTTTTCCTGCTGCCCCTGACCGCGATCAAGGGCGTCATCAAGAATTCAGAACAAGCACGACAAGCCTATGAAGCGGGCAATGAATTTCAGGGCACAGCGACATGGACAGGTGAATCATGGAGCGACTCTGTCACATGGACCGCCAACATGGACCTGAACGATGGCGGCCAGTGGCGTGTCACAATCGCACGCGGATACGACACGGACAAAGCGCTGAAATATCCCGGTATGGATGGTCAGAAGACATCTGTCACGGCGTGGATACATCCTGAAAGCCTGGAGCCCCGATTCATGCAGGTCGGTGAATATTTCCTGTGCATCGACAGCGTCACAAAGATTCTTCCACGCCTGAGAACGGCCCCGGAATAAAAAACGCCCCGGAGTGAGCCGGAGCGTTTTCTTATTTTTCGGGAGGAGGATCCCTCCTCTAGTACCGTCGCCAAACCAATTATTGTTTGTATTAACGCTTCGCCCATTGTTTGGAGCGGCGTGCTTTGTGCAGACCGATTTTCTTACGCTCGACAACACGGCTGTCGCGTGTGAGCATCCCGGCTTTCTTCAGCGCTGAACGCAGTTCAGGTTCGAAGTTTTGCAGAGCACGGGAAATACCATGACGAACCGCACCGGCCTGACCAGAGAGACCGCCACCGGCAACCGTGCACATAACATCGAATGCGCCGACGCGGTTTACGATCAGGAACGGCTGGTTCAGGATCAGGCGTTGTGTGTGGCGTGCGAAGTACACAGACTGATCGCGACCGTTAACAACGACTTTACCTGTACCCGGCTTCAGCCATACGCGGGCAACAGCGTCTTTACGACGGCCTGTTGCATAGGCACGGCCCAGCTTGTCGACCTTTTTCTCACGCGGTGCGTCTTCTTTCACAGCGCCGGCAGCGCTCAGTGCGTCACCCATTGTGTTTTTAACAGCAACCTGTGCGAGATCCTGCAAGGAACCGGCTTCGGCCTTTTCTGTTTTCTTTCTCGGAGCCATGGTTAGATACCTTTCAGCTTGTTCTTGGTGTTCATGCTGCCAACATCCAGAACTTCCGGATTTTGTGCCGCGTGCGGATGCTCGGAACCGGCATAAACGCGCAGGTTGGACATTTGCTGACGTGCCAGCGGACGATGCTTCGGCATCATGCGCTCAATGGCTTTCTCAACGACGCGTTCAGGATGATCGCCATCCAGAATCTGACCCCATGTGCGGGATTTGATGCCGCCGGGATAGCCCGTGTGCCAGTAGAACAGGCTTTGCTCTTTTTTACGACCTGTGATGCCCACTTTGTCGGCGTTGATGATGATGACGTTATCACCGCAATCAACGTTCGGGGTATAGTGAGGCAGATGCTTGCCGCGCAGACGCATGGCGACGATACCAGCCAGACGACCGAGAACAACATCCTCGGCATCGATCAGTACCCACTTTTTCTCCACCTCTGCAGGCTTGATATAATAGGATTTCATTGTTTTTCACCTTGTTTTCAGGCCCTTTCCCGTACAGGGAAACAGCCTCTCTTTTTTGAGAACGCTGTGTTATGCCGCGACGCATGCACCAAGTCAACAAAAAATCACATAAAAACAGAAGATTAGTAAGGAGGTATAATAATACCTCACATCAAATCTACCTTAACTTATTGTATCTGTTGATAGTTTTTTGCACCGCAGCTTGTTTAGAAAACTCATCGCCTATAGTCTTGTCCCATCAACAGGGATGGATTCCATGAACAAATCAAAAAACGCGCTGAAATTCGAAACACTGGCCGTGCATAGCGGCACCGCACCGGACCCCATCACAGGAGCCAGCAGCCCCGCCATTCACCAGTCGTCGTCGTTCGTTTTCCGCGATACCCAGCACGCGGCCAATGTCTTCGCCCTGAAAGAGCCGGGCTTCATCTATTCCCGCGCCACCAACCCGACCGTCGGCCATCTGGAAGAAAAAATCGCAGCCCTTGAAGGCGGTACCGGCGCGACCTGCACGTCATCCGGCCTTGCCACCAACCTTCTCGCTTTCAGCGCGCTGATGAATTCCGGCGATGAATTTGTCGCCTCGCAGAAACTTTATGGCGGCACCGCCGGACAATTCCGCGATACATTCACTCGCTCGTTCGGCTGGACATGCCATTCGGCGAACCCTGACAGCCCGGACGACTTCAAACGCAAGATCACGGAGAAGACAAAGCTGATCTTCATCGAAAGCCTGTCCAACCCGCAGGGCGTCATCCCCGATCTGGAAGCCTATGGCAAGATCGCCAGCGATGCGGGTATTCCGCTGATCGTCGATAATACCGTCGCAACGCCATATCTGTGCCAGCCGTTTGACTACGGCGCAAATATCATCGTTCACTCGACCACCAAATATTTCAGCGGCCATGGCCAGTCAATGGGCGGCGCCGTTGTTGATGGCGGTAATTTCGACTGGATGAAGCACGCCCAAAAATATCAGCAGCTGACGACAGAAGTATCAGGCTATCGCGGCACGATCTTCGCCCGCGACTTC
>Ga0075163_10011885_pt1 | contig 11342 bp, 5 predicted proteins | sample JI1023141ADNA_FD_71478 | JGI IMG/M metagenome (GOLD analysis project Ga0075163, IMG submission 71478) | Wastewater effluent complex algal communities from Wisconsin, to seasonally profile nutrient transformation and Carbon sequestration -... | ecosystem: Engineered > WWTP > Effluent > Algae...
GCAAACTCCTCGTTGAGCGCATCGCCAATCACGGCGGTCCACTGCGTACCGTCTGGTCGATGCCTTGCCGCGCTCGGTGCGGTGCGCGACGTGGGGCGGGGCAGGGGCGGGGCAGCGCGGGGGCGGGGCAGGGGGGTGGCCCATCCGGCACCCGGGGCGACGCTACTCCCAGGTGGCGTCGAGGGACCAGGCGTTGAGGGTGCCCAGGTCCTGGCGGCCATGGTCGGACACCTTGAGCGTCCACTCGCCGCGCAGGGCCTCGCCGTTGAAGGCGTCGACGGTGAACGTCTTCTTGATGTCATCGGCGCTGCGGTCGGCGCGGTTGTGCAGCGTCACCGTGCGGGCGCCCTTCTGCAGGACCACCAGCAGGTCACCCCGGTAGGGGTGGGTGATGTCCAGCACCACGTTGAGGGACTTGAGCGTGCCCTGATCACCCACCGAGAGCACGCTGGTGATGCCGGCCGGCTTGTTGTCGGGGATCGCGATGGGCAACCCCGCGGCGCGGAAGGTGCCCTGGCCCGCACGGGGCGGATCCACCGGGGCGCCGCCGCCGTCCACCAGGAAGGCCAGCTTCCAGCTGTTGATTTTGCCCACGTCCTGGCCGGCGGTGTCCACGACCGAGAGCGTCCAGGTGCCCGCGGCGGCCTGGGTGTCGAACTCGTGCACGGTGAAGGTCTGCTTGAGGTCATCGGCGCTGCCGCCCTGGCGGTCGGAGAGCACCACCGGGCTGCCGTCCTTGGACAGCACCACCTTGAGGTCGCCGCGGTAGGTGTGGGTGATGTCGGCGGTCACCTCCAGGGAGATGAGGCGGCCTGCCACGTCACTCACCACCGTGCTCACCACACCGGCAGGGTCGTTGTCGGGGATGTCCAGCGGGGTGTCCGCCGAGGTCAGCTCCATGCTGTTGGTGTTGACCGGCATCGGGCGCGCGGTGGCGGGCACCACCTTGCTGTGCACGATGTCGTCGGGGTTGATGAGCGGGTTCTCGTAGTCGCGGCGCGCCGGCGTCTGGGTGAGGGGCTGCCAGGCGAAGTCGGGCCACGCGTGGTTCGACTTCTCCACCGCCGACGCCCACACGCCATCGCCGATGATGCGGGCGGCGGGATCTTCGATGGGCTTGTCGAGGTAGAGCGTGTAGGTCAGCGTGCGCATCTCCACCTGCTCGTGCCAGAGCGCCCGCAGCCGGCTGTTGTCGGTGGGCCACTCGGGGGCGAGGATGTTGTCCACCGTCACCGACTCGTGGGGCAGGCCGTCGGTCACCCAGTGGAAGGTGGTGGTGTATTGCACCGGGAACACGGCCACCATGCCCAGGGAGCGCTTCTCGGCGGCCCCGGTGCTGCGGTTGTAGCCGGTCTGGAAAAGCTCCAGGGTTTCCGAGGTGTTGCCCTCGTAGAGCTTCTCGTAGCGGCTGGTGTAGCTGCGCACCGGCTGGTTCCAGACCTCGTCACCCGTGAAGCGGTCGATGACAAAGCCCTTCTTCTTCTGGCCGAGCTGGGTGCCGAAGAAGATGTGGAACGCCGAGGGGGTGAGGTCCTCGTAGGTGGCGCCCGTGTTCTCGGGATCCTCGTGGCGGCTGCCGTGGAAGCTGGCCTGGTGCTCCATCCACACCTCGGTCAGCAGTGCCTTGGCCTCGCCGGGGGTGAACTCGACGCTCACGCCGTTGTTGGAGACGGCGCCGCGCACGCGGGGCTCGTCCTCCATCAATGCGGCGGCCGACCACGCGTTGCAGTGGCCCCACCAGTTGCCCACGCCGGGTACGCCGTTGCCGTGGTTGATGCGCTCGAACTCGGTGGCGGTGTCGATCTGGATGGCTGGCAGGTTGCGCTGCGCGGTCTCCAACTCGGTCTTTTTGGCGAGGTACTCCACGCCATTGGGGGTGGGGCGCCAGTCACCGTTGGGGTTCTCGGCGATCCACTTGTTGAGCAGGCGCACCAGCTCGCGGACGCGCTCCTGCAACGGGCCGAGGTTGTCGCGGGTGACCTGGTGGTATTGCGCGATCTTGTCCCACTCGATGTTGCCCAGGCGGCCGGCCAGGTAGTCCACCTTCTCGGCGGCGGACAGGCAGAACGCCTTGCCAGCGTCCACCACGGCCTGGGGGGCCTGCTGCGCGGTCACGCCCGAGCACTCGGGGAAGGACGCGCCGAGCTTGTGGCGGTAGGCCACGCCGTCGCGGGTGTAGGCCCACCACGAACCGACCCAGGGGGCGTGCGCCGAGAGGCCCTTGGCGGGCAGCTCGTTGACGCGGGTTTCACCGTAGGTGGTGTTGTCCTGCGCTGCGGCCGTGGTCACGAGGCTGGCCGAAGCGAGGCTGGCAACCAGGATGCGGGTGGTCATCTTCTTGATTTTCATGAGGTTTTTCCGTTCCACCCGAATCACCAGTTGTAGGAGACGAGCACGCCCGTCGCGTTGGCGGTCTCCACCAGGTAGGGCCAGGGCTCACCCTTGGCCCAGAACACGTGCTCGCTCTGGGCGTAGCCGTGGCCCTTCAAGTCGAAGTGGAAGTAGGTGCGCGCCGTGTATTGGGCGTTGGCCACCACCGCCGCGGCCGCCAGGGCCTCGGGCAGCGCGGGCAGCGGCTCCTCGGAAGCGCCCACGTAGGCGTTGGGCACTACGTAGGGGAAGGCCGTGTCCAGGCCGGTCAGCGCCTGGCGGGGATCCACCTTCACGAGGCGGCCCTCGGGGTAGTCCCGGTTGTATTCGGTGACGCTGACGGCCTGCCACAGGTCGTTGAGCACGAGATCGATGCGCTTGGTATAGGCGTCGGCCTGCACCAGCTCATCGGCCGCCACTGCCTGGCTCACCGCACCTCGGGGCTCGCCCTGGGTGATGCGGATGGTGGCCGTCTTGCGCGTCTGGCCGCCGATGGTGTGCTCGCCCAGCTCGATGACCGTGAAGTCCAGCACGACCAGCCCGGCGGTGGGCTTCGCCACCTGCTCGAGGTCCATGGGCTGCATCTGGGTGCGGGCGTCGGTGCGCAGGAGATACATCACCTGCCATGTATTGCCCACCGACCAGAAGGCCTTGTCGGCCACGCCGGTCTCGATGAAGGCGCCGGGACCGTCCACGGCACAATCAAAGCAATCCGCCTTGAAGTCGCCGCCCGCTTCCTTGCCACCCACGGCGATGGGGCTCTCCCCCGCCTTGGCGGCGCTCCCGGTGTCCTTGCCATCGTCGGCACAACCGGCCAGCGCCAGGGCTGCCAGAAGCAGGCCATTGAGGTGCTTCTTCACTCTTCCCTCCCTCCAACACGCCTGAGTGGACCCAAGCGTGCCTCTTCTCTGTGTCCCGCACCCGGCCAGGCTGCCCGGGGTTTCGGCGAGCTGGATAACACATCAGCATCTTTCGTGCCACACCCCCCGGCGGGGTCGAGCGCCGGTTGAGCGCTGTTGTTGGGCACGGCGCGCGCGCGGCAGGGCGGTCGTCGTCGATGCAGTGGCGCCTCGGGTAGCCACCCGTTGACATGACTGGCGCATGCACCCGCCAGCGTTGACCAGTGCGCCACCGCGCGATCCCAAGGAAGGTGGAACGTAGGGTCTACGCGGTCCGGCTGTGGGCCTCGACGTAGCGCTCGATCACCACCCGATCATCGTGGCGCAGCTCGAGGAAACGCAGGCCCAGCGCCGGGATGGTGGCGTCCGCCTCGGGTCGGCGCCAGCGCACTTCGGCCTGGGCCGCCACCGAGTGGCCGTCGGGCATCTCGAAGAAGACCGCGAGCCGCGTGTTGACCGGCAGGGGATGGCTGGTGGTCACGCTGATGCCCCCTCGGCTGATGTCGAGGCTGAAGCCGGTGAAGAACTGGCGACCAAACTCCAACCCGACACTCGCCGCGATGGGGACCCGCCGCGGGCGGCTGATGCGGATGCGGCCGCTGGCGCTCACATCCGGGGGGTCGAAGTCGATGTTGGCCCACGGATCCGGCATCAGCCCAGCGAGATCCTCCTCGGCACCTGGGAGGGGCGCCGCCATCTGCGCGACGTCCGCGGCGGTGAAGGCGACCGTGTTGTCGGTGCCATCAAACGTGCCCAGCTCGCCGGTGGCCTCCAACCAGTCATCGGGATCAGCGGTTGCACCCGCCGGCGCCGCCTCCACCGAGGGGCCGCGGCTGGGTCGCTCGGACTCCAGCAGGGCGCGGATGGCGGCATCCACCGGGTCGTTGTCGAGCGGTGGCTCGCCGAGCAGCCACCGCAAATCCAGCGCCGCCAGGGCGGGTTCGGCGGCCGCGGGGCTGGGAGCGGGCTCAGCTTCAGCGGGCGCCACGCTCGGTGCTGCGCTGGGTTCCAGGGTGGCTCGATCGAAGACCCGCGGCTCCAGGACCGAAACGTCGTCGTTGGCGGCGGCCGCTGGCGCCGGGGGCTCCAGCGCGTCCACGGGGATTGGGACGGGCACCTCGTCCAGCGCAGCGGCGGCCGCCGAGGCGTCTTCCAGCTGGAAGCTGGCGTCGAAGACCGAGTCCCAGCTCAGATCCACATCCTCGGGCACTGCGTGCGCGGGCTCGGGTGCCTCCCAGGCATCGCCAGCGGCCTCCACTTCGTCGGTGGCGATCCAGCCTGGGGCCTCGCGCTCGCCTGAAGCAACGTCGGTCTCTGCGGGGCCGATCGACGACGCGGCGGTCTCCAGGGCTGGCCACCAGCCCGCTTGCAAGATCTCGTCGCCCTCGGCGCCCGCTTGTTCCAGGGCGTCCAGCGGGGCCGGTTCGCCGGCCTCAAGCTCGATGTCGGGCTCAAAGGCGGCGCCTTGCCCCACTTCGAGCACCTCCGCGGGTGATGTGGGGTTTGAGGGAGAAAAGCCAATCGGTGCGTGCGCTTCCGGTGGTTCAAGCTCGCCGAATGCCCCGTCGTCGCTTGGGGCCGGGCCGCCGTCTTCCGACACGCCTGCGGTCACAAAGACCCGCGCGCCCAGGTCCGTCTGGGTGGCCAGCGCGTCGAACAACGGGGCGGTGCCGTGCCCGTCGGCCTCGTCGGCCGGCTCGGCTCCCAGGCGCTCGGGCTCAAGCGGCTGGGCCTCGGCGAGCTCAGCCCCCAATGGCGGGGCCCCGAAGTCGTTGGCCCCGAAGTCGCTGGAACCGAAGTCGTTGGCCCCAAAGGCTCCGGCTTGCTCAGCCTGCCCCGCGTCCGAGGGCCCTGGCTCAAGTGGCTGCGCCTCGATGGGCCGGTCGTCCAACGCGATTGGCTCACCTTCTTCGACCGGCTCCCCGGCGTCTGGGGCGTGCACCGACCAGGCGGCAAGCGCCTCGGCGGCCTCAGGCGGGCCGGCGTTGTCCCACCCATCGCCCTCGGCTTCGCCCGCCCCATCCTGAACGCTCACCGCTGGAGCCGCGGCGGATGCATCGGCCTCGAAGTCGTCCGCGCCCCCCTCAAACTCATCGAAGGGCACCATGGCGGGGGCCTCTTCTGGCCAGGGCTCAGCGATGGGATCGGGCGCCACGGGGGCTTCCTCGGGCCAGGGCACGAAGGGCGACTCCTCAGGATCATCAGGCGAATCGGGCACTTCCGGCGCCTCGGGCTCGTCCGGCGCCGCGGGCTCGTCCGGCGCCGCGGGCTCGTCCGGCGCCTCGGGCTCGTCCGGCGCCGCGGGCTCGACCGGCACCTCGGGCTCGACCGGCACCTCGGGCTCGACCGGCACCTCGGGCTCGACCGGCGCCGCGGGCTCGACCGGCACCTCGGGCTCGACCGGCACCTCGGGCTCGACCGGCACCTCGGGCTCGGGCTCTTCCGCATCTCCAGAGGCTTCCTCAGGGAGGGCCGTTGTCCAGGCGCCCGGCTCGGCCTCGCCAGCCCAGACCACCTCCGACTCCACCGCCTCTGCCTCGTCGAGTGGGGCCCAGTCGCCGCTGGCGGGCAAGAAGGCGCCTCCGTCCTCGGCCGCCTCGTCTGCCTCCGAGTCGTCGTCCTCGCCGAGGTCATCCTCTGGCCAGGGCGCGTCTGCTTCGTCTTCGTCGCTTCCGAGGGGCGCGAACACCACCGCTTCGGGCAGGCTGGATTCCGCTTGCGCCGCCTCGGCCTCCCGGGCCACCAGGATGGGCGCCAGCCGGCCCAAGGCGAGGTCCACGGCCGCCTCGATCTGGGCGTGGGTGGCCTCCATCAGGCGGTCTTCAAGCGCATCCACCAGCTCAGTGCGCAGCTCGTCCAGGGTCGGCAGGCCGGTGCGGGGAGCGAGGTCGCGCTCCAAGGCCACCAGGGCGCCCTCCAGCACGCCGCAGGCCGCTGCGCGCAACCGTCGGGCGGTCTGGCGGGCGTGCGCCAGGCCGGTCATGGCGACTTCCACCTCGCGGCTGGGCACCCCGGCGGACCGCGCCCGCGCCGTCAACACCTCGCCGCGCTCCTCCAGCTCGACCTCTCGCTCTTCGAGATCACGCTCGCGCACGTCGCCCTCCTTGGTCCAGGATCGAGACCGTAGCAGGTCCGGACCCGCGGCCAAAGCCACTTGTCAGGGAGGGATGCAAGGGCGAGCGGCAGGCGGTCGCCAGCGTATGGGCCTGGCGGAAATGTGCAGGCGTGTGGTGCGCCAGCGTGCGGAAGGGGTGGGGGGGGAGAGCGCGCCGGGGGGGGGGGCGCGCTGCAGGACGGGACCTACTGGCAGGCGTTGGCCGCGCCGGGGGTCGCCACCGCCAGGAGGCGGAAGTCGGTGGCGTTGTCGTTGCCGTCGCCCCCGTCGGGGCAGCGGCCCAGGGCGCCATCACCGGGGTCGGCGACGGCTGGCATGCCCTCGCCGGTGCCCATCATTTCGCCTTCGTAGGCAAGGCCGTCCACCACCGCATTGCCCCGCATCAGGCGCACCCCGTCCGGGGCGCCATTCTGGAGGCCGTTGGCCGGCAGGACCATGCGCAGCGTGCCCGCAGGCACCACCACAGCGGCCACGCCGATGACCAGATAGCCCCCGGCGGCCAGCGAGGGGCCGGCGTCGGACAGGTTGTAGGTGCCGTAGACCGAGTTGTTGGAGCCGTTGACGGCCTCCAGCCGCACCCCCGCGAGGGGGATGGCCTGGCGGGTGGGGTTGAAGATTTCCACATACTCGGCGCTGTCGTTGCCGGGCTGGTCGTAGTCGATCTCGTTGATGACGAGGTCCATCGCCACCGGCGCGCCGTCGCGAATCGTGATGGTGGCCTCGGCCATGAGCGCGCCCGCCGTGGCCTGCACCGTGTACTCGCCTGCATCGGGCGCGGTGACCGTGAACTCCACCCGGCGGCCGTTGCCGGCGATCATCACCTGCGCGGGGGCATCGGCGAAGTCGGGGCCGTCGATCTGGATGTTGAGGCCCGCCGCCCCCACGGGGATGTCGGTCTCCAGGGCGAGTGTCAGCTCGTCACCCGGGTTGCCGCCGACGTCGGCCGGCACGAAGGCCAGCTGCGCGGGCAGCTCGTTGGCCCCCAGGACGCGCACGGGCGCGGTGGCCTCGCCGCGGCCCATGATGCGGGCGGTCACGTTGACGGCGGCGGCCTGGGCGATGCCCCGGACCACGATCGGCGCGGTGCGCTGGCCGGCAGGCACCATGACATTGACCACCGTCAGGGCCGCGGGGTTGGCGCTCACCACCTCAACCGCCTGGCCCCCCGCACCGGCGGGTGCCGAGAGCTCCACCTGCAGCGCCACGTTGGCGCCGTTGGTGGGGGCACGCTCTTCGCCGGCCCGAAGCTGGGTGTCCGCGGGGCCCAGGCCGATGACCCGGGGCGGCCCGGTGCCCACGTCTGCGTCGCCGCGGGGCTCGAGCTTGCTGTCGCCGTTGGCGAAGCGCAGCACACCCGCGATGGACACGAAGCGGGCGCCGACGGCCGGCGCGGGCGTAATGGCAAACAGGAAGTCGTTGATCCGCAAGGCATTACCCACGACGAACTCACCATTGGGGGCGCGATCACCCGCCCCCGGCGCGGGCTCAACGGCGGTCACCGCCACGTCGTTGACCTGGGCCAGCACGCCCTCGAGCGCCGCCGCACGGGCGCCACCCGTACCCAACTCAGCCGGCGTCCCCACAACGGGGTCGGGCAGCGCAACGCCCTGAGCCAGCACCTCGATCGCGCTCACGCGGCTCAACTGGATCTGGCCGAAGAAGTCCGCCGCCTGGCCCACGACGCGCACCTGGTCACCCACGGCGAGCTCGGGGCGAGGATCAACGCCGGCGGCAAAGACGTACAGCCCGCTGTGGTCCGGGCCGGCGTACTCCGGGGCGTTGGTGGGCACCTGGATGAAGAAGTTGCCGGCGGCCGCGATGCCGGTCACCACGCCCACGGTGCCCACGGTCAGGCCCAGGAAGGCCTCGTTGGTCTTGATCTCGTAGATGGTGACCGGGCAGGCCTGGCCCGCCGGATCGGCCACCGGGCACGCGTCACACTCGTCGCCCTTGCCATCGCCATCGCCGTCCAGCTGGCCCGGGTTGAAGAGGCCCGGGCAGTTGTCGCTCGCGTCCAGCACGCCGTCCGCGTCGCGGTCGTTGGGATCAGGCGGGGAGCAATCGGACGTGTTGGGGTTGATGGGACAGACGTCGCAGACGTCGCCGTCGCCGTCGCCGTCGTGGTCGGCCTGGTTGCGGCCATCCAAGGGGCGGGGCGGGTTGAAGATGGTCGGGCAGTTGTCCGCGGCGTCAGCAATGCCGTCGCCGTCCTGATCCTGGGGGGTGTCCACGCCGGTGAACTCACCCAACCGCAGGGGGGTGCAGGTGGGCTCGTTCTCGGGCACACCGCAGAAGAAAAGGCCGTAGGATCCAGCATTTGCAGCCGAGATGGCGGCGAAGGTCTGGTTGACTTCGCGCTGGATGCAGGCGTGCTTCACGTGGCCGCAGACGTCGCCGATGGCCTCGCAGCCCTGCTGGCCGTCGGGCAGGTTGGGCAGCAGGTTGGCGTCGCCAAACAGGGGCGTGCCCGAGCGCAGCACCAGGGCGGTGGTGCCGGCATTGGCGTCGATCACCGCGCGGTAGGGGTCCTGGTTGGGGGTCCGGGCGTAGATGGCGATGTCGCCCGCCAGGCCGACGCGCAGGGCACCCACGGCATCGTCCACCGCCAGGGCGATGGCGTTGTTGCGGGTGGCCATGAGCCACAGATCGCGATCGGTGAAGAAGTGGTCGTAGTGGTCGCTGTTGAGCTCGTCGGCGCAGGTCAGCTCGCGCAGCATGTTGATCGAGCCGCTGGCGGTCCAGTCGGTGCCGATGCCGATGACCACGCCCTGGTGGGCCAACATGGTGACCGGCGCGGTGTGGCCGTACAGGCTGATGTTGCTGCGGGGCGACCAAATCACGGCGGTGCCGCGATCGGCCAGCAGCGCACCATCGGGGGCGGTCAGGCCCACAGCATGGATGAAGGCGCCGTTGTCGCTGGTGACGTCCTCGCCGGCGTCTGAGCTCAAGCAGAGGAACTCGTTGCGGGCCTCCACATCGATGCCCTCCGACACGTGTGGCGACCAGGCGTCGGCGTTGAGCACGGTCAGAGCGGGCAGGGCAGGGTAGTCGCAGCCGGCCGCGCGCAGGGTGCCACCGGTATCATCCAGCGGGAAGGTATCCAGCTCGACGTCGCCCTGGCCCAGGCCCTCCTGGTTGGAGTCGAGGTTGCGCAGCAGGCCCGCCGCGCCGCCGGAGCCCACGAGGCTGGTGGTGCCGCCCAGGACCTGGCGCAGCTCGCCCCATGACACCTGCTGGCCACTGGCATTGCCGGGCACGGGAATCGAGTCGTGGCCACGAATGCCGCGGCGCCAGTCGTGCCGGTGGTTGAAGCGCTCAGTGCCCCAGTTGCCGGGAGGGTTCTGCGTAAAGGTGATGTGGTCGTGGGCATTGATGAGGCCCGGCGAAACGACGGCGGTCCCGCAGTCGATGACCGTGGCGCCCGCGGCCTGGGCCGCGCAATCGCAGGCCACGCAACGGATGATGCCGCCTGCGTCCACCAACAACTCACCGCCGGTGATCAGGCCCTCGGGGCCCAGCAGCGTGCCGCGGATCAGCAGCGCGTCGCCCCCAGCCTGCACCGCGCAGGTGCCGCCCGCCGGCTCGGGCCGCGGACCGCAGTCCACGTCCACCACGGCACCCCCGGCGCCGCCCATGCCGCCAGCGCCGCCCATGCCGCCGGCACCGCCCATGCCGCCGGCACCGCCCATACCGCCGGCACCGCCCATGCCGCCGGCACCGCCCATGCCACCAGCGCCGCCCATGCCGCCGGCACCACCGACGCCACCCGCGCCGCCCATGCCGCCAGCGCCGCCCATGCCGCCGACGCCACCGGCACCGCCCATGCCGCCTTCGCCGCCGACCCCGCCTTGACCGCCTGCGGCTGCGGCGTCACGGACGCGTCCACCGTCGGCGTCGCTGCCGCCACCGTCGTCGCAGGCCCAGGATCCTACGGCCATCAAGGCCACCAGCAGCCATTTCCCAAAGCGTTGCATTGGCACTCCCATTGGCACTTCACGGGTTGTCGCGGGCGCAATGTAGCGGTGCGGCGGGTCCCGTTCGAGTCACAATCTGGCAAATCGTTGCGGAGCGCCTGCTGCCGGGCACCCCCGCGGCGCCCGCACGCACACCGTCCGGGCCTCCGGCGGGCCCTCGCGGGGGCCCACATCGTCCAATCGGGCAGCGCTCGTTTTGTCTGTAAGCGGTGACTTACAGACCCAGGCTGCGCCGAGTCACCGGTTCCTCAAACCACCCGATGGTCAGGAAGCGGTGGACCGCGTGGGCGGTTTCCGGGCGCCAGACCAGCTCGTTGTGGGTGAAGGGCAGGTGGAGCCGATCGTGGGCGACCGACAGGTCCGCTTCTTCCGCGCTCACTGTGTGGTCGCGGGTGCCTGCCACGATGCCCGTGCGGGCGCTGTGCAGCGGTACCGGCTCGCCGTCCGCAGCCTGGCGAATGGAGCGACCCATCACGCGGGCGAGCGGCGTGGCCGTGGTCCACCGAATCGCGCGGCAACCCCGGTGGGGCGTGGCGATGAAGACGCGGTGGCTGACCGGCAGGCGGGGTTCCAGCGACAGGGCGCGGTGCACGAGCAGGCCGCCCATGGAGTGGGCCACCACCGCCACCTCGCCGCGCCCGCCCAGCTGGCGGGCCAGCGCTTCACCATGGGCTTGCAGGTGTCCGCGGGTGGAGGGGTACCCAAAGAGCTCCACCTCGTGGCCCAGCTTGGCCAGCCGGCGCGAGAGGGGCCACATCACAGCGGGGGCGGCGAGATAGCCGTGGACGAGGACAACACGCATCCTCGGGAGCATACCAGCAGGCCGGTCCGAAATGAAAAAGCAGGGCGGTCCGAAATGAAAAAGCCGACCTCGAAAGGTCGGCTTTTTGGTGGAGCAGAGGGGGATCGAACCCCTGACCTCTTGACTGCCAGTCAAGTGCTCTCCCAGCTGAGCTACTGCCCCGCGTGGCGTCCACGACTTTT
>Ga0075163_10011886_pt1 | contig 11342 bp, 8 predicted proteins | sample JI1023141ADNA_FD_71478 | JGI IMG/M metagenome (GOLD analysis project Ga0075163, IMG submission 71478) | Wastewater effluent complex algal communities from Wisconsin, to seasonally profile nutrient transformation and Carbon sequestration -... | ecosystem: Engineered > WWTP > Effluent > Algae...
ATGATTTCCTTTGGAACCCTTGGGGTTCTTTAGGTCTCTGACTTTCCAAACCTCATTATCAACATCATAATCAGCCAACAACATCTCAGTGATTTCTGCCTCACGTCGGCATGAAAATATAGCAAACCACATGATCAAGTGCATGGGATAACTATATATAGGGTTCTGCCATTTTCGATAAAAGTACTCTGTTAGCTTTTTTAACTCCGCTGTGGTCGGCAATCTGTCACGCTTGCCACTGGAAGAAATTTGTCTTGTTTTTCTTAATTGAGCTGTAGCCTTATCAAAACCAGCCAAATCCACATTCACATCCCACATGACTGAGGCATGGGACAACACACCACGGATATGTAATAACTCATGTTGCAAAGTGCTAGTTGCAATTGGTTTTAGATCCAACTTTTCATAACCATTCTTGCGTAAAGCAACATGATCGGAAATATCTGCTGGTTTTATTTTTGTGATAATATGCTGCGCTATTGGAAATTTCTGAATTAGGCGAAGGCAGTAGGTTTTTGTGCGACCATACTCATTGCCAACTTCATCAAGATATTTCTCTATGGCATTGGATAAAGTGATGTTGGTCACATCCGATCTGCCTAATAAAATATCTGGATTTTCTTCGATTTCCTCTTCACGCATTGCTAACCATTTTTGGGCAAGTCGCATTGAACTAAACGTTTTACTCTCTTTGAAATTTGCAAGGCCTTTACGGCTTATTCTAATTTCAGCACGAAAGCGTATTGTTCCATCCGCCAATTTGCGTTGTGAAATTGTCCCCATGATTTACGCCCCAACTCTTTCTTGAGATCATAATGGCGTAATTTGGCGTAAATTTCAAAAATAATGGTGCGAAATGAGGCGTAAAAAATCGAAATAACCCAAAATATGCAACACTGTAAAGGTATGTTTTTTAATATGAATATTGACAAAACCATTGAAAGCACGAAAGAACCTCGCATCAGTGTTGCCCCAATGATGGATTGGACAACAAAAGACTACCGTTTTTTTGCTCGCCTATTTAATCCGAATGTCGTGTTGTACACTGAAATGGTGACTACAGGTGCGATTATTTATGGTGGTGCAAATCGTCATTTAGATTTTAATCAACAAGAACACCCGATTGTTTTACAGCTAGGTGGTTCAAATCCACAAGAATTAGCAACCTGCACAAAAATGGCGGAAGACTGGGGCTATAACGAAGTCAATTTAAATGTAGGCTGTCCAAGTGATCGTGTTCAAAATAATAAGATTGGTGCATGCCTCATGGCAGAACCTAATTTAGTTGCTGAATGTATCCACAGTATGCAAAAAGCAGTCTCTATTCCTGTGACAGTGAAGCATCGTATCGGCATTGATGACATGCAGTCTTATGAAGAAATGCTACATTTTGTCGATACTGTCGCTGCAACAGGATGTACACACTTTATCGTGCATGCACGTATTGCTATCTTGCAAGGCTTATCACCAAAAGAGAATCGTGAAGTTCCACCTTTACGCTATGAGGATGTCTATCGTTTGAAACAAGAACGCCCTCAGCTCACGATTGAGATTAATGGTGGAATCAAAACCTTTGAAGAAACACAGCAACATCTACACCATGTCGATGGTGTGATGATTGGTCGTGAAGCGTATCACAATCCATATTTATTGGCGGAAATGGGGCAATTATGGAATTTAGAAGTACCTAATCGTTTTGATATTATGCAACAAATGCTGCCCTATATTCATCAGCGTGTTGCGGAAGGTGCCCCACTTTCAATTATTACGCGCCATATTCTTGGTTTATTCCAAAACTTGCCAGGCGCACGTAAATGGCGTCAAGCGCTCAGTGGCGGGAATGCCAAAACCATTACTGATATTGAGCATGCGATTCAAAACATCCAAGTGGCGATGCAACGAACAGAAGATTATGTGAGAGAACATCAACACTAAGTTGATGTTTTAAAGATCGCTTTTCTGCATCGGAATATAACGTAGTCCACCATTTTCAATGACCGATGAGATGGTGGTAAATCCAAATTTTTCATAGATTGCTTGAGCATAACAACTTGAATTGACCGTGACACTTGAACTATTTTCTTTGATTTTATTTTCCACAAATTGCCACATCTGCTTACCCACTCCTTGTCGTTGAAAATTTTGATGCACAAAGAAGTGAATTAAATGGGCTGGTTGCCTATAAGCAATGACACCAATGAACTGCTCATTTTTCTCAAAGACAAAATATTGCATACTTGGCATTTCGAGTAATTTTTCGATCATTGTGCGATTAAATTTTTCTTCGCCTTCAGTACTTATTGCAAAATCGATGATATATGGCTGAATTAATGCAACAATTTCATCAATATCAGAAGGCTTGGCAGAACGTATCATTTTTACTTATTTCTTTGTTATAACATTAATAAACAATAATTTATAACAGACACATCCGATAAAGCAAACTCATCAGAAAGACCACTTTTCATCTAAAAAGAAATATAATCTTACAATTCATTTTACCCAAACTAAATAAACCTCAAACTTTTGAAAATAAAAAAGATTCTTTATGTGAATTGTGCTCTAAGTTATATCTAGGACTCACTAAAAGTTATGTTATTACATTGCGATTAAGTTTTTTTAAGATTTATCGCTTACCATGTCCGTCGCCAAGAATCTGGCATGAATTTGGTTATTTTTAAGATGTAATAGAGATTTTAGATGATTTACGATGTCCCCCCAATTGATCACAGCATGATTCATATGCCTTCTCAACAACTGGTTGTGGCATCGAGAAATACGCCTAAATTACCAATATCAAGCTCAATAGATGTCAGTAAATTTTCGCAAAAACTTACCCGTAGAGCATCTTATCGTAGCTCATCACAATGCGCTAAATTTGTCAGAATTGCCTTGCAATCTGCAGGGGCAAATATTGTTCAGCATCCTATTGCTGCATCAGACTGGGGACGCACCTTACAACAGATCGGTTATCAGCAAATTACCCCTGATTTTAATAATCCCAAACTTGGCGACATCTATATTATTCATCGTACCAAGAAACACCGTTATGGGCATATCGCTGGCTTTACAGGCTCGCAATGGGTTTCTGATTTTAAGCAAACAAGCTATGATGTTTATAATGACCAAAATGTGACTTATAGCTACTACCGTTTAGCACCACAATCTTCACAGGCTTAATGAATTAAGTTAGGATTTAAGCCCTATTTTATCTATCTTTTTCAGTACTTCGGCTACAGCCACCATCGCGAAACTTGAAGTAACCACTACGGCTGAACCATAACCACCACAACGTAATCCAGCACTTGGACAAACCTCAGCACTAGAAAATGGATTATCAATCGAATACACGCAGGTAATCCCAAACTTTTCTTTTGGTTTTTTACAAATGCCTTTGGAGCGTAGCTGTGTACGTAGCTTTGCCAACATTGGGTCTTGTTCAGTTTTAGATAGATCTGCGACACGGATTTTCAATGGGTCAAGCTTGCCACCTGCCCCGCCCGAAACAATCAACGGGATTTTGTTAAAACGACAATGCAGCATCAAAGCAAATTTAGCTTTAACGTCATCAATACAATCTAGAATAATCGTTGGAACTGGATTTAAGAGTTCTTTGACATTTTCAGGGCTGAGATAGTCATCAATCACATTCACTTTCATTCTTGGATTGATCTGACGACAACGCTCCGCCATGACTTCAATTTTTTCTTGTCCAAGTGTCGAACTCATCGCAGGCAATTGACGATTAATATTCGATGCAGCCACCACATCCATATCAACCAGTGTTAATTCACCGATGCCTGTACGTGCTAATGCCTCAACTGCCCAGCTTCCAACACCACCAATCCCAATCACCATGACATGACTTTGCTCATAATGTGCAAATGAAGTTTCTCCATAAATTTTGGCAACACCTGCAAAACGGCGGTCATATTCATCATTTTGGAGATCAGTCATGCGTACATCTAAAATTGGTAAAATCGTGTTTATTTTACCTGAATATGACCTTGGATTGAATGTAGGCAGAGAGATTTCATCCCAACAAGAATAAAGCCCTACTGCCTACAGGGCTTTATTCGACTTATATCAAACCGCAATTAAATGACGCAGCACATAATGCAAAATACCACCTGCTTTAAAATATTCGACCTCGTTCAAAGTATCGATTCGGCACAACACTTTAAACTGGTCTTGGCTGCCATCTTCTCGCAATATGTCAATATCCAAACTTTGATGCGGTTGAATATCATCAGACAATCCATAAATTGAGAGCACTTCACGACCTGTTAAATTTAAGGATTGGCGACTTTGCCCATCCACAAACTGCAATGGCAATACTCCCATACCGACCAGATTGGAACGGTGAATTCGTTCAAAACTTTCGGCAATCACTGCTTTTATACCCAATAAATTTGTGCCTTTGGCAGCCCAATCACGGGATGACCCAGTACCATATTCCTTACCTGCAATAATAATTAATGGCATTTGTTGCTGCTGATAAAGCATAGAGGCATCATAAATCGGCAACTTTTCTCCTGTTGGAATATAGATCGTGTTTCCACCTTCTTCGCCGCCCAACATTTCATTCTTAATGCGGATATTGGCAAAAGTTCCTCGCATCATCACTTCATGATTGCCACGTCGAGATCCATAAGAGTTGAAATCTTTGGCTTCAACGCCTTGTTCTTGTAGATAGCGTCCAGCAGGACTATCTTTCTTGATATTACCCGCAGGAGAAATATGATCGGTAGTCACTGAATCTCCAAGCACAGCCAAAATACGTGCTTGTTCAATATTACGAATCGGTTTCGGTGGCTGGCTAATGTTTTCAAAAAACGGAGGATGACGAATATAGGTCGAATGATCTTGCCAAGCATAGGTCTGACTTTGAGGAATCTGAATCGCCTGCCATGCTGCATCACCCTCAAATACGGCTGCGTACTCTTTATGGAACATCGCTGTATTTACACTGTGTAGCGCCTGATCAATTTCTGCCTGACTTGGCCAAATATCTTTCAAATAGACCGCTTGCCCATCCATCCCTAGACCAATCGGTTGCGTCGTTAAATCTGTACGGATATTGCCTGTCAAACCATAAGCCACCACCAAAGGTGGTGAAGCCAACCAGTTAGTTTTCACTAAAGGATGAACACGCCCTTCAAAATTACGATTACCTGAAAGAACTGAAGCTACATTCAGGTCATGGCACTGAATCGCTTCTTCAATCGGTTCAGGCAGAGGCCCAGAGTTACCAATACATGTGGTACAGCCATAACCGACAAGGTTATAACCCAACTCATCCAAATACGGCGTTAAACCTGCCGCAGCCAAATAATCGGTCACCACTTTAGAACCAGGCGCAAGCGAACTTTTCACCCACGGTTTACGCTGTAGACCCTTTTCAATCGCTTTTTTAGCGAGGAGCCCTGCGGCTAACATCACACTTGGGTTAGAGGTATTGGTACATGAGGTGATCGCAGAAATTACCACATCACCATCATGGAGTGGATAAGATTTTCCATCAATCATACAGGAAGGGCTTTGATTGGATAAGTTTGCGGTTTTGACTTCGACCGCTGTGCCGCCACCTTCATTTTCCAAACGCTCTTTCGCCTCTTTGGCGGGCTTTAGCGTTAGTTCCATCAATGCATGAAAAGTTTTAGGAACATCTGACAACAAAACACGATCTTGTGGACGTTTAGGGCCTGCCAAACTTGCCTGAACAGTCGTCATATCCAAGCTCAGAGCATCGGTAAAAACGGGTTCATCGCCTGCATTGCGCCATAAGCCCTGCGCTTTACTATAGGCTTCGACCAAATCAATTCGATCTTGTTGGCGACCTGTCAGCACCAAATATGCCAAAGTCACTTCATCAATCGGGAAGAAACCACAGGTTGCACCGTATTCTGGCGCCATATTGGCTATGGTGGCACGATCCGCTAAAGGTAAATCCGCCAAACCATCACCGTAGAATTCGACAAATTTACCAACCACACCTTTTTGACGTAACATCTGAGTAATGGTTAATACTAGATCTGTTGCGGTAATCCCTTCATTGAGTTTTCCTGTCAATTTGAAACCAATTACTTCAGGAATCAGCATCGACACTGGCTGCCCAAGCATTGCCGCTTCAGCCTCAATTCCTCCGACACCCCAGCCCAATACACCCAATCCATTGATCATGGTGGTGTGTGAGTCTGTTCCAACCAAAGTGTCAGGGAAAGCAAAAGTTTGTTCCTCATCTTCGACTAGCCATACCGCTTGAGCCAGATACTCTAAATTGACTTGGTGGCAAATCCCTGTACCGGGCGGGACAACACTAAAGTTATTAAATGCAGATTGTCCCCAACGTAAAAATTGATAGCGCTCACCATTACGCTGCATTTCAATTTCGACATTTTCAGCAAAGGCATTGTCATCGGCAAAATGATCCACCATCACAGAATGATCTATCACCAAATCGACTGGCGATAAGGGATTGATACGGTTTGGATCACCCCCCGCTTGAGCCATTGCAGCACGCATAGCAGCAAGGTCAACCACTGCCGGAACACCTGTGAAATCCTGCATCAATACGCGTGCAGGTCGATATTGAATTTCCTGATCTGAGCTTCTGTGTTTTTGCCAATCGACTAAGGCTTGAATATGCTCTACTTTTACACTTTTTTGATCTTCAAAACGGAGTAAATTTTCGAGTAAAACTTTTAATGATTTTGGGAGTCGATCAATATTTCCTAGTGTTTTAGCGGCTTGAGGGAGATTAAAAATTTGATAGGATTTTGTACCTACCCTGAGCGTTTGTAATGCATTAAAACTATTAATTTTGCTATATCTGGCCATTCGGTTACCCTCCCAGTATTGGCGAGTTTATTTATTATGATGTTCTTCCTTTAATGTAAGCCTGTTTAGAAAAGAGTGTGTTCCCTTTTGGTTATCTTATTTTTATCGAGATTATTGTCTTATTCTTCTAAAATTTTAAATGCAGAGCAGTCAAGGAGTTTTGCCAAAGTTGAGTTGCAAGTGACTGTGTAGATTGACCTAATGTCTGTGCTAAGCCCTCCAACACATAAGGCAAATTCACAGGGGTATTGCGGGTACGATGCTCAGTCGAAGTTTGACAACACAACGGCGTCATATCAGGACAATCGGTTTCGATCACCAAATTTTCACTGCCTATCACCTGCACCACTTGATGCAGTTTTTTCGCATTCGGGTTGGTGATTTGTCCTGTGATCCCAATTTTAAAACCTAGCTTGATCAGTGCTTTGGCTTCTTCTACGCCACCACTAAAGGCATGGGCGATGCCGCCTAATTTAAATTTTTGCGCTTTTAAAATGGCAATGCTTTCTGCATGTGCTTTGCGAATATGCAATAACACAGGTTTTTGATATTGCTTGGCAAGTTCCAGTTGCTCAATAAAATAATACTGCTGTTTAGCGAAAAGTTCGGACTGTTTATGTTGTTTTAAAAAAGTATCTAAACCAATTTCACCCACCGCCACACAATCATGTTGTTGCAATACCTGCTCAAGCCGCTGTAAATGTACCTGTTGATGCTGTTCGATATAAAAAGGATGTAAACCTGGTGCAAGATAAGACTGAGGGACATTTTCCCACTCTTGTAATTGCTGATGCGTCTGGATGAGTTCATCAAATCTTGATTCCAAGAAACCGATTAAGACCAGCGCATCGACCCCTACTCGCTTGGCGTGTAAAGCCAATTGTTGCCGATCAGCATCAAAATCGGCAACATCAAAATGAGTATGAGTATCAAATAATTGCATTAACTTTTACGGGTATCAGTTGCAACAGGTGTAGAAGCTGCTGCGGTATCCACTTTTGGCAAATACTCAGGCTTTAACACGCCTTGTAATTCACTAAATGGAATCACCAAACGTGGTAAACCCACCACATATGGACCTATTTCATATTCACCATATTGCAGAATTAGACCTTGCTCTCCCAATAAAAAGTTATTGGTCACTTGGAACGGCCATGCCTGTTCATATTCTTCAGGATTATTCGCAAGCTTGGCATCAACAATCCAGACTTTAAACGCGTCATGTGCCAACTTATTCAATTTTGCCTTTTGTTTTGGCAACAATAGATCATGCAATTGCACCTGCTTCTGATGCGCTAAATCAAAGTTATAGTAACGTTGCGACGTTGAACCATGCGCCCCTCCAAGATAACTACTGCTATTCAATACCACAGTTGCGAGCTTGCCTTTAGGATGTAAAATCTTTGGCTTAATCATCAAACTGATTTGATGACTACTGCTCAAAGCCTTCAGTTCTTCATCAATCTTGATAAATGAATTGGCATATCGTTGAGCTTGGATATCTAAACTTTGCTTTTGTTCATTGGTTTGTGGGGTTGATGCAGCCGAATCATCAGCACCAACCACATCGAGTATTTTACTGAGTTGATCTAAAATCTGCTGATCCAATAATTGATCAATAAATGGGAAATTGGTTTGCAAACGTTCAACGGTAAAATCAGGACAAGTATTGCCCTTACACTCAGGCAGCATCACTTGTAATTTAACGGTTTCGCCACGTAAAGTGGGTTCTGTTGGCTGTGCAACAGGTGGATCTTGTGGTTTATCCTCTGGCGTTTTAGGTTCTGATTTCGGTTGGCATGCTGTAAGTAAAATGGCACAAGCAAGAATGCTATATTTATAAAATGTTTTCATCTAAAACCTATACACATTGTTATTACACAAGATTTTTAGATGCTATCGAACTTCATGAAAAACCGCTACAAGCACATGCAATTTCTATACGAAATTCAGAAAACTTTGCCTTACACAGACTAAAACATTTGTTGATAAATTTCAGGTTGTAAGATTTGTTTACTTTGCGCGATTGTTAAATAAATATCCAGCTGTGGCGCATCTTTACTGATTTCATTGGCACGATAATGTAAACCAATCCCTTCACCATCAAAGAACCAGTCTGCTTGCCCCCAATACAATTTTTTCGGTACTTGTTTTTTAACTTCCGAAGATTGCTTCTCAATCCACTGTTGATAATGCTTTTGGATAATATCATTCAATAGATTTTGCTGAGTTTTTTGTATGACATCGAGCATAGTAAGGTTCTTCTGTAACTTACGATCTGCCACAAAGAAATAGAAACGATCTTTAACCGCAATATCTTCTTGTTGGGCATCGACACCAACTTGCAACAAAACATATTGATTGCGCTGTGATGCAATGCGTGTACTGACATGCAACTCATACGCTTTATTTTTTGAATATTTATCTTGCCATTCATCAGACTTTTTCACATAGGCATTCACGGCTTGTTGAAGCGTTAGATTTTTATTCTGCTCAATCTGCTGCTGTATGACATTGGCCTGATTTTTTGCAATCCAACCATTTAACCATTCATCTTGGGTCTTAATGGTTTGAATATCCACATCAATACAGTTCTTCTTTTCACAGAATGGTAGTGCGTAATCTGCCTTAGCTTCTTGCATATTGAGGTAGGGTAAAACCTCTGCTTTTTCGGCGTGTGCGCTCTGCTCGGCGGCTGATTTGTCTGAATTATTGTCCTTTTGCTTAGGATGATCACAAGCAGTTAAAGCCATTATTCCAATCATTATACTGACAGCAAAAAGTGGTTTTAAAGTATTCATCTCATCATCCTTTATTTTAATCCCTCCCTTACGCTGCTACAACCGCAGCTCACCCTTTATAAAAGGGAGGAGCATCACGAATCTAAATAATGATAGAACTCATGAAAAAGTCCCTCTTTTATAAAGATGGGTGAGGAGCGTTAAAGCTCCTCAAGGGAGATTCTAGTGTTCTCGTGTATTACGGAACTGAATATCTGGCCAGCGTTCTTGCATCAACTGCAAGTTTACACGGCTTGGTGCTAAATAAGTTAAGTGACCGCCACCATCAACTGATAACTGATCATGTGCTTTTTTCTTGAATTCATTGAAAATCTTTTCATCATCACAATGCACCCAACGTACAGTATGCACACTCACTGGCTCATAAATACAGTCGACTTTGTATTCTTCTTTCAAACGATAAGCGACCACATCAAACTGTAGCACCCCCACCGCACCAACAATGAGATCGTTACTCATTTGTGGCATGAATACCTGAGTTGCACCTTCTTCAGATAACTCTTTCAAACCTTTTTGTAATTGCTTAGATTTCAAAGGATCACGTAAACGCACACGGCGGAACATTTCTGGAGCAAAGTGTGGAATCCCCGTGAAATGTAATTTCTCACCACTGGTGAACGTATCTCCGATCTGGATTGTACCGTGGTTATGCAAACCAATGATGTCGCCTGGCCACGCTTCTTCGAGATGCTCACGCTCACCTGCAAGGAAAGTCAATGCATCACTAATACGTACATCTTTACCAATACGCACATGATTCATTTTCAAACCTTTTTCATATTTACCTGAGCAAATACGCATAAAGGCAATACGGTCACGATGTTTAGGATCCATATTGGCTTGAATCTTAAATACAAAGCCCGTGAAACCTTCTTCATTGGCATCTACGATACGTTCTTGAGTTGGATGCGCTTTAGGTTCTGGTGCCCAGTTGATAAATGCATCAAGCACGTGATCAACGGCGAAGTTACCCAATGCAGTACCAAACAGTACAGGCGTTTGTTTACCTTGTAAGAACAACTCACGGTCAAGTGGCTCATTTGCCATTTGTACGAGTTCAAGTGATTCTTCAAAAGATGCCCAAGCTAATTCACCCACTTTTTCACGAATATCGGCATGATCATAGCCATCACGTACTTCAATATCGGTGATGGTTGAACCGAAACCCGCTTTATAAACATACAATTTATTTTCAAGTAAATGATATACGCCTGCAAAGTCACGCCCCATACCGAGCGGCCATGTGAGTGGAACACAGCGAATATTCAAGACATTTTCAATTTCATCGAGCAACTCTAATGGCTCACGAATTTCGCGGTCCATTTTGTTGACGAATGAAATGATCGGTGTATCGCGCATACGACACACTTCCATCAATTTAATGGTACGTTCTTCAACACCTTTAGCACCATCAATCACCATTAGTGCAGAATCGACAGCCGTTAAAGTACGATAAGTATCTTCCGAGAAATCTTCATGTCCCGGTGTATCGAGAAGATTAATGGTGTGCTTTTTATATGGAAATTGCATAACCGACGTTGTAATCGAAATACCACGTTCTTTTTCCATTTCCATCCAGTCAGATGTTGCCGAGCGATCAGACTTACGGCTTTTTACCATCCCCGCAACCTGAATCGCTTTACCCCATAACAAAAGTTTTTCTGTCATGGTGGTTTTACCCGCATCGGGGTGGGAAATGAT
>Ga0075163_10011888_pt1 | contig 11341 bp, 11 predicted proteins | sample JI1023141ADNA_FD_71478 | JGI IMG/M metagenome (GOLD analysis project Ga0075163, IMG submission 71478) | Wastewater effluent complex algal communities from Wisconsin, to seasonally profile nutrient transformation and Carbon sequestration -... | ecosystem: Engineered > WWTP > Effluent > Algae...
AGCAAACGGCGGCTGGCCATGCAGCGCCTCATACAGCGCCACGCAGAAGCTGAACTGATCGCTGCGCTGATCCACCGGCTCGCCGCAGTACTGCTCGGGAGCCATGTACTGAGGGGTCCCGATTAATTTGTAATTACACCATGCGTGCTGAAACGTAGCTACAGGCCGTACAAATCCACACAGGTTGACCATGTCATTAAATTTAAATACAATGATACGGTGCCAGAATCTGCGCCTAGCGTCATAGGTTACTTACGGGTATCGACTACAGAGCAGAAGGATGAAGGTATTAGCCTTGATGTGCAGCGCGAACGCATTGTCGCGTACTGCAAGATGTTCCAGCATAATCTTATTGCGATATATGCTGACGACCACACCGGGCGCACCCTCGAGAGGCCTGGGTTTCAGGCAGCGCTGGCGCGGATGGTAGAGACGGGCTCGATCCTGATGGCCGTCAGCATGGATCGAATCTCGCGCAATGTCGGGAACTGGACGTACTTGCTCGACACCTACTTTGGGAAGGGCGGGAAGTACAAGTTCTTGGCATTCGACTGCGCTGGCATGGACCCGATGACAGCGACGGGGCGCATGCTGCTGATGATGCGCGCGGTGATGGCGCAAGGAGAGATCGACTCGACCAGCGAGCGTACCCAGGTCGCGATGGATCACTTGAAGGCGCAGGGAATTGCTTGCGGCGGGCTACCTTATGGAAAGGCTTATTCCAAGCAGCTCGATGAGCATAGGCGACGGGTCGTGGTCGAAGTGCCTGAACAGATGGAGACGATCCGGCGGATTCGTTCACTGCATGAAGAAGGAAAAGGCATCAAGACGATTACGGATATCCTTGAGCGGGAGAAGCGGCCAACAGGAAAAGGGAAATCTTGGAATCGGACTGTGGTGCGGAAGATTCTGCAGCGTGAAGGGTTATTGACAATTAAGCAATTTGATCGAACGGGTGCGAGCCGAGATACAGATAAAGTTGCAAAGCGGATAGCGGAGTTGCGGGCTAAGCATTTGAGCTTTTCGGAGATTGGTGCGCAGCTTACGCGCGAGAACTTGATGCCGCCAGTCGGGTCGAAGTGGCATGCTCAGACGGTGGCGCAGACTTGGAATACGACGACGACGTATGACTCCCAGAAGGCTGTTGAGATTGCCGTGGGGCTTTATCGGGCGAATTACAGTCTGCGACGAATTGGGGAGGAGTTGGTGTTGCGGGGGCTGACGCCGCAGCGTGGGGGGGCTTGGCATGCGGCGCAGGTCAGGCAGCTTTTGTTGATGGCGAAGATTGGGGTCAGCTTATAGGGCATGAGTGACGTTGGCGAGCTATCCCTTGCCATGGGCGAGCTTCTCGATTTCTTCGCGCAGCGTCACAAATGTGCGCTGACAGTTTGGGGCACGCAGCCGCACCTTTGCCGGGTCGATCTCTCGGAGAAGTTCTGCCCCGTGCCTGATTTTTTGGTAGCGACCTGCCGTGGTGCCCTCCGTTGCCTCGTTCAGCGCGCGGAGAACTTGCTCCTTGCTGAGTTGTTCGACCTTGTCATGCCCTGGCAGGCGCTTTCGATCGAACCCCTTCCCCTAGTATCGTGCAAGCGCATCTGGGTCCGCCAAAAACCATGATTCCATCTGGACTACCATCAGATGACATTGCGTAAGCTCTGGATCGTCACACGGTTTTGTGTAGGTCCGTCTAACGTGCTGCCACGGGTTCTCTGCTGACGATGGAAGCTGCTCCGAATCGATCAAGAACGCGCAAAAATCACTCCGGGAACGTTCAGCAAGAAACGCGTTGAGCGTATCAGACCCAGCCCCGCACATCACAAAGCCAACGGAGACTGATCGGATACCCTCTCGAAGCCCGCCAAAAAACTGGGAGAAGCCCTGCCGCATCTTCGCACGTCCCTCGCCAGTATCACCACCACCCTCTACGAAGATCCGAACTTCACGCAACTTCACCATCGGTTTCCCCCGATGACTCCACTCCGCCAAGCGTGCCCAAGCGAATAGTCCTTGAGCCAGCGCTCAAGATCCGCCCGAGCAAGCCTGTGCAGCGAGGTCCCTCCGCCGCGGCGCTCACAGACGACGACATCCTCAGGGGTATCGCTGAATTCTGAGACGAGTACATCGGAGTGAGTGGTTACAATAATTTGGGTTCGTCCGGCTGCTGCCTTTAGCAGCCGCGCCAAGGTCGGGATGAGATCCGGATGCAGGCCAAGCTCGGGTTCTTCAATGCAAAGAAGCGGCGGCGGCTTGGGGTGACACAATAGCGTCACGAGCGCCAGCCAGCGCAGGGTTCCATCGGAGAGCCGTGTTGCCGGTGTGCTGCGTCCGTCGGCCTCTATCAGGAATACCTGGACAAGGCCTCCTTCGACCACTACCTCGACTTCGCGCACGTCTTCATACACTTCGCGCAGGTACTTTGTAATTTGCTCGCGCGCTGCGAGGTCTTTGCGAAGATTACTTAGAAGTAGGCCGAGGTTACGAGCATCGGGCTCTAGCGCATCGTTTCGTTGGTCGGCAGGCTGAGGTTGGCGCAACGCACTCTGGGGACCGAACTGCCAGCTCTGGTATATTCGGATGCGACCGAACAGCTCTGCGATCCTGGTGAGCTGAGGATACAGCTTCGCATCGCGTAGCTTCGAGAGCAGGCTTTGGTTGGGATCTAGGTCGTCCAGCTCCCTCCACGCGTAAGGTCCATAAAGAGGATCAGCTGCTGGCTCTTGTCCCGGCCCGCCGAACACCCGAGCAACACCACTTCCGTTGGATGCATATAGGAACTGGAACGGAAGATCCTGCGGGTAGGGCTCGGCCGTCTCAAGCAGTTCCTCCGCAATCTCCATGCGCGCAGCATCCCGTCGCAGACCGACTCGATACCGGATCGGCTGCCTGAACCCGGAGCCATGGAGCACAGCCTCAATGCTGGCAATGGGCTGGCTCAATGAGTCGTCATCGGGGGGGCGCTGATTCTGTTGGTCCTTGTGCGGCCATTCGAGCGCTCCGCCACGCTGCCGGATTACGGCCTGATAGTCCAGGGGCAGTCCGCGCAGAAGCTCGAGCACATCCAGAAGATTCGACTTGCCGCTACCATTCGGACCAATCAGCACGTTGAGCGAGCGTAGCGGTAAGCACACAGGCTCCCAGCCGAACGAGAGCAGGCCGGAGATCGAGAGGGTATCAATCATGGGAGAGGTCCTCTCTGTGAACGGGGTCTGATTTCTGTCCGTGCGTAAGCAGCGCAAGTAGGCTTTGCCGTCGCACATCTGCGTGCTGGGCAAATGTAGCTAGGCGACGAAGCACTTCAAGTCGGTCTGGCGTTGGCCAGACGAGGCTCCGCTCGATAAGCTGATCCAACCATCCTCCGCGGGGCAAGCGCCCCAATGCATCAAGGTTCAAGCCTTCCGGACGTTGATGCCAAGCAAGCGACCAAAAGTCTTCCAACGGCACAAATTTGCCGTCTACAGAACGGATGAGCACCGGGCGCAAGAAGTCCGGTCGGAGCTGGAGCTGCGCGACTCGCTCTGGCGCGACATCGCATACCGTATCGAACAGGCCCAGCCCGATGTCGTCTTTATCTGACGACTGCTCAAACACGGAGAGGATCGATTCAATGCTCCGCTGTGACAAGATCTCCTTCCAGAATTTCTGGGTGTCGTCTGCTCGTAGCGCACACAAGACATCCGGTTCAGCCAGGGTTGCGAGGATTCCTTCACGATGCTGAGGATGGAAAAGAATCAAGGCGACAAGAGATGAGACGAACAGCGTCCACTGGCGTTCTGGTGGACGCAACCGCCGGCATTCACTCGCGTTTTCCCGTACAAGCTGACTAAAGTGAGGCTCGACATCGACTCCCATCATCCCAGCTACCAGTGTGACAGCGTGTCTCGCATGATTACGCGCTGGGTTGCTCGAAGAGCCAGGCTTCGCCTCTCGTTCATACCATGCCCGATATGCTCGAAAGAGCTGCATCGCCTCAAGGTGCGTCTCTTTGGTCATCACCTCGTATGGGTTCCCCTTGTGACTTGGGAGCAGCGTCAGCGTGACCAAAGTCCATAATGAGTCGACAAATCCCATAGGAAATGGCTGAACTTTTGGAAAGTAGATGAGCGCTGCAAGAGGAAGGCCCTTCTCTGCGCGCGAATACAGGACGCGTCTGCCTTCAGGTCGCACAATAACCTTGTGCCAGAGGAACATCGACAGCGGGATGTCTATGTTTCCAACTGAGCGCAGCATGCTTGGATTGACCGGCTCTTGCCCTTCAACGCTGGGCATACAGGCGTCGGCTAGCAAAGCAATGGATTCCTCATCTCCGTACTCAAGGAGCCATTCGAGTGCCCTCTCAGCCTGCTCGAAGGCGAGTTGCCAACGTCCTTGTGCGGTCATAACTGCCCCGGCTGAGATCAGGATGCCGGTAGGACCCCGAACACCGTCTGGACCCGCTGCTGCCTTCTGACGCAGCTTGTTGACACTCCAGACTGCAATCGCTTTATGGGGGACGCCACCTTCAATAATAGCTCGCCAGGGCAGCGTGGGCTGCTCTGTCCATTCTGAGATGAGTCGCTCCCATTCCTCTTTAGAGATTTCGGCCAAGTGTAGAATTGAGGAGCAGTTCCGAAGTTCCTCTTCGCTTGGCTCCTGCGGTAGAAAATTCGGAGTGAGCGCAGCCCGCAGGGAGGCGGCAGCTTGCGTCCAAAGTCCCAGTGCTCTCAGACGCTTGGGCGTCTCTTCCGCGATCGATTGATGCGCACTCTGCGCGCCTTGCTTGTGGCTCATATGCCGAAGCGCAGCCTGTACCCAGACAGCAATGGCACGCTCGGTATCTCCAGCACTGAGAAGACGCTCCCAAGCTGCGGCCCAGAGGGGGATCAACTTCGGGCGATTCAGCAGAAATCCAGCAGGGTTGTATTCTCCAGGCTCGGCAAGAGCTTGCAGGTGGTTTGCATCGCCCGTTTCCAGCAGCGCAGGACCTGCATGTTGAAGGGTCCAAGTCTCCAGTACGTGATCCGTATCACCGGCTTCATTCCTGAGCGCATAGCACAGACGACGCTCAGTACCGAATACCTCCCGCCAGAATGTTCCAGAGAGCCAGCCAGTGCGCACCGACGCGCGGGGCGCACACAAACTCAAGACCGCTCGTGCTGCCCCGTCATCAAGCCTTAGCGGTAATCCTAGTGCTCTCACTACGCTCCCCAAGGGCTCGGGAGACTCCTGCCACAACTGATCAGTCAGCACGTCTATGCCGAACCGTTTAATATGGCCTTCGGCCTCAGCGAGCAATAGTATCGATTGCTGCCAAGTCGCCAGATCCAGAAACCAGGGACTGGGTATGTCCGCAACTTGCGCAAACTGATTTCGCTGTGCCGGAAAGAGCCAGACTAGCGCGCCCATACCCAGCGTGAAGGCACGACGAAACTCATCTGCTGTTAGCGAGTCAGGCTGGGCTTCTGCAAGAGCAGCTATTGCTGCGGCAATGCGTTCCGGAAGAAGCAGCGGGTCGGTTTCGTCCAGAAGCGGGCGCACAAACAGATGAGCCGGAGTCCCCAGCATAACCGCGGCAACCACAGCCAACGACCAGCGACGGTCGCGTCCGCACTGCTCAACCAACTGCACCTGCTCAGGTTGCGTCGCCGTGAGCGCGAGCGCGCGCCCCAGCAGCAGCGAAGGAAGTCTTGGTTCGGTGAATCTGAGGCTCATGGCGGCTTCAGTTTGATTGATCTGCTCAGCCTGTGAATCGCCGGTTTCATCTAGGGTGCGCAGCCAGCCGGCCTGCCGTGCAAGGTCCGGAAATCGGTTCAGCAGCGTGCGCAAGGTCCGAAGTCCCTCGCTCCGACTGGTACGTGGGCCGTCAGCGAGCGAACGGACGTGCAGAGCCAACACCCGTTCGGCGGCTAGCGATGGGCGCTCGATCGCCTCGAGCGGACCCGAACCCCGCCGCAAGAGGCCAAGCGCCAGCTCAGTGAGGATGGGGACAGCCCATTCATCGAGCGCCGTCTGCACCGAGGGATCTCCATCGGCTGCATGCTCAGCCTCGCTAGCCATTGAGCGCTGAAGCATCTCGTCGAACGTCGCTCGCTTGCTCTTTACATCGCCTTGCTCGGGGAGTGAGACAATCGGTGAAGGAACACGGTTGGGCTCAGGGACTGGCGGCTGAGTAGGTCTGTGTGCTCGATCTCGACCCATGGCAGAGTCGAAATGCTTGCTCAAGATATCAGGAGCGATCCGCAGAACCTTAGCCAGGGCTTGGGCAAATGGTTCACGCCCTTCATGAAAGAAGAACCGAAGCCCGGAAGCACGCCCTACGCGCAGGTCGGCCAGCGCCGTCTCCACTTGCTCTAGGAGAAGCTGATGATCTGCAACCTCGTCATGCAGCGCTTGTGCGACTTCATTCAACAACCGTCCGCGAAATACCGGATCGACGGCTTTGCGCCACGCGGCCTTCTCCGCCAGGCCGAGTTGAAATCGGTCGGCTTCTGGTCGAGGTGGTTCAGCGACCGCGGGGGGCAATGAAGATCCTGTAGTTGAACCTGACATACTCTGCCAATTATCTCGTTACTGGAGGGAGAAATACCCTTAAAAGAGGGCTTTCCAGTGATTTCCAGTGGCGCTGAGTAAACGGCAGCTCTTAACTGTGAGCCCGCTCTGCCTTGAGCTGGCGGAGCTTCTCCAGCGTTCCCCGCTCTCGCTCGACCAGTTCGCGGACAGCTCGCTCGACGAGCGCCTGAATCGTACCGTCGGGCTCAAGTGCAACGAGGAGTCGCAAGTCTTGGTGCAGCTCGGTCGGAAGAACAATGGTGGTCTTGTGCGTGGCCGACTTGGCTGCCGTGCTGTGCTTCTTGGGCGGCATGGGCGGAACTTGGCATGCCAGCGGGACTTGGGCAAAGGGCATCTCTGACGGACCGAGCGGCAAAACTTCCAATCCGTTAAAACTTCTCATATTCTGCGCACACCTTTGAGAGGAGGTGTCCATGCAGTCAGCTCAATCTTCCGTCGCCATATCGCCACACCGACCACCGGTCGCGGCACTGTTCAACCTCGATGATGCCGCCGAGCGCTTCATGATCGAGACGATGCAGCGCTTCCATTGCGAGCATCCTGGCCTCTACACCGCTCACGCATTGAAACGGGTCCGCAATGATCAGCACGAGCGAGTCCTGGTCGAGGTCGCCAGCTTCCAGCCGCAGCGCCGGAATGCGCGAGCACAGTGGATGCTGATCCGTTGGAACATCGACGACGTCAGTATCTGGTTCGAACACCAGCCGAACCGGAAGGCGGCGTTCACCTCTTATCGGGCCACCGCAGGTGACGCCACGAACCAGCGGTCAGCCAGTAGCCGCTCACTGCCACTCGTCTCGAATCTGCCGTAGCTTGTCCTTCCAGTCGTCGCCGAGGATGCCCTCCAAGACCTTGGCGCTTGCCGCCCTTCCCCGTCGCTCGCGCCGATTCCAGAACATCACCGCCAGATCGGCATCAAAGCCGAACTGCGTCGGCGAGCGGCCAGGATAGTACTGGTTCCATCGGCCCGGTGTTCCTCCGAGGCAGCGGGGATCGCGCTCCTGGCCCCGGAAAAGCACGCGAGCACCGGGCCGCAGGGACCACTCGCCAGCAGTGCTTCGCGCCACAGCGTCACGGAAGCCGAGCGTTCGGCTTGTCGCGTCACAGAACGACAGTTCCAGCGTCGTCATGGCGATGACCGGAAACTGTGATGTCGCGCTGTCCGCGAACGTCACAGCTTCCGGCGTGTCATCCGTCACGGCAGGCTTGGGCGCAGCAACCTGCGGCACTTCGAGGGCCTGTTCTGGTTGGTCGGTGCCAGCGCTGGCCGGATGGCTTCCATTTTGTTCTGTCAGCAAAACGGTTTGCGTGATGGATGCGAGGGGTGAGCCGGTCGCTAGCAGTTGATGAGTGGGCTTGCTGGCGAATGGATCTGTTTGTGGGGCCGTTTGCGTGAAGGCTTCGGCGGTCTGATCAAGCGGTGCCTCGTTGCTCGGAGCTGTTCGCTCATCTGTTTGCGTGAAGGCTGCAGGGGATGCCTGCGTCGCGGTCGGCGCAGCTGTGGCCTCGTCCCCATGTAGCTCAGTCATGGTCAGCAGAAATCGCCGACCACAAGGGCAAGCAAGCATCGTCGATGTCTGGCGATCGTGTGGATCGGCCTGCGTCGCTGGCTTCGGATGGCGCTTGCGGTACTCGCGGCCTCGGCACTTCGACTGGCCGCAGTACCTGGCGTCCTTGCGCTTGTTGTCAGGGATGGGACCGCCGCAGGAAACACAGGTTCGCATATCACCAGAGTAGACGATCTGTTCTCAAACGATTTACGAACAAATAATCAAAGGCTTTGAATTTTGTAGATACGTTCACTCCAAAAAGTGTTGGATTGTTCGCAAGATTGAGAAGATTGGATCGCATTCTGTAAAATTTAATTAAAGTGATTTCCGCGACTTAGCTCAATTGGGGTTTCAGGTTGTGCGCGCTAATTGCAGGAATGCCGATAACTTAGAAACACTGAGCATTTCGGTTGCTCAATAAAATCCCCCCGATGAGAGAAACCCATTTTTGCCACACCTGCGCCTGGAAGCTGCCCTACTGTGTCCGTCGGGATCGCCTCTACTGCTCGTCGGCGTGCCGAATGTGGGCAGTGCGCCATCCGGGGCGGAAGCGGCCCATGCCTGGCCACTCTATTCTGCCCAATGCGCCGAACCAGTGGCGACCGAGGACTCGCGCGACCGCGCTGGCTGCACTCGAAGACTCGCGAAGGTATGCGGCGCGGTTGGAGGCATCAGCACGGCAACAGCAGGCCCGCGAAGAGGAACTCCGCGCTGAACTGGCCACGCTGCGCGCTGGCGCCGTCACGGGCCGTGATGAGCTGATCAACACCAAGGAACGCCTGGCGCAGGCCGAGAAGAAGAAGAACGAGAAGGTCAAAGAGAGCTACAGGCGGAAGCGGCAGGCGGAACGACTGGTAGATCGTCTTAAACAGACTGAGCGCCAAGTCGCTCGCAAAGAAAAGGTGCTGGAGCAAGCGCGGGCCGACCTCGCTGCCCTGCGCCGCGCGCACGAACAGCAGACCGTAGAGCAGGCCAGCAACCTTTCTGATGCGCGAGCCGAGGTCAAGGAGTTGTCCAAGACCCGCGATGAGCTGGCAACCAAGGTCAAAAAGCTGGCTGAGACGACGGAGCAACTTGAGCAGCGGGCAGCGGATGTCGCGCAAGAGCTGAAGCAGCGCGATTACGAATTGGACCATGAGCGGAAGCAGACCGACGAAGCTAAGCGTGGCCGAGATGAAGCCCAGGCGCACACTGAACTACTCCAGCGCCGTCTTGAAGCCGAACAAGCCAGGCGCACCGCAGCCGAACAAAAGCTGGAGCAATCAGAACAGCCAGCAAGCTCGCAGCCCCAGTCAACTGACCAGGTTGCGCAATCACCGTTGGCCATCTCGTCGTTGCGGCTCGGACGCTACCAAGAATTCGCCGCTGCGCTCGGCTACGACGCGGCCTCAGACCGCCTGTTCGAGCTGATGCATGAGGAAGTGCGGGGCGCCGCCGCCTACGCCGACTGGCAAGCCACCCACATGGAACGGATTACCGCACGACGGCGTGATCTAGAACAATCGCTCGCTGAACAGGCATTCGCCGCTGCAAACGCGGCGCGCTGGCATCTGATCGACCATCCCCACGTCAGGCTCGGCAACGTGCCAAAATGGAGGCTCGTCGGGCTCTTGCTCGACGACAAGAGCGAGCGGTACCTGCGCACAATCATGAACGAACGTCTTGAGGAAATGACGAGTCGCATCGGGAACGGTGCCTAATCAAACGTCGTGCCGTCGTCGGATCCGGGTGCTGCGTAAAGCCACCGCGGTCAGGTTTACGGTTGCTCTAGACAAAACTTCAGGCACACTCCGACCCTCTGATGACACATATAGAGGACGATGCTGTAAGGCTAGCACAGGGCGACGCTATAGCTTGGCTTCAGTCGCTGCCAAGTGGCGTTGTAGATCTGCTGATCACTGACCCAGCTTATGAATCATTAGAAAAACATAGAGCAATTGGTACAACAACTCGCCTAAAACACAGCAAGGCGTCCAGTAACGACTGGTTCAAGATATTCCCCAATAGTCGCTTTAAAGCGCTTTTTGAAGAGATTTATCGCGTTTTGAAAAAGAATGCTCATTTCTATTTGTTCTGTGATCCGGAAACTGCTTTTTTTGCTAAGCCAATTGGGGAATCTTGTGGTTTTAAATTCTGGAAACCGTTGATTTGGGATAAGAAACGCATTGGGATGGGATACCATTACAGATCTCGATACGAGTTCATTCTTTTCTTCGAGAAGGGCAAGAGAAAACTCAATAACCTCGGGGTCTCCGACATCATCGAAGTGCCGCGAGTATTCAACGGGTACCCGACGGAGAAACCTGTTGCTGTGTCTGAGGTGCTCATCAAGCAGAGCAGCAACGCTGGCGAATTGGTGGTCGATCCCTTTATGGGCTCAGGCAGCGTTGGAACTGCGGCCATCAACAATGGTAGGCAGTTTTGGGGATGCGATGTTTGCCAAGAAGCGGTCGAGATCGCCAGACGACGTATGGCTAACGGCTATCGAACCTCAGAGGCCCTGAGTGGCACTGCCGACGATATTCAGCCCGAGTTGAACTTCAGAATAGCATCTGAGCCATAGCACCTTGCACCGAGAATAGCCGCTTGAGAGACCGAGTCTGGCAATTCTCGCAACAATACAAAGCACAGAAAGGAAGACCAGATGGACTGCGACAAAAGCCATCGCTATGATCACATGTTTGAAAACTTGCCAGACCATCAAGGAGGAGCTGGCCGCCACAAGTGCGCAGGATGCGCCTATGAAGCTGGCTGGGAAGCAGGGTACAAACGACAGGAAAAGTTAGACATCAGGTTAAGTTCTCTACCGGATAGCCAGGCTGGCACCGTGCGCCATAAGAGCCCGCATGCTGCATTTGCACTCGGATACCAACATGGTGTCGAGGCATCGTACAAGCAATAGAGGCGGCAACTTACCCTGTGGTACAGCCTCGTTCGATAGGCGAGAGACAAAAGTCTCGAATCTGCGCTGATATCTGCATAGCGCGCTATCCCATCGGTAGGTTCTGGCGGGACAGCACGTCTCCTTCGCCCCCCCCAAACGCACCAGTACGCCCCCCTTTTCATATCCTTGGATAGTCTGTATCAACACCCATCACCGACGGCTGATAAAATATTTCTTGCTCGGTCCCCATCAGCGCCCCCGGCTGGGTCAGGTTTTTGTTCAGCTTCTGACCAGCCAGCTCGCTAGGAAGTCGCACCACACCGGGCTGGCTGATAAACGCCTGCGAGCGCCCGTCCTGCGT
>Ga0075163_10011889_pt1 | contig 11341 bp, 10 predicted proteins | sample JI1023141ADNA_FD_71478 | JGI IMG/M metagenome (GOLD analysis project Ga0075163, IMG submission 71478) | Wastewater effluent complex algal communities from Wisconsin, to seasonally profile nutrient transformation and Carbon sequestration -... | ecosystem: Engineered > WWTP > Effluent > Algae...
GTGTGGGCCGCGAAGCCTTCCAGGGTGAAGTGACCAGGGATCCGGTTGCCGGTCGATCACTTGCAGAGACGACCGCTCCCGACCGGTCTCTCTAGCGCACGCCCTTGAGCACGCGTGGAGGTTTGTCGGGCGTCAGCTCCAGCACCTCGATGGGACCACCGTAGAGCTTCGCGAGCCCGACATCGATCCGCCAGATCTGGGGTCCATTTCCATCGTCGCAGACGCCGTTGACACCCTTCGGCTGCACGGTGTGGCCGACCACCTGGCGCTTGACGCCGAGCTTCGCGAGCGACTCCTTCGCCACCGCGCAGTCGACCGGATCACCGCCGAACGCACGCGTCCACACCGGGCTCGAGTCGCCGGTCATCGCCGGCGCCGGCTTGTCGACGCCGCCGGCCTGGCCGTCGAGCCAGCACCGCGAGGCCTGGTTGACGCCGTCGAGCTGCGCGGCCCACTCGGGGAGCACGCCGGCGTGGGAGAACACGGTGTCGCCGACGATCGCGATCACGTTGTGCTGCGCGATCTTCTTCGCGTACACGCCACCGGGGCCGAGCGCGGCGATCCGTCCACGCGCCCGCTCGGGCACGCGCGCCCACGCCGAGGTGTCGAGGCCGGGCGCGTCGTCGAAGTCGCGCATCGCGCCGGGCGTGACGTAGCGGAAGTCTCCCGCGGCGTTCATCAGCTCGTGGTTGCCCATCAGCCAGACGAACGATCCACCCGCCGCCTTGGCCTGGCCCTCGAGCTTGAGGATCAGGTCGATCATCGCCTGCTCGTCGTCGCCGCGATCGAGCACGTCGCCGGTCTGCACGATCATCAGGTCGCCGCCGATCCACGTATCCTTGTCGTCGATCGCGCCGGCGGCCACGAGCGCGGAGCGCATGCCGGCGAGGTCGCCGTGCAGGTCGCCGATCGCGACGAGCCGCTTCGGCATCGGATAGCGCAGCGCCACGGGCGACAGCGTGCAGCTCGTCGGCTTCGGCTGGGGAGCCGCGGGCGCCGGGGGATCGAGGCTCGGCGTCGGGGACGGCGGATTCGAGCGACCGCGATCACAGGCGATCGCTCCAACTGCCAGCAGCAACGCGAGTTTCACGACTTTGCATACCACGTGGTGAAGCTCTGACGCTGTAAGCCATCGCCGGCGCCCTCGTTCGTTGGGCATATGCGCTTGCTTCTCCTGTTACCCCTCACAGCCTGCGGCACCGTCGGCTCCCTCCGCCAGGTCAGCCTGGTCGGTCAATGTGCGGAGAATGACGCCGCGTGCTCCCGCCGCCACCCCGTGGCCCCGATCGCGATCGGCGCCGTGTTCTATCCCGAGGTGTCGTCGGACGTCGCGGGCAGCACGACGCCCAACCTCGTGCTCGAGAGCGCCGTCCCCGGGGTGATCGCCGTCGAGAACGGCGCGCTGGTCGCGAAGGCGCCGGGCACCAGCGCGGTGTTGATCAGCACCGACGATGGCTCGGTCGTCGACTTCATCCACATGTGGGCCGCGCCCGTGACCAAGGTGACGCTGTCGAAGAAGGACGGCGATCGCGTCGGTGCCTCGATCGGGCTCGCCGTCGGCGAGGACATCACGCTTTCGCCCGCGCTGTGGAACGGCGCGCAGAAGCTCGCCGGGGAGGGTCAGGTGACCTGGACGTCGAGCGGTGGAGACGCCGGCCCGATCGCGGTGCTGCGCGATGGCTCGGTCGATCGCCGCCGGTTGCGCGCCCGCGCACCGGGCAAGGTCACGGTCACGGTGGCGCTCGGCGACACCAAGACCGACGTCGAGATCGAGGTGGTGCCATGAGGGCCGCGATCATGGTCGTGACGCTCGCGTTGCTCGCCGGTGCCTGTGGCCCGACGTTGATCGCGCAGTCCACGCCTCCCGCCGGGCGGGTCGCGCGCCTCGATCCGGTGAACGGGTTCTGGGGCCTCAAGAGCTATCGGCTCGAGCTGTCGAGCGGCGTCGCGATCGCCCTCGCCTGCTATCGCGGCGCGCCGTGCGCGCAGCTCGACGTCAAATCGGATTCGCCGAACGTCGAGGTCCGCAAGGCGTCGATCGGTCAGCTCGAGCGCAACGCGTATACCGGGGCCGCGCAGCCGACCAGCGGCTTCGTCGTGATCGGCAAGTCGCCGGGTCCGGCGAACCTCGTGGTGCGCGGCTCGGGCAAGACCCGCACGGTCGCGATCACCGTGGTCGCACCGCCGCAGCCGAGCCCGCCCGCGACGGTCGCGAAGTAGGAGTACGCTCGCGGAGGCGTGCGGACGTTCGAGCTCGGCGACAGGCGTTGGGCGATCGCGGTCGAGGACAACCTCGTCAAGCTCGCGTGGGGTGACCGCGGCAAGCCCGAGCAGCGCCACGATCGCACGCTCGCGAGCCCCGAGGCGGCGATCGCGTATCGCGACCTGCAGATCGCGAAGCAGCTCGCGCTCGGCTACGTCGAGGTCTTCCCGGCGCCGGAGCCGGTGGGGGTGCGCGTGCCCGGAGCCCCCACGCGGACCGCGGAGCCCGAAGCGCCGGTGACGCGCGCGATCCGCTTCGAGATCGCCGCCGAGACGCGCACCGAGTTTCGCCGCTATCCCAAGCCGGCGCGCTTCATGGAGCTGCGGCAACGCGATCGCGTGCTGATGGAGTGGAACGGCGAGCTCGACCACGTCGACGATCCCGACAAGTCGCCTCGCCGCGAGACCACGTTCCTGTCGATCGCGGAGGCGACCGAGGCCTTCGACGATCTGGTGCAGTCGGCGCGCGAGGATCGCTGGCGCCGGGTTCGCTCGCCCGAGGTCGTCGCGCGTCACGACAACCCCGCGCTCGAGGCCGAGTGCTGGGCCGCCGCCGACGACGATCCGATGCCGTGGTCGGTCTACGCCGACTGGCTGCTCGAGCAAGGCGATCCGCTCGGCGAGCTCGCCACCCTGACATCGACCAGCAACGCGAGGCGCCGGATCGCCGCGCAGCTCGAGGATCTCGGCGGCTACCCCGAGATGGTCGACGTCCGCCGCCGTCACGGGTTTCCCCGCAGCGTCACGATCCGGAGCGTCGATCTCGATGGTGCCGATCCGACCGCGCTCGCCGAGACCGCGAAGGCCCTCCGATCGTGCAGCTACGGACGGTTCGTCGACGTGTTCCACGTCGGGCTCGCCGGGTACAGCGATCGCAATGACTGGGCGCCCACCCTGCGCGCGCTCGCGCAGGCCCCCCACCCCGAGCGCATCCGCGAGCTTCACTTCGACCACTACGAGTCCACGGAGTGCGAGATCAGCTGGGCAACGATGGGCGACCTCTCCGGGCTGTTCGCGCCGTTCACCGGCCTCGAGGTGCTGCATCTCAAGTCCGGCGCCGGCGGCACGCTCGGCGAGCTCCACCTCCCGAGCCTGCGCCGGTTCGTGCGCGAGTCCGGAGGCCTCTCGGCGGAGGAGATCGCGTCGATCATGAACGCGACCTGGCCCGCCCTCGAGCACCTCGAGATCTGGACCGGCGATCCGAACTACGGCGCCGCCAGCACCGTCGCAGCGCTCCGCGCGGTGTTCGACCGGGCGCGCTTTCCGGCGCTGCGCCACCTCGGCATCGTCAACAGCACCTGGGTCGAGGACGTGATCGATGCCCTCGCGGCGTCGAAGCTGTTGCCCCAGCTCCACTCGCTCGATCTGTCGAAGGGCATCTTCGCGCGCCGCGGCGTCGAGCTGTTGCGCCAGCACGCGACGCTGTTTCGCCACCTCGCCTCCATCGATCTCTCGCAGAACCTCCTGCTCCCGCGCGAGGCCGCGCAGATCCGCGACGTGCTCGACAACGTGATCCTGGTCGACCAGCGCGAGCGCGAGATGGAGGACTACGAGGAGACCGAGGCCGATGGCGAGATCGTTCGCTACGTCGCCGTCGGGGAGTGACGACTCCGCAGCGCGGCCGCCATCTCGATCGGCGGATGCCCGAGCACGCGCGCGAGCGTCGGATCGGTCGTCGCGAACGCACCGCGCCGGCTCGCCTCGAAGATGCCCGCGAGCATCGCGGCGACGGGTGCCGGCATGCCGGTCGCGACCAGCGACGCGCGGTAGACCTCGTCGGGAACGACCACCCGGCGTACGGGCTTCCCCGTCACCTGCGTGGCGATCGCGGCGAGCTGGTCGAGGGTGAGCGCCGCGCTGGCCGTGAGCGGCGGCGTGACTCCGTCGAGCGCGTCCGAGGTCATCGCGATCGCGGCCGCCTCCGCGAGGTCCGCGTGCGTGGTCCACGCGATCGGCCCGTCGGCGGGTGCCGCGATCTCGCCCGCGTCGATCCCGCGGCCGAACATCCCGAACGCGGAGGCGGCGTAGAACCCGTTGCGCAGCGCGGTGAACGGCACGCCCGACGCCCGCAACAGCTCCTCGGTCGCGGCGTGCGTGTGCATCGGCGAGAACGCCGAGGCGGGATCGGCGCCCATCTGGCTCGTGTAGAGGATGCGCGAGACGCCCGCGGCCCGAGCCGCCTCGATCGCGGTCCGATGCTGCGGCACCGCGAGGTGCGTCGGCAGCGGCAGCGACACGATCAGCACCTTGGTCGCGCCCTCGAAGGCGCGCGCGACGCTGGCCGGATCCGCGAAGTCGGCCTGCCGGACCTGGACGTCGAGGTCCGTGGCCTTCGCCGGATCGCGAACACTCGCGACGATCGTCGACGGAGGAACGCGGTGGAGCAGCTGGTTGACGATGGCGCGGCCGAGCGCGCCGGTAGCACCGGTGATGACGAGCATGAGGTCTCCTGGGGTTGACGACACGGGTTCGTGTCGCTCGCCGACCACTCCCACCCACGCCCCACGAGACGACTCAGGCGGTCACGGAAACTAGGGAGGTGGTGCCGGTGCGTTCGCGACCAGCCCGACGACGACGGTGATGTTGTCGTCGCCGCCGCGGTTGTTCGCGAGCTCGATCAGCGTCTCGGGCAGCCGGCGATACCACGTCATCGCGACGATCCGCTCGAGCTCGCCGTGCTCGATGTAGTTCGACATCCCGTCGCTACACAGCAGGAAGCAGTCGCCCGGCGACACCGGCACGCTCTTCATGTCCGCCTCGATGTCGCGCTCGAAGCCGATCGACTTCGTGATCACGTGGCGGAACTTGCTGCTCTTCGCCTCGGCCTCGCTGATCTGGCCCGAGCGCAGCTGCTCTGCGATCCACGAGTGATCGTCGGTCAGCTGCTTGAGGTGGCCGTCGCGGAACATGTAGCAGCGCGAATCGCCGGCGTGGCAGACGTGGGCTCGGCCGTTGTGGACGAGCAGCGCGGTCAGCGTGGTGCCCATGCCGCGCAGCTCGGGCTTGTTCCAGCTCGCCTCGAAGATCGCCGAGCTCGCGCGCTTGACCACGCCGCGCATCAGCTCGAGCGCGGGTGAAAACGCGAGCACGGTGCCGGCGGGGAGCGTGGGATCGTCGCCGCGCACGGGCTCCGGCGGCGCACCTCGGCGTTGCGCGGCGGCCGCCTCCGAGATCTGGCGCGGCGAGGTGGGGAGCAGATCGGAGGTGTCGATCGAGGGATCGATGGCCGGCATCTCCTCGGTGGTGCGCAGGCTGACTTGCAGCTGGGCGGCGAGCGCCTTCTCGAAGTTGCCGCGCGCGTCGGCGAGCTCGCGACCGAGGAACTCGACGGCCATCCGGCTCGCGGTGGCGCCGCCCTGGTGACCGCCCATGCCGTCGGCGACGGCCATGATGCCGGTCTCCGGGTCGACGAGGTAGGCGTCCTCGTTACGCTCGCGCTTGCGACCCGGATCGCTCTGTCCCCACGCCCACAATCTCATCGCGCTTCACCCCTCATTGGTAATCCGCGCTCTTTTCGGAAATGGTCCCGTCGTCACAGCGGAGCAACTTGCCCTTGCCCTCGATCTTGGTGAGCAGCGAGACGGGACGCGTCCACAGCTTGCTGACGTTGCGCAGCGTGTCGCGCGCCTGGTTGCCGTCGAGGTCGGTGCCCTCGTGGACGTGGCGCAGCAGCAGCTCGCTCTTGTTCTCGAAGTTGCCGTCCTCGACGACGATCACCGGCTGACCGCGGTTGGTCAGCATGCGCAGCATCTGATCCTTCACCTTCTTGAAGTCGCGGCTCATGATCTCCCAGTTGCCGCTGCGGTCGGAGAAGCCGAACGAATAGAACTTCTGCTCGAGGCAGAACTCGAGCGTGAAGAACTCGTCGATGAACGTGATGTCGTTATAGAGCTTGCGGACCTCGAACAGCCGCTGCATGCCGAGGCCGGTGCGGCGATCCCAGTTGCGCTTGAGATCCATCTGGTCGCACTCGTCCCACTCCTTGCCGAACTGCCCCTTGTTCCAGCGATCCTCGATGTTGCGCAGCAGCTCGACGCCCAGCTTGTACGGGTTGAGCCGGCCCGGTGAGGTCGCGAGTACACCCGAGTTGGCGTCGGCGTAGTCGATGATCTCCGAGGCGTTCAGCGCCTTCTCCGTGAGGATCTTGGAGTGCCAGTACGAGGCCCAGCCCTCGTTCATGATCTTGGTCATCGCCTGGGGCGCGAAGTAGTACGCCTCGTCGCGGACGATCTCGAGGCAGTCGCGCTGCCAGTGATCGAGCGGCGCGTGCTGGATCAAGAACGCCATCACGTCGCGCTGCGGCTGCTCGGGGAACCGCCGGCGGGCCTTCTTCTCCTCGTCCTCGCGCTTCTTCTTCTGCGCGGCGAGGTACTCGGGCGGGTTGATGAACGACTCCATGTAGCCCTTGGCCCGCAGGCGCCCGGACTTGTCGCGGTTGTTATCATCCTCCTCCTCGAGCTCCGTGCGCTCGCGGGTTCGCATGATGTACGGCGACATCGGATCGATCAGGTTCTCGATCGACAGGCAGGTGTCGATGAAGTCCTCGACCACCTCCTGGGTCTGGCGATCCATGTGTCGCCGCACGCGCGACGAGTGGTTGGCCATCCCGTCGATCATCTTGCGGTTGGTCTTCGAGAAGAAGTAGTTGTTCTTGAAGAAGTCGACGTGCGCGCAGACGTGCGCCATCACGATCTTCTGATCGGTGAGCGAGTTGCCCTCGAGCAGGTACGCGTACGCCGGGTTGGTGTTGATCACCATCTCGTAGATCTTCGAGAGGCCCCACTCGTACGACTTCGACAGCTGCTCGTAGTCCATGCCGAAGCGCCAGTGCGGGTAGCGCGTCGGGAAGCCGCCGTACGCGGCGACCTCGTTCATCGTCTTGTAGTCGAGGACCTCGTAGAGGATCGGGAAGAAGTCGAGCCCGTACGCCTTCGCGTGGCCCTCGATCTCCTCCTGCATGTCACGCAGGTACGCCGGAAACCTCTTGATCGTCATATCAGTCGACCTCGTCGAGCATACCGCCGAAGTCACCGCCGGATGCGTGATGGTGGCGCCGATCGTCGGTGGCGGGTACGAGCAAGGCCTCGAGGCGCGACACCAGATCTTGGCGGGTGAATGGCTTGCGTAGAAACGAGCTGTGATCGAGGTGATCGACCTCCACGGCATCGGGATACCCCGAGATGTAGAGGATGCCCAGGTTCGGGAGCTCGGAGCGCAGCGTCACCGCGAGCCGCTCGCCGCCCATCCCCGGCATCACCATGTCGGTGACGAGCAGGTCGATCTCGCGCCCCTTGGCCGCGGCCACCGCCTCGTCGCCGGACGACGCGAGCACGACGTCGTAGCCGGATCGCCGCAGGTAGCGATGGATCAACGCGCGCACGCCCTGGTCGTCCTCGGCCACCAGCACGGTGGTCGAGGTCTGCGGGCGCAGCACGTCGGGCGGCTCCGGCACGCTCGGCGCCACCTCGGGCATCGGCGCGTGCGGCAGGTAGATCGAGAACCGCGTCCCCTGCCCCGGCGCACTCTCGACCTCGATGTGGCCGGTGCTCTGCTTGACGATTCCGTAGACCGTCGACAGCCCGAGCCCGGTGCCCTTGCCGAGCTCCTTCGTGGTGAAGAACGGCTCGAACAAGCGGGCGCGCGTTGCCTCGTCCATCCCGCTGCCGTTGTCGGCGGCGACGATCCGGACGAACGTGCCCGGCGTGATCTCGCGCATCGCGCAGTACGCGTCGTCGAGCTCGATCAGGTCGGTGTGCAGGCTCAGCCTGCCGCCGGCACCCACCGCGTCGCGCGCGTTGATCGACAGGTTCATGATCACCTGCTCGAGCCCGCTGCGATCGACCTTCGCCGCGCCGACCTCGCCCAGCTGCAGCTCGAGCTGGACGTGCTCGCCGATCAACCGCCGCAGCATCTCGGCCATGTTCGAGATCACCGCGTTGACGTCGAGGTTCTCGGGCTTGAGCACCTGCTTGCGGCCGTAGGCGAGGAGCTGGTGGGTCAGCGCCGAGGCGCGCCCGGCGGCGTGGCGGATCCGCTTCGCCTGCGTGTGGTGCGGCGATTCCTCGTCGAGCCCGCCGAGCAGCATCTCGCTGTAGCCGATGATCGTCGTCAGGATGTTGTTGAAGTCGTGCGCGATGCCGCCGGCGAGCCGGCCGATCGTCTCGAGCTTCTGCGCCTGTCGCAGCTGATCCTCGAGCTCCTTGTGCGCGGTGATGTCGCGCACCAGGCACACGACCGTCCGTTCGCGACCCGGGAGCGGTGGCGCATCGACGATGTCGGCGACGAACCACAACCGCTCACCGTCCTGGACCGCCAGATCGTACTCGAGCGTCTCCGGCTTGCCGGTGGCGATCACGCGCTCGATCATCGCGTGGAAGCGCCCGCCCTGGTCGGAGCCGAGCACCTCCGCGATGGTCTTGCCGAGCAGCTCCCCCTTCGGGCGCGCGAGCAGGCGTTCGTCATGCGTCCAGACGCCGACGTAGCGACCGGAGACATCGAACTCGAACACGATCCCCTTGGTGCACCCGAGGAGGACCTTCAGCCGGTTCTCGCCGGCGAGGAGCTCGCCTTCATCCGGCTGCGACGCGGACACTCACTTCCCTTTGCCGAGGAATTCCTTGATCGAGTCCATGATCGCGTCCTTGCCTTTGATCTCGGACGTCACCACGCGCTCGTCTTCATCGAAGTGCTCGGTCAGATCCTTGATGAACTGACCCGAGCCGTACGGCGACTCGACCTGGCCATACGAGAACAGATTCACGAACGGTAGGACTTCTTTCTTGAGCAGCTCGACGCAGGTGTGCGTGTCGTCGACGCTCCAGTTGTCACCGTCGGAGAAGTGGAACGGATAGATGTTCCACAGGTCGCTCGGATACTCGTCGTCGATCAGCTTCGCGCACAGCTTGTACGCGCTCGAGATCATCGTGCCGCCGGACTCGCGCGTCTTGAAGAAGGTGTCGCGATCGACCTCCTTCGCCATCGCGTCGTGGATGATGTAGCGGCTCTCGATGCCGTGATACTGCGAGCGCAGCCAGGTATCGATCCAGAACGACTCGATCCGGACGATCTCTTTCTGTTCGTCACCCATCGAGCCACTGACGTCCATCATGTAGATGATGACGGCGTTGCTCTGCGGCAGCGGCTCGCTGCGCCACGAGCGGTAGCGCTTGTCGTCCTTGATCGGGATGATCACCGGGTTCTTCGGATCGTAGGTGCCCATCGACACCTGCCGCCGGATCGCCTGCTTGAACGTGCGGCGGAAGTGGCGCAGCGACTCAGGGCCCGTGGTCCGGATGCCGGAGTACTTGTCCTTCCACGCGACGATCTTCTCGGTGCCCTTGGGCTGGATCCGAGGCAGCTCGAGCTCCTCGCCCATGATCTCCGCGAGCTCGGCGACCGAGATCTCGACATCGAGCAGGTGCTCGCCCGGGCGATCGCCCGCCTGGCCCGCGCCCGGCTGCGGCTCGCCGTCTTGCCCGAGCGCGTCGCCGACGTCGCCGTCGCCCTGCCCGACGCCACCCTGCTGCTTGTCGCCGTGCTTGAAGTGCGGGATGTCGACGGATGGGATCGGGATCGAGACCGAGTCCTTGCCCTTCCGCGCGATCATCTCGCCCTGCGAGATGTACTTGCGGAGGTTCTGCTTGATCTTGCCGCGGATGATCTGGCGAAACCGGCCGTGGTCGAGGTCGATCTTCTGGCTCATCAGATCACCACGTCGGCGATGTCGCCGCGGTTGTTGACGAAGCAGAGGCGTCCGCCCTGCCGCTTCGTGTGTTGCACCATCTCGAGGAGGCCGAGCGCACGCGAGATCACACCGGTGGCGTCCTCGGTGTCGAGCTCGACACAGAGCCGCGCCAGCAGCTCGGCCAACGTGTGGTTGAGCTCGACGGACACGGTGCCCATCCCGCGCGGATCGTCCGTCACGAGGGACTCGCCTCGCGTTCGCTCGCTTCCCCTACCTCGGCCATCCGTCCCACTCGCTCACCTCGGCTCGTCCGCATCAGCTCTTCACGTCACCACGAGCAAAGATGCTCGCCACGAAGTTGAGGACGTCGGTCGCCGACACTTCGTCGTAGCCGAAGTTCTTGATCAGGCGCTGCTTGACCACGTCGATCTTCGCCTGCGTGTCGCGGTCGACGACGCTCGACACCAGCGAGGTCAGCTTGATCGAGTCCTTCTGGTCCTCGAACAGCTTGCTCTCGAGCGCCTTGTGGAGCCGCTCGTTGGTCTTGTAGTCGAACGTCCGGCCCTCGATCGCGAGCGCGCCGATGTAGTTCATGATCTCGCGGCGGAAGTCGTCCTTGCGGGACTCCGGGATATCGATCTTCTCCTCGATCGACCGCATCAGCCGCTCGTCCGGCTCCTCATCCTGGCCGGTGTACGGGTTCTTGACCTTCTCCTTCTGGGTATAGGCCTTGATGTTGTCGATGTAGTTCGCGCACAGCTTCGCGATCAGATCTTCGTCGGCGCTGATCGCGCGCTGGACCTCGTTCTTGACGATGTCCTCGTACTCCTGCTTGACGACCGAGAGCATCTCGCCGTAGCGCTTGCGCTGCTCCTCGCTCGAGATCAGCGAGTGATGCTTGAGCCCGCTCTCGAGCTCGTTGAGCACCATGAACGGGTTGATCGTGCCGTCGGCCTTGTCGCTGACCAGCGCGTTCGCGATCTTGTCCTGGATGTAGCGCGGCGAGATGCCGTCGAGGCCCTCGCGGTTGCTCTCCTTGCGGAGCTCCTTGATGTTGTCCTGGGTGAAGCCCGGCAGCGTCTTGCCGTCGTACAGCTTCGCCTTCTGGATCAGCGACAGCGAGTGCTTCTTCGGATCCTCGAGGCGCGTCAGCACGGCCCACAGCGCGGCGACGTACAGCGTGTGCGGCGCGACGTGCTTGCCGACGCGCTCGCTCGTGAAGTCCTTCGCGTAGATCTTCACCTCCTCCGACACCTTGGTGATGTACGGGATGTCGACCTTGACGGTGCGATCGCGGAGCGCCTCCATGAACTCGTTGTTGAGGAGCTTCTTGTACTCGGCCTCGTTGGTGTGGCCGAGGATGACCTCGTCGATGTCGGTCTGCGCGAACTTCTT
>Ga0075163_10011891_pt1 | contig 11337 bp, 12 predicted proteins | sample JI1023141ADNA_FD_71478 | JGI IMG/M metagenome (GOLD analysis project Ga0075163, IMG submission 71478) | Wastewater effluent complex algal communities from Wisconsin, to seasonally profile nutrient transformation and Carbon sequestration -... | ecosystem: Engineered > WWTP > Effluent > Algae...
TTAGAATTAGGAAATAAAATATTTAGAATTAGGAAATAAAATATTTAGAATTAGGAAATAAAATATTTAGAATTAGGAAATAAAATATTTAGAATTAGGAAATAAAATATTTAGAATTAGTTTAAAAAATATAATTTGTTAAAGATGGATTTTAAAACTAATGAAAATAAAATAATTATAATATTACCAATATCGACATTGGTAAATGAAAATTCATCATGTGTGGAAACAAGGGTGAAGCGTAAAGAACAATATATTAATGGTATAACAAAATTACTTGAAATTAATGATTTTTTGATTGAGCATTATATTGATATAATATTGATAGATAATACAACCGATAAATTAGATTGGTTGGATTTAAATTTGATTAATGTGACTAATTTTAAATTTGTTGGATATAGTGGTAATAAATATGGTGCAATTAATAAAGGATCGGGGTTAATAGAATCATGGTATTATTTGAAAGATCTACTTATCAAATATAAATATATAATTCATTTTGAGCCAAGGCAGTTGTTGACGTCGCATGAAACTATCACATATATGGTTATGAATCCAATGAATATATTTAAGATATTAAATGAGGGAACGAATCAGCAACATATATATACAGGGTTATTTTGTATAAAGGTAGTAGATTTGTTATCTTTTATACATAAGTATTCAGCGGAATATTTATCATATAATAGAATTTCGATTGAATATGCATTGAATGATTTTATGAAAAATACTCCAATAAAATCAATAGAAAAATTAAATTTAATGAGATTTGATTATGGGACAAATAAAATTGAATTATACTAATAATTAATACTAATTATATTTATTGATAAAAAATAAAAATGGATTATAAAGATAAACTAAATAAAAAGATTGAAAGAATGATCAGTGATCCAAAAAATATGTATAAATATATTAATGGATTTAAGTATGGTGGATTTAATTATGGTGACTATAGATTTACTTCGCTTCTGGCTTATGTAGTATTAAATGGAAATATTGAAGTGATAAATTTTATTATTAATAATGGTGGGATTAATATACAAGATAAAGATGGGTATACAATGTTGTTCTATGCGGCAAGTCATAAACGTGATCATGAAATGGTGAAATTTCTCATTAGTCATGGTAATGTTCGGAATGAACATATTGCTGATGTTAATATTAAATATAATCATGGAAGATCCATTTTGCAATATATGTTGTATCACGATTATAATGATAAATTTGAAGTGATAAATGTTAATTTTGAAATGATAGCAGAATCAATTATTGAGCAAGGCCTTGGTGGTACGATTAATAGCCAAGATGATACCGGAAGAACAGTAATGCATGATGTCATGGAAACTAATGATTTAGAAAAGTTGAAATTTCTATTATATGCTATTGATATGTATGGTGGTGATGAAGATAATATCAGAGATAATAATAATAATACTAAAAACGTATTTTCGTTTCACGAAAATCAACGTTTTTATGAATTTGTGACGTTTGCCAAAGGCAAACTACAAATTAACATTAATGTGGGGGATCAGACAAGGTAATATGTCTATAGAAATGCTCAATGAGATGGTTAATAGAATACTTGGGTGTCATGGTTTGTGGCGTGGTCAAATGGCCATTATTTGGCTAGAAGAAATTTTAGAAGTAGCCAAAGAATCAAAAAGAAATGATTATATAGATAGGATCACAGTATATTTAACTCGTTATTGTAAAATGTATAACATTGATAAACCAAAAGAGACATCAAAACGTAAATATTCGGATATTTGAAATTTTAATAATAAATAATTATATTTTTAAATTATATTAATTTTTTATTATATTTTTAAATCTTATGATTAAAAAAATTGAATTATACTAATAGTTAATAATTATTATCAACAAAATGGATGAACAAACTGAAATAAATCGCATTGAAGTATTGATAAGTAATCCTTATTATTCTGAATTAAATGAAGCTGTTAAATTATTGTTAAGTGATCCAAAAAATATGCATAAATATATTATTAAAAAATATAAATGTGGTAGTTTGTATTGGGGTACGATTTTGTGGTATGTCGTTAAAATGAGAAATATCGAATTGATAAATGTTATTATTAATAATTGTGGAATTAATATAAGAAATGGATTTGGACATACGCTGTTGTATTATGCATGCACAAATGTTGATTATAATATGGTAAAAATGCTTATTAATAATGGTGCTGACATCAATATTCTATATGATGGAAGGTCGATTTTGCACATACTCGTAAGTTCTTGTTATTATGAAAATAAAAACTTAGATATTACTACTAATATAGTAGAAACACTTATTAATAATGGTGCTAATATTCATAGTAAAGATAATTTAGGAAGAACAGTTATGCATAGAGTCATGGCCACTTGTAATTCAGATATGTGTAAGTTACTTTTAAGTAAAGGCGGTGATATTAGTGTCAGAGATTTATATAAAATTTCACCATTTATTTATTCATTGTGTCCGTACAAAATTTCTTTGAATCCGTACAGTGTTTCTTTAAATAATATGGAATTGGTTAAGGTAGTAATTGATCATATAAGTAATCATGATGATAGCATTAAGATGTTAGAAGAAATGATGGAATATACTAAAAGGTATGAAAGAAATGATTATATTGAATTGATCAAGGAAGGTTTAACTAGTTACGTTGGATCGCGTAAATATTCGGATATTTGAAATTTTCAAAATATATAATTATATTTTTTAATTAAATTAAAAAGTAAATGTATACAGATTATAATTAAAATGAAGGTTTTAATTTATAATCCAAGAAAGTCTATACATCATAAAATATTAAAAAATTTAGTTAAGAGTTTGGAACTTAATGGAGTAGTTGTATCGCAACAAGTAAATTTAAATAATATTGAGGACTATGATGTTGTATACAGTTGTACGGAGACATTATCAATAATGGATAAGTATCCAAATAAGAAATTTATATTTGGGCCACAATTAGGAGTTACGCCACGAGATGTTACATTTATAGGTGGTATATCTAATGTTATAAATGCTGTTTTTATACAGCCGAGTGATTGGTGTGTGAAATTATGGGTAGGGTTAGGATGGAATTTAATGCCGATTAAGTGTTATCCTGTGGGTATTGATACTGATTTATTTAAGCCATCGAATGGGAAAATTTTTATTGATGGTTTGGTGCCATCAATAATAGTGTATATAAAGCATAGGGAGAAATCAGATATCAAATTTGTGATGGATTATATGTCAAATTTTAATTATAATATAAATATATTTGAATATGGATATTATGATGAATGTAATTATTTAGCAGCATTACAAAAAAGTAAGTTTGGAATATGGATTGATGCACATGAATCACAGGGATTTGCAACACAGGAAGCATTATCATGTAATGTGCCCTTGTTAGTATGGTCGGTGAAATCAATTGATCAGGAGGTGGGGTGTAATTGGAGTAAAGATATTCCAGTGGCTATTAAGAATTTAGCGACATCGGTGCCATATTGGGATGATAGATGTGGGGAGGTGTTTTATAAGAAAGATGAATTTGAAGAAACGTTGAAAAGGTTTATATCAAAATTATCAATGTATAAGCCGCGTGAATTTATTTTAGAAAATTTGTCGTTGAAAAAGCAGGGTAAAGAATTTATAAATTTATAAAAAATAAATTAAAAAAAATAAATTAAAAAAAAATAAATTAAAAAAAATAAATTTTATAAAATTTATAAATTGATACTTTTAATATATAGGGCATCACCCCATTTATGTGATGTCCATTTAGTTTCAATGCGTACAAATCCATAAGTTAGGAGATATAGGTCTATTTCACCAATTAATGAGCAATTTTCGTATAAATAATCGTTATTGACTTCAGTATAAATATATTTGATATGTTTAAGTTGGTCGCCAAATCCTTTTAATGAGTGGAGTTCAGCACCTTGAATATCTAAGTTTAGGAAGTTGTATGTGGACATATCGATGGAATAAGTATCAATGATAGTGGACATTTTTTTTGTGATAACGTCACATGTTTTTTCTACATAAATATGTGGGTGTTCGATTAGATGTGTTTGTAAGTTTAATAATGATGATGATTCGCCATTATTAGTGATATTAAATTTTATTTTAATGTCATCTTCAGAGTAAACAGCTTCATTGATGCATATATTTTGGGGATATTTTTCGATTGTTTTTTGTAATTTTAGAATGATAAATGGGTTAGCCTCGATCCAAATAACATGTTTAATTTTATGTTGTGAATATTGTAATGCTTCTTCAGCTAAGTGAGCGCCAATATGAATTATTCCTGTTATGTTCAGGTTATATTTTCGAACAATATAGTCAAAAGGTATTAACATTTTTAATTATGAATTGATAATGTGTAATTAATTATATTTTTGTTTTTAATTGTGAAATAATTAATATAAAATGGTGAAAAGAAGTGTAAAAGTGGAGATATGTTCGAGATTGTTTTTATATTTGCTTGAGAAAAAGAATAAAAATGCAGCGGATAAGTTGTCATTGTTTAAAACGTCAATATCGAATGTATATGTTTTAATAAAATTTGCATCTATAGCATATTCATATAACATAAGTTGTATTTCAATATATATGTTTATGGGATACTTAATTGGAAATTCGCATTTATTGGCGTCGATTAAATTATATCCTAAAAATTTAGTATATTATACATCAATATTAATGCAATATATGTCAAGTGGATTGTATATATCAGCACGTATAGTTTCAAGTGTATCGTCAAGTATATCATCAAGTGTATATAAATCTATAAAATATAGATTGTATACTAAAAAAGAAAAGCCAAACATACAAGTTTGGTCGACGAATTAAAAATAATATTAATGTTTGTTAGTGTTATTTTTTTTGTTGTAATTGGAATAAATAAATTGTTTAATTTGCTTATCAAAAACAACAGGAATGAAGAAATTGAATGGAATTAACAATCCATAAATAGTATTTTCGAAAAATATTTTTCGCCATTTAATTGATGGATCTGTATTTTTCTCAATCATGTAACCAAGTACACTCATAGCACCACCAGTTATACCATTCAAAGCGATATAAGTTTTAATAGATGCCATTTTATAATTATGTATTTTTATTTTAATATGTATTTAATTTCAAATTTAAAATTAAATTATATATGCGATTGTATAATAAAAAGAAAATCCAAAAATACAAATTTGGGAGATGAATTAAAACATTATTAAAGTTTTTTCTCAATTTTTGAGTTCGATTTTTCCCAGTCGCCTCCATAACGGTCTTTTAGCCTTTCTGCATAAAGATAGTCTTTAATTTCTTTATAATAATGATAATAAACGATGTTACCGAATGGCATAAATAAGGAAGGCATGGTATGTTCGAGAAATATTCTTTTCCGGCGATACGATGTAGAATCAAGATGTCTCGCATCAAAGTAAGCAACTGTAGTAGCCGTACCACAAGCACCAATATTAAAAATTATATAATGTTTAACAATTTCCTTGAATTTCATTTTATAATTATGTATTTTATTTCAAATTTCAAATTTAAAACTAAATTATATATGATATTATTGTAAGATGGATTGGCTAATAACCATAGTTATAATATTTATAATAACGTATTATATTAATCGTATGGAAAGACATTTAATGGGGATGATGATGAATCCTATAACTATTTTAATTAAAAGATATGCGGAATTTAATAAAAATGATAATATCATTTTTGATAATATGTCAGGAGAAAATAAAATTTTGGACCAAACTAAATTTTTGGAACAAAATAAAATTATTAATGATTTATTTTATATATGTAGATATGGGAGATTAAAGGAAGCGCTTATTGTAATTAAAAACATAGGAATTCCAAATGAGTTAAATAATTCAGAATATATAGAACAATTTATAACAATATGGTATAATATATTGAAAATTAGGCCTAATTATAAATTGTTTAAAAATATTAATCTAAGGGATAAGTGTATTGAGGTGATGTTTAAGTATATGCATAATAATAATGATAATATTAATGCTAAAATCGTGATTATATTATTGTTGGAATTGGATAAGTTTGGTGATATGGGAATGGAGATTTTAGAGAAGTTTCCATTAGTGTGGAAATTATCTAAAGTTGGGGTTAATAAAAATGGTGAAATAAAAATTTATAAATTGTTATTTAATAAATTAAGTAAAATATCATTTAGTATTGATGATTATAAAAATTTTATAGAGAAAAATATGATTAATAATAGTCAGAAATTAGATGTTATGTTATCATGTTGTTATAAGGAAAGTACAAAATTATTAAATGAAATATTTCATTCAATAATCAAAAGAAGTTTGTATTATGGAGATGAAAAGTATATGGATGTGCATATAAAATTGGTTAAAAATATAGGAATAAATCAATATACAAATTTAACAAACTATTTGAATATTAATATTATAGATAAATTTTACAAGTTTTTGCCTGAAATGCCAAATTATATTAAAATTATAAAATATACGGATAATTTATTTATTCCAAATCATCATACAGATTTTCGTATTATTTTGGTTCCAAATGAATATACAAATAATTATCCAAATGAAATAATTCTATATGTTAATAAAATCGATTTATCAAGTAAATCAGAATATTTCGCAAGCATGTTTGCAAATGAAATGTTAGAATCAAAAAATAAGTGCATGATTATAAATTGTGAAAATGAAAATATTATTGAGAAATATTTATCGATGTTGCATTTAATACATAATATCGAAACATATCAATATAGTAAGTTACCTATTAATAACATATTGAATAAATCATTAGAATATATAATTTCTGTGAATATATTATGTAATAAGTATATGATTAATTTAAATTTAAATAAATATTATAGGAAGTTTTCCAAAATTGAAATAATTAACTTTTTAGATAATTTTAGTAATCAGAATGTTGATTATTTTATATGTGACGGTATGAACCATTTATTATTCAATCAATTAATTTATTGGTACCTAAAAAATGAAAAAAAAACATAATTTATATAATCATATCATTTAGTTTCAATAATTTGATCAATAATTTGATCAACAATTTGATCATTATTTAGATCATCAGCATCAAATCTATCGTCATCATTTGGAACATGAATAGTTTCATCAAATTCATCATTGTTATCATTTAGTTCTTCATTTTGAACATTATTGTTTTCATTTTGAACATTATTGTTATCATTTTGTTCTTCATTTTGAACATTATTGTTTTCATTTTGTTCTTCATTTTGAACATTATTGTTTTCATTTTGAACATTATTGTTATCATTTTGTTCTTCATTTTGAACATTATCGTCATCATTTGGAACATGAATAGTTTCATCAAATTCATCATTGTTATCATTTAGTTCTTCATTTTGAACATTATTGTTTTCATTTTGAACATTATTGTTTTCATTTTGTTCTTCATTTTGAACATTTTGTTCATTTAGTTGGGTTTGTATAATATGTATAGTTTCGAGTGTGGATTCAAGGTCGTAATGTTTTTTGTCGTGTATTTGGCGTTCGAGTATGGTGGGAGTATTAAGTGATGGGATTTCTATGCGGCAGAAGGGACATTTTGTGGATCGCATATTTTTGAAACAATTATTGCACATAATATGGTTACAGCATTCTAATTGATTATTGGTTAGAAATTCGCATATATCGCATATTTTATAAGGTTTGCATGATGCATTATTGACAATCATATTATTGTTCAGAATGAACATATTAATGATGTCTACTTTTTTGTTGATTTGGGCATAATCTAGTGCATTAAGTCCATGTTTATCAATAATATCAATATTGGCATTGTTATCAAGTAGTAGTCGAACAATATTAGTATGTCCAAATCTGGAGCATGTGATAAGGGGTGTTTGGCCATTATTATCAGTGGTATTTATATTATAATGGTTGATGGAACATTGTACAAATTCAATATCCCATTCATGGCATGCGGAATGGAATTTAGTATATCCTCGTTCATTTTTATGTTCTAAGGAATTTTTTTGTAATATTTCAACAGATTTGTGTAAATTTTCAATAATATCATTTATATTAATTCCATTGATGGTTGTCATTATAGTAGTTATAAATTTTATATATAATATAGTTTTCAATTTTATTTTTTTTCAATTTTATTTTTTTCAATTTTATTTTTTTTTCAATTTTATTTTTTTTCAATTTTATTAATGTTTCAATTGAGGTAGGAATATTCAGGTTGTATTGTATTAGGTTTGGCTTTAATTGACCAGTCGATGACAATGGTGTCGTGGTGGTTGGCTGATTTCATGATGATGGAATTTTTAAGTCTAGATTCAATGAGACGGTGAATTATAACGGACATATCGTTGACTTCAGCTTGGCGTGTGGTGTACATGCTGAGAAACCAGGATTTGTAGGCGCGTGCAATGGTCATGATGGATAATTCGTGTTTAGTGTTGTCGGTGTTGTCGGTGTTATCATTAGGTTTAATTTGGGTCATTTGGTCAATGATAAAGTGGTTGATGGTGTCTTGTGTGTTGCGGTATTTGGCGGTGTCATTGTCGAGGGTAGGTGAAATAACGTTGGATAGTTTGCCATCATATTGGGTGTCAAGGATTTCTTTATAGTGGACGAGGATGGATAGTACGGCTTCTTGGTATTCGGGTTGGGTGGTGAATTTAAACATGTAGTCTTCGACTTTTTGTTTTTCGAATTTGTTATTGGGGTCGGGGTGGTCGAGGAATCGTGTTTTATGGTGGTAAGCGCGGAATCGTCGCCACATAGCATCATCATAGGGGTTGTCAAAGTACATAATGTTGTTGGTGCCAATATATAGTGTGGCATTATTGTAGAATTCGCTTTGTGTGCCATACATTTCGCGTCCAGATTGGGCTTCGGCAGAAATGAGTTCTTTGACGCGGCTAGAGTTGAGTAATTGTCCTTGTTTGGATTCTGAGCTATAGGCAAATAGTAGGCCATTGATGCTCATAAGTGCGGAGTTGGCGCCTTCGGCTTTTTCTTTAGAATCGGTGAATAGATTGATGGGGACTTTGCGGGCATATTTGAATCCAATGGTGGATTTTATAAATTCGGCAATGGTGGATTTGCCGCAGGATCCGGGTCCCCAGGCGAAGAAGAATACGTCTTTGGGGCGTCCGGTAAGGAGTGTGGAAAAGTATAGCCAAATCCAGTGGTAGAAGTCGTCTTCGGGGTATATTTCGTGGGTGATTTTTTCAATTTGTATAACATAGGGGTTATTAGGGTCGTATGGAATGTAGTTGACGGGGGTGAATTTGGAGATGCGGTAGTCATGGTAGCCTTTGATGAGTCGGGCTTTGCCATTCTCAAAGGTGAGGATGCCGTTTCCGACGCCAATGACGCCGGGGATTTTATCAAGGGATTCAGAGAAGCCGCGTTTTTCGAAAAGGTATTGGGCTTGTTTGAGGATGCCGTTTTGGAATGAGTTGTTGTTGAGGGATTTGGTGGATTTGCGGAAGTTAGTAAGTACAAGTTTGTAGTATTTTGATTTATTTTCGTCTTCGCAGGATTCAAATGTATGTTTGATACTATTTTCAACGTTTCTATATATTTGTGTGAGTGTTTTGGTGATAAAGGTATGTATAACGGTGGGGGTGCCGATTTCTTTGCGCCATTTATATACTTCGCCAGTAACCATGTTTTGTTTGGGGAGGACGAATTCGTACCAGGTTTTGGTGTTGCGGTTAGAAAGGTCTTCATCAACGATGAATTTGTATCCAATCATATTGTGGAGGATGAGTGCAGCATTGGCATGTTCGATTTCGCCGTCGTTTTGATATGCAAGTTTGAGTAAAATTTGTTGGTATGAGCGGGCCATAACAGAATCATATAGTGCGCGGTTGGCTTCTTTTGCCCATAGAATGATGGAACCTTTGCTTAAAGTGGGTTTATCGATATTTTTGCGGTGTAAAATGCTATGTTCGATGTCATGCCATAAATGGTCAAATGATTGTTTATTGTATTTTTCGCCAGCACGTTGTGAAAACCAGTCGGCGATGGGTTTATATTGAAGGTTAATATTAGCAATGGCGCAAATGACTTTAAACCATTTTTCATATTCGATAGCATATGATTGGGGTAATATAGAAAGGATATCGCGTAATATGAGGGAATCAGCGTCATGAACGGCAAGTGTTGAAACATTGGTTTCGGTTTCAAATAAAAGGTCAGAGGGTATAGTGGCAGTTTCAGTAAGTTGTGTTATTTTTGGTATAATGGTTTCAATGGCATGGTAGGGTTGTTTATTGAGCCATTTATGTTTTTTATTGGGTGAGAAGTTCAAACTAAGTTCATGGGTAAAGTTAACAACATGTGGGCAGCGATCGGTTACTTTAGTTTTGATATTTTTTTTTACACATGATTGTATAAAACATTTAGATGAGGCATCTGTGTCATTATTAAGAATGTTAGAATCGTTAAGGACACAAGCAGATGAGAATTTATCATTAAAAATAGTATTATTGATAAGGGATTCAACGGATAAAATATCAATAATAGGTGATTCATTAGGTTCAATAGTTATTTTATAGAAGTGTGTAAGGATATATGTTGGTTTATTATTATTATTATTTCCAAAAAACATAACTGGAACATGCGCAGAATTGCCATCGAGAATAGAATTTGCTTCTTTAACCAATGGAACTTCTTTAAATGAATTAATCAATGTATCAGATTTAATAATTTGGTCAATTATATAACGTTTATGTGGTCTTGTAATTTGTATTTCTGGGATTAATAAATGGAAGCCATCTTTATATGTAGTTTCATCAATAGTAGCAATTGCTGGTTTGTGTATAATAAATACATGGTATGAAATCGAAGTTGTTTCAAATTTAATGGTTTTAGTTAAAATATCAGAAATTTGCATTATTATCTTATGATAACAGCGTGCCGTTGTTTTCCTTTCCATACATTTTTGATATATATCAAAATCAAACATTATTCCACTATATTCTTGTTGTCGTTCAGCAAATGATATATTAAGATGTTCAAGACGACATCTTTCTAAATACAGAAAGAAATCATCTAATTTGTCATTTGGTATATTATAAGTTTTATTATTTTTCTGATCTATTATATTAGTATTCGGATTGTTCTTATCTGTTCTATATTCTGGGTTCGAATTAAGAAATTCCGTTAAGTGTCTATGAGCAGGAGATACTTTGAATTGGATGATATCTTTGATAGTGTTCTTAAGAAAATCGGGATCATTCATGAATAAAAAGTTTAAATTTTATTCATGGATATACTTATTGTAAATGAAAACTTTAATTAAAATAATTA
>Ga0075163_10011892_pt1 | contig 11336 bp, 7 predicted proteins | sample JI1023141ADNA_FD_71478 | JGI IMG/M metagenome (GOLD analysis project Ga0075163, IMG submission 71478) | Wastewater effluent complex algal communities from Wisconsin, to seasonally profile nutrient transformation and Carbon sequestration -... | ecosystem: Engineered > WWTP > Effluent > Algae...
CGCGAGCAGCGCCTTCTTCCAGTACCCACCATCACCTTCGACGCGCAGCTCACGGTCGGCGTTCGTCGTGCCGGTCTGCAGAATCGTGATGCGCGTGGAGTGTTTGCCCGGAATCGGTGGCTGGGCCCGCCAGTCTTCACCGGGGAGTGTGCGGACGGCGGCGAGCGCTCCCGTGCGGCGTTCCCGCGTCCACGAGTAGGGCAGGGCCGGGTCGTCGCCCACGGTGTCGAAGTCGGCCAGCCGCGTGAACATGCGCCCCGAGGCGTCCATGACGAACATGGTCGAGGCGCTCGCCGAGAGGCTCGAGACGATGAACGTGTTCCGCTCGGGCAGACACATCGTGCGGCTCCACCCCGCGGGCAGCCACGGGTCGGCGTACGCTAGCCGGCGGCCCGACTCGAGCAGGGCGTAGACGGTGGTGACTCCGGCGGTGACGGGGTGCGGGTTTCCGTCGAGGTCTTCGTAGGGAATCTTCCGGTGGCTCATCGCGAAGCCGCTCACCGTGCCGTCGATTCGCAGGGGCGCTTTGAGGCCAGTGGGCCCCCAGACGTCGGTCCACTCCAACGTCGAGAGCTTCGTGTAGTAGCCGACGCCTTCGTCCGAGACCGCGAGCAGATTGTCGCCATCGACCGAGAGCCGGACGATTCGTTTTGGCCTCACGAAGGTGGCAGGCGCGAGGGGCACGTCGGCGGTGAGCTCCTTCAAGGCCTCGAGCCGGCCCTTCGGGGCAGGCAGCCCGTCGGGTGGAACCAGCCGCCATTCGGTCGTTCCCCGAGGGCGCCACCACAGCCTTCCGTCGTCGATCGCGACGTCGTGCGAGGCCGAAAAGGCCGCTTTTTCGCTCTTCAGGTCAAGGCGCTCGGGGAGCGCCGCCAGCACCAGCAGCCACCACATGGCCAAAACCATCCCTCTTTCTGCTTCCGCCTGCGACGTTGTCGGGGCAAGTGGGCGTGGCATGACGCTCGCTATCGACGACAAGACGCGCTCCGCGCTGGGTCCCTACGGATTCGACGAGGCTCTGCTGCAGCACTTCGTTCAGAAGTTGACCAGTACGCAGGGCAATGCCGTGCGCGGAACGGTCGCTCCGCCTGATCCGGGCGACGTGACCGTGCTGCCGAAGCCGGGCACGCCCGAGCGTGAGGCGCTGATCAAGAAGGGCATGCAGGCCATTCGGTCTGGCTTCGTCGGCTCGGTGGTGCTCGCTGGCGGCATGGCGACTCGCTTCGGCGGCGTCGTGAAGGCCGTCGTGCCGGTGCTCGGCGACAAGACCTTCCTCGAGCTCAAGCACGACGACGTGGCGCGCGTGGCTCGCAAGGCCGGCCGCGCGGTGCCGATGTTCGTGATGAGCAGCTTCGCCACGCACGAGCGAATCAAGCAGCACGTCGACGAGAAGCGCCTCGTCAGCAACGGCCGCCCCGACATCGACGTGTTCCCGCAGTTCGTCTCGCTGCGGCTGACGCCCGAGGGGCAGCTGTTCACCGAGGCCGATGGAACGACGTCTCCGTACGCGCCCGGTCACGGCGACCTCACGTTCGCGATGCGCAAGAGCGGCATGCTCGAGAAGTTCCGCGCCGCCGGTGGCCGCATTCTCATGATGTCGAACGTCGACAACCTGGGCGCCACGCTCGACCCTGCGCTCGTCGGCCTGCACCTGCAGCTCGGCGCGAAGCTGACCGCCGAGGTCGTGCGCAAGGAGAAGGGCGACAAGGGCGGGGCTCCCGCGCGCCTCAACGGCGTGCCGCAGATCATCGAGGGCTTCCGCTTCCCGAAGGACTTCGATCAGGACTCGATTCCGGTGTTCAACACGAACACGTTCCTCATCGACGCCGACGCCATCGATCGCGACTTCGATCTGCCGTTCTACAAGGTCGAGAAGCAGGTCGAGGGCAAGCCGGCAATTCAGTTCGAGCGGCTCGTCGGAGAGCTGACCGCGTACCTGCCGTCGAAGTTCGTCGAGGTCGAGCGTGAAGGCGCCGATGGCCGGTTCCTGCCCGCGAAGGATCCCGAAGAGCTCGCGCGCCGGCTCGACATGATCAAGCAGATCAACGACACGCGCCGCTGATCACTCCTTCGCGATCGTCATCACGTTCGCGAAGAGGTGCATGAACTTCTCGAGGTCGACCTTGAACACCCCGTCGTCGGGCCCGTTGTTCCTGGGCTCGGTGTCTCCCCACGGGTTGCGCAGCACCACGAAGCGCTTCGAGCCTTCGGTCTGGTAGCCAACGATCGAGTACGCGTGGTCGGCGAAGACGCCGGTGTTCGTGTAGTGCACCGGGCCGTGCTCTTCGTGCGTGCCCGTGGCGATGGGGCGCTTGTCGTCGATGGCGCTGGTGATGCGCTGCCAGAGTGAGTCTGGGTTCGTGCGCGCGTTGAGGTCGTAATAGTCGGCCGCTTCGCCGGTCAGCTCTTCGAACACGTCGCTCGCCACGCCGCCGCTGCCCATCACGTCGTAGCTGCCCTTCCACTGGGCGTACGCCTTCTCGAGCAGCGGAAACCACAGCTCCATGGTCTCGGGGCGTTGATCGACTCCGCCGCGGCCGTAGATGGGCGTGCCCTTCTCGGGCTTCACATAGAGATCGCCGTCGACCGTCACCGGCACCTGCTTCGTGCGGCCCGTCGCCCAGTCGCGCTGCGTGAACGTGAAGGTGAACGTGCCATCGCCGTTGTCGCGAATGAGCTTCTGCAACAGCTCGGGCCTCGCGTTCGCGACCGCCGCCACCGCCGCGGGGAAGTAGCAATCGGCGAGCGAGCCCTGGTGCACGTCGGCCATGCTGATTCCGTCGCGAATCAGCGGCCCCGAGAACGTCTTCTTCGTCACCTTCGGCGTGCCGTCTTTGTTCAGCTCGTCTTTGTGCAGCGCCGGGGTGGGCACGAGATCGCCCGCGCGTGAGCCACCGGCGACCGTCAGGTAGCCAGCCACCTGCTTCAACGCCTTGTCGTGCACGCCATCGGTGACCGAGATCGAGAACCGATCGCCCGCTTTCCCCGCGAGCGAGAAGCGCTTCGGCAGCTGACCGTTCTCATCGAGCTTCACCGTCTCGACGCTCTTCGTGCGCAGGTTGGTGAACGAGAGCGTGGCGCCGGGCTCCGAGAGGTGGCGCTCGTCATCACGCGACGTGACCGAGACCTTGCCGCTCGCGGCAACCGAGAGCTCGACGCGGTTCACCAGCAGCCCCGCGGGCCGTGCGTCACGCCCATCGGCCTGCACCGTCACCCAATCGGAGGTCGAGCCGTCGTCGAAGCGCGCACGCAGGCGAACGAAGTCACCTTCTTTCGGTCGTTGCGGCCCCGAGAGGCGGGCGGAGAAGCGGCCCTGATCATCGGCCTGGCCCAGCACGAACACGTCGTGGCCCGAGCCCGCCGCCGCCGAGAGGTTCACCGCTTCGATGGTCGCGTTTGGCTTCGTGGTACCGCGCACGCCCGTGCCGGCAGTCACGACCGCGTCGAGCGTCGCGTCGTGCGCGATGGGCGCTCCACCAAGCACCGCTTCGAAGAGCTCTCGCGCTGCCGGAGCGAGCGGCACCGAGCCGTCCGTCAGCAGCGCCTTCAAGTCGCTGCGCTCGTCGGTCGTCAGGCCCTTCTTCACCAGCGCCGCCTGTTGCTGCAGCGAGAGCCCCGGCGTGCGGAGCTCCTTGAGCAGGTCGGTCGAGGTTTTCCCCGCGCGGTCTGCCAGCTCAGCGAGCAACACCAGCGCCTGGTCTTTGCCGATGGTGGTGCGGGGTTCCTTCGCGAGCTGACGTTCGAACGACGCGTACACCGAAGCGAGACGGCGGTCGGAGAGCGGAGCGGGCATCACCCCGATGCCTAGCATCATCTGCGTCACTCTCGCGAATGGGCCACGCTCAGGGCCGAAGCGGCCACTGGCTCGGCTCATGGCCGTACACCACCTGCACCTGCGGGTACGCCGCCTTGAAGGCCGCGAGTCGAGCGAGCGTCGCCAGCGCAGCCTCTTTGTCTGCCGTGAAGCCCGGCGCGATGCCGAACTTGAAGTTCGCTTCCAGATGGCTTGCGTCGAAGGTGAGCAAGATGGGCCCCGCCTCGGCGTTGAAGAGGGCCGATAGCTGGCCGCGCGTGTGACCGCTGGATTCGATCAGCCAGATCGACCCGTCGCCGTAGAGGTCGAAGACGCGCCCGAGCAAGGGCATTTCGGTGAAGTCGCTCGTCCGCAGGAGCTGGACTGGATAGTCGCCGGCCAGCTGCTCGGTGAGGTAGCCCTCGAAGGCGCGGAACGCTCCATTCACCGCTGACCACTCTGACTCCGCAACGATGACAGGCACCCGCGCCCGCGCCGTGAGACCGGCGAGCCCTTGCGCGTGATCTCCATGACCGTGCGACAGCACGATGGCCGTGAGCGCCTGATCACCCAACTGCCGTGCGGCAGCGCCTTCAGGGCCCACCTGACAGGGCACCCAATAGAAGGGTCTGAAGCCGTAGGAGCAGTCGCCTTCGGCAACGCCCGTGTCGAACAGCACGACGCCGTGGGCGGGGTGGTGCACCAGGTAGAAGGGCACTGGCACCCACTGATCGGCTTTCAGCTCCGCCGGCGTGCGGGGGTTCGAAGCGTCGATCAGAATCGACGCGCTCGCGCGGACCCAACCACTGACGCGCTTGTCCACGGTGAGCGCCGTCGGGTGCGCAAAGACGTCTTCCCACGAGCGCGAGGTGGCGTGGTTCGGGGAGACAGACGTGACGACGTGCTCTCCCAGGCCCGCGCACGAGGTCAGCCAGCACACGAGGACGATTGGCGTTCGAGGCATGTCGCTCTGGGCTTAGATGCAAGTCGTGGCGAATGCTCCATCGCTCGCGACGACGTTGCCCTCGACCGGTGCTGGTCCCGCGCAGCCCGTCACTGCCCGCTACAACCTGATCCGCGAGCTCGCCCGTGGCGGCCAGTCCATCGTGTGGGTCGCCTTCGACAAAGAGCTCGGCCGCGAGGTGGCCTTCAAGGTGCCGAGGCCGTCGGGTGATGGCAGCGCGGGCGCAGACTCCGAGGCGCGCTTTCTTCGCGAGGCCCGCATCACCGCGCGGCTCGACCACCCGAACATCATCGCGGTGCACGAGATCGGCCGAACCGACGACGGCCGGCTCTTCTGTGCGCAGCGCCTCGTTCAGGGCGACGGGGTCGGAAGAGTCGGCACGCTCGGTCAGGCGATGGCCACGGCGACGACGCTGGTCGAACGCCTCGCGTTGCTGCCGCGCATGCTCGAGGTCTGCAACGCCATCTCGTTCGCGCACGAAGCCGGCGTCGTTCACCGCGACCTGAAGCCCGACAACGTCGTGCTCGGCCGGCTCGGTGAGACGGTGGTGCTCGATTGGGGCCTCGCGCGCATGCTCGACGAGAAAGACGACGTCGGCTCGGGCAGCGGTGGGCACCGCGAAACGATGGACGGGCAGGTCTTCGGCACGCCGCTGTACATGAGCCCCGAGCAGGCCAGAGGCGACCGCAACCGCGTCGGCAAACGCAGCGACGTGTGGAGCCTGGGCGTCATGCTCTACGAGCTGCTCTGCGGCAGCACGCCCTTCACGGGAACGTCGCTCGCCGAGGTGCTGCGCAAGGTGCAGGAGGTGCCAGTTCCACCGCTGCAGCACCGCGACGTGCACGTGCCGGCAGCCCTCGCAGCCGTCGTCGCGCGTGCCCTCGAGAAAGACCCTGACCGGCGCTACCCCGACGCGAAGGCGCTCGCGGCTGACTTGCGCGCGTTCCTCGATGGCCGCACCGTCGGCGCCCACGACTACTCCGCGGTCGAGCTCGTGCGGCTCTTCGTCAGCCGGAATCGGGCGGCTGCGCTCGTCGGCACCATCTCGCTGGTGGTGCTGCTCGTCGCCGTCGTCGCCCTCGCGCGCGCAGTGCAGCAGAACCGCGAGTCGCTCGCCGAGGCCTTCGTCGAGAAGGGTCGTCTGGCGGAGTCGCTGCTGCGCTGGGAAGAGGCGTCGGTCTGGTACGCGGCGGCGCGCGAGTCGGCCGGTCGTGAAGACGCGAGCGCGGGCCTTCGCGTCGTCTGGCCACGCACGCGGTCGGCGAGCCGGCTCCTGCGAGGTCACACCGCTGCGGTGCGCGCGCTGGTGGGCAGCCCCGATGGTCGAACGCTCTTCTCGGGCAGCGCCGACCACACGATTCGTGTCTGGGACGTGCAGCAGGGCGCGGCCGTACGCGTGCTCGAGGGGCACACGCAGTCGGTGAGCGCGCTCGCCATCACCCCCGACGGAGCGCGGCTGTTCTCGGGTGGCGAAGACGATGTCGTGCGCGCGTGGGACACGAAGACGGGAGAGAGCACGGTGCTGCGCCCGATGCCCGACGCAGTGAACGCGCTCGCGGTCGCTCCCGATTCGAAGCAGCTGCTCATCGGCTGTGAAGACGGCTCGGCCTCGCTGCTCGACTTCGAGACGAAGGAGCTTCGGCTCATCACCCGCCATCTGCGCCCTGTCTACGCGGTCGTCTTCTCGCCCGACGGCTTGCTGGTCGTCTCCGGCGCGTGGGACGGAACGCTCGAGGTTCGACGGCGTGACACCGGTGAACTCGTCGCTCCCCTGAAGGGCCACACCGGCTCGGTGCTGGGGCTGGCCTTCGCTCCGTCAGGGAAGCTGCTGGCGTCGGCCGGCCGCGACACCACCGTGCGGATCTGGTCGACCACCACGTGGGAGGAGACGCAGGTGCTGCTCGGCAACACGCAGAAGACCTACGCGGTGTCGTGGTCGGGTGACGGTGACGTCATCGCGTCGGCGAGCGCCGATGGCACCTCGCGCGTGTGGGCCGGCCCCTCCCAACTTCCCCTGATGAGCGCCTCCATCGGTCGCGACGACGAGCTGCTCGCCACCACGTTCCTCGCGGAGACGCGGGTGCTCGCCACGGGCGGCCGCCGGGGGCTGGTGAGCCTGCGCTCCCTCGACTCGAACCGGCCAGTGCTCGACAACCGCCACGACGTGAGCTCCCTGACCGAGCTCGAAGATGGGCGCATCGGCCTGCAGCACAACGCGGGCTTCGCGCTGGTGGCTCCCGACTTGAAGAGCGCGACCGTCGTCGTGCCTTCACCCGGAGACGCCGCCGGCGAGCTCGGCATGCCCGCGCGCTGCACCGTGCTGACGAGAGATGGTCGCCTCGCGATTGGCTCGGCCACCGATGGCGCCGTTCGGTTCTATGACGTGAAGGAGCGGCGCTCGCTCGCGGTCGTTGGCGCGCACACCGAGCAGATCGAATCCATCGCGCTCAGCCCGGACGAAACGCTCGCGGTGTCGGTCGGTCGCGATGGCCGGTTGCTGGTGTGGAACGTCGCGACGCGCTCGCTGCAGGTCTCACTGCCGCGCTCCAAAGATGGCCTCTTTCACGCGACGTTCTCTCCCGACGGCAGCCTCGTCGCGACGGCTGGCTACGACCGCCGCGTGCGCCTCTACGAGACGAAGACGTGGAAGGAACAGCGCGTGCTCGAGGGCCATGAACACGGCGTGCGCGCGGTGCGGTTCTCGCCCGATGGAACGTTGCTCGCGAGCGGCGGGTGGGACCGGTCGATTCGGCTCTGGCGTGTCGCTGATGGGCAGCCGGTGGGCACGTTGTTTGGACATCAGGATCAGGTGACGGCGCTCGACTTCTCGTTCGATGGCAAGCGGCTCGCGAGCGGCAGTCATGACGGCTCCATTCGCCTGTGGGACGTCGAGAAGCTCGTCGAGGTCGTGCGGTTCATCGCCGACGAAGGCCGCGTGGGGCAGCTGCGCTTCAGTCGTGATGGGCGGCGGTTGTTCTACGTGCGCCAGGAGCTGCATCGCATCGACCTCGTCGACGAAGGCCTGCCCGCGAGCCTGTCGGAGGTGCTCTCGGCGACCCATCTCTCGATGGAGGGCCTGCGCCTGAAGTGGAACCCCTGAAGCGCGACTACCAGGCGCGGCCGCGAGCGTTGCCGCCGAGCGCACCAGTCGCTTCGAGAATGGCGGTCACCGAGACCGCCGCGGGGATCGCTCCGACCGCAGCGACCATGATCGCGCCCGTCTGTTGATCGAGCTGCGCCGCTCCGACCGCGAGGCCCGTGAGCGCCATGCACGCGACCGAGGCGAGCGCGGCGAGCGCCGCTTCACCACGACCGCCGAACGCCTGATGCACCGCGAAGCCAACCCCTGCGACGAGCAACGAGCCGAGCGCGGCCGTGCCGAACACCATGTCGAACGACGCACCGGTGCCATTCACATTGGAGCGAATGTTCGAGAACAACACCATCGCGCCGAGCGCAGCGCCGGCGCCCGCAATGCCTGCGCCTCCGGTGAGCAGAATGCGCGTGGTCTTCTTCGGGTCTTGCGGAGGCTGCGTCGGAATCGCGGCGACGGGAACGCCTTCTTCCGCAGGTGTGAGCGTCGGCTGCACCGGCGCGTCAGCCTCTGGAGCGACTTGTGCGAGCGCCAACGCGAGGCAGAGCGAGAGCATGAGGCCGAGCACTGCATCACGGATGCCGCGAGCGTGCAGCCTCCGTGGCAGACTGCCCATTCGTGAGTGACGAGCGCACGGTTCCCGGCTGGCTTCGCGTCGTCGTGCTCTCGCTCTCGGCAGCGCTCGTCATCGTGTCGTTCGTGGTGCTGCTGCGTGACGGCCGGCTGCCCGCGTCGGTGCCCGAGAACGCGCCCGAGTACGCGCTCGCCGACTTCATGGTGGCGTTGCAGCACGTCGATTCGCGCGGGCTCGTCGACGTGCCAGGACTCCAGAAAGACCGTGAGGCGCTCGATCGCTTCATCGGGTCGATGGCGAAGACGTCACCGCTCTCGACGCCCGATCGGTTCCCCACCGTGGAAGATCGCATCGCCTTCTGGCTCAACGCTGCGCACGCGCTCGTGCTCCAGCAGCTCCTCGACTCGCCCGACGTCACCTCGGCTGAGCAGCTGTCGACGTTTCAGACCTGGCCCATCGGCGGCCAGCGCCTCACCCGCGCCGCCATCGAGCGACGGTTCCTCTCGGCGACCGGTGATGGCCGGGTGTGGCTCGCGCTCTTCGATGGCAGCGCGGCGGGGCCGCTGCTCGATACGGCGCCGTATGGAGGCGACACGCTCAACCCGCAGCTCGACGACGCGGCGCGCCGGTTCCTTCGCCGCACCGAAGCGGTTCAGCTCGCGCCGCCGGTGGTGAAGCTCTCGCCGCGCGTGACGAACCACCTCGACGACTTTCTCGCGGCGCTTCCGGAAGGCCGCTCCGGCGTGCTGCACATCATCTGGGCCTACCTGCCCGAGAGCTGCGATGGCGTTCGCCCAGGCTGCGACACGAGGGCCGATCTCGACCGCACCTGTGGCTCCGACTTCTCGAAGTGCCGGGTCGAGCCGCTGACAGTCGCAGGGGGAATCGCGCGCTCAACCCGTTGATATCGAAAGAAAAGTCGAATGGCGCAGCGAGTCACCCGCCCGTGATGGCCGTCAGATCGACCGTGGGGTATTGGGTTGGGTCGGAGCCCACCCCACATGATGGTCCTGCGAGATGTCTCGAAGAGCGACCTGCCTGGGCTGAAGCGCCTGGCGGCAGTGCTCAACAGCGTCAACCTGCCGCACAACGACGACGTGCTGGCGGGCCTCATCGAGAAGTCGGTGAAGAGCTTCACCGGCAAGGTGAAAGATCCGTTCGAGCGTGAGTACCTGTTCGTGCTCGAAGATCTGCGCAACGAGACCATCATCGGCACGTCGATGATCATCGCGCAGCACGGCACGTGGGAAGCGCCGCACATCTACTTCCAGGTGACCGAGGCCGAGACGTACTCCGCGACCATCGACAAGCACTTCAGGCACAAGGTGCTGTCCATTGGGTACAACTACGAAGGGCCCACGGAGATTGGCGGGCTCGTGGTCGACCCGCCGTACCGTTCGGGTCCCGAGAAGCCGGGCAAGCAGCTGTCGTACGTGCGCTTCCTCTTCATGGCGATGTACAAGAAGTTGTTCCGCCAGCGCGTGCTCGCCGAGCTGTTGCCGCCGTTGCTGCCCGATGGCCGGAGCGCGCTCTGGGAGAGCATCGGCAAGAAGTTCACCGAGCTCGAGTACACGGAGGCGGACAAGCTCTCGCGCCAGAACAAGGAGTTCATCAAGGAGCTGTTCCCGAGCTCCGACATCTGGGCGACGTTGTTCCCCGAGAAGGTGCAGAAGCTCATCGGAGAGGTCGGGCCCGAGACGCGCGGCGTGCAGCGCATGCTCGAGCGCATCGGCTTCAAGTACGTCGACCACATCGACCCGTTCGATGGTGGCCCGCACTACGAAGCGAACCTCGACGACGTCTCGCTGATTCGGCGGTTCCGCACCGCGACGCTCGGCGACAAACACCTCGAACAGGAAGCCGACGAGTGCCTGGTGGCGGTGACGCGCACGACGGGATCGAATCGGTTCCGCTCGGTGCGCTCGCAGGTCCGCTTCGATGATCAGGTCGCCTACATTCCCAAGCGCGCGCGCGAGCTGCTCAAGGTGAAGGCCGGCGACAAGCTGAGCATCATACCCTTCGAGTGAGACGAGCACCGACATCTCACGAGATTGGAACGTGCAGTGGCGCGTGGATCTCTGCATGATTCGCCGCCCGTGTTCGCCGCCGCGCTGATCAGCTTCGCCCTCGCTCAAGCTCCGTCTCTGAAAGAGGCGCGTGCGCTCGCGGAGGATGTGTACGCGGGGCGAACGAACCTCGCGTGGCGAGCTGGCAGCCCGGCGTTGCGTGCGCAGGTCGGTACGGAGTCAGGGTTGCTCGGGTTGATCAACGCGACGCGAGGAAGTCTTGGCGCCGAGGTTCGCGTCATCACCGAGGCGATGGTCGAGAAGAACGGCGGCACGCTCTATCGGCGGGTCTCGGCGGTGACGAACTGGGCGCGCGGCATGGAGCTCGAGCTGGCCTTCGACGCGAACGGTTCACTGACGGCGATGGTGACACGGCCGGCGGTGAAAGAGGCTCCGACGGTCTCGGGCCTGCACAAGACGCAGACGGAGCTGCGGCTCCCCTTCGATGGCGCGTGGTTCGTGTTGTGGGGCGGGCGGAAGTACGACGACAACCGCCACACGCCGGTGCCCGACATGCGCTACGCGATGGATGTGTTCATCGTGAAGGGTCCGGGAACGTTCATGGGCGGCGGCACGAAGAACGAGGACTACTACGCGTGGGGCCAGCCGATGCTCGCGCCTGGTGATGGTGTGGTGGTCGAGGTGGTGAACGACGCTCCCGACAACGTGCCGAATCAGCCGCGGCCGGGAGTCTTGTACGGGAACTCGGTCGTCATCGATCACGGCACGGGAGAGTTCTCGCTGCTGGGCCACCTGCAGAAGGGCAGCGTGTCGGTGAAGCCTGGCCAGCGGGTCGTGGCCGGGCAGCAGCTTGCTCGGTGTGGCAACAGCGGCATGTCGACCGA
>Ga0075163_10011893_pt1 | contig 11336 bp, 7 predicted proteins | sample JI1023141ADNA_FD_71478 | JGI IMG/M metagenome (GOLD analysis project Ga0075163, IMG submission 71478) | Wastewater effluent complex algal communities from Wisconsin, to seasonally profile nutrient transformation and Carbon sequestration -... | ecosystem: Engineered > WWTP > Effluent > Algae...
CTGCGGCCGTCGACCAGCACCAGGACCTTGTTGGAGAGGCGCTGGTTGAAGCCGCGGAGCGAGACCTCGGTCTGGCCGCCGGTGACCTGCATGATGTCGACGCCGGCCAGGCGCCGCAAGAGCTCCGGCACCTTGGTGATGCCCGACAGCTTGATGTCCTGCTCGGTGATGATGGAGGTGCTGTTGGGCGCTTCCAGCGGGCTCTGCGCGGTCTTCGACGCGGTGACCACGCTCTCCTCGAAGACATCTTCGGTGCGGGCCGCGGGCGCGGCGGGCGCGGGTGTGGCGGCAGCGGCACCGGCGTCGACCGGCGTCGGGACCGGCGCTGCGTCGGGCACGCCGGCGTCCGACGTGGGCGGCGGCTTCACCGGCGGCGGCTCCTTCGCCGCGTTCTTCTCGGCCTCCTCCCGGGCGAGCCGCTGCTCGAGATCGGCGAGGGTCTTCTCCGCTTCCTCCTTGTCCGGCGGCGCCCCCTCCAGGTACTTCTTGTATCCCGCGATGCCGCCGCGCAGGTCGCCCGCCAGGACCTTGGCGCGCGCGATGTTGAAGAGCACGTTGGGGTGCGGGAGGATCTCGTAGGCAAGCTCGAGCTCGGCGATGCCCTCCGGGAACTTCTCGGCGGCGATGGCCTGCATGCCCTTCTTGAAGTGCGCGCGGGCCTCGGTGCGCGCGTCGGCTCGGGCGACGCCGGCGGTGAGCCAGACGACGAACAAGCAGAGGACGGCGATTGCCCGAGGAAGTCCCCTGGAAGAGAGGAGGCAACGGGGCGCCGGGTGGGGCCGAACGCACATGAGAATCGAGCGGCACTTCATCACGATCCGGCGCGAATCGAAAGACCCGAGGTCCGGCCACCTGGCGAATCTCGGGCAAAAAACGGGCGCAGCCTTTGGGCGACCTCGGGGCGAGTGCTACCACCCCGAGGTCGCCGTGGACCTGCCGCCCCCCTCGCATCGTCCCCCCGCCCTTCTGCCCGACGCCTTTCGTGCGCCGCGGGCCCTTCGGCGCCTGAACGTCGTCGCGGTGGCGGCCTCCCTCGCCGCCTGCACCGGGGTGGTGTTCGCCATGCTGGGCCCGGGAACGTTCAGCGACCCCGAGGTGGAGTCCCCCAGTCCGCTCCTCTCGCCGGCCATCATCTGCGCGCTCTCCACCCTGGGCTACGGTCTCTTGTGGGCTCGGGTGGTGCGCCTACGCACGCGCCGAGGCCTGCCCTTCGGCTGGCTCGCCGCGGTCCCGCTGGCGGCCATGAACGCCGGCACCGCCCTGGGCATTCTCATGGAAGCGGCGCGCACCGAAGGGAGCTCCGAGGGCTTCGCCGTGGGCTTCGTCGCCGGCGCGACCTTCGGTGCCATCCTGTGGATCCCGGCCCTCATCGTCACCCTGGGGTGCTACGGCTTGCCGCTCTATCTCGCCCAGCGCGCTGCCGACAAGGGCGTCGGCAGCGAAGACCGCGGGGAGCGCACGGTGGGTGTCGCCGCCGCCACGTTCAGTGTATGTGCCACGCTGTTCGCGCCCTTCGTGACCCACGACGCGCGTACGACGCTCGTGCTGCTGGCGCTGGCGCTGCTGGGCGTCGCCGCCGGCGTGGCCAGCGCCGCCTACTCGAACCACCGAGAAGAGAAGCGCCGAGCCTTCCTGCGCGAGGTCGAGAGCGGCGCGCAGGAGGGCTACCGCCTCGAGCGACCGGTGGCCGACGAGGAAGGCGCGAGCGCCCCCCCGTCGATGCTGGTGCGCGTCTACGAGACCGGCGAGGCGTATCGCTCGTCGACGCTGGCGGAGCCGGTGCTGGAGCTCGACGAGGAGGGTGACATGAAGCGCGCGCTCGTTTCGGTGATTCAGTCTTCCAGGTGAAGCAAGACGTACGCGGAGAGCGCCGGTGGTACGTCGACTTCGACAAGTGCCTCCCGTTCTTCAACGAGCACATGGGCTGCGCCATCTGCGTGGCGGTGTGCCCCTGGAGCCGCCCCGGCGTGGCGACGCGGCTCGCGGAGAAGATGGCAGTCCGCAGGGCCCGCTGAAGTGTGTCCGAGAATCTGCTGCGACGATTCTTGGACACGTCTCGAGTCTCGTCAGTACGGCGTCTTCTTGAAGCCGGCGGGCGTGGACTCGTCGGGCTCGGCGCTCTTCGCGCCGGAGGGAGCGGGCGCGACCGGCCGCACCGGTACGCCCGCAGCTCCGGCCTTGCCCTTGGCGAGGAACACGTGCACCGGCGCGGTGAGCGCCGTTTGCCGCGTCTCGGCCACGAAGCCAGCCTTCGAGAACACCAGGGTATGCGTGCGCTCTACATCCTTCTGCTCGAGCGAAACGGTGCAGGGCGTGGACGCGCAGATCTCCGCTGCGCCCTCTTGCACCCGCGCGCCGCTCGGCTCGCTGGTGAAGCGCACCTCCTTCAAGGGCGAGGCCACCGGTGCCGCCACGGTGGCCGCGCTCGGCGGGGCGTGCGGCATCTCTACCGACGACGCCGGGCGACCCGCTTGCGCGGCCGGCGCCTGGGTCATGCGGTAGGCGAGATACCCGAGGCCGCCGCCGATGGCCACCGCCAAGCCCACCAGGCCCAGCACCGCGCCGCGCGACGGACCGGAGGGCCGCACCGATCGCGGCGCCTCGAGCTCGTAGCCGGGCGCCGGCGGGATGGTGGACGCCCGCACCGGCATGGGCGGCGTCAGCGGTTGCGACATCCCCGCGTTGCCCGCGTGGACCGGCGTGAGCGCCTGGGTGTCGTTGCGCAGGTGCACGCTCGAGATGGCGTGCGCGTCGGAGGCCGAAGGGTGGCGGCTCGGCGATCGAGCGCGCCAGGAGCTCCGCGACTCGTACGGCCCGCTCCCCCCGAGGCCGTCGATGTTCTTCAGGTGGTTGAGCAGGTCGTCCATCGACGCAAAGCGCTCGTCCGGCTGCTTGGCCATGCAGCGCATGATGAGCGCTTCGAAGGCGCTGGAGACGTCGACCGTGGGATTGGTGACCCGGAGCGGCGGCACCGCCTCGTGGACGTGCGCCATGAGGGTGTTGACGCTGCTGGCGCGCTCGAAGGGAACCCGGCCGGTGAGCATCTCGTACATCATCACGCCGAGCGAGTAGATGTCGGTGCGGCCGTCGACCTTGTGGCCTTCGATCTGCTCCGGCGCCATGTACTTGGGCGAGCCCATGAAGAGGCCGGTCTGGGTGAGCTGCTCCTCGGGTCGCTCGTCGACGTTCTTCACGAGCCCGAAGTCGAGCACCTTCACGAAGTCCTTCTCGTCGCCGTGGGTGACGAGGAAGACGTTGGCCGGCTTCAGGTCGCGGTGGATGACGTTGTGGCCGTGGGCTTCGCGCAAGGAGCGGCAGATCTGCCGGGCGATGTGGAGCACGCGGTCCTCGGTGAACTTGCCGTCCTCGCGCAGGGCCCGGTGCATGGTGCGCCCCTCGAGGAGCTCCATGGCCATGTAGTAGATGTCGTCATCGGTTCGGCCGTAGTCGAACACCGTCACCGTGTTGGGGTGGGTCAGCTTCGACGAGATGCTCGCCTCGAGGAAGAACCGCCGATGAAACTCCGGGTCGACCGCGCCGAAGCCGGCGTTGACCACCTTGATGGCGCAGATGCGTCCGAGCGGGGCCTGCTCCGCCTTGTAGACGCGCCCCATGCCACCACGGGCGATGAGCGACACCACGCGAAAGCGATCGCCGATCAGCTTCCCGATGAGTGGATCGGGGCCTTGTTCAGGCGCCGCTCCGGCGGCCGGCACTGCATGCATTGCAGCGTTACTGGGGTGCTCGGCCATGGCGGAAAACGGTTTCGATGCAGACAAAAAAAGTGCCTGATCACCCTCCGGGGTTCGGAAATTCTGCCGCGAAGCCCGCGAAGTGTCAATGTTTGCCGCGGAAAGTACGCCGTCTGGCGTGAGCGGCGAGAGACCCATGAGCGTGGGCTCGCTCGCCGCCCCCACGTGCGCCGTGGCGGGTGTGGGCGCAGGTACGCAGGCGCGAATGACCCCGCTGATGTTGCCGATGGGCACGTCGTCGAGCGCTGGCATCCGCACGGTACCGTCGACGGGGCCGGTGGGCATTCCGCCCCCAGTCCCATCTTCCAGTACCGCTCTTCGGATCATTGCCATTTGCGCATCGCCCCGTCTTTTCCCGCTTTTTCCGCTCGTCCGCGGCTTGCGACGCCGCGCCGTTCCGGGCTACGGTTCGCGCATGGTCTCTTCGCAAACAAGGCCGCAGAACGCGGATCGCCTGCTTCGTACCCTGGCTCGTACGGTGTGGCTGGTTGCAATCTTCCTCGCCGCGCTGGTGGTCGCCCCGGAAGCGTCCGCCGCCGGCGGTAGCGTGAAGTTCAACAGCACCGAAGTGAACGAGATCTCCGGCGCCTGGCGTCTCTTCGTGACGATCCAGCTCACCAAGGCTCCGCCCACCGCCCACTTGCCCCTCAAGTTCCTCTTCACCAAAACCATGGTGTACGAGCGCTCGCTGGTGGACGGCAAGAGCGAGCCGGTGACCACCCGCACCGCGCTCAGCGGCCAGAACCCCTCCATCGAGAGCCTCGACGTGGACTTCGCCGACGGCAGCGGCAAGATCTTCAAGGGCACCCGCTTCGACTTCGGTCTCACCCGCCAGCGCGGCTACGAGGCGGGCGAGTACAAGGTGCAGATCCGCACCGTCGACGGCACCGACATCGGCGCGCCGCAGACCATCATCCTCAAGGGCGACAACGAGGTCGTCGACCGGCGCACCATCGCCTTCAACGCCAAGGACCCGAAGATCAAGAAGATCGACGGCGTCGACGGCGGCGCGAAGGCCGCAGGCGGCGGTGGTGACGACGTGGCCCCGGCCAACGGCGGCGGCGACGTGGCCCCGGTGGGCAGCGGCGAGGCCTTCATTCCCAAGGATGCCTACAATCACACCGCCGAGGAGGACATCAACGTGAAGCCCAAGAGCGGCTGCGGCTGCGACGTCCCGGGCTCGTCCTCGATTCCCACGCCGGTGGTCCTGGTGGGCCTCGGTCTCGCCGCGGCGGTCCTCGTCGCGCGCCGCCGCAAGGCGGCTTGAACCCCGAAAAGGCAGCTGCGCTCGCCCGCAAGGGCGAGCTCCTACCGCTCTACGTCATCGCCGGCGAAGAGCGGTTTTTGCGTGACCGCCTGGTAGCGGAGATCCGCGCCGCAGCGCTGGGGAACGGTCCTCCGGCCTTCAACGAAGACCGGTTCACCGCCGGTGAGAACGACGTCGACCGCGTTCTCTCGGCGGCGCGCACGGTGCCCATGATGGCCGCCCGTCGCTTCATCATGGTGCGCAGCATCGAGCGCTGGGAGTCCGCCAGCGCCGACGGCTCGCCGTACGACAAGCTGGCCGCCTACGCCGAGAACCCGGTGCCCTCCACCTGCCTCGTGCTGGTGGGCGACAAGGTCGACGGCCGGCGCAAGCTCATCGCCACCGCGAAGAAGAAGGACTTCCTGGTGGACTGCGCGGTGCTCGGTGACGCCGAGCTGGTGGCCTGGGTCGAGGGCGCCGCGGAGAGCCGCGGCAACCCCATGACCCTCGAGGTCGCCGAGAGCATCGCCCGGCTGGTGGGCCCCGATCTCGCCACCGTCAACGACGCCATCGAGCGCCTCTCGCTCTATGCCGGCGCGGGCGCCCCCATCGACGAATCCGCGGTGCGCGAATGCGTGGCCCGAGTGCGCATGGAAGACACCTGGTCGCTCGTCGACGCCATCGGCCGCCGGGATCTCGGCGCGTCGCTCCGGCTCCTCGCCGACGTCTACGATCCGCGCGACCGCGGGCTGCCGCTGGTGGGGGCGCTGGCATGGTCGTTTCGCCAGCTCTTTCGCCTGAAGCTCGCCCTGGCCGCCGGGAGTCGCCCCGACGAGGCCGCGCGCAAGGCGGGGATCTTTCAGGTTTCCAAGGTGCGTGAGCTGACCCAGCGGGCCGAGCGTCTCTCCGAGGCGGAGATGGAGCGGTGGCTCGTAGTGCTCGCCGCGACCGATCGCGAGCTCAAGAGCTCGAGGCGCCCCGCCGATGCCACCCTCGAGAGCATGATCCTGCAGCTGGGCCAGGGCGGAAAAACCAAGCAAAATCAATCACCGAGAAATTAAACCGCTCATATTCGTTCACGCCCCAGAACGCGCGCGTCTCCCCTATCATCGGATTGTACGAGGAAGGAGAGCCATGGAAGTCCTGACGACACGTAGCGTGGCCGAGCTTCTCGGCGTGAGCGAGGCCACCGTGAAGCGGTGGTCCGACAACGGCGTCCTTCGCTGCTTTCGCACCGCGGGCGGTCACCGAAAGTTCCGGCGCCTCGACGTCGCGCAGTTCCTGGGCGAAGCGCCGGCCAAGGAGCTCTGCGCCGTCACCGTTGCGAGCGACGCCGAGACCGAGCGACGCATGCTCGCCGGCGACACGACGGCGCTCCGCGACTCCATCGCGCAGCGAGGGACCGATCCCGGGTCCCTGGCCCGCTGCTTCGACGAGGTCTTCGCGCCGGCGCTGGCGGCCATCGGCGAGCGCTGGGCCGCGGGGCAACTGAGCATCTCCGAGGAGCACATCGCCTCGCAAACGGTCATCGAGGCACTGGCGCAGGCGACGGCGCTGCTGGTGCCGCCCACCAAGGCGAAGGGCGTGGTGGCGCTGGCCTGCCTCGGCGACGAGCGGCACGACATCGGCATTCGCATGCTCACCCTCGTCCTGCGGTCCCTCGGCTACCGCACGGTGCTCCTGGGCGCCGAGGTGCCGGCGCTCGATCTTGCGCAGCTGGTGGCGCGGACCCGCCCCACCATGCTCGCCCTCAGCTCGTCACCGAACGTGAATCTCACGGCGCTCAAGGGCGATCTCGCGGTCATCTGCAGCGCCGCGAGCACCCTGGGCGTGGCGGTAGTGGCGGGCGGCGCGGGTTTCGGGATGCTCGACGAAGTGCCCAGCCGGGTACGCCGTTTCGGCTCCATGCAGGCCTTCGTCACCTATGCGGAGACCCATGGGGAGGCCGCTTGAGCTCGAACACGTCAACGTATTCGTACAGTTACGAATCTCTTCTCGGCCCCCCGCTTCGTCCTTATGTTGAAGGCTGCTCCAGAACCGCAACGAAATCTGCTAACCGACGTACCTTCCAAAGGAGACATTGAGATGCACGTCCCCAATCGGGTGATCCGGCCTCACGCTGTGTGGCGCGCCGCGACGGACCTTCCTACCCGCCACGGCCTGTTCAAGATGCACGTTTTCACGGAGGCTCCCGACGCCGGAGATCCGGAGGGTGTGGTCAAGGAGCACGTTGCGATGGTGTTCGGTGACGTGGCGGGCGCCCATGGGCTGCCCGTGCGCGTGCACTCCGAGTGCCTCACCAGCGAGGTTTTCGGTTCGCTCAAGTGCGACTGTCGCGAGCAGCTCGAGACGGCGCTCACGGAGGTGGCGCGGCGAGGTGCGGGCGCGGTGCTCTATCTGCGCCAAGAGGGGCGCGGCATCGGCCTCATCAACAAGGTGCGCGCGTACGCGCTCCAGGCCGAAGGTCACGACACGGTCGACGCCAACCGTCTTCTCGGCCTGCCCGACGACACGCGCGACTACACGTCCGCGCAAGACATGCTCGAGCACCTCGGCGTGAAGAGCATCCAGCTCATGACCAACAACCCGGAGAAGGTGAACGCCCTGCGCGCCCTCGGTGTGGAGGTCGAAGGGCGGCTCCCGGTGCTCATCGCGCCGAATCCGTTCTCGCGCGGCTACCTGGAGACGAAGCGGGCACGCATGGCGCACCTGCTCCCGATCCACGGCGAGGCTGCCCCCAAGAGCACGCCCACCCCCGCCTGGAACCTGGCCCGCGCCGCGAACTCCACCGCGGAGTAAGCGGCAAAGTCGTACGACACGCGCGCCCGGTTTGGGTAGGATGGGCGCGTGCGTGTCTTCTTTTGCGCCTCGATGGCGCTCGGCATTTCGTTGGGTACGGTTGGAGCTCGGGCCCAGGAGCCGCTCCCATCGGTGGACGTGCGGACCTATCGGCCCAGCGTGGACCCGCGGGCCCAGATGTTCACGGAGCCGGTGCAGCCCCCGCACCACCTCGATTTCAACCTGCAGGGGATCGTTCACTACGGGCATGGGCCGGTGCTGCTCTCGCGCGGCGACGGCAGCATCGCCTATCGCCCGGTGCAGAACGTCCTCGCGCTCGACGTGGGCGCGAACGTCGGGCTCGGTGGCATCGCCTCGGTGGGCCTGACGCTGCCGGTGATCCTCGCGCAAGCAGGCAGCGACGGGCTGCCCGCCACCGTCTCGACCAAGGGGCAGGCGCCCACCACTGCGGTGGGCGATTTGGGGCTGCTGGGCAAGGTCATGGTGGTCGACAACGACACCGGCGGCTTCGGCCTCGCCTTCCTGGGCGGCGTCACCTTCCCGACCGGAACGCCCGGAAGCTTCGCGCGGGAGAGCTCGCCCACCGCCAACCTGCGTGCGGTGGTGGACTACTCGCTCATCATCGCCGGCGTTCAGGCAAGTGCAGGATACACGCTGCGCACCGAGCGCAACGTGTGGCCCGACCGATCCATCGGGGGCATCACCTTCGGCGACAGCATTCCCTACAGCTTCGGGCTGTGGTTCAAGCCGGCGATCCTGAAGATCGACGGCGAGAACCGACAACGCTGGGAGCTCGGCTTGCGCGGAGCGCTCCCGGCGGGCCCGGCGGGGCCCTTCGGCTCCGGCGATCCCGGCAGCGCGCAGCTCTCGCCGCTCTCCCTCGGGGCCTCCGATCGGGTGGAGATCGGCAAGGGTCGCGACGTGTACCTCATGGGCGGTGCCGAGGTGGGTCTCACCTCGGCCGTGGGCGTACCAGCCTTTCGTGTGGTGGTGGGCATCGGCTACTCGTTCCAGCGCCACGATCGCGATAACGACGGGGTTCCCGACGACAAGGACGAATGCCCGGACGTGGCCGAGGACAAAGACGGTCACGAGGACACCGACGGCTGCCCCGACATCGACGACGACGAGGATGGCATCGTCGACAAGGAAGACGCCTGCCCGCGGCAGAAAGGCGTGAAGTCCAGCATCCGCAGCCAGAACGGCTGCCCGCCGAAAGACTCCGACGGCGACGGCATCCCCGACGACAAGGACGCCTGCCCCAGCGAGAGGGGGGAGGGCAGCTTGGATGCACAGTGCAACGGTTGTCGGGTCAACGATCGCGACGCCGACGGCATCGAGGACGAAAAAGACACCTGCCCGGACCAGGCCGGTCCGCCGGAGAAGAACGGCTGCCCGGTGCTCGACACCGACGGCGACGGCCTGAACGATGCGGAGGACCAGTGCCCCACGCAGAAGGGCGAGGTGGCCTTCAAGGGCTGCCCCAACCCCGACCGCGACGGCGATACCTACGAGAACGGCGTCGACCAGTGCCCGGACGAGCCGGAGACCTGGAACGGAATCGACGACGGCGACGGATGCCCCGACCCCGGCGGCAAGGCGCTGGTGCTGGCGCGCCCGGATCTGACGCCGCCGGTCTTCATGCTCGCCTCCAAGCTCCAATTCGAAGGCGACGCCGACGCGCCGGCGCTGAAGAAGGAGAGCGTGGTGGTGCTCCGCGCGCTCTCCACGGTGCTCGCGACCCACAAGGAGTGGACCGTGGCCATCGGCGTGCGCCCGGACGGGACCGCGCAGGGCGGCGCGCGGGCGCTCGCCAAGAGCTTCGCCATCGTGCAGCAGATCTCGCAGTTCGTGCCCCGCGACGGCGCGGCGGAGACGGTCTCCTGGGACGCAGTCCGCAACGTCAAGGGCGCGGACGGCGGGGTGGGCATCCTGGTCCTCCGGCCCGGCCCCGCGCTGCCCGCTGCGGGAGCCGCACACCCATGAGGTGTTCGTGAGAACCCGAGGCAAAGGGCTGCTCCTGGCGCTCTGCTTGCTGGCGCTCCAGGGCTCCAGCGCGGCGCAGCCAAAGCCGGTCTTTCCGGTGCCCCCCACGCCTCCCCCGGGACTGTCGCTGAGCGCGGGGAGCGCCACCGTCACCGTGAAGGTCAACCCCGCGCCCAGCAGCACCACCCACTCGCTCCGCGACCGGTTCGTGACCAAGGAAACGCGCCTCTTGGCGTCGTCCGATCCCGAAGAGCGACGCAGGGCCATCGATCACGCCGCCAGCGAGGACACGCCGGAGTCCACCGCGTTCCTGGTGCACGTGTGGGAGTCGCGTGGACCGTCCACACGCGATCCGCGCGCCTATTTGTCGCTGGCGCGGGCGCTCGCGCCCCGCGCGAGCGACTCCAAGGTGCGCACCGTGCTCACCACGATGCTCACCGCAGCGCCCCCGAGCGCGCTCGGCGCGGGCGTCGATCCGGGCCTCTTCGAGCTGGGTCGCCGGACCGTGGCCATGGGGCTCGCGGCATCGGGCGAACCGAGCGCGCTCGAGAGCCTCTTCGCCGCGCTGCGCATGTCGCTCGCGTCCGACGCCGCCGCCGCTGCCTTGCGCACGTTTCCCCCCCGCGGACGACCGAAGCAGGGTCCGCAGAGCCGCGCCGTCCTCGCGCTCTATGAGTCGCTGGGCGATCTGCGGGCGCTCGGGGCGTTCCTGGAGGCGGCGCACGCCGACGATCCCGAGGTGCGCGCGGCGGCGATTCACGCCGGCGGCGCGCTGGGCGACGGTCGCATGGAGCCTTTGGCGCGCAAGGCCCTCACCGACGGCAGCCCGACGGTGCGGAGCGCTGCGGCCTTCACGCTCGTGCGTCTCCACGCCAAGGACGCCGCCGCCGTGGTGGAGGCGCTACTCAAGGACGAGTACACGCTGCGCGCCGGCATCGAGCTGGCCGCCGACGTGGAGAGCCCTGCCGTCACCAAGCTCTTGGGTGCGCACGCCAAGAACCACCCGGACCTCGGGCTCCGCGCGCAGGCCATGCTCGCGCTCGCGCAAGGGCGCGCGCCGGAGGCGGCGCGCGCCCTCGCGGAGCTCGCGGACGACCGCACCGGCGCGGCGCTCGCCGGAAACGCGCTCGCGCGTTCCCGGGCGAGCGACGCGCCTCGCTGGCTCTCGGGGCTCGCGCTCGACGCGAGCCCCGAGCGCGCGCGTATCGGACTGCGCGCGTACGCACTGCGGGTGCTGCTCTCCGGCGAACGATCGCGCGATGCGCGCATCGACGCGCGCGCCGCCGCGTGCGCCGCCAAGGCGGAGCCGCGGCTGCGCGGCGCGTGCGTTTTCGCGCACGTGCTCGTGGCGGAGGGCGATCCGTACCTGGCCGACGCCGATACCGTCGTCCGTCGCGTGGCCCTGAGCGCCATCCTGGCGCGCAGGACCACGCGCCAGGCCGGCGCATCCGACGCGGTCTACGCGCGGCGCGCCGTGGAGCGTGACCCGCTCGCGCGCGCGCTCCTCCTGGAGCTCACCGGCAGCCTCGATGGAACCTCGGTGCCATTTCCCA
>Ga0075163_10011894_pt1 | contig 11335 bp, 14 predicted proteins | sample JI1023141ADNA_FD_71478 | JGI IMG/M metagenome (GOLD analysis project Ga0075163, IMG submission 71478) | Wastewater effluent complex algal communities from Wisconsin, to seasonally profile nutrient transformation and Carbon sequestration -... | ecosystem: Engineered > WWTP > Effluent > Algae...
TTTGGAATACACGCCCGCATCGTTCATGAGCGTCGCGGATTCGATCTGCCGGAAGGATTTCATGCGCTTCAGGATCGGGAACGTGGCGATCGGCACCATCTTGTCTTTCAAGAGATCAGCGGCTTCCGAACAAATGCCATTCAAAAGATCACGCCTGGTGGCAATGCTGCGGGTATCGATATTGAGGGCGGCAGCGATCTTGGACTCCGGCACGCCGCGCTCGATCGCCCGCAAGATCATGCGGTGTTCCTGAACGGTGGAGAGACGGTTGATATGCTTGTTGTAGGTGAAGGCTTCATCATCCGTTGATACGAGACAAGTGACCTCGGTTTCACCCAACTCTTTAAGCGCCTCGATACGCATATGACCGTCGAGCAGGATATATTTACTGCGCGCGTGAGGATCACGGCTGACCACGGGTGGCTCGATGATGCCGACCTCGCGGATGGAAGCGAGGATCTGGTGGTATTTCGGGCTTTTGCGCGCGGCGGGCGTTACCAACTTGATCAAGACGATCTGGTCGATCTTGAGATCGACGGTGTTTTGATCAAAACCCGCTTTAATCTCTCCTTTGGGAAGTTTTGGTTTTTGTGGAGGGACTTTAGCCATGCGCATGACCTTTCTCCGCCATCAATCCGGCCAGCGGTTTTGGCAGCGTCGTCAAACCTTCTGCCCGCAGCAGCGTGCTGAAATGTTCGTCCTGCAATAATTCACGCAAGGCTTCGGTGACGAACAACATGCGATTGGATACAGCGTCAGCCTTGCGGGTCAGCAGACGTTTGCGATCAACCTCCCGCTGATAGACTTTCAGCACATCCTGAACCGAGATTGCTTTATCACCCTTATCGCGTTTGCTGCGCTTGCGCTCATCAGCGAAGGCTTTACCGCGCCTTTTCCTGGTATCGATCAGGCGCTTTGCCAGTAGCAGGCGATTGCCGCGCAGTTGTTTTGATTCATACGCCTCGTGCAAGGCACGCTGTTCATCTTCGGGGTTTTCTGCAACGCGGATCGCCAGCGAGATGGGCATGTGTCCAGCTTCGACGGCAGAGAGCAATCGCTCTTCGCCGCGCTCCATCAAATTCAAAACACCATTGACGTAGTCGAGCGACAATCCCGTCTTGGCGGCAATCGTGTGCGCGTCATAGCCTTGCTTTTGCAGGATCTCGATCCCTTGCAGAAGATCGGTTGCCCGATGCTGGCGGCGCGCAAGGTTTTCGACCAGGCTCATGATGAGTGCCTGTTCCTCGCTGGCGTCGATCACAATGGCGGGGATCTGACTTTGTCCGCAGGCCGTAAAGGCTTCGATCCGCCCTTGGCCACAGATCAAATCATACTCTTTGCCGTCTACCTTTGAACGGCTCGGCGTAACAGTGATCGGACGCTTCATGCCGACCTGGGTCATATTGGTGGCGATCTCCAGAAACACTTTCTGGTTTCGCACGCGGGGATTGAGGATATTGATCGTGTCGATCGGGATCATCCTGATCTCGGAAGCGCGTGTGCCTTTGCCTTTGGTCATGCGGCCTCCGGCAAGGCGGCACGCTCGGCCAGCATGAAAAACGGCTCCAGATCGTCAAAGCGATAGGCGTCGAGCGAGAGGTGGTTGTTTTCGGCCAGACGAATCTGTGGGTTTTCAACGTCGATTGCTGGGATTAAATAGTAATCGAGGATCTGGCGGTTATCTGGCTCCATGCGCACCACGATGGTGATGTCCGGCATCAGGCTACTATCGAACTGGATTTTCCAGCGATTAGTGCCAGCCGGTGTCTGGGCGCAGCGGCAGATGACGAGCGAAACCTTGATCTCGTTATTGACGATCAGAAAATCATTCTCAATCTCGCGGTGAACTTTCCCGCCGAGTGCCTGAATATTACGGATGACGCCTTCCACAACATCCGGATACATTTTCCGCAGATATTTATTGTCCTCGATATAACGCTGATCACGTCCAGGATCGTAGCCAATCAGTTTATAGGCTTGCGTCAGCCCGCCGAAACGGTGGGCGTAAGCACTGCTGGAAGGCATATCGTCGGTTTCATCAATGAGAATACCGGACAGCCAGCCTTGCTTTTCATGCAATGTACGCAGCCTGGTGAGCATTTCATCGTCGCTGAACTTGCGGCTGCGCTCACGGATAATACCTTGTGCGGTGAAAAAATAACGAGCTTCAATGATCGCCTCGAACACTCCGTCCGCGCGCACCCACATATCGGGCGCATTGATCACGCGGCGTTTTTTCAGCTTGAAGGAACGGCGGTTGAAGACGTTATTGCCAATATATTTTTCGTTGGTAAGAATGCCGTGGACGACACCGCGCGTCCATTCGCGGCCCAGGTCGGTCAAAACACCCTTGTTGTTCAGGGCGTGAGCGATCTCGCTTTCCTGTAAACCTTCCTCGGTGAAGGCGCGGTAGATCCAGCGCACCGTATCGACTTCTTCGTCCGGCCCCGCAACCAGCACCACGCGGTCGGTTTGCAGGGACTTATGCTCACCGCGTTTCAGGGTGCCTTTGGGCTGGCGGTTTTCATCGACCAACACGCGGCGCAGGCCATATCCGGCGGGGCCACCCTGACGAAAACCCATCTCGATCAGGCGGCATTGCCCCGCGAACACCTTGCCGGATAATTCACGGCTATATTCACCCGCCATGGCGCGTTTAACGCCTTTGACGATGGTGGAAACGGGGCTGCCATCGTTCTCGAACTGCTCGGCGACATACTGGACATCAATGCCAGCGCGGCGGCAAAGATATTCATAATAGGCACTTTCATCCGCGTCCTGGAACCGCCCCCAACGGGTGACGTCAAGAACGAGAATGATACTATAATCGGCACGCCCCGACTGCACGTCGGCAATCAGATTTTGAAGGGCGTCGCGTCCGTCGAGTTTCAGGCCGCTTTTACCGGAATCGGTATAGGTCTTGACGATGTCAATCTGGCGATGGGCGGCATACTCGCGGATCGCGTCGGCCTGGTTTTCGGTCGAATATTTCTGGTGGTCAGTCGACATACGCACATACATGGCCGCGCGGCGGCGCTGTTGCCCGTCTGTTGATCCTACCGAATTATTCCGCCCTTCCATCCGTTTGTTCTTTCCGTTTTTGACAACACCCTGCCGCGCGCCAGCCGCACGACCGCTCTTTGGAATCCTAACCAAGGAGCGATACAAATGTCTCATTCAAAAATGGACCGAAGTTTTCCCATCAAGCCAAGGGCAATTTCGGACGAAGAACTCGCGAAAATCGTGGCTGCAGCGTTACGCCGCGACTTTGGAGAAACAGCCTCCGCCATCAAGCGGATCGGTCAGCTTACCAGCAGCAATTTACGAGCGATCAAAAACTGGTACGAAGCCAGAAATGCGCCATCTTCCGGACATTTACTGCTATTGGCCAGGTCGTCCCCAAGCATCCTGAAGTTCATCCTGGAGCAGATTGGCGGGGAGGATCTTTGGGATGCCTTTCAACTGCTTTCCCACCATGATCAAACCCTGGTGCCAGAGCCACAAGAAGAGGATTTTGAGGATATTTTCACAGACAAAAATGTCCCTATAAATGTCCCATTAAAATCGTTTAATGACCGCCAACGCTGGTTTTTGATTCTTTTGAAACGTAGAAACAAAGCCTGCGCGGAGGATATCGTGGAGCATTTTGGCGTGGCAATTAAGACCGCCAGACGCGACATCGAAGGGCTGAAGGATGCGGGCAAGATCCGCTTCATCGGTGCGAAGCGAACAGGAAGATATGAGATCATAAACCCATAATGCCATGCCAACCGTGGAAAGCCATGTAGATACCGATAATCAGGATTAGACCCGACGAGAAATACGGCGCTTTGCGGACAAAGTTTCCAAACCACTTATAGCGCGTCGACGCATGTCGTACGCTGATCGCAGCCGCCACACCAACAGTCACGAGGGTCAAGGCAAGCCCAATGCTAAAACTCAAGACAAGAGTAGCCCCAAGTGCGATTTCTTTAAGCTGCAGGCAAAGCAAAAGAACGGTAATCGCAGCAGGACACGGGATAAGTCCACCCGTTAAGCCAAACAATGCAATCTGGCCTGTTGTTACATTCCGGTCGGCAAAGCGGCGACGAATATCGTTTGCATGCGCCAATTCATGTGCGTCACGATAGCCTCCCGTAGAAACATCAAGGCCACGCAATTCTTCATGAATGTGATCGTGCCCGTGATCATGTTCGACAAAGGGAATATCATAGTCATGGGTGTGGTCGCCATGCCCCAAGCTAACACGCGCCATAAACTGATGCGGCTCAGGAATTTCCTCGATGGATTCCAAATATCCGTCTTTCTGCACAAAACCGAAAACCTGTTTACTGCCGTCTGGTCGTTCGGTTTCAATACGGACATCTTGCGATTGCCAGCCATGCCCGCTCTCAGGTGTAAGACGCCAGCGCGGCGGCACGCCATCTTCAAACACGCTGACCGCCAAAACGCCATGACCTGTGTCGATCCTGTGCGTATCCCCATGATCATGATGATGGTCTTCCAGTTTGGATTTTTGGTTATCGCGGTAGGTACGGGAGAGCATCCACAAGGCTACACCAATGATGATAACGGCAGAGACCAACTGGAAATAAGGCTCGGTCGCCTCGGCATTAACGCCGCCGAACAAATACATACCGCCTAATGCGACACCCCAGACCACCGCCGTATGCGACAACGTTGCCGCCAGCCCCAACAGGATCGCCTGCTTTACACTACCGCGAATGGCAACGATAAAAGCCGCCATCATGGTCTTGGAGTGTCCAGGCTCCAACCCATGTAACGCACCAAGAAGAATAGCGCTTGGGATAAACAGCCAAGCATGGGTGGAGCCTTGTTGCAGCAACTCAGTAAATGGCGTCATGGATCACCTATAAGTATTTTGAGATTTCTTTAAATTCTTTAATGTCAGTCTTCGACCCATCTTCCAGACAATGATCAATGTGATCGTGGATCAGGGCTTTTTTGGCCTGGCTGATGGCTTTTTCTACGGCCTGAAGCTGCTGCGCAAGCTCAAGGCAGGTACGACCATCGTCTATCATGGTAATAATTTTGCGCAGATGGCCTTCGGCGCGCTTAAGCCGTTTAGAAATATCGTCATGATGATGGTGAGGGGATTGACTTTTCATACCTTTTCTTGTATCCCCCTAGGGAGGATAAGTCAAATATGTTTCTTCTTCGCAAATGGCTGTCATTAGAATATCCCCGCACCCTGATTGTAGGGTTGCTGGTTGTCACCATGCTTGCGGGCTCTTTTCCGATTACGCACGCCGATCATATCGACACCAATCACGGTCATCATCATGGTGATATATCGACAGACATAACTGAAAGTGATTTTTCAGAAAAGAAAACAAGCCAAGATGAGCGATCAAGCCATCAGCATGTGGGTATGAACGAACATAATCCTGGTTATTTAACCTATACCCTTGAAGGGTATCATCCCAATTCAAGCTCAGAACGGTGGCGCATTGCAAAATTGCAACAGCCCCGTCAGGATTTTTTATACGAGCTTGAACGCCCTCCGCGTGCCTGACGATTTAACCTAACAATCGTCTTAACATTTTCTCAAAAAGGAACAACTATGTCTCTCGTACCCAAACGGGACGCGCGTTGGCTGGTATCACCAACAACCGTCTTTCTATTACTTGCTGCCATTTTCGGCACGCTATGCGCCTTCTTTCCAACCGAGGCTTTTGCTCACGGTGTAACCGAGGGAGATAAAGGCTATATCCAGGAAATTTCTGGCCCTCATCCGCTTGAATTCATTTATCTTGGAGCCAAGCATATGATGACCGGATATGATCATTTGCTGTTTTTGTTCGGCGTGATCTTTTTCCTGTACCGCCTGAAGGACGTGACGATTTACGTCACTTTGTTCGCGGTTGGCCATGTCATCACGCTGCTCTCAGGTGTTTTGATGGAAATCAGCATCAGTCCCTATATCATTGACGCAATTATCGGCTTCTCGGTCGTATACAAGGCTCTTGATAATATGGGTGCCTTCCAACGTTGGTTCGGATATCAGCCAAATACCAAGGTAGCGACATTCGTCTTCGGCTTGTTCCACGGCTTTGGTCTTGCGACAAAAATTCTGGATTACGAATTGCCAAAAGACGGCCTGCTTGCAAACCTGATTTCATTCAACATCGGTGTTGAGCTAGGTCAAATTCTGGCCCTTGGCGCTATCCTGATTGCCATTACCTATTGGCGGAAATCTGGAAGCTTTATGCGCCATGCCTATGCCGCGAACGCCTTCATGATGATGCTGGGATTCCTGCTAATGGGATACCAGATCACAGGCTACATCGTCTCTTAACACATCATATCTTCTGAAAGGAAACTTCATCATGTACAACACAAACATTCCCAATGACCGCGAACTGCCCTCAACGGCAAAACTCGTCAAATCCACCATCTTTGCAGCGATCACGGCACTTGTCCTGCTGGTCGCGGTGGTCATGCCCGCTGAATACGGCATCGACCCCACGGGTCTTGGCAAAATGACGGGCTTGCAAAAAATGGGGGAGATTAAAATGTCTCTTGCCCAAGAGGCCGAAGCCGAGCGTCAGGTCAAGGAACAGGCCGTTGCCGCCACCACGTCAGCACCCGCACCGCAACCCGCACCAGAACCAGTGGTGCAACAAATCGTTGCTGAAAACACGGTTGTTGCCAAGCAAATGGATGCATCACCAGAAATGGCTGATACTGCCACTGTCCGTCAGGATACAACCACACTCACGCTTCAGCCAAACGAAGGCACTGAGGTAAAGGTGGAACTCAAGAAAGGTGAAGTGGTCAAGTTCATCTGGGCGAGTGACGCGGGCAAAGCGAATTTCGATATTCATGCCGATTCAAAGGCTCTAAATATCGACTATCACGGCTATGCCAAAGGATCGTCAACCAAAGAGGAAGGAACAATTGAAGCCGCCTTTGACGGATCCCATGGCTGGTTTTGGCGCAACCGCACCAGCACACCGCTCACAATTACCCTTCAAACCGAAGGCCCCTATACCAACATTAAACGTGTGAAATAAGGAGAGAAAAACATGAAAAAACCAGACAAAAAGTTTAATTGGGTCGAAGCTGCTAAATGGGGTGCGCTTGCGCTCGTCGTCATAGGCTTAATGGTGATGATGATCAACGGCGGCGGTGGACACGGCCACGAGCATTAAAAGGCTTACAGGAGGGGCGGCTTTATGCCGCCCCTCTCATTTTTACACTACGTCTGATTTTTAAGCTGCTATCAAGGCCTGCGGCTCGTGCGGTCCACCGCGCTCGAAAGCCTCGATGTCCTCCAGGCGGTAAACGACCCGCATGCCTAGTTTCAGATAGGCAGGCCCGATGTCTTGCCAGCGCTCCGGTGTCCGCTGCGACATGCGCCAGCGTTTGGTCAGTTCGTACTGGTTGAGATGGATGGTTTCCATGATAGTTCTCCTTTCATCGATGTGGGTTGATGGAAGATGCCATTCTTGGTCTGGACGCTCTTCCAGAAAAATCGTACCATCAAAGAATGTCGGGTGCAGGCTGAACTCTTTTTTGTTCCGTTACATTCGGCAGCATCGCTCCGCATAGCAAACGGGCAATGTCTCGGTAGGAATGAGGAAATATCGGCAAATGCTGGGGTGCATCTTAGACGCATTCAGGTTCGAGTCCTCCGCCCACCGCCATATTTTTCCAAATCAAAATCTCAAGTTCTTTATCTATCAGCTTAGCATCGTCAGTGCAGCCTGACGGTCGCCAGATTTTAATTTCAGGAACATAGTGCGGGCTTTTTTGACGTCCTGCGCGGTTCCACTTTCTGCTGCGGCTTTCAACGCCAGAACAGTTGGATCATCTGGTTTGAGGATGAATGTTAGAGCCTTTGCCAGACGTCCCATTGTGTCTTGGTCAATTTTTAAATCAGTCATTTTTATGCGCTTCCTACTTAAAGAGTTGTTCCAAAGAGAGCTCCAATTCCTGCTGTGAGCGCCATAGCGAGGGCCCCCCAGAAGGTGACGCGGGCGGCACCGATCAGCAGGCTGGCTCCTCCAACCTTGGCACCGAGAGCGCCGAGTGTTCCAAGGAAGACAAGCGACGCGACAGAGACTGCCGGGATCAGGAGTGATCCTGGGACTAGAACAGCTGTCAAAAGAGGAAGAAGAGCGCCGACTGTGAAGGTGATAGCGGAGGTGAATGCCGCTTGCAGAGGGCGCGCGGTTGTAAATTCCGAGATACCAAGCTCGTCTCGGGCATGGGCCCCAAGGGCATCTTTTTGCATCAGCTGGGTTGCAACCTGAAGAGCGAGAGGCTCGTCCAGCCCGCGCTCCATATAGATATGTTTAAGTTCTTGCAGTTCGGCTTCGGGGGTTTCTTCGAGCTCTTTCTTTTCACGAGCTAGATCTGCTTTTTCAGTATCTGATTGAGAGCTGACAGATACATATTCTCCTGCCGCCATCGACATAGCGCCCGCAGCAATCCCTGCGATCCCTGCGATCAGAATTTCATTCTGTGCAGATGAGGCAGAGGCAACGCCGACAATCAAGCTGGCTGTTGAGACAATGCCATCATTGGCTCCAAGCACCGCAGCGCGAAGCCAGCCGATCCGTTTGACGAGGTGCCCTTCGGTGTGTGTGGAAAATAGATTCATGATTTTCTTTTCTGTTTCAAGCTAGACCCTGTTTTAGCACCTAATCCGATTGCAAATAAGCTGATTTATAGGATATTTTCAAAACGGTCTTATTGCCTCAGGAATGATCCCATTCCTTCCTTTCACTCAATCCGGATACTATCCAGCATGTCACCTCATCAGATCCCTACAAAAGAATTCACCTTGCTCACGGCGCTGATGATGTCGATCGTTGCGATTTCGATTGATGCTTTACTGCCTGCGCTGGGGATCATCGGGGGTGAGTATGGGGTGACAAATCCCAATCAGGTGCAATTGATAATCGGTTGCATTTTTGGTGGTATGGCTGTCGGGCAACTGATTGCCGGGCCGCTCTCTGATGCGATGGGACGCAAGCCTGTACTCTATGCCGGGATTCTCCTTTATCTTGTCGGTAGCGTGATCTGCTACCTGTCTGACAGCTTCGGTCTTTTATTGACGGGCCGCGTCATTCAGGGCCTTGGTGTCTCGGCTCCTTATGTCACAGCCGTTTCCGTTGTCCGTGATAAATACAGTGGCCGTGATATGGCGCGTGTTATGTCTCTGGTGATGATGATCTTCATCATGGTGCCTGCTATCGCCCCAAGTCTTGGGCAAGCGGTCATGCATGTTGCTGACTGGCGAGCGATTTTTCTTCTTTATATCGGATACTCTGTCACGATCGCGGTATGGATTGCAGTCCGTCTTGATGAAACACTGCCGCCTGAACGTCGTATGAAGCTGACGATTGCTGCATTCGTGCATGGGTTCAAAACGGTCGTCAGTAATAAAACCACAGCACTCTATACAATCTGTATGGGCCTCTGTTTCGGGAGCTTTATTGGTTATCTCGGAGCGTCCCAGCAGATATTTCAGGATCAGTTCAAAACCGGAGAAACCTTCTCTCTCTATTTCGGCGGGCTGGCGCTGGTCTTTGGCAGCTCGTCATTGTTGAACTCTAAAATCGTCGGTCGCCTCGGGATGCGTCATATCTGTAAAAACGGAATGCTTGCTGTCGCACTTGCGTCACTTTGCTTTCTGACGCTGCATGCTGTGGTAGATGAGGTCACCTTGCCTATGTTCCTGTGCTTTGCTGTCGTGACGTTCTTTGCGTTTGGTCTAATGTTTGGCAATCTTAATGCTGTGGCGATGGAGCCGATGGGTGAGGTGGCAGGGATGGCGTCCGCAATCATTGGAGCAGTTTCTTCTGTGCTGTCTTTGACGCTCGGGACGTTTATCGGCCAGATGTATGATAATACCCTCGTGCCGATTACACTGGGCTTCCTGGTGTGCAGTATTCTAGGTTGGCTGCTGATCCATATCGAACAGGTTTTGCATCGTCGCGTAGTTGGTTAAGCAACAACGGGGACGCCAAAGCGGGTGCGATATTCGCTGGGTGTCAGGCCAATGATTTTCTGAAAGATCTTTCTGAAGGCTCCGGGGTCTTCATAGCCGACAGCCCATGCGATCTGATCAACTGTCTGATGGGTCAGCTCCAGCATCTCTCTCCCTTTGCTGATTTTCAGATTTTGGCAATACTCTGTCGGGTTCATCTCTGTCGCTTTATGGAAGCGTCGAATGAATGTCCGGCTCCCCATTCCTGCCTTTTTCGCCATCTGTGTGAGGGTCACATCCTTGCCGCCGTTGATCTGAAGCCAGTGTTGAACTTTGAGAATCTGCTCGTCCCCGTGGTATAAGGGTGGCGAAAAAACGCTGTAAAATCGCTGTTCACGCGAGGATGGGTCAATCAGAAGAAACCGTGCTGTTTCTAGCATCAATGTGGGCCCTAGAATACGATGCACAAGACGAAGGCCCAGATCCTGCCACGCCATGATGCCTCCGGCTGTGATGATATCGCCATCATCGATGATCATTTTATCTGGCTTAAGTGTCGTCAACGGAAAACGCTTGGCCATCGCATCTGCAAAGAACCAATGAGTGGTTGCCTCCCGATGATCCAGCAGCCCTGCGCTTGCCAGCACGAAAGACCCCGCGCAAACAGAGCAGATTGTCGTTCCCTGATGATGATGCCGGACAAGCCATTGTGAAATGGGGGCAGTTGCCTGTTCTGGAACCGGCTCGATCATGCTTCCGGGAAGAATGATATAAACAGGCTTGTGGGGAAGGTCGGGGTGGGTATCACTCTCGCAGGTTACTTCGCCGCTTTCCTGAGCTTTCCAGTGGCTGACCCGGATGAGGGGGCGTCTCAGTCCTTGATGCTGCCGCGCCATGGTGTTGGCAATCCGGAAAAGATCAGACAGACCGTAAATGGCGGAAATCATGGAATTGGGGTAGTTCAGGAGGGCGATTTCAACATAGTTCTGGTTGGTCACTGCTCTCTCCAATCTCTTTATTGTCACTTTTGACATTAATAATGTCATATATGCCAATCCTGAGCAAGGGCAAGCTATGCGATGCTTATTTCATCGGGGGCAAGAAGCCCTCCCAAAATTGAAAACCGAAACTTTTGAAAGGAACCTAAAAATGAGCAAATTTACAACCAAAGCAGGCGTCGAAATCTTTTACAAAGACTGGGGCGCAGGCCAGCCGGTTGTCTTCTCGCATGGCTGGCCGCTTTCGGCGGATGCCTGGGATGGACAAATGGCCTTCCTGCTGGAGAAAGGCTATCGCGTCATCGCGCATGATCGTCGTGGTCATGGCCGGTCTTCACAAACCTATGACAACAATACGATGGATCAGTTTGCGGAT
>Ga0075163_10011896_pt1 | contig 11332 bp, 6 predicted proteins | sample JI1023141ADNA_FD_71478 | JGI IMG/M metagenome (GOLD analysis project Ga0075163, IMG submission 71478) | Wastewater effluent complex algal communities from Wisconsin, to seasonally profile nutrient transformation and Carbon sequestration -... | ecosystem: Engineered > WWTP > Effluent > Algae...
GGTCACGAAGCGGCGGAGCTCGTCGAGCTCGCCGAGGTAGGCCAGCGCGAAGGCGCGGAAGTGGGCGATGGTCGCGCGCTCCCACGCACCGCCGAGCGCATCGTGGTGGTTGGTGAACGTCGTGCGAAGCATCGCGTCTCCGGCGCGCATGCGCCCCTCCTGCACCGCGAGACATCCGGCGGAGGCCTCCGTCAACGCGACCATGTACGGCTCGCCACTCGCCGCTGCGGTTCGGCGCGCCATCGCGAGGAGCGCGGCGCTGCGGGTCGCGGTCGCGGTCCCTCCGATCCCGGAGAACGTGACCTCGCCGATCAGGGTTCGAGCGAGGCGTGCGGGGTCGCCTGTCGCGAGGGCGCCGAGCGCGGCGCGGGTCGCGAACGCTGCCGCGCGGAGCGGATCGACGAGGGTCAGCCCGCTGGCCAGGCTCCACATCAGATCGACCTCGTAGCCGTCGTCGACGTGCGCGCCCGGCGCGAGCTCCGGCGGCTGGCCACGCTGCCACCGCCGGAGGTGGCGAGCGAGGGCGAGCCGCTGGACGGCGAACCGAGGCAACCCGGCGAGCGCCGTTCTCGGCACGTCGATGCCGGCATCGCGCGCCAGCTCGCCGAGCATCGCCAGGCCGTCTTCGACATGGCCACCGCGAAGCAGCTGTTCGGCGGCGAGGCGTCGCAGCTCGCGCCGGACGATCGGCGTGGCCGGGCTCGCGGCCGCGAGGTACGCGTCGGCGCTCGATCGCGGTCGTCCCGCGGCGGCCAGCAGGTCGGCGCGGCGCCGCCGCACGTGCTGCGCTTCCGCAGGTGCGAGGCCGATCGCCAGCGCATCTCCGAGCAGCTCGGCCGCGCGATCGAGTGCGAGGGCACGGACCGCACGCTCGGCCGCGTCGACCAGGTAGGGTACCGCCTCGCGATCGCGCGCTGCCTGGCGGAGGTGAAACGCCACGCGCTCGGCGTCGGGGACCGGCATCGCGAGGAGCGCATCGGCGAGCGCGCCGTGCACGCGGAGCGGGTCGGTCATCTCGGCGACGACGCGCGCGCGCAGCGGCTCGTGTTGCGCCTCGAGCTCGTTCCCGGTCCGGCCGTTGCGTGCCTGCACGAGGCCGTCGGCGACGAGCGCGCGGATGCCAGACCAGCGTCGGCCCTCGGCCACCGCGAGGCGGCCCGCCGCGTTCGCCACCGCGAGCTCCACGATCGGGGCGCCCGCGGCGGCGACCAGCTCCATCACGATCCTGACATCCTCGGGCAACCTGGCGATCCGCGCACGGAGGGCATCGTCGAGGGTCGCGGGTGGCCCACCCGGGTTCGCGACGACATGGCGTGCGAGCTCGATCGCGAACAGCGGGACGCCCGCCGACTCGACGGCAGCGCGGCGCACGCTCGCGGGGTCCAGCTCGGGCGCGGCGGCCTGGACCAGCGAGGCACTCGCGGCGACGTCGAGCGGACCGAGCCGGAGCGAGGTCGACGAGGCGTGGGCGAGCGTCCGCACCAGCTTCGCACCCGGATCCTCGTCGCGGAACGCGGCGACGATCAGCGCGGGGAGCGGCGAGCGCAGCAGCTCGACGAGGAATGCGGCGCTGTCATCGTCGGCCCAGTGGAGATCGTCGAGCACGATCGCGAGGCGACGTCCGCGCGCGACCTGCGCCAGCAGCCGCGGCAGCGCACGTGCGGCGCGGCGGCGTTGCTCGGCGGGATCCCGCGGCGTGGCGGTCGGGACCGGCGAGACGGTGCGGGCGAGCGCCGCGAACACCGGGGTCAGATCGGCCGTGTCCGTCGCCGCGACGCCGAGCTGCTCGCGCGCCACGAGGCGAGCGATCTCGTCGATGATCTCGTCGAGGGCCTTGAACGGGATCTGGGCGTGTTGATACGTGCGCCCGACCAGCACCAGCACGTCGGTGGCGCGTGCGTCGGCCGTGAACCGCGCGAGCAGCGCTGACTTGCCGTGCCCGGGCGGCCCGTGCAGCAACACCAACGTGGGCGCACCAACGACCTCGGGAGCCGGGATGGCGGCGAGGAGCTGGGCCAGCTCCGCCTCTCGCCCGACGAGGTTCGGGTGCGTAGGGAGCTCGTCGATCGCACGATGTCGACCGGCGAGCGCGGCCAGCTTCGCCGCGAGCTCGGCGCCGCGTGGCCGATCCGCGGGGTGTGGCGCCAGCAGGGTGGCCACCAGCGCGATCAACTCGTCGGGCACGTCCGGACCGAGGTGCTCGAGCCGCGGCGCCGAGCATCGTAGCTTCGCGCCGATCACGTCGTCGGCATCACCGACGAAGGGTGGCGTCCCGGCGAGCGCCTCGTAGAGCAAGGCGCCGACCGCGTACCAGTCGGCCATCTCGTCGAGCGGTTGGTTGCTCGCCTGCTCGGGGGCGAGGTAGGCGGGGGTTCCGAACACGCGCTGGCCGGGTGAGCTGGCGCGTGCGCTGACCAGGCCGAAGTCGAGCACCACCACGCGTCCCGTCGCGCGCTCGACCAGCACGTTCGACGGCTTGACGTCACAGTGGAGGTGACCGGCGGCGTGCAGCGCGCGAAGCCCGTCGACGAGCTGGACCGCCGCGGCGATCAGCCGAGCGATCTGCGTGGGGCTCTGGCAGCGCCGCTCGGCGTGCGCCGGTCGTGGCGTCGAGACGCCGGTCGGGTCCGTGGTGGTCGACCAGATCGTCGAGGAGCCAGCGCCGCCGTCCACGCCGGTGGTCCACGTGAGCACGTCATCGCCGTCGACGTGCTCCATGACGAGGAGCCAGCGATCCTCGTCGGCGAGCAGCTCGTGGTGGACGACGAGGTTGGGGTGGTTGAGCGCGGCCAGCGCGCGGAACTCGGTCTTGAACCGGCGCAGGTCCTCACCCGACGCGCGCTTGAGCTGCTTGACCGCGACCAGCCCGCGACGGGCATCGCGCGCGACGAACACCAACCCGTAGGCGCCATCTCCGATCGCGCGCGGATTCGCGAAGCGAGCCGGCAGCAGCGGCCTGGGATGCACAGGCGGATGATAGCCGGCTGGTCACGTCTCGTGACCGAGACCGGGCGCGAGACACGCCGCCATCCGCGCCGGCGCGACGATGTCCCGGCCCCGCATCCACGCGTCGGCGTCGGCGATCAGCCCGGCGCCCTCGTCGCCACCGAGCAAGCGGCCACGGCTCCGGCGAACGCAGGCTGCCATCAAGCGCATGTCGGCCGCCGTGAACGCGACGTGCGCGCGATCGAGCTCGAGCAGCGCGCGCGGTTCATCGCCCTGCAGCCTGGCGATCGCCGCGCGGATGAGTGGTGCGAACGGCTGGCCGGGAGCTCCGGGCTCGGTGGTGATCACGCGGAGGGCGCGGCTCGCCGCCTTGAGCAGGCGTCGCCGACGCCAGCCGCGTGCGGTCTCGGCCTGCAGCAGCGCGGCCCGCACGCGCAGGCGCCAGGTCTCGACGCGGACCATCGAGATGCCGAGGAGCAGGGAGCGTGAGAGCGCCGGCCAGCGGGCCTCGACCTCGTGGGCAGCGGCGTCGCCATCCCCACGATAGAGGTGACCTTGCGTGACGGCCATGAACACCGAGTAGTGCTGGACCAGCCAGCGCGGCTGCGCCCACGCCGCGACCGCGCCGAGTGCGCCGTCGATGCATGCCGTCGGGTCGTCGCGGGCCAGATCGCAGAACGGCAGCACGCCCGATCTCAGATAGACCTCGCCGTGGCGATCGCCGCGCTCGAGGACATCGGCGAGCAAGGTCGCGGCCCGGCGCGCACACTCCGCCATCTCACCCATGTAGACGAGCGCGAACAGGCGATGGTGGCGGACCACGCCGAGCTCCCACGCGATGTGCGTGCAGCGCGAGACCAGCTGCTCCTCGGCGGCGTCGGCGTGGGTCAGCGTGTCGGCGTAGCGACCTCCGTAGTACGCGGCGATCATCTCCGCCGTGGCGATCAAGCCGTCGGCATGGGGATGCCCGCTGTTCGCGGCGTGACGGCGTGCGGCCGCCAGCACGTCCGCTGCGCGCCGCGTGCCGCCGCGCAGCGCCGACACATAGCTGGCCTCGAGGGCGAGTGCCCGCGCCGCGCGGTAGGGATCTCCGGCGCGCACGGCATCGACGAGGTGGCGCGTCTGCACCAGGGCGCCCGAGAACGTATCGACCAGCGAGAGCCCGTGCGCCAACGACCACGACGTGTCGATCCGGCGGCGGGTGGCCGGCGGCAGCGTCCGGATCTCCGACGGAGGATCGAGATCGAGGCGACGCGCGCTGACCCGGGCCCACAGCAGCCCGGCGAGCGCGCGGCGTCCGGAGGCCGGCTCGGCGAGCCCGACGGCGCGGAGCTCGGCGCGCAACAACGTCAGCCCCTGCTCGAGGTGGCCGCTCTCGAGCAGCAGCTCGGCGGCGCGCCGACGAAGCTCGCCGGCTCCCTCGTCCTCGCCCGACGGTCCCGACCCGCGTGCCGCGGCACGCTGCAGCACCGCCGCCGCCTCCGGCAAGCGTCCGACGGCCGCGAGCGTCTCGCCGAGCGCGACCTCGAGTGTGGCGACGTCCGCCGCGTCGATCCCGATCGCGGGCGCGAGCTCGAGAGCCGTGCGATACCAGCCGGCGGCGCGCTCGAAGGCGAGCGCACCCGTCGCGGTCGTCGCGGCGCGGACGACGTGACCGTAGGCCCGGGCGAGGTCGCCGGCGCCCGTGTGGTGGGTCGCGAGCGCGGCGTCGTCGCCGGGGCGTACCCGTTCGATCGCACCGGCGAGCGCGGCGTGATGGCCGCGACGGGAGGCCGCCTCCAGATCGGAGACGATCACGTCGCGCACCCGTGCGTGATAGACGTCGAACGCGACCGCACCGTCGAGCGGTGCGCTGACGACGAGCCGCCGGCGACGCAGCTCGGCGATCGCCGGGCCGACCGGCATCGACGACACGGCCGGATCCGCGAGGATCTCGCGACCGAGCGGACCACCCGCGACGGCGAGCCGCTCGAGGAGCGTGCGCACCGACGGTTCGACGCTGGCGATCTGGTGCCGCAACAGCGCCGGCAGGTCTTGCGGCACGACGTCCTCCGCATCGCGCTGCCCGGCCGCGGCGATCAGCTCGGCGAGATACAACGGATGCCCACCCGATGCGGCCGCCAGGCGTGCGTTGCGCCTCCCCGCGACAAGGTCGGTGGTGAGCGTGTCCGCGAGGAGCTCGGTGTCACTCGCGGTGAGCGGACCGACGTCGAGCCGACGGGTCGTGGCGGGTAGCCACGCCGGCGTCGCGCGTGCGCTCACCACGAAGAGGAGCGGCGGGGCAGCGTGTACGAGTGCTGCGAGCAGCGCGATGCTGTCCTCGTCGGCCCACTGCGCATCGTCGAGCCAGACGACGATCGGCGCCTCGCGTGCGACGACGTCGACCAGCGCGCCGAACGCCGCCGCCATCCGCGAGCGTCGCTCGTGCGGGTCGGCGAGGACCGGTGCCTGGCGATCCGTGACCGCGGCCAGCGTCGGGAAGGCCTGGGCCAGGAGGCCGGCGTCGGGCGGCAGTGGCCGAGCGGCGTCGGGATGAGCGGCGAGGTACTGGCCAAGATCGTCGACGATGCTGTCGACGGCGCGGAACGGGACCTGCTCGCGATCCGAGCATCGCGCACCCAGCACGAAGGCGCCTCGTGCGGCCGCCGCGGTGGCGAAGCGCTCGACCACCGTCGTCTTGCCGATCCCCGACTCTCCGACGACGGCGACCGTGATCAGGCCGTGCGACGCCTGCGCGAGCGACGTCTCCAGCACCGCCAGCTCTGCCGTGCGCCCGACCAGCCGACCCCGGACCACGATCGGCACGATCGCGCCCGCGAGTCGCGACGCGATGGCGCGCGCCGACGGACGCGCCGCCGGATCGGGTGCGAGCGCCTCGCGACAGAGCTCGACCAGCACGCCGAGCTCGCCGGTCGCGAAGGGCAACTGCGGGAGCCTCGCGGCGAGCTTCGCGTCGAGGAGCGTGCCGCTCGACGAATCGAAGGCGGCCTCGCCGGTCAGGATCTCGTGGAGCATCAAGCCGAGCGCGTAGACATCGACGGCGCCGGTCACTCGCTCGTTGCGATGCTGCTCGGGCGCCATGTAGCTCGGCGTGCCGCCGCGACCGGCGCGCGTCATCTCGAGCGCGAGCCCGAAGTCGAGGATCACGACGCGGCCATCCGGCTCGACGAGGACGTTGGAGGGCTTGAGATCGCAGTGCACCAGCCCGGCGTCGTGGAGGTGCGCGAGCGCGAGCGCGAGCCGGCCGACCGCATCGCGTGCGCGTGCCACGTCGACCGGCGGCAGCGGCGATGGGTCGCGAGGGCGACGCGTGCCGTGCGTCGGTGGGGCGTCGAGCCCGCTGTCGCCGACGCCGCTATCGACGCGGGTGCTCGGCAGCGACGGCGCACGACGCCCGATGACGTACTCGACGAACGGCACGCCGTGGATTCGTTCCATCGTCAGCAGCCACCCGCGCTGGTCGCGCACCAGCTCGTTCATCATCACCAGGCCGGGATGCCGGACGTCGCGCAGCAAGCGGAACTCGCGCTTGAAGTGCCAGAGCGCCTGGCTCTCGACGTACGGCAACACCTTGAGTGCGATCGTCGCGCCCTCGTCGAGATCGATCGCCTCCCAGACCTCGCCCATGCCGCCCGAGCCGAGCAGGGAGACGAGTTGATAGCGGCCGTCACCGCGGATCGTCACTCCGGTCGAGGAGCGCTGTCCCACCACGGCGCCAGCTTCTCAGATCGCGCCCCGCGCGTCGTCCGATCTCGACCGTTCAGGGCGAGACGAGCTCCGGTTCGCAGGAGCCCTGGAAGCAGTCGGTGTGGCCGGCGAACTCGTCGCATTCGATGCAGGACCGCTCGCAGGCCCGCTGCGCGAAGGCGGTGTTCGACGAGCAGCTCTTGATCCTGCCGTCGAGGTCGCAGACGAAGCACAACGGGGGCGGGGCCGGGCTGCGCTCGGTGGTGATGATCTCGGGCTCGTCGTCGACGCTGGTATCGATGCAGGCGCCGAACGCGAGGGCCGAGGTGCACGTGAGCAGGGCGAGGAGATGTTTGATGGTCATGCGCGACCCTTCAGCAAGCAGCGGGCCGGGGACTCGAGGGCGCGAACGCCGCGTGAGCGCGATCGCGAGGCCTTGTTCGCTGGCTGGTGCCCGGCCGTGCCGCGGCCGGCCGGCACACCCCGCTGCTGACGTCCCCGCTCGCGATTCACGGGCTCTCGTTCCGATCCGGTGGCACGATGATCGTCGGGGGCTCGTGATGCTGGTCTTGATCTGACGTGCCGGCGCTCGCTCGCCGCCGTCAGCCGATCCGCACGGCAAGCTGTCGATCGAGCTCCCGTCCTGATCGTCGAACCACGACACCTTGTCGTTTCGGAGGCCGGCTGCAACGCCGTGGTTCTCAAGTGCAAGAAACCTGCGGCAACTCCCGCTGGTCCATGCCGTGCAATCGCGAGGTCCGGATGTCCAGCGACCTCGCCCTCGACGAAGACCAGAGCTTCGATCGCCACCTGCCGCGCCGAGTGCGGATGAAGTCGGCGATCCATTTCACACCAGTCGCGGTCGTGAGATGTGCCGCTCGACTGCTCGCTCCTTTAGCCGGAATGCGCGTCCTCGACGTGGGATCGGGACCGGGCAAGTTCTGCGTGATCGCCGCAGGCGAACGTCCCGAGGCCACGTTCGTAGGCGTGGAGCTTCGACCGCACCTCGTCCTGATGGCGCGAAGGCTCGCCACACGAATGGGGGTGCCGAACGTCAGCTTCGTCCACGCGGACGCGATGGATGTGGACTGGGCCGCGTACGACGCCTTCTACTTCTACAACCCGTTCGCAGAGCAGCTTCGCAACGCCTTCGTCCTCGATCGCTCGCTGGCCTTCAACCCGGCGAAGTTTGTCGAGTACGTCACCGCTGTTCGTCGACGTCTCTCGGCGGCCGCGGTCGGCACCCGCGTCGTCACCTATCACAGCTTCGGTGCTCCTGCCCCACATGGCTATGACCTCGTCGAGTGCCACGAGATCGGGACAGATCGTCTGGAGTTGTGGATCAAGAACCAACACTTCGACTACGTGGAGGAGGGCCAACTCTCGTGAAGAGCGACGATTCGGTCCTCTGTCTTCGACTCCGCGAGATCACCGCCGAGACACGAGGGGCATCCGAGGGTGCACGTGTTGTAGGGGCGGCACCATGACCATCCCGAGGAGGGAGCTCCTCGATGAGGAGCTCGATGCACTCGTCCCGAACGAGCTCCAGCATCTGTCATCGATGCACTGGACCCCCGTGCGGATCGCGATCCGTGCCACGAGCCTGTTGTGCACGAGTCGCCACACTCGCGTGCTCGACGTCGGCGCAGGAATCGGCAAGCTCTGCACGATCGGCGCGCTGTCAGGGGAAGGGACGTGGGTCGGCGTCGAGCAACATGCGCTGCTCGTCGATTCGGCGCGTCAGCTCGCGCGCTCGCTCGGTGTTGCTGGCCGGACCTGGTTCTTCCATGCGGACGTGTTCTCCGTCGATTGGAGCGGTTTCGAGTCCCTCTACTTCTACAACCCTTTCGAGGTGCCGCTCTTTGGAGGTCCAATCGCGCACTCGACACAAGTCGCGCGTGTCCAGGCACGCCTCGCTTGCTTACCGAAGCACACGCGCGTCGTGACCCTGCATGGCTTTGGTGGCGACATGCCTTCCACCTTCGAGCTCACCTACCACGAGCACATCCCGACAGCGGGCGTCGACCTCGCGCTGTGGATCCAGCGGAGCCGAGGCACCTCCAAACATCCAGCCAGCGACACGTTCCATTGACCGCAGTGATCTTCAGGGGCGAACCGTGAGCGACGTGGAGCTCGAGATCAGGTCGGGTGATCTTGCGGACGAGGCGTTCGACCGTCAGCTCCCCGAGCCACTCCACGACAAGGCGCCGCGCTACTTCACCCCGGCCACGGTGGCTCGCAAGGCGGCGCGCCTCCTCGCACCACGTCCCGGGATGACGGTGCTCGACGTGGGGTCGGGTGTCGGGAAGTTCTGCATCGTCGCGGCGCAGGAGGTTCCCACGGCAACGTTCGTCGGCGTGGAATGGCGCCCGCAGCTCATCCGGATCGCGATGTTGCTCGCACGCCAGACCGCAACAACGAACGCCCGCTTCATCCTCGCCGACGCGCTCGACGTGGACTGGTCATCTTACGATTCGTTCTACTTCTTCAACCCGTTCGCCGAGCACCTGTTCGATCCTGACGAGGTGCTCGATACGACGATCGACCTCGATCCGGCGAGCTTCACTCGCTACGTGAACGAGGTCCGACACCGTCTCGGCTCTGCGCCGATCGGCACTCGCGTTGCCACCTACCACGGCTTCGGTGGCATCCGCCCAGCCGGCTATGACCGGGTGGGCCGGGACGACAGCCTCCTCGAGCTCTGGATCAAGACCTCTCTACACGACCACGTGGCGACGCCAGCTCGTGAGATCTCGGCGATCCTGACCCGGTTCCCGAGCCCGGCCGGCCGACGGTAGTCAGCTCGGCGGTTGGTCCTGAGGCCCGCGCTCGTCCTCCATCGGGACGAACATCGGGCCTCGAACACCACCACGAGAACGCACTTCGTCAGCAACAGCGGCCCGACGAGATTCACGCTCGAACGTTCCTACGATCACGACTGTCATGTGCTCGTTCGTCATTCGTTCACCGCGATGGACACCGAACCCATAGGCACAGTTCGTCCTCACGCGCTGTCTCTCGATGAACGAGGTCGAAGCCGGAGAGCGGCTCACCTCCGAACCCGTGGTAGGTGACGACGCGGGTGCCGGGAGCCGACCGCGAGAGCTCTCGCTGCACGAAGTCGATCGCCGCGGCGTAGTGTTCGCGACGTGTGAGCGCGTCGGCGGGCCCATAGGCGAGGATCTCCGCGAAGGGGTTGAACAGGTAGAACGCGTCGAACGTCGACCAATCGATCGAACGGATATCCCCGTGCAGGAACTGCGTCCGGTGTTCCACGTGCATGCAGTCCGCGGCCCTCCTCGCGATCTCGACCATCTCCGCGTCACGCTCGACTCCAACCCAGGTAGCACCCGTGTTGGCAGCTCCGATCAGGCAGAGCTTGCCCACGCCAGCACCGACATCGAGGACCCTGCATCGCGTCGGTGCTAGCAATGCGACGGCACGCATCGCCACATCGACGGGAGTCCAGTGGAGATACGACCGGCATCGCTGCGAGGTGGGAAAGATCTGATCGAAGGTGGCGTCCTGCATCAGCGCCGACCATCCGCGAGTTTCGCCACCACCACGTGCTCGCCTCGAGGACGCGACCGATCAGTCACTGCATCACCGGATGACCTCCGACCTCGAGATCAGGTACGAAGGGAGGTTCGGTCGAAACCGGAGCGACGGACATGGCGGCCCGGGGAGCAGGTTCCGGGCCACGCGCAAACTGCCGAAACGCAGACCTTCCGCAGAGGGTTCGATCCGACGCCGGTGCGATCACGACAAAGTGTCGCGATCTCGCGACGCGCAGCAGACCGATCGCGTACCCACGATCGCGTCGTTTGTCACCTTCGAGCTCGAGCTCCGACTTCGCTGTCAGTCGCGAGATCCACCGGATGGATCCGTCGGGGCGCGGGACCTCAGGCGTCTGGTGGACTCGTGTTCGTGCGTCGTCGTCGAGGGCTCTCTAAAAGATGTGCGAGGTTCCGCGACCGGCTCAGTTTTTCGTCGTTCGCTGTAGGGTCGAGCCGACACCGGTGATCGCCATCATGGCGATGGTGGAGACGCGTCCTTTCGACGAGACAACCACACACCGCGTGTAGAAGCTGGACGCTCATGAGTCGCTTCATCGTTCCCTGGTTGTGCTTGTTCGCGTGCTCCCATCCCGCCGGTGAGACCCCGGATGCACCGACCGCCGACGCCGCGCCGGATGCATCCGTCTCGTCGGCGATCGATCCGGCGAAGAGCTTGATCATCACGAGCCGCGCCGGGTTTCGCGCCGTCGAGGATCCGGCCAATCACCTGACCCTCGGGCGGCTGCTCGCCGCGCGCCACGGGCTGATGAACGCGAAGCGCGTCGCCGACGGGAAGGCGTCGATCGGGCCGCGCGAAGGAACGCGGATGGCCTTCACGAAGCTCGCCGAGGATGTCGACCAGCACAACACGCTGCTGCCCACCAGCCGGCGGATCGGCCTCGTCACGGAGACCACCAACCCGTTTCGCGATCACGTCCTCGCGCACTGGGATCCAGCCGGGACGGGCAACGAGCTCTCGCCGGGTCAGGAGGATGGTCCGTTCCGGCTGCTCGCCGTGATCAATCGCGTCGATCTCGCGGGCGCGAACGACAACCCCGGTGGTGGGTCGACGCTGCCCGAGGACAAGCGCAAGTTCTTCGGCGAGGGGCGACTGGTGTTCGGCCTGACGACGCCCGACGAGA
>Ga0075163_10011897_pt1 | contig 11332 bp, 6 predicted proteins | sample JI1023141ADNA_FD_71478 | JGI IMG/M metagenome (GOLD analysis project Ga0075163, IMG submission 71478) | Wastewater effluent complex algal communities from Wisconsin, to seasonally profile nutrient transformation and Carbon sequestration -... | ecosystem: Engineered > WWTP > Effluent > Algae...
CATCTGGTGGCCCGCCGGGCGTCCGCATCATCACCCGTGGTCTCGAGCGTGTCGCGGCAGCGGCTGAGGCGGTCACCGCCCTGCGTCAAGGCAGCGGGGACTTGTAGCCAATGGTCAGGTATCGGAAGGGGGACCCGCGGGGGCGCGACGCCGCGGGGAACTAGCGGAACAGCTGCGCCTTGTACCAGCGCAGCTCGGCGATCGACTCGCGGATGTCGTCGAGCGCGCGGTGGCGCTCGGTCTTGGGCGGCTGGGCGGCCAGCGCGGCCGGGTACCAGCGGCGGCCCAGCTCCTTGACCGTCGACACGTCGATCATCCGGTAGTGCAGCCGGACGTCGAACGCCGGCAGGTAGCGGCGGATGAACCGGCGATCCTGGTGGATCGAGTTGCCGCACAGGACCGGGCGGTCCTTGGCCGGGAAGTGGGCGTCGACGAACGCGAGCGTCTGGGCCTCGGCGTCGGCCTCGGTCACCGTCGACGCGCGCGCGCGCTCGGTCAGCCCCGACGCGCCGTGGTGCTCGGTGTTCCAGCGGTCCATCGCCGCCAGCACGTCGTCGGGCTGGTGCACGACCAGCTCGGGGCCGGCCGCCACCTCGACCAGCGCCTCGTCGGTGACGATCGTCGCGATCTCGAGGATGCGTTCGCGGGCCGGGTCGAGCCCGGTCATCTCCATGTCGAGCCACAGAAGCAGCGAGGCCATCGGGGCGGGGACGCTAGCACCTCACGCGGCGGCGCGCGCCATCAGCGCGGCGATCGCGGCGCGATCGTCGGCCGGCGGCAGGCCCCAGCCGGGCGCGTAGCCGAAGGCCTCGGGCGCCGAGCGGCGGACCAGCCCGTCGAGGATGTCGAGGTTGTCGAGCGGCACCAGCGCCGGGTGGACCTGGCCGCAGGCGTGCGCGAGGTGCAGCAGATCCTTGCGCAGCGCGACCAGGTAGTTGGCCAGCCGCGCCTTCTTGAGCGACGGATCGAGGCCGCGCATCAGCCAGCGGTTCTGGGTGGCGATGCCGGTCGGGCAGTGGCCGGTGTGGCAGCGCTGGGCCTGGATGCAGCCGATCGACAGGAGCGCCTCGCGCGCGACGTTGACCATGTCGCAGCCCATCGCCAGCGCGAGCAGCGCGGTCTCGGGGAAGCCGAGCTTGCCCGAGCCGATGAACACCACGTCCTCGTGGACGCCCTCCTCGGCGAGGGCCTTGTAGACCGCGGCGAAGCCGAGCTTCCACGGCAGCGCGACGTGATCGGTGAACACCAGCGGCGCGGCGCCGGTGCCGCCCTCGCCGCCGTCGATCGTGATGAAGTCGGGGGCGCGGCCGCTCTGGCGCATCTGCCGCGCCAGCTCGTGCCAGAAGCCCATCTGGCCGACCGCGCTCTTGATGCCGACCGGCAGGCCGGTGGCGTCGGCGAGGCGCTCGATGAAGTCGAGCATCGACGACACGTCGGTGAACGCGGTGTGCGCGGCCGGGCTGTGGACGTCCTGGCCCATCGGCACGCCGCGGATGCGGGCGATCTCGGCGGTGACCTTGGCGGCGGGCAGGAGGCCGCCCATGCCGGGCTTGGCGCCCTGCGACAGCTTGAGCTCGATCGCGCGCACCGGCGCCGACGCCACCGACGCCAGGAACTTCTCCATGCTGAAGCCGCCGCGCGCGTCGCGGCAGCCGAAATAGCCGGTGCCGATCTGCCAGATCAGCTCGCCGCCCGCGCGGTGGAAGTCGGAGATGCCGCCCTCGCCGGTGTTCTGCAGCGCGCCGGCCAGCGCCACGCCCTGGTTGAGCGCCGTGACCGCGGCGCCCGACAGCGAGCCGTAGCTCATCGCCGAGACGTTGACGATCGAGCCGGGGCGGAACGCCTTGGCGCGACCGCGCTTGCCGCCCAGCAGCTTGGCGCACGGCGCGGTGGCGGCGGCGTCGACGTGGGCGGCGATCGGGAAGGCGGCGTGGCGGACGATGACGTAGCTCGACGCCTGCTCGAGATCGTTGTCGGTGCCGAAGCCGAAGTAGTTGTTCTCCTGCTTCGACGACGCGTAGACCCAGCGGCGCTGATCGCGCGAGAACGGCCGCTCCTCGTCGTTGCCGGTGACGATGTACTGCCGCAGCTCGGGCCCCACCATCTCGAACAGGTAGCGGAAGTGGCCGACGATGGGGAAGTTGCGCAGGATCGCGCGGCGCTTCTGGGTCAGGTCGTAGATCGTGACCACGACCAGCACCGCGCCGATCGCGCACAGGGTCCACAGGGCCGGCGACATGCGGCCGAGCGTACCGCGGTCGGCGCCGGCGCGGCCCGCCGCGGGGCGCATCAGCCGAGGTCGACGCCGAGCCGCTTGAGCTTCTTCTGCAGCCCGAACCGCGACAGCCCGAGCAGCCGGGCCGCGGCGCTCTGGTTGCCGTGGACCCGCGCCAGCGCGGCGACGACGTAGGCCTTCTCGAGGGCGTCGACCGCGGGCTTGAGCGCGAGGTCGCCGTCGGTGGCCAGCCGCGGCGGGGCGCCGGCGACCGGGCCGCCGCGCACGGCCTCGGGGAGATCGTCGACGGCGATCGGGTCGCTGCCCAGCGCCACCGCGCGGGCCAGCGCGTTCTCCAGCTCGCGCACGTTGCCGGGCCACGGGTAGCGGGCCAGCGCGCGCGCCGCGTCCTTGCCGACCCGCGGCGCGCGGTCGCCGGCGATGCGATGCAAGAGCTGGGCGATCAGCGCTGGCAGATCGCCCAGCCGTTGCCGCAGCGGCGGCATGACGACGCCGATCACATCGAGGCGGTAGCGCAGGTCGTCGCGGAAGCGCCCGGTCGCGACCAGCTCGGCCAGCGGCACCCGGCTGGCGGTGACCAGCCGGACGTCGACCTTGCGGGTGCGCTCGTCGCCGACCCGGCGGACGACGCCGTCCTGCACGACCCGCAGGAGCTTGGCCTGCATCGCCGGGCTGGTGTCGGCGATCTCGTCGAGGAACAGCGTGCCGCCGTCGGCGATCTCGAACAGCCCCTTGCGATCGCGGTCGGCGCTGGTGAACGCGCCCTTGACGTGGCCGAACAGCTCGGACTCGAGCAGCGCCTCGGGCATCGCGCCGCAGTTGATCGCGACGAACGGCCGATCGCGGCGCGGCCCGGTGGCGTGGACCGCGCGCGCGCACAGCTCCTTGCCCGTGCCGCTCTCGCCGGTGATCGCCACCGGCAGCGTCACCTGCGCGGCGCGCTCGATCAGCTCGAGCACGGCGACGATCGCCGGCGACTCGCCGACGATCGCCTCGAGGCCCGGGCGACGCGGCCGGCTGGGCGCGGCGGCGCGCACCACCGCGAGCTCGGCGTCCTTGTCGGCGATCTCGGCGGCCAGCCGGGCGTTGAGCGCGGCGATCGCCGCGGCGTCGTCGCGCGCGGCGGCCACCATCCGCGCGGTGGCGATCGCGACCGCGGCCAGGCCGGCCAGCTCGGTGAGCGTCGTGGCGGCGGCGTCGTCGAACGCGCTGGCCCGCACCCGGTGGTCGACGTACAGGCAGCCGATCACCTGGCCGCGCTCGAACAGCGGCACCGCCATCACCGAGCGCAGCCGCAGCGCCGCCACCGACGCCGCGCCGTCGAAGCGATCGTCGGCGCCGGCGTCGACGGTGATCACCGCCTCGCCGCTGGCGATCGCGCGCTGCGCGATCGACCGGCTGATCGCGGTGGGCGCCAGCGCGTCGGCGACGAAGCCGCGGGCCGCGGCGACCCGCAGCTCGGCGCCGTCGGCGAGCAGCACGAACGCGCGCTCGCCGCCGGTCAGCTCGAGCGCGGCGTCGATGACGTCGTCGACGACGCGGGCGAGATCGGCGTCGGCGTGGAGCCGGCGGGCCAGGCCGAGCAGCCGGCGGGTGCGCGCGACCTCGGCGCCGCTGGCGGCGGCGGCGGCGTCGACGGGGCGGGGCGGGGCGGGCAGGTCGAGGGCGTCGGGGTCGTGCACGAGGCCGGTCCTCCACGGATCGGGGGTGGCGGCGATCAGCTCGTCGCGCCACGCGCGGGCGCGGGCGGCGCGGGGGCCGGCGGCGGGATCGTCGACGGCGCGGCCGAGCGCCGCGGCCAGCGCCAGCGCGCGCCACGCGCGATCGAGGCGGCCGGCGGCGTGGGCGGCGGCGGCGATGGCGGCGAGCGCGTCGATCAGCGGCGCCCGCGGCGCGTCGCTCAGCCCGGCCCGCGCGATCCGGGCGGCGGCGAGCGTCGTGCGCGCGCGGTCGTCGTCGTCGCGATCGAGCGCCGCCGCGGCGGCCAGCGCGGCGGCGGCGGTGGCGGCGTCGGGGGCGACCTCGGCCAGCGCGCGCTGCGCGTGGGCGCGATCGGGCAGGCCGGCGGCCTCGGCCAGCGTCCACGCGGCGCGGTAGCGCGCGGCGGCGGTCGCGGGATCGCCGCGGCGCCGCGCGATGTCGCCGTGGACCAGCGCAGCGTAGAACGCGGGCACCGGCAGGCCGGCGGCGGCGGCGCGCTCGGCGGCGCGGGTCGCCGCGGCCTCGGCGCTGGCGAGCTGGCCGCACGCCACCAGCGACACCGCGCGGTTGGCCTCGACCGCCGCCAGCTCGGCGACCTTGCCCAGCGCGCCCAGCTCGGCGATCGCGGTGGTCAGCGCGGGCAGCGCCGCGCCGTGCAGGCCGCGCTCGGCCAGCGCGGCGGCGTGGTTCTGCAGCGCCACCGCGGCGCAGTGGCCGTCGCCGCCGGCCCGCGCGACCGCCGCGGCGTCGCGGTACAGCGTCGCCGCGCCGACGAGGTCGCCGCCGGCCTGGACGATCATCCCGCGCACCACCAGCGCGCGCGCCCGCACCGCGTCGTCGCCGGTGGCCTGGCCGATCGCCAGCGCCGTGGCGACGTGGACCCCGGCGGCCTCGAGCTCGCCGAGGTACAGGTGCGCGGTGGCCCGGGCCTCGGCGCACAGCGCGCCGGCGGCGGTGGCGGGCACCGGCGCGATCGCGGCGGCGGCGGCGATCGCGTCGCGGTAGCGGCCGCGCGCGACCAGCAGCCGGGCCAGGATGCCGACCCGCTCGGCGTCGGCCGCGGCGGTGGCCGGCAGCTCGGTCAGCAGGCGCTCGGCGCGATCGAGGTCGCCGCGGCGCTGCGCCGCGCGGGCCGACACCACGCGCGCGGCGACCACCAGCCGCGGCTGCGCGGCGGCGCGCGCGGCCAGCGCCTCGGCGTCGGCGTACGCGCCCAGCACCAGCGCGGCGCGCGCGGCGATCAGCGCGGCGTCGCCGCCCCACGGCTCGGGCGCGTCGAGCGCGGCCACCGCCAGCGCGCGGGCCCGGGCCGGCGCGCCGCTGGCGAGCTGCGCGGCGGCGTGCGCGAGCCGCAGGCGATCGATCGCCGGCGTCCGCGCGGCGCGGGTCAGCGCCATCGTCCAGCGCCGCGGCGATCCGCCGTCGGCGACGCCGCGCGCGATCGCGGCGGCGGCGACCGCCGCGGCCTGGGCCGGGTGCGCCGCGGCCAGCGCGTCGGCGACGCCCGGGCGCAGCGCGCCGTCGTCGGCCAGCGCGCCCAGCCGGTCGAGCGCCGCGCACGCCGCGGCGACCGCGTCGGCGCCGTGGCCCTCGGCCGCCGCCACCGCGCGGACGAACTCGAGATCGAGGCGCGCCGCGGTGACCGCCAGCGCCAGGCCGACCGTCAGCGTCGCCGCGCCGGCGGCCGCGATCGCCGCGACCAGCGCCGTCGCCGCGGCGGCGGCCTCGGCGGGGTCGCGGGTCGTGGGATCGTCGCCGCTGGCGGCCAGCGCCGCGACGGTCGCGCGCGCCACCGTCGGCAGCCCGCGGCTGGCGCGGAACAGCGCCTCGAGCCACGCCGCCGGCGGCGGGCCCTCGCACCACGGCGCGACCAGCGCCGCGAACTCGGCGCGGTCGACCGCGGCCATCGCCACCAGCGGCGCGGTGGTCACCGGCGGGGCGTCGGCCTCGATCACGACGAACACCGCGGCCGGGCCGACGACGCCGTCGACGGCGGCGGCCAGCGCGGCGGCGCGCTCGTCGCCGGCGGCGTCGATCACCACCACCGCCGCCGGGGTGGCGGCGGCGGCGCGGACGGCGCGCTCGGCCAGCGCGCGGGCGCGCTGCTCGTCGGCCCCGGCGGTGGCCGCGCCGGCCGGCGCGTCGTCGTCGAGCGTCACCGCGTGGACCGCCAGGTCGGGCAGGCCTGCCAGCGCCGCGGCGATCTGGTCGCGGCGGACGCCGTGGGCCACCACGGCGGGCGCGCCGAGGCCCGGCGGCGCGTGCACGACCACCGGCGGCCCCGCGACGCCGGCCCGGGCCTCGCCCACGCGCCGCGCGATCGCCGCCAGGGCCGGCTCGAGGCTGGGCCACGCGTCGATCCGCGCCGGCACCGGTCGCCCGGCGCGGGGCGCGGCGCGATCGGGCACCGCCTCGGGCAGCGCCGCCCGCGCCAGCCGCGCGCGCTCGAACACCGCGTGCGCCGACGCCGGCCGCGCGGCCGGATCGAGCGCCAGCAGCTCGCCGATCAGCCCGGCCAGGCCCGGCGCCTCGGCGTCGGTCAGCGTCGGTCGCGGCGCGCGCGCGATCGCCTCCCACAGCGCCGGGCCGCGCCCCGCCACCGGCGCGACGCCGCGGGCCGCGAACACCAGGCAGGCCCCGAGGCTGTAGAGATCGCCGGCCGGGTGGATCCGGCCGCTCAGCGCCTCGGGCGGCAGGTACGCCGGCGTCCCGCGCACCGCGCCGTCGAGGCCGGCGCCGCCGGCCAGGCCGAGATCGAGCAGCACCGCGCGCCGCGCCGGGCCCTCGCCGACGAGCAAGATGTTGCCCGGGCTGACGTCGCAGTGGACCAGCCCGACGCCGTGCAGCGCGGTCAGCGCCGCCGCGACGTCGATCGCCACGACCCACAGGCCGATCGGGTCGAGGGGCGCGCACGCCGCCAGCGCGGTGCCGCGGATCTCCTCGGCGGTGAAGTACGGCGTGCCCGCGGCGATCGGGCCGAGGTCGGCGTCGAGCGTGCCGAGGTCGTAGGCCCGCGGCACGGCGGGATGATCGAGCGACGCCAGGCGCGCGAACTCGCGGACCAGCGTCGGTCGGGCGGCGGGGGGCACCGCCTTGAGCGCCACGACCAGGTCGCGCTCGCGATCGTGCACCCGCACCACCCGGCCCTGAGACCCCTGGCCCAGGTCCGCCAACAGCTCGTAACGACCAACTGCCATCGCCACCTCTATTGGCACATCCACTCAGTGAATTGTCAACCTGGTATGCGGTCGCCAACTGCGGTGCGGCGCCGCAGGCGATGATCGGGCGGGGACACCTGCGTGTTATGGTGTGGAGGTGGGAGAGAAGGACCCGACGCGACGCGCCAGCGACGACACGCGCGGTCGGATCGATCAGCTCGCGGGAGGCTGGGACCTCGGCGAGCGACCCGCCGCCGAGGTCGACGCCGCGCCGCCGCCGCCCGCGCCCCGGCCCGGGAGCCCGACCCGGCCGCCGCCGGTCCCGCCGCGCCGCGAGCGCCCCTCGGCACCCCCGCCGCCGCCGGCCGCGCCGGCCGCGCCGCCCGCCGCGGTGACCGCTGCCGCGCCGGCCGGGATCGTCATCGGCGACGACGACGCCACCGACGCCGACCGCGACGCGACCCGGGTCGATCCCCGCGGCGACGCCTCGGTCATGGCCGCCGCCGAGCGGGCCACGCTGGCGAGCGGCGCGACCTTGCCCGTGCGCGCCGCGTTCCGGCGCCGGCGCGGCCTCGGCGGCGACGTCGTCTACGTCGCCACCGTGCTGTTCCGCGGCGCCGCGACCCGCCGCGAGCTGCGGCGCATCGAGGCCGCGGTCGACGCCCGCGGCGCGGCGCGGGTCGCCGCGCTGATCGCGCTGGGCGCCGAGGGCATCGCCGATCCCGACCTCGCCGGCGCCGCGATCGACGCCGCCCGCGATCAGCTGGCGGCCCTCGAGGAGGAGCGCGCGGCGCGGGCCGGGGAGGTGGCGGCCGCCGACGCCGACGCCCAGACGATCGAGCGCAACCGCAAGGGCGAGCTCGACAAGCAGGCCGAGGCGCTGAAGGCCGCCGACAGCGAGCTGACGGCGATCGCCGCGCGCCTGGCGCCGCTGGTCAAGGAGGCCGAGGCGGTGCGGCGCAAGGGCGACGAGCTGCGCGCGACCCTGGCCCGCCAGGACGATCTGCTGCGCGCCCAGGACGCCAAGGCCGTCGCGATGCGCGGCAAGGCCGAGCGCGCCGCCGTCGACGCCGAGATCGCGACCCTGCGCGCCGATCGCGCCGCGATCGCCAAGGACGAGCCGGCGCTGGCCGCGCAGCTGGCCGAGCTGGCGCCGCGGATCGCCGCCCTCGAGGCCGAGCGCGCCGCGGCCCAGGCCCGCGCCGCCGACGCCCGGGCCGCCACCGTCGCGGCCGGCGAGCGCGCCGGCGACGAGCACGCCGCGGTGACCGCGCGCAAGAAGGTCATCGAGCGGGCCGTCGCCGAGCTCGAGAAGCGCCGCGATCGCGCGCTGCGCCAGGTCGGCGAGGCGCTGGCGGTCAGCCGCCCGCCCAGCCAGGCCGCCGCGCTGGCGCGCCTCGACGACGTCGAGCTGGCCGCCGCCGGCGAGGAGCGGCGCGCGATGGAGCTGCGCGAGATGCTCGCCACCGTCGACAAGGCCGCGCTCGCGCGGGGTCTGGCCGTCGTCGCGCTGACCCTCGGCGCGATCGGCGCCGCGCTGTGGTTCGCGCTCCTGCGGTGAGCGCCGGCGGGCGCGCCTACCCGAGCATCGCGACCAGCCGGTCGAGCGCGATCAGCGTCACCGCGTAGCGCGCCACCGCCAGCAGCGTCCCGAGGAGCGCCAGCGCCGCCGCCAGGGCGTGGGTCAGCCGGGCCGCGCCGGTGCGCCGGGCGCCGCGCAGGCCGAGCCCGACGCCGGCGATGCCCAGGCCCATCGCCACGAACATGCCCGGCGCCGGGGCGGCGACCGCGGCGAGGCAGCCGAGCGCGAGGAGCAGGGGCAGCACGGCCCAAGCCTCGGTGAGGCTCGCAGCGCAGTCCAGTTTTCGGCGACTTGTGCCGGCGAGGCGCCCGCGCTATACGCGGCCTCCCATGAGCGTCGAAGCCGCCTCCGTCCGCGCCGGTAGCTGCGCGATCGTCGGGCTGCCCAACGTCGGCAAGTCGACGCTGCTGAACCGCCTCGTCGGGCGGCGGCTGGTCGCGGTGTCGCCCAAGCCGCAGACCACCCGCAACCGCATCCTCGGCATCCACCGCGGCCCCGACGTCGAGATCTGCTTCGTCGACACGCCCGGCATCCAGCACGGCAAGGGCGCGCTGCGCCGCTTCATGCGCGACGAGGCGCTGGCGGCCGCCGCCGACGGCGACGTCACGCTGCTGGTGATCGACGCCAGCGAGCGCAAGGCGGCGACGCCCCGGCGGCTGGCCGAGCCCGACGCCGCGGCGCTGCTGGCGGCGATCACCGACGCGCGGCTGATCGTCGCGCTCAACAAGGTCGATCGGGTCAACAAGCCCGAGCTCCTGCCGCTGATCGAGACCTGGGTGGCGTGGGGCGGCGAGCGCGCCGGCGGCCTCGAGGTGGTGCCGATCGCGGCCGCGACCGGCGACAACGTCGATCGCCTGGTGGCGGCGATCGCGCAGCGGCTGCCGACGTCGCCGCCGATGTTCCCGCCCGACATGGTCACCGATCGCGCCGAGCCGTTCCTGGCCTCGGAGCTGATCCGCGAGCAGCTGTTCCACCAGCTCGGCCAGGAGCTGCCGTACTCGGCGGCGGTCGTCGTCGAGCGCTTCGAGGAGCACGACTCCGGCGCGCTGTCGATCGGCGCGTACATCGCCGTCGAGCGCGAGTCGCAGAAGGCGATCGTGATCGGCCGCGGCGGCCAGCGCATCAAGGAGCTCGGCGTGGCCGCGCGGGTCGCGCTGGGCGAGCTGTTCGGCTGCGCGGTGCACCTGAGCCTGCTGGTGAAGATCGCGCCGGCGTGGACCACCGCCGACGCCGCCATCCGCCGCTTCGGCTACCGGGGAGACTCATGACCGCCACCATCGCCCTGGTCGGCCGACCCAACGTCGGCAAGTCCACGCTGTACAACCGCATGATCGGCGGCCGCCCCGCGCTGGTCCACGACACCCCCGGGCTCACCCGCGATCGCCGCTACGGCGAGCTCGACTACTTCGGCCGCATCGTCCGGGTCATCGACACCGGCGGCCTCGATCCGGCCGCCGAGGGCGACGCGATCGGCCGCGGCATCCACCGCCAGGCGTGGCGCGCCATCGAGGAGGCCGACGCGCTGGTGCTGGTCGTCGACGGCGCCGCCGGGCTGGCGCCGCTCGACGCCGAGGTCGCGCGCAACATCCGCGCGACCGGCAAGCCGGTGATCCTCGCGGTCAACAAGATCGACTCGCCCAAGCGCGACGTCGAGATCGCCGACTTCTACGGCTTGGGGCTGGGCGAGCCGTTCCCGGTGTCGGCCGCTCACGGCCGCGGCTTCGACAAGCTGCTCGAGCACATCGTCGCCGTGCTCGGCGTCGCGCCGCCGCCAGCGCCGGCCGAGGACGAGGACGAGGTCGAGGTCGACGCCGCCGCCGACGCCGATGACGACGAGTTCGACGACGGCGACGACCTCGACGAGGACGCCGACGCCGACGCCGACGCCGACGCCGACGCCACCGACGATCCCGACGCCGCGCCGCGGCCGTCGAACCGCCGCCGCCCGCACCGCGCCGACGCGGACGCCGGGCCGGTGCGGATCGCGCTGCTCGGCAAGCCCAACGCCGGCAAGTCGTCGTTGTGCAACCGGCTGCTCGGCGAGGAGCGCTCGCTGGTCCACCACCAGCCCGGCACCACCACCGATCCGGTCGACAGCCCGCTGTCGTTCGCCGGCAAGGACTACATCCTCGTCGACACCGCCGGCATCCGCCGCAAGGCGCGGGTCGAGGAGGACGTCGAGAAGCTGGCGGTCACGATGGCGCTCGGCCAGATCGAGCGCGCCGACGTCGTCGTGCTGGTGATCGACGCGTCGCTCGGCCCCAGCGAGCAGGACGCCCGCCTGCTGGGCGCCGCCGAGGACGCCGGCAAGGCCATCGTGATCGCGCTCAACAAGAGCGACCTGGTGCGCGGCGCGGCCGCGGTCGAGGCGCTGCGCACCGCGACCACCGACAACTTCCACTTCCTCACCTGGGCGCCGTCGGTGCTGGTGTCGGCCGAGCGCGGCGACGGCGTCGACAAGCTGATGGACACGGTGGCCAAGGTCGCCGCGCAGCACCAGCGCCGCATCACCACCGCCGAGCTCAACCGGTTCTTCGCCGAGGTGTGCGAGACCGTGCCGCCGCCGATCTGGCGCGGCAAGTCGGTGCGGGTCTACTACCTGACCCAGGCCGCGGTCGGCCCGCCGACGTTCGTGCTCAAGGCCAGCGCCCCCGA
>Ga0075163_10011898_pt1 | contig 11331 bp, 12 predicted proteins | sample JI1023141ADNA_FD_71478 | JGI IMG/M metagenome (GOLD analysis project Ga0075163, IMG submission 71478) | Wastewater effluent complex algal communities from Wisconsin, to seasonally profile nutrient transformation and Carbon sequestration -... | ecosystem: Engineered > WWTP > Effluent > Algae...
AGCGCCGCACGACTCGCGAAGAACGATCTGCCTGATCTCTCGAAGAAGGCCTCGACTGCCCTGGGAGGAATCGCTGCCGTCTCAGGTCAGTTCACGGAAGAAGACGGCAAACGCCTCAAGGACATGATCGTGAAGTACCAGGCCGCGGGAGAGAAGGTCGACGTGCTCGCAGGCCGCGCCGACAAGCTGCTCGCGAAGCTCGAGGCGGGTGACGGTACCCTCGGTGCGCTGATGAAGGACAAGCAGGCCTACGACGATCTCAAGGCGCTGCTCGCCGACCTGCGGAAGAACCCGTGGAAGATGCTGTGGAAGGACTGAAGCAGGTACAGTCCCTCTCGTGCGCCTCCCGTTCCTGCTGGTGGCCCTGGTCATGGGCTGCGGTGTGGTCGAGCAGCAAGCAGCTGAGCAGCAACGCGCTCCGCTCGTCGGAGGCAGCGTCGATGACGGCGGCTTTCGCGATGTCGTCATGCTGCGCGTGGTCTTCACCAACGACGCGGGACTGACCCAGGGCTTCGCGTGCACGGGCACGGTGATCACCCCGAGGGTGGTGCTCACGGCTGCGCACTGCCTCAACGAGAACGGCGGGCCTTCCGGCTACGCGCTGACCGGGGTCTTCTTTCACGACTTCGACGTGGCTCCGCCGACGAACAGCGCGTTGTGGGTGCCGGCGACGAGCTGGCGTCGCCACCCGAGCTGGAGCGCTGGCTCGGCCATGAACACCGATCTCGGCCTCGTGCAGCTCCCTGCGCCGATCGCCGGGGTCACGCCCTCGCCGTATCTGAATCGTCCCCTCGTGGCGGCGGATGTCGGCCAGCCGATGAAGGTCGTCGGCTACGGAATCACCTCGAGCGGAGGCACCGGCACTGGGACTCGCCGATACGTGACGCTGCCGTTGAGAGGACTGACGACGCAGCACATCCAGCTCGGCAACATGTCGACCGCGGGCATCTGCAACGGAGACTCCGGCGGGCCGTCGTTTCTCACCGCGCGTGATGGCGTGCGCCGCGTCGCCGGCGTGCACTCGTGGACCCAGCCGGCAGGCAACTGCATGGACGGCCTCGACACGCGCGTCGATCTCTACGGCCCCTTCATTCGCCAGTTCATCACCGACAACGGAGGGCCGACGTGTGTCGAAGACGGGCTCTGCGCGAGTGGCTGTGCGACGCCAGATCCCGACTGCGTGTGTGGTGCCGATGGGACGTGCAACGGGCAGTGTCAGAACCTGTTGACCGACCCCGACTGCCCAGCCGAGTGCGTCGCCGACGGTCTGTGTTCGACCCTCCCCTGCCCTCGCCTCGACCCCGATTGCACCGCCGAGCTCGCGAGCTGCACGCAGGACACCCAGTGTCAGTACCGAACCTGCGCGACCGATTCGCAACGTCCGAACAGGTACTGCTCGCGACCGTGCACCGCGACCTGCCAGACAGGCACGAGCTGTGTGGGCTCGGTCTGCCTGCAGCCGCAACTCCCGACCGCGATGGAAGGCCAGGCCTGCACGCCAAACGCGACGTTCTGTCTGTCGAACACCGTCTGCGCCTCTGCGACCGGAGCGCCGCTCGCCTGCCGCCGCACGTGTTTGACCGATGTGCAGTGCGCGACGACCGATGAGTGCGTGGCAGGACAAGGCGCTGCGCGCGTGTGCGTGAGGAAGCCGCCCGAAGCGATGGCTGGAGAGGCCTGCATGGTGGGCGTGACGCGCTGTCTCGGCGGAACGACCTGCACGGGAATTCCGGGAGGTCCGACGACCTGTCGGCTCACCTGCACCACCGATGCGAACTGCTCGATGAGCGACGAGTGCGTCGATGGCGTGAACTCGGTTCGGCTCTGCACTCCGCGCCCGCCGCCGGTGATGGTCGGTGAAGCGTGTACGGCTGGGGTCTCTCGCTGTGTGGCTCCAACGGCGTGCACCGGGCTGCCCGGGCGAGCGACGACGTGCCGCGCCACGTGTTTGATGGACTCCCAGTGCGCCGCGACCGACGAGTGCGTTCCCGGGCAGGGGAGCCTTCGCGTGTGCGAGCCGAAGCCGCCCGAGGCGATGCTCGGTGATGCGTGCACGATCGGCCTCACGCGATGTCTCGGCGGCACAACCTGCACGGGACTGCAGGGGCGATCGACGACCTGCCGAGCCACCTGTCTGATGGACGCGCAGTGCCCCGCGTCGCAAGAGTGCGTTCCCGGACAGGCGAACCTTCGGGTGTGCGAGCCGAGACCTCCAGAAGCGATGCTCGGCGGGATGTGCACGATCGGCCTCACGCGATGTCTCGGCGCGACGACGTGCACAGGGCTGCCGGGAGCACAGACGACGTGTCTCGAGACCTGTGAGATCGAGTCGGACTGTCCCGCAGATTCCTTCTGCGGACGCGGCCAGAACGATGCCGGTGTCTGTCAGAAGCAGCCGGTGTTCGTCGAGCCGGTGCCGATGACGCAGCCAGCGGCTCCGAAGACTGGCTGTTCGTCGACGACGGGCCTCGAGCTGGGTCTTGCTGCGTTGCTGCTCACGATGCGACGCTTCCGATCACGATGACGCAGCGAGCCCGCCTCCCCGTGAATGTCAGACCCGCGCGGGATGTGCGGCCGATGACCAACAAAACTGAGACGGACATTCCGACGCTTCAGCTTCGTGTCCTGGAGAAGATCCAGGCCGAGCTGAGTCGTTTGAACGACAAGAGTGACGAGACGAACAAGCGGCTCGACGAGACCAACAAGCGCCTCGATGAGACGAACGAGCGCATGCACGAGGGCTTCACGCGCCTCCGCACCGAGGTCGTCCAGCTCCGCAAAGATGTCGACGACGGGCTGACTTCGCTGAGCCAGGAAATGAACGTCGGCTTCACGGCGTTCCGCCAACAGAACGATCGTCGCGCCCTCGATCACGAGCGCCGCATCAGAGCGATCGAGCGCCAGCTCGCCCGCCGCCACTGAGCATCACTGGAGCACTGCACCGCTCCACCATGGGGCAGCGCACATCACCTCCATCGACGATCCGGGCACTTCGGAACTGGCATCACGCCTGCTGAGCCTCCCTCCACCTGCGGCATCTTCGTCACAGGGCACCAGGGAGCTCACCGATGGAAGTTCGATTCTGGGGTGTTCGTGGCAGCGTCGCGTCCTCTGGTTCAAACGTCGCGCGCATCGGTGGCAACACGTCGTGCCTCGAAGTCGTCAGCCAGGGTCATCGGCTGATCCTCGATGCTGGCACTGGCATTCGTGGGCTCGGTGAGACCTTGCTCGCGCAGCAGCCCGTGAAGGCGACGATGCTCTTCTCGCACCTGCATTGGGATCATGTGCAGGGCTTCCCGTTCTTCACCCCCGCCTATCTGCCGAACTCAGAGTTCGTGATGTACGGGCCGGGCGCCGACGGTGAGCAGCAGCTGCGCTCGGTGCTCTCGAAGCAGATGGAGCCGCCGAACTTCCCCGTTCCGCTCTCGGCCATGCGCGCGAAGATGGACTTCCGCTCTGCCGTGAATGGTCAGGTGATCGAGACCGGCCCGTTCCGCGTGACGCCCGTCGAGCTGCCACACCCGCAGGGCTGCATCGGGTACCACATCGAGGCTGAAGGAAAGCGCTTCGCCTACTGCACCGACGTCGAGCTCACCCTCGAGGGGCTGAAGCGCGAGCTCGGTGACGTGATCGAAGGGGTCGACGCGCTGGTGCTCGACGCGCAGTACACGCCCGACGAGTACGACGGAAAGGTCGGGCCGCCGAAGAAGGGCTGGGGCCACTCGACGATGATCGAAGCCGCGCGCATCGCGAAGGCGACCGACGCGCACCGGCTGTTCCTCTTCCACCACGATCCCGCGCACACGGACGATCAGGTCGAGACGATGGCGGAGCAGGCCCGGCAGATCTTCTCGCTCGCCGAGCCCGCGCGTGAAGGCAAGCGCATCACTCTCTGAAGAAGGAGCCCCACGAATGAGTGCACTTGCTGCTTGTGCGGCTCCGGGTGCCGCGATGGACTCGCTCCTCGCTGGCCTCACCATGACGAAGAAGCCCGACGATCCATCTTCGGTGTTGCTGTCGGTCGGCGGACTGGTCGGTCAAGAGGTCAACCTCGACGCCTTCCTCGCGCAGGTCGTCGATCGCGTGGCGGCCTCGATGCAGGCCGATCGCGGCACGCTGTATCTCGTCGACTACCCGCGCGGAGAGCTCTTCAGCCGCGCCGCGCACCTTCCCGAGATCAAACAGATTCGATTGAAGCTGGGCCAGGGCGTCGCGGGCGCCGTCGCTGAGAGCGGCACGCTGGTGAACATTCCTTCGGCGCGCGACGAGTCACGCTTCAACCCCGACATCGACAAGATGACGGGCTACCGAACGAGCTCGCTCCTGGCCGTGCCGCTGCGCGACGTCGCAGGTGACGTCTTCGGCGTGCTCCAGGTGCTCAACAAGCTTGGTGGAGGGCGCTTCGACGCCGACGACGAGAAGCGGCTCGCCGACGTCGCGGGTCAGGTGAGTCAGGCCCTGCAGGCCACCTCGCTCTACACCGAGCTCAAGCGCGCCCGCGCCCGTCCCGAGCAGCCCGTCGGGTACTTCTTCAACAAGGTCATCGGCGAATCCGCCCCGATGCAGGCCATCTACAAGGTCGTGCAGAAGGCTGCGGGCACCGACGCCACGGTGCTGCTGCGAGGAGAGTCGGGCACCGGCAAAGAGCTGTTCGCCCGCGCAGTGCACGTGAACTCGCGCCGCCGCGACAAGCCGTTCGTGAAGGTCGACTGCGCCGCCCTGCCCGGCTCCCTCATCGAGAACGAGCTCTTCGGCCACGAAAAGGGCGCCTTCACCGGCGCCGAGCAGCGGCAGATGGGCAAGTTCGAGGTCGCCAGCGGCGGCACCGTCTTCATCGACGAGCTGGGTGAACTCCCGTTGCCCGTGCAGGGAAAGCTGCTGCGCGTGCTGCAGGACCGGGAGTTCGAACGCGTCGGTGGCACCCAGACGGTGCAGGTCGACGTTCGCATCGTCGCCGCCACCCACCGCGACCTCGCCCAGATGGTGCGCGACGGGAAGTTCCGCGAAGACCTCTACTACCGCATCAAGGTCGTCGAGCTCGTGCTGCCCGCGCTGCGTGATCGCGGTCCGGAAGATCTCGAGCGCATCGCGCGGCACTTCATCGCGACCGCCACCCGCAAGCATCACATCGGGAAGGAGCCGAAGCTCTCCCTCGCCGCGCTCGATCGCCTGAAGACCTATCAATGGCCTGGCAACGTGCGTGAGCTCGAGAACTGCATCGAGAGCGCCGTGGTGCTGTGTGATGGCGAGATTCTTCCCGAGCACCTGCCGCTGCCCGAGACGAACAGGCTGCCTGCCCCGCCTGTCCAGCTCGCCGAGAAGGCGTCGGCCGACCAGCCGCTCACCCTCGCCGAGGTCGAGAAGCGTCACATTCTCGGAGTGCTCGAGCGTGCCCAGGGCAACCGAACCCATGCCGCGAAGCTGCTCGGCATCGGCCGCAACACGCTGGGTCGCAAGCTGAAGGAATACGGGCTGGCCGAGTAGCTGGAATCGCTGCACCCGCTTCTGGCATCACAGCACCATGGAATCGCTCGTCGTCGCGCCGCCTCTGCGGCCTCCCCTGCTCCTCAGGCCCCTGCTGTGGATCGCGAGGCGCATCACGGGAAAAGACCCGCTGCCCGGCCGCCTGCTCGCGTGGTTTCCGAAAGGCGCCGTGGGCGTGGGGGTGTTCGAAGCGCTGGCTGCCGGAGCGCCTGGTGATCTCGACGGCCGAAGCCTCGCCACCGCCAGAATCGTCTCGAGCGCCGTCGCCGGCTGTCCCTTCTGTCTCGACATGAACGCAGCGACCTGGAAACGCGCCGGGCTCACGGACGACGAGCTGAAGTCGCTCGTCGAGCTCCGACGAGACTCGTGGAACAGCCTGGGGGTTCGACCTCACCTGGCCGCGCGCTACGCCGAAGCGCTGAGCGTCACGCCCGTCGTCGTCGCTGCCGAGCTCGCAGAGGGCCTGCGCGCAGCCTTCACGCCGAGGGAGATCGTCGTGCTCGCCACCACCATCGCCCAGGTGAACTTCTGGTCACGCTTCAACCAGGGGCTGGGCGTTCCATCGGCGGGGTTCTTCGACGAATCGGTGTGCCGGCTCCCATCACGAACGTGACGGCTGGAAAGCGCTCGACGCTCATGGTGCACTCGAGCCTCATGCGCACTCTCGCTTTGATTGCCGTCTCGCTCGCCGCGCCCGCCTTCGCGCAGATCACCATCGTGAACGACGCGCCCTCTCCCTCGGAGGTCGGCCGCTATCACGTGCTCAAGGCCAGCGAGCTGACGCTCAAGCTCGACACCCAGACTGGCGTGACGTGGAGCCTCTGTCCCCACCCCAAGAAGGCCGGCAAGTCGACGTGGTGCAAGTTCAACGCGAACCCGCTGCCCGCTGGGCCGTCTGGGCGCTATCGCATCGCAGAGGCGTTCCAGATCATGCTGGTCGACTCCGTGAGTGGCCGCACCTGGAGCCGCTGTGAAGACCCGACGCCCGAGAAGAAGCTCTCGTGGTGTCAGGTCGACGACTGAAGCAGGCCGCGCAGCTGCGCCTCCGAGCGCGCGCCGACCTGAAGCGCCTTCACCACCCCGCCCTCGACCACCGCGAGTGAGGGCGTGCCCATGACGTGAAAGGCCTGCGCGAGCGGCATCGCGTCCATCACGTTCACTTTCACGATCGAGTCGGAGCCGATGGCGTCGATGGCCTTCGACATGGGTCGGCACATCGCGCAGGTCGGGCTCCAGAAGTACACCAGCAGCCGCGAGGCCTGCTTCTGCGTCTCGTTCAGGAACGGCGTCAGCTCGGGTACCTGCTTGCCGACGGCCCTTCGCGAGAGGACGACCGGCAACAGCTGCAGCCCCACCAGCAACGCAACGACGATGACGGCGACCCACATTCCGAAGCTCATGCTTCAGGAGATGCGGGCCGGGCCTTCGAGGATTCCGACCGTCAGACCAGCCGAACGTAGTCGCGCTGCATCAGGCTCACGACCGCGGTCGAGACCGAGAGATCGTCGATGGGCGAGTGATCGAGCGCGCCCTGCATCGTTCCCCAGTTGATGATCAGCTGGAGCACGTCGAGCTCTTCAGGCGTCAAGTCACGCAGCGCCGGCGTCATCGGCACCGCGAGCGTCAAGGTCGCGTCAGGCGCGGGCAGATCGTTCTGAATGCGGCGGAGCTCGTCGAGCTGGCGCAGCGCATCCATCAGCAGGGCTTCGGTCGACGAGTCGAGCTCGACCATGAACTCCTGCGGGTCGGGCGGGCGCAGCTCGAACTCGCCGCGCTCCCACATCACCACGCGGTTGAAGCTCTTCTGCGGCCCCAGATCGTGGTTGTCGTCGATGACGGCGTAATAGACCTTGCCCTGGCGCAGGTAGATCTTGGCTTCGCGGTCTCCGTTCACCACGAGCACGCCGTTCTTCTTCGACGTGTAGAAGAGCTGCAGCAGGTCGGGCAGCGGAACCTCTTCGAGCTTGCCCGTCATGGCCGTCTTCGTCTGCTTGGCCGACTGCTGGGCTGCGACCTGCTCGAGGTTCTGCTTCACCTGCGCGTCGGTCATCTCGGCGCTCTGGCCCGCCTTCACGAGCTTCAAGATCGAGGTGCCGATGAGAATCCGGTCGCCCTCCTTGATGCGCGACGGCTTCAGAATCTTCTCGCCGTTGACGAAGGTGCCGTTGGTCGAGCCGAGGTCTTCGATGTTCAGCTTGCCGGTCGCCCACGTGATCTTCGCGTGTTTGCGCGAGACCATGTCTTCGACGAGGACCATGTCGAGCTCGCTCGAGCGGCCGATGACACAGGGCTTCTCGGACTTGAGCGGAAACTCGCCGCCCTGGTACTTGCCCGAGATGAACTTGAGTGCGTACTGATCACCCACGATGGGAACTCCTGCTGACAGGGGCCATGAAGAGCATCACTCAACCGACCCATCATTCACAGTGTCTTTACCGATGTCGCGGACGAGGCCGAGGTACATCTCGGCGCTCTTGTTGCCAGGACTCCGCGCGAGCACGTCTTCCCACACCTTGACTGCTTCAGCCCGACGGCCCGCCGAGTACAGCGCGATGCCGTAGTGCACCCGTCCCGGAAGATAGTTGGGGTTGATGTTCAACAACTCTTCGAACTCGGCGATGGCGCCGGTGACGTCACCCAGGTCGCGCAGCGCGTCGGCCAGCTTGAGCTTGATGTCGACGAAGGTAGGCCCGAGCGACAGCGCGCGACGGTACTCGGTGACCGCCTCTTCGAGCATGCCCGCTGACGAGAAGACGTTCGCGATGTCTGCGTACATGTTGGCGATCTTGCCTTTCACGTACGGGTCCATCTTGTTGGGGCTGGAGCGCTGGCGGCTGATGGCGGCCTGGTAGACCTCCTTCGCCTCCCGGTACTTCCCCATGTCGTTGTAGATGACGGCGAGGTTCAGCGCGGCATCGGTGTACGCGGGGTTGATGCGGAGCGCGGCCTCGAAGGCCCGCTGCGCCCGGGCGAACTGCCCCTGGTCGTGATAAATCACCCCGAGCATGTTGTAGACGTCCGCGAACGACTGGTTCCGCTCCACGACCTGCGTGAGGTAATTCTCGGCCTGGGCGTACTGCTTCTTCTCGAAGTAGCCGCGGCCCAACGTGAGCGTTTGTTTGAGCGCGTCGTCCATCGGGGACCCCTCGGAAGCGTGGCTGCGTACCCTACAAGAGCCCACGCGGAAAGAGGAACTCGCCCCGGGCGTCCTCCACGAGTGACAGCCGCCGGGTGGCCTTCTCGTCGACGGGGCGCTCTGGCAGTCGGCCGATGAGGCGGTAGTCCTCCGACACCTCGACGCCTTCCTTCTCGGAGCGGATGTACCAGGCCTCGACCTTGAACTGCCGCTGCTCGATGCGGCGGTAGCGCTCGGCCTCCTGCACGTCGAGGCCGTCGGCCTGCGGAATGTCGCCAGCCTGCAGAGCACGGCGGCGACGTTCGAGGGCTCGGAGGATCGCGTTGAGGCGCGGCGCAGGGCCATCGACGGCCTTCCACACGTCGTCCTTCTTCACGAAGCGCACGCGCTCGAAGCCCAGAGAGCTGATGGCGACGTCGGCTTTGGTGCCGGTGAAGTCGAGCGTGCCGCTCACCGTCGCGCTCTGCAGGTCGGGCGCGACCACGACCGAGAGCCGCTGGTAGTTGACCCTCTGGCCCTTGAGCGACCCCGCAGCGTCGAACGTCTCGCCGGGTTGCTCCAGGCGTTTGAGCACGGTGATGAGCTCGTTCTCGGGGCCGGCGGCGGCGCCCAGCATTCGCGAGCCGAAGACCGCGAACACGATGCCGACGACGACGACGGCGAGCACGAAGCCGAGCAGCTTCTGCCCTTCGTCTCTCACGGGGTCGCGGGAGCCGGCTCTGGCGTCGGCGCAGGAGCGGCAGGCGGTGGACCGAGCGAGGCCAGCAGCGACTTCGCCTTCGGAGCCTGCTCGTCGGCGGGGAACTGGGTGACGAAGAGCGCCAGCGCGTCACGCGCCTTGTCGGTCTGCTTGAGCGCCACGTGCGCGTCGTAGAGGCCGAAGGCGACGTCGGCGTCGAAGCCGATGCCCGAGAAGTTCTTCTGCACGACCGAGAGGCGGTTCACCACGGCCGGCCACTTCTCACGCTTGCGATAGAACTCGGCGACGTAGAGCTCGTGGCGCGCGAGGCGGCGGCGGACGTCGGCGATGATCTTCTTCGCGGGCTCCTGGAACTCCGACTTCGGGTACAGGCGGGTGAACTCGTTGAGCGCGATGAGCGCGCCCTTGAGCTCGACCTGGTCCTTCTCGATGGCTGGGGGCAGCAGGAAGAAGTCAGACGGAATGTCGCGGAAGTGCGACTCGGCGGCGCGGAAGGCGGCGTAGTCGACCTTCGGGTGCGTCGGGTGCAGGCGGGCGAAGTTCTGGTAGCGATCGCGCGCCTCGACGAACTTCTCCTGATCCCACGAGCAGTCGCCCAGCCTCAGCTCGGCTTCTTTCGACGCCTCGAGGAACGGGAACTTGGTGCGGGTGAACTCGAAGTACTTCGCCGCCTCGAGGTAGTTGCGGCTGTCCATCGCCTCGTTGCCGCGCTTCAGGTTCTCGTCGGCTTCGGTCGAATAGAGCGGGTCGTCGTTGCCGGCGAAGAAGTTGCTGACGCTGGCGCAGCCGGTGGCGGCGACGAGGAGGAGGACGGGGAGACGGCGCATCACGGGCATGGTGCCTAGCAGAACGTCGACGCCCGTGCGGCATTACCCAGCCCGGAAAAACACCTCGGGCCGGCTCCGAACTGGCAGCCCGTCGCCCCTTCACGGGTGCCGGCCCGGGAAGTGAAAGCTGAGCCCTTTGTGAGGCTCAGACGTCCGCGGTGAGCTTGAGCAGCTGCTTCGTGTTCCGAGCGCAGGTGAGCGCGGCGGTCTCGGCGTCGACGCCCTTGAGCTCGCCGACCTTCTTCGCCGTCTCGGCCACGTAGCCGGGCTCGTTCTTCTTCCCGCGGAACGGAATGGGCGCGAGGAACGGGCTGTCGGTCTCGACCATCAGGCGCTCGAGCGGCGTGAACGCGACCGCGGCCTGCAGGGCCTCCGACTTCTTGTACGTCACCACGCCCGAGATGCTGATGAAGAAGCCGAGGTCGAGGTACTTGCGGGCGGCGTCGGTGTCGCCCGTGAAGCAGTGGATCATGCCCTCGTGCATGCCCTCGGAGCGCAGCACCTCGACGCAGTCATCATGCGCATCACGCACGTGGATGATGACGGGCTTGCCGACCTGCTTGGCGAGCTGACACTGCCGGTGGAAGGCCTCGAGCTGCGCTTCCTTCGGGCTGTGGTTGTAGAAGTAGTCGAGGCCCGTCTCTCCGACGGCGGCGATCTCGGGAAGGCGGGCGAACCGTTCGAGCGCGATCCAATCGTCGGGCAGCGCAGCCGCGGCGTCGTGCGGGTGAATGCCCATCGTCGGCGTGAGGAAGTCGGGGTGCGCGCGGGCCGCGTCGAGCGCGGAGCCAAAGTCACCTGGCCGCTGGAACTGACCGACCACGACGGCGTGAACGACGCCCTGCGCCCGGGCGCGCGCGATGACCTCGGCGGTCGCGGGAAAGTCCTTCGGCTCGAGGTGACAGTGCGCGTCGATCAGCTTCACGACGTGAACTCCTTGAGCATGGTGGCGAGCTCGGCCTTCGAGTCGTCATCCGCGAGCGCCAGCGACGTCAGCCGTTCACGCGCCTTCGCGACATCGAGCCGCAACATGCCCTCGGCGACGTCGAGCTTCACGTCGTCGGCCGTGAGCTGCTCTGCCAACACGCTCGCGAGCTCGTCGAGCAGGTTCTGATCGCCGAGCCGTCCGAGCCCACGCGCTGCGGCGCCGCGACAGTCGTCTTCGGGCGTCTTCAGAATCGTCA